>Ga0066710_100004639_pt1 | contig 12236 bp, 9 predicted proteins | sample GraSoiAngelo_159_FD_79666 | JGI IMG/M metagenome (GOLD analysis project Ga0066710, IMG submission 79666) | Grasslands soil microbial communities from the Angelo Coastal Reserve, California, USA - 14_1009_16_40cm | ecosystem: Environmental > Terrestrial > Soil > Grasslands | place: USA...
CGCGCGGCCGCTCAGCGCGAGCGCGCTCAAGGTGCAGGAGGCGATTGCGGCGCTCGGCCTCGAGCTCAAGGTGTTCGAGCTCGAGGCGCCGGTGCGCACGGCGGCCGACGCCGCACGGGCGGTGGGCTGCGAGGTGGGCCAGATCGCGAAGTCGCTGATCTTCCGCAGCGCCTCGGACCGCGCCGTGCTCGTGATCGCGAGCGGAGCGAACCGCGTGAACGAGTCCCGCATCGCGCGCCTGATCGGCGAGCCGATCGGCCGGGCCGATCCCGACTTCGTGCGCGAGCGGACCGGGTTCGCGATCGGCGGAATCCCTCCGGTCGGACACCGCACGCCGCTCGTGACGTTCGTGGACCGCGACCTCCAGCGCTGGCCGCGCATCTGGGCGGCGGCCGGCCACCCCAACGCGCTGTTCGAGCTCACGTTCGACCAGCTCCTGCGCCTGGCGCGGGCGCCGGCGGTGGAGGTGACGTGACCGTACCGAGCGAGGGCGCGGGCACGGGTGAGCCACCCCGGGACGGAGAGCGGGCGTGAAAGTCGGCGCGATCCTCGTCGCGGGAGGCCGCGGCGAGCGGCTCGGCTCCGGCACGCCCAAGGCGATCGTTCCGCTGGCCGGGCGCCCGCTCTTCACCTGGAGCCTCGAGGCGCTGCAGCGCACGCCCGTGATCGGCGGCATCGTCGTCGTCGGACCCGTCGCGAAGCTCGAGGCCGCGCTCGCGGCCGCGGGCTGGGGCACGGACCGCATCGTGGCCTGGTGCGAGGGAGGGCCGGAGCGACAGCAGTCGGTGTGGCGCGGGCTCCAGGCGCTCCCCGCCGGATTCGAGCTGGTCGCGGTGCACGACGCGGCGCGCGCGCTCGTCACGCCGGGCCTGATCGCGCGCTGCGTCGCCGATGCCGCGGCGCACGGCGGCGCGATCGCCGCCGCACCCCTGGACGACACGCTCAAGCGCGTAAGCCTGATGCAGGTCGAGACCACGGTGCCCCGCAAGGGCCTGTGGCGCGCGCAGACGCCGCAGGTGTTCCGGCGCGAATGGCTGGAGGCGGCGCACGCGGCGGCGCGCGCGGTGGCCACGGATGACGCGGGGCTCGTGGAAGCGCTCGGCAAGCCGGTGCGCATCACCCCCAGCGACGCGCTCAACCTGAAGATCACGACGCCGGCCGACCTGGCACTCGCCGAGGCCTGGCTCGCGTCCTCGCCGGCGAGGAACTAGTGTCCCGAGTCAGAAATTCGCCGTCGCACCGAGGACGCCGATGCGCCCGCCCGGCAAGGAGCGACGACGAGACGTATCGATCGAGAGATACATCGAGGAGGAACGACGCGGCCGGGCGGGATGCAGCGGCGTCCGAATGCAGGCGAATTTCTGACTCGGGACACTAAATGCCACTGCGCGTGGGGATCGGCTACGACATCCATCGCCGCGGGCAGGGGCGCCTGCTCGTGCTCGGCGGGGTCAGGTTCCGGACCGACTGGGGGCTCGAAGGCCACAGCGACGCCGACGTGCTGTCGCACGCGATCGGCGACGCGCTCTTGGGCGCCGCGGCGCTCGGGGACCTGGGCCTGCACTTCCCGCCCGGCGACGCGCGCTGGAAGGACGTCTCGAGCATCGAGCTCCTGAGGCTGATCGCCTCGCTGCTCAAGGGGGCCGGCGCCGAGGTCGTGAACATCGACGCCACGCTGATCGCCGAGGAGCCCAAGCTCGCCCCGGTGCGCGACCTCATGCGGCTCAACATCGCGCGGGCGCTCACGATCGGCGACCGGCAGGTGTCGCTCAAGGCGACGACGAACGAGACGATCGGCGCGATCGGCCGCCGCGAGGGCATCGCGGCGCTGGCGGTGGCGATGGTGGAGACGCCGTGAACGAGGCGCGCGCCGTGCGCGTGCGATTCGCCCCGAGCCCGACCGGCTGGCTGCACGTGGGCGGGGCGCGCACCGCGTACTTCAACTGGCTGTTCGCGCGCCAGGCCCGGGGCCGGCTCGTGCTGCGCATCGAGGACACCGACGTGCAGCGCTCGACCCCGGAGAGCGAGGCGGGCGTGCTGCGCGATCTCCTGTGGCTCGGGCTCGAGTGGGACGAGGGCCCGGATCGCGGCGGGCCGCTCGGGCCGTACCGCCAGAGCGAGCGGCTCGAGCTGTACCGCGCGCGCGCCGACCAGCTCGCGGCGCGCGGGCTCGCCTACCCCTGCTACTGCACCGACCAGGAGCTGGAGGACAGGCGGCGCGCCGCGCTGGCGGCGGGGCGCCCGCCGCACTACGACGGCCGCTGCCGCGGGCTCACGGCCGCGGAGCGCGAGCAGCGCGTGGCCGAGGGGCGCGAGGCCAGCATCCGCTTCGCGGTCCCCGCGGTCGAGTGGGTGCTGCAGGATCTGGTGCGCGGCGAGGTGCGGTTTCCCGCGGGCATGGTGGGGGACTTCGTGCTGCTGCGCTCGAACGGCCTTCCCACCTACAACTTCGCGGCCGTCACCGACGACTCCGGGATGCGCATCTCGCACGTGATTCGCGCGGAGGAGCACCTGGCGAACACGCCGCGGCAGCTCATGCTGTACGCGGCGCTGGGCGAGCAGCCGCCGCTGTTCGCGCACGTGCCGCTGATCCTGAACCGCGATCGCAGCAAGATGAGCAAGCGGCACGGCGAGGCCTCGGTGGCGGTGGCGGACTGGCGGCGTGACGGCTACGTGCCCGAGGCCGTGCTCAGCTATCTCGCGCTGCTCGGGTTCCACCCCGGCGACGACCGGGAGATCCTGTCGCGGCGGGAGCTGCTGGAGGCGTTCACGCTGGCCCGCATCGGCGCCAGCGGCTCGGTGTTCGATGCCGACAAGCTGCGCTGGGTGAACGCGCACTACCTGCATCACGCGACCGGCGCGGAGCTGCGGGCGTGGATCGAGCGCGAGCTTGACGCGGGCGACGCGCCGCCGCCGCGCTGGGCGGAGGAATGGCGGTCGCTCGGCCAGGGCATCGCGCGCGAGTCGATGGATCGAGTGCTCGAGATCGTCCGCGGCAACCTCTCGACGCTCGCCGACGTTCCTCGCGAGCTCGAGTACCTGCTCGAGCCCCTGGGCGACCGGATCGAGGCGGAGGCGGCCGCGATTCTCGCGGAGCCGCGGTCGGCCGCCGTGTGCGCGGCGGCGGCCGACGATCTCGGGCGCCTTGCGGAATGGCGCGCCGACGCGATTAAATCCGCGCTCCAGCAGTTGGGGGCGCGTCTCGGCATCAAGGGGCGGGAGCTGTTCCAGCCGGTGCGGGCGGCGCTCACCGGGCGCACCCACGGGCCGGAGCTGCCGACGCTCGCCGAGTTCCTGCAGCGCGACCGCTGCATCGAGCGACTGCGGCGGGCCGCCGCGAAGGGATCTGAAAGCTCGTGAGGGAGCGACGATGAAGGTGGTGGTGCTGATGGGCGGCCGCTCGGCGGAGCGTGAGATCTCGTTGCGAACCGGTCGCGGGATCGCGCAGGCGCTGCGGAGCCTGGGGCACGACGTGCTCGCCGTCGACGCGGCGAACGGCAGGCTGCTTCCGGCCGGCGACGAGGAGCGCGGGGCGCTGCCGGCGGAGCAGGTCAAGGACCTGCCGGCGGCGGCGGTGACCGCGGTGGCGAACACGGCGGCGCTCAAGGAGGCGGAGGTCGTGTTTCTCGCGCTCCACGGGGGCGCAGGCGAGGACGGCACGATCCAGGCGCTGCTCGAGCTGGCGGGCAAGCCCTACACCGGCTCCGGCGTGCTGGCGAGCGCGCTGGCCATGAACAAGGCGATGGCGAAGCGCATCTTCGAGAACGAGGGGATCCCGACTCCCAGGTGGCAGCTCGTGAGCGCCGGCGCCAAGGACCCCGTGATCGACGCCGTGGCGCTGGGCGGCTGGCCGATCGTCGTCAAGCCCAACACCGAGGGCTCCACGGTCGGGCTCACGATTGTGAGCCGCGAGGACGACCTCGGCGACGCGCTGGCGCTGGCGTTCGAGTACGGCGACGAGGTGCTGGTCGAGCAGTACATCCCGGGGCGCGAGCTGACGGTGGCGCTGCTCGGCGACGAGCCCTTGCCGATCGTCGAGATCACGCCGCAGGGCGGGCACTACGACTATGAATCGAAGTACACCGCGGGCAAGAGCCAGTATGCGTGTCCCGCGGAGCTGCCGGAGCCGCTCGCCGCGCGTATTCGCGAGCTGGGCCTGCGCGCGGCGCAGGCGCTGGGCTGCCGCGGCGTGGCGCGGGCGGACTTCCGGCTGAGCCCGGCCGGCGAGCCGTACTGCCTCGAGGTCAACACGATTCCCGGCATGACGCCGACGAGCCTGGTGCCGATAGCGGCCGGGGCGCGCGGGCTCAGTTACGATCAGCTCGTCGCGCGCATGCTGGAGCTCGCGGCGGGGGAGTGGCGCCGCCGCCATCGCCGGGTGCGCGAAGGCGCGCACGAAACCTGACGGCCGCCGCGGGCCGGCGCCGGTTTCGCCGGCGCAAAGGCCCCGGGCCACGGACACGTCGCGCTCGCGGCAGCGGACCCCTGCATCGTCCGGGGGGCTTGGGCGCCCGCGGGCGATCGAGGAGCATCGCATGGATCACACCCAGGAGTTCCTGAAGCAGCTCGTAGAGGCCGACGGCGCGCCGGGCGACGAGTCCGAGGTCGTCGCGGTCATGCAGCGGCGCCTGAAGGGCGTCGGCCAGTTCACGCGCGACCGTCTGGGCAGCTTCATCTGCGAGAAGCGGGGCGGCGCGGCGACGCCGCGCATCATGCTCGCCGGCCATCTGGACGAGGTCGGGTTCATGGTGAAGTCGATCACGCGCGAGGGGTTCGTGAAGTTCCTCCCGCTCGGCGGCTGGTGGGGCCACGTGGTCCTGGGCCAGCGGCTGATCATCAAGACCCGCAAGGGCGACGTGATCGGCGTCGTGGGCTCGAAGCCGCCGCACGAGCTGCGGGAGGAAGACCGCAAGAAAGTGCTCGAGATCCGCGACATGTTCATCGACGTGGGCGCCGCATCGGACTGGGACGTGAAGAAGAAGCTCGACATCCGGCCCGGCGACCCGATCCTGCCGGATTCGCCGTTCACGCAGATGGCGAATCCCAACCTGATGCTCGCCAAGGCCTGGGACAACCGGCTCGGCTGCGGGCTCGCGGCCGAGACCGTGCGCGCGCTGGCGGACGAGCCGCATCCCAACACGGTGTACGCCGTGGCGACGGTGCAGGAGGAAGTCGGGCTGCGCGGCGCCCAGACGTCGGCGTTCAAGATCAACCCGGACGTGGGCATCGCCCTCGATGTCGGCATCGCCCACGACACGCCCGGCACCGAGGGCGACGAGAAGCTGGGCGGCGGGCCGCTGATCGTGGTCTACGACTCCAGCGCGATCCCGAACCGCAAGCTGCTGCAGCTCGTGATGGACACGGCGACCAAGCTCAAGCTCCCGCTCCAGTTCGAGACCGTGGAGCGGGGCGGCACCGATGCGGGTCGCATCCATCTCAATGCCGAAGGCGTGCCGTCGATCTCGATGGGCTGCGCCGCCCGCTACATCCACAGTCACGTCAGCATCATCGATCGCCGCGACTTCGACCGCACGGTCAAGCTGCTGGTGGCGCTGGTGAAGCGGCTCGATCGCAGGACCGTGGACGCGCTCGCGTGATGGTTGTGGCCTACCTGCGGCCTCTCGTCGCGGGGCGCGGCGCGGCGGTCGCCACGGCCCACCTCCTGCCGGACGCGGAGAAGCTGATCGACATCGCGGTGCGCACCGGGTTCACGCTCCTGGTCGCGCTCGTGGTGCAGCGGCTGCTGTTCCTGGCCGCCGGCCGGCTGGAGCGCCTGATCGCGCGTCACGGCCACGAGAGCCGGCACTCGATCCAGCGGGCGCGCACGGTGGGCCAGATCGTGCGCAACCTGATCACGGTGGTCGTGGGCGTGTTCGCGCTGATCCACATCCTCGAGGTCGTGGGATGGGACGTGAAGCCGCTGGTGGCGGGGGCCGGCATCATCGGCGTCGCGCTGGGCTTCGGCGCGCAGTCGCTGGTGCGCGACGTGATCGCGGGGGTGTTCATCCTGGTCGAGAACCAGTACTCGGTCGGCGACCTGATCGAGATCAACGGCAAGGCCGCCACAGTGGAGGCGCTCACCGTGCGCTCGACGGTTCTGCGCGACTTCAACGGCTACCTGCACTTCGTGCCGAACGGGGAGATGAAGGTGGTGACGAACCGCAGCCGCGACTGGAACCGGCTGACCGTGGACATCGGGCTCCCGACGGGCGTGGACTTGGATCGTGCGCTGGCGGTGTGCCGCGCGGAGGTGCAGGCGTTCAACGCCGACGCGCAGTGGTCGGGGCGCCTGCTCGAGCCGGTCGAGCTGTGGGGGGTAGAATCCGTCACGAGCCAGGAGGCGACGTTGCGCTCGGCGTTCCGCGCCCGGCCCGGCTCCGGCGCTCCGGAAGTGGCGCGCGAGCTGCGCCGCCGGCTGTACCGGGCCCTGGCGCAGGCCCGCATTCGCACGCATCCGGTTCTCGAGCCCGGCGTCGCTCCCGCCGCACCCGGAGTCGCGGTCGCGCCGGACCCTGTGGAGCCTGCCGCGACCTGAAACGCACGCCCCGCGCGCTTCGCGCCGCGGGCGCAACCGGCAGGGGAGGAAGCTTGGCGCTCAGGATCTACGACACCCTGACCCGCGAAAAGCGCGAATTCGGCCCGGTCGCGCCGGGCCAGGTCCGCATGTATGTGTGCGGCATGACGGTCCAGAACAAGCCGCACGTGGGGCACATCCGCGCCGCGCTGTCGGGCGAGGTGATGCGCCGCTATTTCGAGTACCTGGGCTACCAGGTAACCTACATCTACAACTTCACCGACGTCGACGACAAGATCATCGAGCGCGCCGCCGCCGAAGGCGTCCCGTACGAGACCGTGAGCGAGCGCAACATCGACGCCTACCTGCGGTTCGCGGACCTCCACAACATCAAGCGCGCGACCGCGTACCCGCGGGCCACGCAGCACATCACCGAGATGCAGGCGCTGATCCGGACGCTGATCGAGAAGGGGCACGCCTACGCGGCCGACGGCGATGTGTACTTCGACGTCCGCAGCAAGCCGGACTACGGCAAGCTGTCGGGCCGCAGGGTCGACGAGATGCGCGAGGGCTACCGCATCGAGCCGGGGGAATCGAAGCGCGACCCGCTCGACTTTGCGCTGTGGAAAGGCGCGAAGCCCGGGGAGCCCGCGTGGCCGAGCCCCTGGGGACCGGGACGTCCGGGATGGCACATCGAGTGCTCGGCGATGGCGATCAAGTACCTGGGCGAGACGTTCGACATCCACGGCGGCGGGCAGGACTTGATCTTTCCGCATCACGAGAACGAGATCGCGCAATCCGAAGCCGCGACCGGACGGCCGTTCGCCAATTACTGGTGCGAGAACGGCATGGTCAACCTGGCCGGCGAGAAGATGTCGAAGAGCACGGGCAACCTGTTCTTCATCGAGGACATCGCGCAGCAGGTCGATCCCGAGGTCGTGCGGTTCTACCTGCTCTCGACCCACTACCGGAGCCCGATCGATTTCAGCCACGAGCGGCTCCTAGAGGCGGAGATCGCCTACCAGAGACTCCGCTCTCCGCTCGAGCGCTCCGGCGTGTGGAGCCTGGACGACGCGCCGCCGCCGCAGGGCCCCATGGCGGCCGAGGTGGCGGCCGCCGAGGCCGCGTTTCGCCAGGCGATGGACGACGACTTCAACACCGCGAAGGCGATCGGCTGCCTGTTCGATCTCTCCCGGGTCGTGAACCGCGTCCTGGACGAGCAGCGCACGCCCGAGGCCCGCTCCGGCGCCCGGGAAATGCTGCGGCTGGGGCAGCAGGTGCTGGGGCTGTTCTGGAAGAAGCCGCAGGCCGAGACGTGGCCCGCCGAGATCCTGACGCTCGTCGAGGCGCGGGAGCGAGCGCGCAAGACCAAAGACTGGAGCCAGGCGGACGCCTTGCGCCAGAAGCTTCTGGAGCTTGGAGTTGCGGTCGAGGACGGCTCCGAGGGTCCCAAGATCCGCCGGCGCTGAGGCGGCGCTCCGGCGCTGCGGCGCCGCCAGGTGCGCGAAATGACCCAGTTCTTGGCGCGCTACCGCTCGCCACAGTGCCCGGTAGGGTTCAATCTCATCAGATCTTCCTTGACGTTATCGATTCTCCGGGAATAGCCTGAGTGAGCGAGATCCCCCCAGTTTTTCGCGGGCAGCAGGTTCACCCCGTATCCAGTCCTGCTGCCGGCGAGAAAGTGTGGGGTTTCTTTCATCGGCGCCGAACCCGCTTCGGTGCATTGCAGTCGGTTTTCAATGGAAGGGCTTTCATGTCGCGACTGATTTGGAATCGGCATTGGACCCTCATCTTCGCGCTGGGGGCATGCCTCTCTCTCGCCACGCTCACGCCCCACCGTGCCGTTGCGGATCCCTCCATGGGCAACACGGGAGACGACAACGGAAACATCGGCGGTGGCTCGACGGGCCTGGGCGACCCGGACGTTCCGGACGGAGCCGGAAAGACCAAGACGGCCATCAAGTCCGGAAGGCTCGGGGGAGGCAACCTCAGTCTGGGAAGCCGTGCCGTGGGTGACGGCCGGGATTTCCAGGGCACGGTGATGTGGCGTCTTTACGTCGCTTGGGTTGGATACAGGAGCTTCTGGTTGCACTTCTGATGACTCGAGCGGATGGGCTAACCGTTCATCGTTGACCGGAGTGACGGCGTGCCGGGCTACGAACACGATCGCATTGCGTCGCTGGAAGAGCGACTCGCGCTGAGGCAGCAGGCGGGAGCAGGCGCGAGCATCTCGGATCTCGGGATGCTGGCGGACCTGTACCTCCAGGCGGACAGCTACGTGCCTGCGCTCGAGACGATCGATCGGCTGCTGTCACTCCCCGAGGCGCGAACGCTGACGCCGAGTCAGCGGGCCGTCCTCGAAAGCAAGGCCATCTCGTGCCGCCTCGCGCAGGGGAACTGCCAGGCGGCACTCGCGCACTGCCGGGAAGTGCTGCGCACCGAGGATCAGATCGAGGCCATCCCGGCCCGCGCCCGCCTCCACCTGCAGTGCTCCGAAGCGCTGTTCCGGATGACGCGGCTCGCCGAGAGCCGCGACAGCGCCGAGCGCGGGCTCGAGCTTGCCCACCGCTGCGCCGACCTGGGCGCCATGGCTCAGGCGCTCAACATCCTGGGGCGCGTCGCCTACCGCGACGGCGATCCGGCGCGAGCGCGCGAGCACTACGAGCAGGCGCTCGCGTTCTACCGCCGCATCGGCGACGAGGTCAGCACCGCCTACGTGCGCAACAACCTGGGGCTGATCCACAAGAACCTGTGCGAATGGGACGCGGCCATCGCCCACCTCAAGGCGGCGCTCGAGATCCGCCGCCGGCACGGGCGCTTCGCCGAGAGCGCGAACGCGCTCATGAACCTCGGGATCGTGCACCAGAAGAGCGGCCGCTGGGATCTGGCGGGCGAATGCTACGCGCAGGCGCGCCAGGTCTACCTGGAGGTGGGCGATCAGCTGCGGCTCGCCGCGGTGGGGATCGGGCTCGGCAACGTCGCGCGGCTCGAGCGGCGATTCGCCGACGCCGAGACCCTGCTGCTCGAGGCGCTCGAGCGCGCCCGCTCGCAGGCCGCGCAGCGCGAGGAGGTGCTGGCGCTCGAGTTCCTGGGCGAGCTCGACGCCGACCGCGGGCGGCCGGATGCGGCGCTCAAGCGCTACGACAGCGCGCTCGCGATCGCCGACCGGCTGGCGCCGGAGGGCGATCTGGTCGTGGAGCTCGAGCGGCGGCGGGCCGAGCTGCTCGTCACCCTCGGCCAGCTCGAGGCGGCGGACACCGCCTGCCGCCACGCCCAGCGCCTGGCATCCCTGACCGACGATCGCCTGGAGTACGCCATCAGCTTCCGAGCGGCGGGAGCGATTGCGGCGGCGCGCGGCCGCCCCGACGAGGCCCGCGAGGCCTGGCGGCGGGCGGTGGCGTTGCTCGCCCAGTGCCGTGAGATTTTCGAGCAGGGAAGGACGCTGCTCGACCTGGGCCGGATGTCGGGCGACGCCGATGAGGCGCGCCGCGCGTTCTACCGCGCCGGGTCGCTGTTCGCCTCGCTCAGCACCGGCTACTGGCTGGAGCGAGCCGAGGACGAGCTGAACCACCTGCTCCGGAACGGGGAGCCGCACGCGCCCGACCGTCCCGCGTCGCTGCTGGGCCGGCGGCACCGGGCGCCCGGGCTCGTGGCGTGCTCGATCGCCATGCGCCGGGCGGAGTCGCTCGCGCGGCGCGCGGCGGCCACCGAGCTGTCGGTGCTCATCACCGGCGAGACCGGCACCGGCAAGGAGCTGGTCGCGCGCACCATCCACACGCTGTCGTCCCAGCGCGACAAGCCGTTCCTGGCCGTGAACTGCGGGGCGCTGCGCGCCGACCTCGCGCTGTCGCAGCTGTTCGGCCACCGGAAAGGCGCATTCACCGGGGCGCACGCCGACGGCGTGGGCCTGGTCGAGGCCGCGAACGGCGGCACCCTGTTCCTCGACGAGATCGGCGAGCTGCCGCACGACGTGCAGGTCACGCTGCTGCGGTTCCTCGAGAGCGGCGAGTATTTGCGGCTCGGGGAGACCCAGGTGCGGCGAGCCGACGTTCGCTTGATCGCGGCAACGAACCGCGTGCTGCGCGGCCCCGACCCCGATCGGCAGTTCCGGCGCGACCTCCTGTTCCGCTTGAACGAGATCGAGATCCAGCTGCCGGCGCTGCGCGAGCGGAGGGAGGACATCGTTCCGCTGGCGCGGCACTTCCTCGCGTTCTACGGCGGAGTCGGCGGCCCGCGGCTCGCGCCCGACGCCGAGTCGATCCTGGGATCGTATCCATGGCCCGGCAACGTCCGGGAGCTGGAGAACGTGATGAAGCGCGTCGCGGCGCTGCACGCGGGAGACGCCACCGTGGATTCGAGCGCACTGCTGCCGTTCCTGTCGCATCCGGCGGGGGATCCCCGGCGGGTGCCGCGGACCGACGACGAACGTTCAGCGATCCTGAGCGCCTACGCGGAGGCGCGCGGCAACAAGAGCCGCGTGGCCGAGCTTCTGGGCGTGAGCCGGAAGACTCTCTACGCCAGGCTGAAGCGACTGCAGATCGAGCTCCCGTAGGGCCCATGGGGCTGCGGATCCCACATCCGCAAGCGAGGTTCAACGGCGCCGGCCCCCGGCGCCGATTCGTTTAGCTCCCGAGAGTCCAGAAACTGTCACCCCGTAACCTTTCGGTAACGGTGCGGCAAGCGGTTGGCCCCAAGGGGATTGCGATGGGGCGCCCCCGGATCGAGTGTTACCTCGGCGGTAACACTCCCGGATTCGGCCGGCCGGGGATGGGCGTGCAGTCGATCGCTCAACTCATTGTGGCGCAAGGCATCACGTCGCGCGATCCAGCCCGCTCCGTCCCTGGCACAAACCGTGCTTTATCGGCGAAGCGGATACGGGGTTCGGTCCCCAAGCTGTCGCAGTGACCTAGGGGGAGTTGCCTCTCCAGGGGACGGAGGCATCGAGCCTGGGCGGAATGAGTTGCAGGTCGGCACCTCCATCGGCCTCATCCGCCCGGGTTACCCCCGACCAAGATAGCTCGACGTTTCGTCGTAGTGGGGCCCAAGCGGCCCCAGGGCTCGTAACCCGACCATGAGCAGCATCCTCCGCAAGCGCGGGGGACCAAATGCGAGGGGGTGAGACAGCTCAAGTCGGTCGACCCGAAGCAAAATCGGTAGTAAGTGGTTTCGCAGTTCGCAAACAACAAAAAAACAAAATACGCCCGGTCAACGAAGCCGGAAGGACAGAGGGGTTTATCCCGGTCACTCCCTGTTCTCTCGGGAAGAGGCAGCTTGCGACATCGAGCCCAGCGGCTCGATGCTCCTGAGCTGCCTTTTCGATTGTGTGCGCGTGGGCGCCGCCCGGTGTCGGGGGATCACCGATGCGCTCGCGCCCGGCAGCGTGGGTGTTGAAGGGGGTCACTCGCAATGCTATGTTGCGGCCCATGAAAAATCTCCCAGCAGTAAGCGCGTTTCGCGCTCGTCCAGTGACCGCGCTCGCAGCGTTGATCGCGGTCGCGGCCGCGTGCAATGCCGCATTGGTTGGTTGTGGCAAGAAGTCGGAGAGCACCACGCAGCAGACCCAGACCCAGCCCACCCCGACGACGGCCAGCACTTCCGCACCTGCCGAGTCGACGAAGACGGCATCCGGCGACCTCGGCGCGCAGGTGTACGCGCAGCGGTGCGCGCTGTGCCACGGCCCCACCGGCCACGGCGACGGCCCCGCGGCCGCGAGCCTCAATCC
>Ga0066710_100004640_pt1 | contig 12235 bp, 13 predicted proteins | sample GraSoiAngelo_159_FD_79666 | JGI IMG/M metagenome (GOLD analysis project Ga0066710, IMG submission 79666) | Grasslands soil microbial communities from the Angelo Coastal Reserve, California, USA - 14_1009_16_40cm | ecosystem: Environmental > Terrestrial > Soil > Grasslands | place: USA...
GCGCAGCATCGAGAGCGTCGGCGCCCGGCGCTGACCGTAGAGGCTCATCACCGGCAGGCCGGTCACCGGATCGCGCGTTCCGGCGATCGGCGCGTGGTCTTGCGCGGCCCCCCACAGCCCGTGCTCGGGCGCGAAGAGACGGACGAGACGGGCTCGTGGCAGATCGGCCAGGAGCGCGGCGGCGTGCTCGTGATGTGAATCGACCGATGCCTGGTGAGCGACGAGGCCGAAACGGCGGCCGCGGAGGAGCGAGCCGCGGCGACGGACGAGCGCTTCCAGCCCGGTCTCGACCCTCACGATCCCGATGGTAGCCGACATCGATCGGAACCAGGGTAGGATGCGAGCGGGATGGCGCGCACGCCCCGCTACGACCGGCTCGCCACCGAGCTTCGCAATCGCGCCAGCGCGAAGCTCGATCGCATGGATCCCGAGGCCATCGCCCGTCTCATGAATCGCGAAGACGTGCGAGCCGTTCGCGCCGTAGGCCGCGTCAGCGGCGCGATCGCGCGGGCCGTGGACGCGATCGTCGCTGCGCTCGCTGGCGGTGGACGACTCTTCTTCGTCGGCGCCGGCACCAGCGGCCGGCTGGGCGTGCTCGAGGCTGCCGAGTGCCCGCCGACCTTCGGCACGCGGCCCTCGCTCGTGCAGGCGATCATGGCCGGTGGTCGCTCATCGGTGTTTCGTTCGCGGGAAGGCGCCGAGGACGACGCAGCGGCGGCGGCCCGCGCGGTGCGGCGGCGCGTGCGGAGCGACGACGTCGTCGTCGGTGTCTCGGCCAGCGGCGTCACGCCGTTCGTTCGCGGCGCTCTCGCGGCTGCGCGCCATCAGGGTGCGGGCACCATTCTCGTCGTCTGCAATGAGGCGAGCGCACGCGGTGTCGGCGCGACGCTCGTCATCGCGCCCGCGCCCGGGCCGGAGGTGCTCGCGGGATCGACCCGGCTCAAGGCGGGGACGGCGACGAAGCTCGTGCTGAACACGCTGACGACCGCGAGCATGACGCGGCTCGGCCGCGTCTACGGCAACCGGATGATCGACGTCCAGCCGCGATCGCGAAAGCTGCGGGAGCGCGCGATCCGTCTGGTCGCCGAGCTCGGCCGCGTGCCGACGCCTCGCGCCCGGCGCGCGCTGGCGGCGTCTGACGGCAGCGTCCGGGCGGCGATCGTGATCGCGCGCACGAGCTGCTCGCCGGGCACCGCCGCTCGCGCGTTGCGCCAGTCCGGCGGCTCACTCGACGCCGCGCTCGCCGCCCTGCGAGAAATCAGAGGAGCGTCACCTCGTCGCCGATCGCGACCGAGCCCGGCGCGATGACCCAGCAGTCGAGCGCCATCCGCCCCCCGAAGTCGGAGACGATTCGCTCCAGCACGCCGAGATCCTGCGCCTGAGTGTCCGGATCGTAGGTAGTCATCACGCATCGGCCACGTAGCTTTCGTACGCCGATGACGGCCGCGCCGCTCACCAGGCGCCGGCCGGGCCACGCGCGCTCGGTCAGTCCCTCGGCTTCACCGACCAGGATGTTCGGGCGTAGCCGGCGGCGATCCACACCAAGAGACTCGATCGCGCCATCGGTCAGAATGCTCAGCGGGAGGACGTCGAAAGCGTCGCCCGGCTCATTACGAACCAGACGCGCGCCCTTGCCGGCCGCGCGCTGTATGGCGTCGGAGATTTCTGGCGAGTCCCACCGAAAGCCGTTGACCCGCGGCTCGCCGTCAGAGCCGAGCGTGGCACGCAGCCCGAGCAAACGGGGGTGAGTCCGGGCGGTGAAGACGCGTCCCGCAGCATTCTCGACGTGGACGAGACGATCACCGGAGATTCCGGTGAGACCGAGCGTCGCCTCGGTTAGCAATTCACCGGCCATCGACTTCACCGGGTAGCGCCAGAGCTCAGCAACCTTCACGTGTCTTGAGACACGCGAGACAGGGGCAGGGATTCAGAAGCCCCGCAGTTGGATCACCCGGCTCAGGCGTGCGACGGTCCCGCGGTGTCCTCGAAGCGCACCGCCGAACGCCCGCGCAGGAAGTCGAAGTCGCAGCCCTCGTTGGCCTGGAGCACGTGGTCGAGGAAGAGCCGGCCATAGCCGCGCGCGAAGTGCGGCGGCCGCGGCGTCCATGCGGCCCGGCGCCGGGCCAGCTCGTCGTCGCTCACGCGGAGCGTGAGCGTGCGCTTCGGCACGTCTAGCTCGATCTCGTCGCCGTCGCGAACGAGCGCCAGCGGCCCGCCGATCGCCGATTCGGGTGACACGTGCAGGACGACGGTGCCGTACGACGTCCCGCTCATCCGGGCGTCGGAGATCCTCACCATGTCCTTCACGCCGCGGCGCAAGAGCTTCGCAGGAATCGGTGCCGCGCCCCACTCGGGCATGCCGGGAGCGCCGCGCGGGCCGACCTGCTTGAGGACGAGTACCGACGTCTCGTCCACGGCCAGATCGGGATCGTCGATGCGCCGGTGCAGATCGTGATGATCCTCGAACACCACGGCGCGGCCGCGGTGCACCAGCAGGTGCGCCGACGCCGCTGACTGCTTGAGCACGGCGCCGGTCGGGCAGAGATTGCCGGTGAGGATGACGGTGCCGCCCTCGACCGCGATCGGCATCGCCAGCGGCCGGATCACGTCCTCGTTCCAGCACCGCGCGCCGGCGATGCTGTCTGCGAGCGACGTGCCGGTAACCGTCAGCGCATCGCCGTGCAGCAGCGGCAGCAGCTCTTTGAGCACGACGGGCAGGCCGCCGGCGTAGAAGAAGTCCTCCATCAGGTACTTGCCCGAGGGGCGCACGTTGACGAGGAGCGGTGTCGTCCGCGACAGTTCGTCGAAGCGGCGCAGGGGTAGCTCGATCCCGGCGCGGCCGGCGATGGCGGCGAGATGGATGACGGCGTTGGTGGAGCCGCCGATCGCCATGTCGGCGCGGATCGCGTTGTCGAACGCGTTCGGCGTCAGGATCTCGGACGGTTTTGGACCGCCGGCCAACGCCATCTCGACGGCGCGCCGGCCCGACAGCTCGGCCAAAGCCATCCGCCGCGAGTCGGACGCCGGAATGGCCGCGTTGCCGGAGAGCGTCATGCCGAGCGCCTCGGCCATCGAGGCCATCGTCGACGCCGTGCCCATGACCATGCAGTGGCCGGACGAGCGCGACATGCACGACTCCGCCTCGCACAGCTCCTCGTCGGTGAGCCGACCGGCGCGGCGCTCCGACCACAAGCGCCAGAGGTCGGTGCCGGAGCCGAGCTCCTCGGTGCGCCACTTGCCGCTCAGCATCGGGCCGCCCGTCACCATGATCGCGGGTACGTCGGCCGACGCCGCGCCCATCAACATGGCGGGCGTGGTCTTGTCGCAGCCCGAGAGCAGGACGACCGCGTCGAGCGGATACGCCCTGATGCATTCCTCGACGTCCATCGCCATGAGATTCCGGAACAGCATGGTGGTCGGCTTCATCAGGACTTCGCCCAGCGAGATCGTCGGGAACTCGAGCGGGAAGCCGCCGGCGCTCCACACGCCGCGCTTGACGGCGTCGGCGACCTGACGGAGATGCGCGTTGCAGTTGGTCAGCTCCGACCAGGAGTTCGCGATGCCGATCACGGGACGGCCGTCGAAGACGTGGTCGCTGAACCCTTCGGTCTTGAGCCACGAGCGATGGGCGAAGCCATCGAGATCGAGGCGTCCGAACCAGTTGCGGCTGCGAAGCGGTCGTGGTGTCATGGGAGCCCTCCTGCGGCGCTTGATTATAGAGAATCGGAGGGCGTGTATGCGGCTCGCCGGCAAGGTTGCGATCGTCACGGGTGGAGGAAGCGGCATCGGGCGCGGCATCGTGCTCGCGCTGGCGCGCGAAGGCGCCGACATCGCCATCCCCGACATCCAACCACTCAACGCCGAGAAGGTCGCCGACGAGGTCAAGACTCTGGGGCGCAAAGCGTTCGCGCTCAAGACCGACGTGACCAGCACCGGCGACGTGAAGACAATGATTGATCGGGCGCGCGAGACGCTGGGCCGCATCGACATCCTCGTGAACAACGCCGGCATGGCGTCGCCGCCCGGGCTGCCCTTCACCAACAACACCGAGGAAGATTGGGACCGCACGTTCGCGGTCAATACGAAATCGGTCTTCCTCACCTGCAAGGCCGTCGCGCCGTACTTCATCGAACGGAAAGCAGGCCGGATCATCAACATTGCTTCGATTGCCGGCCCTCTCTCAGCGCTGACGATGCCCCCGTACAGCGTGGCCAAACAGGGCGTCATCACGTTCACACGCATCGTGGCCAAAGAGTTGGCCGCGCACCGGATCACCGTGAACGCCATTTGCCCCGGCGTGCTGTGGACGGACTTCTGGCAGAAGCTGGCCGCGCACATCGCCGCCACCAACCCGGCCTTCGCCGGGATGACGCCGCGCCAGGTCTTCGAGAAGCGCGTGACCGACATCGTGCCGATGAAGTGTGAGCAGACGCCCGAGGACATCGGCAACGCGGCCGTGTTCCTCGCCTCCGACGACGCGCGCTACATCACCGGCCAGGCCCTGATGGTCGACGGCGGGTGTGTGACGTGGTAGTGCGAGCCGAGGCGCGCCGCGCGACGAGGCGAGCGGTGAAATGGCTCGAAAAATCGTGCGAGCCGAGGCGAACTGATGGACTTCGACTTCACGCCTGAGCAGGAAGCCTTCCGCAAAGAAGTCCGCCAGTGGCTGGAGACCAACCTGCCCGACGACCTGCGCGGCCGCGCCTTCGCGGCCTCGCGGGCCGACCACGAAGAAGTCCGGAAGCTCCGCGCCTGGCAGAAGACGATGTTCGAGGCGGGCTACATCGGGATCGACTGGCCGCGCGAGTTCGGCGGGCGCGGGGCGTCGCTGGTCGAGGTCATCATCCTGTACCAGGAGATGGCGCGCGCCGAGTCGCCGCAGATCGTCAACCGCGGCGGGGTCAGCATGCTGGGCCCGACCTTGATGAAGCACGGCACGCCGGGCCAGCAGCAGCGCTTCCTGTCGAAGATCCTGAGCGCCGAGGAGATGTGGTGCCAGGGGTTCTCCGAGCCGAACGCCGGCTCCGACCTCGCCAACCTCCAGACCCGCGCCGTCCTCGACGGCGATCACTTCGTCATCAACGGCCAGAAGGTCTGGACGAGCATGGGCCACGTGGCCGACTGGTGCTTCGTGCTCGTGCGCACCGATCCCACCGCCGCCAAGCACAAGGGCATCAGCTTTCTTTTGATGGACATGAAGTCGCCCGGCGTCAGCCTGCGGCCGCTGCGCCAGATCACCGGCGAGGCCGAGTTCAACGAGATGTTCCTCGACAACGTGCGCGTGCCGCGCGAGAACCTCGTCGGCAAGCTCAACGAGGGCTGGGGCGTCGCGCTCACGACGCTCGCCTACGAGCGCGACGCGCTGACCTTCATCCGCCACATCTCGCTGCGCAACGCGCTCCACCGACTGCTGGCCCTCGTGCGCGAGCGCGGGCGGGCGGCCGATCCGGTCGTGCGCCAGAAGGTGGCGGCGCTCTGGATCGGCGAGCAAGCGCTCCAGCTCAACGCGTACCGCAGCCTCACCAAGATCCTCAAGGCCGGGCAACCGGGACCGGAGGGCTCGACGTCGAAGCTCTTCTGGAGCCAGCTCGATCAGGAGCTGGCCCAGCTCGGGACCGAGGTCATCGGTCCCTACTCGCAGATCGCCCCCGGCTCGCCGTGGGCGCCCGACGAGGGCCAGTGGGAGTTCTACGAGCTGCTGGCGCGGGGCAGCGGCATCCGCGCCGGCACGACCGAGATCCTGAGAAACATTCTGGGCGAGCGCGTGCTCGGCCTGCCGAAGGACTGACGATGAGCGATCTACTCTACGAGGTGAAGGACCGCATCGCGACCATCACCCTGAACCGGCCCGACAAGCTCAACGCCTTCACGGGCCCGATGATCGACGCGTGGGTGGGGGCGCTCGGCGAGGCCCAGAGCGACGACAGCGTCAACGTCGTCGTCGTCACTGGAAGCGGCCGCGCCTTCTGCGCCGGCGGCGACGTGGGCCGCATGGGCGAGGGCGCGCCGACGCCGCTCGAGCACAAGAATCAGCTCTGGGAGAAGATCCACCGCGTGCCGAAGACGCTGGAGGCGATGGACAAGCCGGTCATCGCGATGGTCAACGGCGTGGCCGTGGGGGCCGGCATGGGCATGTGCCTCATGTGTGACGTGCGCATCGCCGCCGCCGACGCGCGGTTCTCCACCGGCTACGTCAAGGTCGGACTGGTCCCCGGCGACGGCGACACGTTCTTCCTGCCGCGCCTGGTCGGTCCCGCCAAGGCTCTCGAGCTGCTGTGGACCGCGGACTTCGTCGAGGCACCGGAGGCGCTGCGGCTGGGCATCGTCAACCGGGTCGTGCCGGCCGCCGAGCTGAGGGAGGCGACCTACGCCTTCGCTCACCAGATCGCGGACGGCCCCCAGGTGCCGATCCGGATGATCAAGCGCCTCGTGTACCAGAGCCTCAAGCTCGACCTTCGTACGCACCTCGACCTCGTCTCTTCGCACATGTCGATCGTCCGCCAGACGACCGACCACGCCGAGGGCGTGGCGGCCTTCAAGGAGAAGCGCGCGCCCAGGTTTCGAGGCCGCTGAAGCGTTGACCATCTGTCCGCTTTCCGACGGCTCTTGGGCACGCTGACACTCGTCGAGGGCGGGCCTTCGCAGGAACGTTGCGAAACATCGAGACTTCGCCGCCGGGCCGGTCTGGCGCGGCTCTTGCTCGAAAGGCACGGGCGCCATGGATCTGTACGACGCGAAGGACCGCATCGCCGTCGCTTTGGTGGAGTCCATCTTCCGCCGCGCGCGGTACCGCGTCCGGCCCTTCCAGAACGAGCCCGGGCTCCGCTTCATCCGCGATGACTGGGCCCCGTCGTTTCATGCCGCCCTGGTGGCCGACGACGGCAACGAGCGGGAGTTTCTCCTCGAGGTGACCTACCGGCCGTTCGTCGAGCAATTCATCGCGCTGGAGAACCAGCGCCGCGACGCCTCGGTCTTCGTGCTCGCGCGCCGGCACTGGCCGGCCCTGCGCTCGGTGCTCGTGACCGACCATCCGGATCACGGTCGGTCGTGCTTTCAGACGGTCGTCCTCGGCTCGCCGCGCGGCGACCGGCTCGGCACCGTGGATCTGGCCGACGCCGGCGAGTTCGCGATCTTTCCCCACAACGTGACCGACCACGAGGAGTTGCTGACCCGCATCTTCGCGATGCTGTCGACCGACAAGTACCGTCACGCCACACGCGTCTGATCGCGCGCGCCCGTCAGATCGGGGAGTAGCTTCGATACTCCATCTGCGCTGAAATCCTTTCGCGCGCCGCTCGCCCCCAGTGCTTTTCGACCAGGTACAGCCCGAGATCGAGCGATGACGCCACGCCGCCCGCGGTGACGACGAGACCCTCGTCCACCACGCGGCGATCGGTGACGACGTCGGCGCAATACGGACGGAGCAGGTCGTACGCGTTGTGATGGGTCGTGGCCCGCTTGCCGGTGAGATAGCCGGCGCGGCCGAGCAGGAGCGACCCCGTGCACACCGAGGCGATCGGGCGCTCGCGCCCCCACGACTTCAGGTACGCGATACAGCGCTCGTCGTCGAGCAGGCGGCGCGTGCCGAAGCCGCCGGGGACGTAGAGCAGGTCGAAGGCGCGCAAGTCCTCGTACACCGCGTCGGGCTTCATCACGAGCCCGCTGTCGTCGACGATCTCCGGAGCCGTGCCGATGATTCGGTGGGTCACCTCGGGATCGACGGCGAGCGTGGCCACGCGGCGGAGTGAGTCATAGGCCCCGACGAAGTCGAGAAAGGTGAGGTGAGGGAAGACGAGGAACGCGATGCGCTTGATCACGTGATCGACCATGCGATCACGAACGCCACCGCGGCGGCGAGCCCGCCGATGACCACGGTCTGGACGGCGCTCCGGCCCGCCGGCGCGCCGGTGAAGCGCGCTTTGACGTAGCCGAACCCGGCGAGCGCGACCAGCGTGACGACGGCGGACACGCCGAGCGCGGTGACGGCGCGCCCGAAGACCATGTACGGCCAGAGCGGAATGAGCCCGCCGACGATGTACGCTCCCCCGATCGTCACCGCGCTGCGCACGGCCCGCCGCGGATCAGGACGCTCCAGCCCCAGCTCGAAGCGCATCATGAAGTCGACCCAGCCCTGCGGGTCGCGTCGCAGCGATTCGACGAGGGGGCGCGCTTCCTCCTCCTTCAATCCGTAACCCTCGAGCACGTCCATCACCTCGGCCATCTCGGCCTCCGGCTTGTCGCGAACCTCGCGGTGCTCGCGCGCGCGCTCGCTCTCGTAGTGCTCGGCCTCGCTGCGCGCGGCCAGATAGCCGCCGAGCCCCATGGCGATGGCGCCGGCCGCGATCTCGGCCAGGCCGGCGACGACGATGATCCACGTCGCCGCGATGGCGCCGGTGAGTCCGGCCGCCAGCGCGAACGGCACGGTGAGGCCGTCGGCCATCCCCAGCACGAGATCGCGCACGACCTGATTGCCGGTGAAGTGGCGCTCGGGGTGGCCGGCGTGGCTCATGAGCCTAGACGGGCGCGACGCCCTTGCGATGACGCTGAGCCAGCGCCTGATAGCCTGCGGGATTGACTTGCACCCAGCGCTCGGCGGGTGTTCCCGCGAGCGGGCCCTTGACCTTGGCCGGCGCGCCCAGCGCGAGCATGCCGTCGGGGATGTCGGTGCCCGGTGTGACGAGCGCGCCGGCCGCCACCATCGCGCGAACGCCGATGCGAGCGCCGTCGAGCACGGTCGATCCGTTGCCGACGAGCGCCTCCTCGGCGATCGTCGCGCCGTGCACGACGCAAGTGTGGCCGATGGTCGCTCCGGCGCCGATCTCCACCGAATACGCCGACGTCACGTGGACCACCGCGCAGTCCTGGACGTTGGCGCCGCGACGCACCACGATGGGCCCGAAGTCGGCGCGCAGCACCGCGTTGTACCAGACCGACGCGTTTTCCTCGATGGTCACGTCGCCGATCAGCACCGCGGTGGGCGCGACGAACGCGGTGGGATGCACGCGGGGCGTCTTTCCTTCGAAGCTGAACAGTGGCATGGGGCGCGTCCTCGCAGTATTCTCGAATTCGCAGCCTATCTTATCGGATTCCCGCGACGTCGGAGGACGTATGCCAACTCCGAGGATCGCGGCGGTCGCGACGGCGACGCCGCCCCACCGCTATACCCAGGCCGACATCATGGACGCCGCCGGCTACACCGACCCCCAGCGGCGCGCCTTCTTCGAGCGGAGCGACATCGAGAGCCGGTATCTCTGGATCCCGCGCGAGCGGTTGCGGCCGGACGAAAGCGTGGACGAGCTGGCCGCTCGCGCCCGCGACGGCGCCCTGGCGCTGTCGGAAGCCGCCGCCCGACACGCGCTGGAGCGGGCGGGCTGGCAGGCCACCGACGTGGACTTCATCGCGACCACCACGTGCACGGCGCGGCTCACGCCCAGTGTCGACGCGCACCTCGTCGGTCGGCTCGGCTGCCGTCCCGACGTCCAGCGCGCTCACATCGGGGACACCGGCTGCGCTTCGGCGATGGTGGCGCTCCAGCAGGCGTGGAACCACCTGGCCGCCTTTCCGAGCCACCGCGCGCTGGTCGTCGCCGTCGAGATTTGTTCCGCCGCCTACTTCCTCGACGATCGCCTGGAATCAGCGGTAGCCCACGCCATCTTCGCCGACGGCGCCGGCGCGGTCGCTCTGTCCACCGAGGGCCGTGGCCCGCGGATGGTCGCGCACCGGACGCTGTTCCGTCCCGAGCACCTGGACGCCATGGGCTTCGAGTACCCCGGCGGACGGCCCCGGGTCATCCTCTCCAAGGACGTGCGCCGCATCGGGGCCATGATGCTCGGCGAGATGGTGCGCGTGCTCATGGACGCTCAGGGTCTCAAGCGTGAGGACGTGCGCTACTGGATCTTGCACTCGGCGGGTCGCCGTGTCCTCGATCGGGCGCGCACGCTGCTCGGGGTCGACGACACCGTCATGCGCCACTCGCGTTCCGTGCTCCGCCGGTACGGCAACATGTCGTCGGCCACCATTCTCTTCGTGCTCGAGGAAATGCTGCGCGAGGAGTCACCGGTTCCCGGCGAGTGGGGCGTCATGATCGGGCTCGGCCCCGGCTTCGCCGCCGAAGGAGTCCTTCTCACGTGGTAGTGCCGAGCTGAAATGATTCGACGATGAAAAGAGCGGAGCGTGCGCTCGAGCATCTCGATGGCCCGGTCGCGGCCGCCGACCGCGAGGCCTCGCTGGCGGACGTCGACCGGCTCAACGCGTGGTTCGGCGGCTACTGGTTGACCTTACGCGCGATCGCCCGCGTCCTCCGCCAGCGCCGGGCCTCGGGACCGCTCGTGATCGTGGACATCGGTGGCGGGCGAGGGCACTTCGGGCGCCGCCTTGTGGCGTGGGCGGGCCGGCGGGGTGTGAACGCGCGTGTCGTCGTCATCGATCGCGAAGCCATGGTCGCCGACGCGAGAGCGCTCGTCGTGCGGGCCGATGCCACCGCGCTGCCGCTGCGCGCGGGCGCCGCCGACGTGGTGACGACGTCGTTGACGCTGCACCACCTCGAGCGCGCCGCTGCGGTGCGCTGCCTCGCCGAGATGCGCAAGGTGGCGCGTGGGGCCGTCATCGTCAACGATCTGTGGCGCACGCGCGTGACGCTCGTCCTCGTCTGGCTCGCCACCCGGTTGTTCACGCGGCACCGGTATTCGTGGGACGACGGCCCGTTGTCGGTACGGCGATCGTACTCCCCGGCTGAGCTGAGGCAGCTCGCCGAAAAGGCGGGGATCGTGAACCTGGTGGTGCGGCGCTACCCGTGGCTCGGGCGCATCATCGCGGTGAGCGCGTGACGTTCGACGTCATCGTCGTCGGCGCCGGCCCCGCCGGTTCCGCCACCGCCATCCTCCTCGCCGAGCGCGGTCTCCGGATCCTCGTGCTCGATCGCGCCCGCTTCCCCCGACCGAAGATCTGCGGCGAGTACCTGAGTCCGGAGACGCTCCGCATTCTCGACCGGCTCGGCGCGCTGAAGGCCGTGGACGGCGCCGGAGCCACGCCGCTCAGCGGTATGAGGATCACCGCGCCCGATGGCACGACGGTCACCGGCGCCTATCGGAGGATCGGAGCCTGGCGGCCGTATCGTGATCACGCGCTGGCGCTCCGGCGCGAGATCCTCGACGCGATCCTCGTCGATCGCGCCCGAACGCTCGGCATCGACGTCCGTGAGCGCACGCGCGTGACCGACGTCCTCGTGGAGGACGGCCAGGTGGTCGGCGTCGAGGCGATGGACGCCGACACCCGCGTCCATACCTTCCGGGCGCCTCTCGTCGTCGGAGCCGACGGCCGCGGCTCGGTCGTGGCCCGGCGCCTCGACCTCCAGCGCCCGCATCACTGGCAGCGCATGGCCCTGGTGACCTACGTCAGTGGCGTGAGGAAGTGCGGGGAGGTCGGCGAGATCTTCGTCGATCCTCCGGATTACGCGATCCTCAACCCGGTCGCGCCCGATCGCGTCAACATGAGCCTCGTGGTTCCCCGCGCGGACGCGGCGGCGTGGAGTCACCGGCTCGATGACTTCTTCGCCGCCCGCGTGGGTCAGATGCCGCACGTGGCTCGCCGCGTGGCCGGCGCCGAGCGCGTCGCGCCGGTGCAAGCGATGGGGCCGCTCGCGTATGAGGTCGTGCCGCCCGCCGTCGGCGGTGTCCTGCTCGTCGGTGACGCCGCCGGATTCTACGATCCACTCACGGGCGAGGGCGTCTTCAGTGCGCTGCGCGCCGCTGAGCTGGTGTCGGAGGTGGCGGCTGATGCGTTAGCGGCCGGAGATTGCTCGGTGGAGCGGCTCGCCGCGTACCAGCGCGCCCGCGGGCGCGTCTTCACCGCCAAGGCCCGGTTCACGCGGGCACTTCAGTTCGTCGTGGCCCGGCGCCGGCTGGCCAACCTCACCGCCCGCGTGCTTGCCCGAAGTCCGGGCCTGCTCGATCTCGTCCTCGGCGTCGTCGGCGACTACGTGCCGCCGCGTGCGCTGCTCCAGCCGGCCCGCTTTCGTTAAGACTTCGCGTGCCCGCCGCGCTGCTCTACTCTAGGGCGCATGGCCACGCGATCCGACAATCTGCCGCGCCGCTTTGCCCGCATCTACACCGCTGCCATCACCGACGTGATGGACGAGATGGGCCTGCAGCGCCAGACGCTGCCCGCCGCCCTCCAGCCGCTGACGCCCGACATGCGCGCAGCCGGGTACGCCTTCACGGCGCGAGGGCGCGGCCGC
>Ga0066710_100004641_pt1 | contig 12233 bp, 4 predicted proteins | sample GraSoiAngelo_159_FD_79666 | JGI IMG/M metagenome (GOLD analysis project Ga0066710, IMG submission 79666) | Grasslands soil microbial communities from the Angelo Coastal Reserve, California, USA - 14_1009_16_40cm | ecosystem: Environmental > Terrestrial > Soil > Grasslands | place: USA...
ACGACGATCTTGCCGACCTGGTCCAGCTGCGCCAGGCCGTGCTGGATGCGTTTGAGCGGCTGCCCGAGAACACGTGGATCAGACTGGACGCCTTCATGGAGTGGGTCGAGCAGACTCGCCCCGCGCTGGTCCGCGAGCAGCTCAACGCGCGCGGGCTGGTCGAGCTCCAGTCGGTGCCCTGGGAGGGCTTGGAATCGCCGCTGTTGCGCTACTGCCTGCTCGGTCCGCTGTACTGGCTCGGCGCCGTAGCCGTCAGCGCCGACGCCCGACAGTTTGCTCGCCGCCCGGAGCGCGCGAAGGCGACGGCCGTTGAAGCCTGCACATGGCAGCAAGCTCGATCCGACCGACCCGATCCGTTGCACGGCTCAACTCGGATGCTGCCGAAGCAAATGGGGATACTGCCGGAGCCGGCGGGGATGCTGCAGGAGTCCGTTGGGGTGCTGCTCGCGCCGGCGCGGGCGCGGCTCGGCAGCTTGCTGCAGGCGGAGCGCTACCTGGTGCTGAAGGAGCGCGGTCGCCTCTCGCGCTACGAGCTCGTCCAGTCGAACGTGGCTGGCGCGTTGAGCAGCGGCGGGTCGATCGGCGAGTGTCGCCAGCTGCTGACACGCCTGACCCAAACCGAGCTGCCCGAGGCGATCACCGAACGGCTCGCGGCGTGGGAACGCCGTTTCGGCGCGTTGGTCGTCAGGCCGGCGGTGTTGATCGAGGCGCGCTCACAAGGCGAGCTCGACGACGCGCTCGCGGGCGCGCAGCTGCGGCCATTCCTGCGTGGCCGACTCGGACCGACGGTGGCCGAGGTGGCAGCCGCCGACGCGCTCGAGCTGGCGGCTCGGCTGCACGAGGAGGGCCATATGCCGCGGGTCGACGCGGCGCTGCGGTTGGTGTCGGAGCCGCGGCGCGCCTATCCAGGCCTGGTCGACGAGCAGGTGCTCGAGTTCCTGCTGGTCAGCCTGCTGGCATTCAGGCAGGCGCGACCCGAGCAGCTGGCCCAGCTCGAGGGCTCGCTGTCGCTGCTCGATCGCCTGGAGCGGCAGTTTCCACGCGAGCGTCTGGCCGAGCTGCACGCGGCCGCCGATCACCTGGCGGGCGAGCTCGCCACGGCCGCCGCCACCGCGCCTGGCCCGCGTCGCCGCGCGAAACGCGCCCGCCGCCGCCGAACTGACGCTCGTGCGATGTAGCGACAAGCCGTCGCGAGAAGCCACCAGAAGCTATCAGAAGCAGCGAGAAGACCGGCTCAGAACCAGCGAGAAGACCGGCTCAGACGCAGCGGGAAGCACCGAACGGGAAAGGAGCGGAAAGTTAGCGGCCGATGAACAGCGGCGCCATGACCAGGGTGATGGTGCTGAGCAGTTTGATGAGCACGTGCAGCGACGGGCCGGCGGTGTCTTTGAAGGGATCGCCCACCGTGTCGCCGACGACCGCGGCGGCGTGCGCCTCAGTGCCCTTGCCGAGCACCATCCCGCCGTCACCCTTGAGCTGGCCGAGCTCGATGAACTTCTTGGCGTTATCCCACGTGCCACCCGAGTTGTTGAGCACGGTGGCCATCAGGACGCCGCCCATCGTGCCCACCATCAGCAGCGCGGCTGCCGCTTCGGCCTTCAGCACCAGGCCGGCCACGATCGGAAACAGCACCGCCAGCAGGCCCGGCAGGACCATCTCCCTCAGCCCAGCCCGCGCGGTGATGTCGACCGCCCGCGCGTAGTCGGGCCGTTCGGTGCCCTCCATGATGCCCGGATGCTCGCGGAACTGCCGACGGACCTCCTCGATGATCGTGCCGGCCGCCTTGCCGACGGCGCGGATCGCGAGCGAGCTGAAGAAGAAGATCAACATCAGTCCGAGGAAGCCGCCCAGGAACACCTGGACCTTGGACAGATCCACCGGGAAGCCGGTCACCCCTGTACGCACCTTGATCTCGTCGATGTACGCCGAGAACAGCAGGAAGGCCGCGAGCGCCGCCGAACCAACCGCGTAGCCCTTGGTCAGTGCCTTGGTGGTGTTGCCGACGCCGTCCAGAACGTCGGTGATGTGGCGCACTTCGTCCGGCGCGCGCGCGAACTGGGCGATCCCGCCCGCGTTATCGGTGATCGGCCCGAAGGTATCCATCGACAGGATGTAGGCCACCGTCGTGAGCATGCCCATGGTGGCGACCGCCGTGCCGAACAAGCCCGGGTTGACGTTGCCGGTGGCCAGCGCCGGGGTGAGCGACGCGGCCTGGGTGCCGAAGAAATACGACGCCCCGAGGGCAATGGAGATGATGATCGCCGTGATGCCGGTGCTCTCGAAGCCAACCGCGACGCCGGAGATGATGTTGGTCGCGGGTCCCGTGCGCGAGGCTCGCGCCAGCTCCTGAACGGGTCGCCAGCTGCCTGCGGTGTAGTACTGGGTGATGTAGACGAACGCGACGCTCGTCAGCAGGCCGGTTAGCCCGGCCAACGCGAACCAGTAGTTCCGATCGAGCATCACCCATACTGTGCCGAAGATGCCAATGGCGGCGACCACCGTCATCGCCCAGTAGCCCTGGTCGAGCTTGCGCTGCGGATCGGACACGTCGCCGATTGCCACCGCCAGGATGCCGACCATTGACGCGATGATGCCGACGGAGCGCACCACCAGCGGGAAGAACACCCACGACGTGTTACCCGTGACCACGTACAGCGCGACCCCCAGGATCATCGCGCCGATGTTCTCGGCGGCGGTCGACTCGAACAGGTCAGCGCCGCGGCCGGCGCAGTCGCCCACGTTGTCGCCGACGAGGTCGGCTATGACCGCCGCGTTGCGCGGGTCGTCTTCGGGGATGCCTGCTTCGATTTTGCCCACCAGGTCAGCGCCAACATCGGCCGCCTTGGTGTAGATGCCCCCGCCCAGTTGAGCGAACAGCGCCACGAACGAGGCGCCGAAGCCAAAGCCGACGATCTCGAACGGCACGCTAGCCACGCCGTCGGTCAGGCGCTGCGCGGCGGTGGCGCCAGCCGCCGCGGCGTTGAAGCCGCCGAACAGGGTGTACATGCCGAGCACGCCGAGCAGGCTCAGCGCCACGACCAGAAAGCCCGAGACGGCTCCACCACGCAGCGAGACGTTGATGGCATCCTTGACGCTGCGCTGGGCGGCAGCCGCGGTACGCAGATTGGCCTGGACGGCGATGTACATGCCGATGAAGCCAGCCAGGCCCGAGCAGAACGCGCCGACGAGGAAGGCGACCGCCGTGCGGATCCCGTGCGCGGGATCATTGGCGAGTCCGCCGATCAGTACCCCGATGATCAGGGCGGCCACCAGCGCGAGCAGCGAAATGGTGCGATACTGGCGGTTCAAGAAGGCCATCGCGCCTTCGAAGATCAGGGCGGCGACCTCCTGCATCGCCTTCGTGCCTGTGTCCTGCGAAAGGACGTCGCGAGCGAGCCAGGCGGCGAACAGGACAGCGATAATCCCTGCCAGCAACACGACCGGCCAGAATTCCATAGGAACCTGTGTTCCTCCTACATTCCCGACGACCTACGCGCAGGCGGCGGTCAAATTGTCAGGGATGGCCGCCGACCGTGCGGAGCGAGGCTCTTCAGGAAGACCACGCACGGTGACGCTTCACACGCTGCGCGCTGAGTTTACCACCCGGGAAGGCGGCCGAAAACCTCGCGGAAGACCTTGCGCTCGCCTTGCGCTCGCCTGGCGCTCGCCTGGCGCTCGCCTGGCGCTCGCCTGGCGCTCGCCTGCCGCCTTCCCAGGCAAATCTGTCACAGAAGTTCAGCCTACGCGTCCTGTGCAGAAAAGCGGCTTGTCGGCCGAAGTTCTAGAGCTAGAGGCTAAAGACTGGGGTGTCGCGGCCCGGGCGCTAGGATGTAGCTGACTTGGAAGAACCTGCGGGAGGCTGAAGCGATGACTAGCGGCCAGGCGCCCGGCAGCGCATTTAGTAGTGCCCGCGCGTCGCTCGAGACCGCCAGCGGCGCAGTCACGTATTACCGACTGGCCAGCCTGGCAGACCACGGTTACGGCGAGTTGGATCGCCTGCCGATGACCGTCAAGGTGCTGCTCGAAGATCTGCTGCGCAACGCTGGCAACGGCGTCGTGCGCGATAGCGAGATCGACCACCTGGCACGCTGGCGTGGGTCGGGCCAACCGGAGAGCGAGTTTCCGTTCTATCCGGCGCGCGTGCTCTTGCAGGACTTCACAGGCGTGCCGGCTACGGTCGATCTTGCGGCGATGCGCTCGGCCATGGCGCGCCTGGGTGGCAATCCGCAGCGCATCAACCCGCTGGTCCCGTGCGATCTGGTGATCGATCACTCGGTCCAGGTGGATTACTTCGGAAGCGCGAATTCCTTTGCGATGAATGTCGCGCGTGAGTACGAGCGCAATGGCGAGCGCTACGCGCTACTGCGCTGGGCGCAGGAGGCGTTCCAGAACTTCCGTGTCGTGCCACCTGGTCGCGGCATCGTTCATCAGGTGAACCTCGAGTATCTGGCGACCGTCGTTCACAAGCGTCAGGCGAACGGCGAATCGGTGGTGTACCCCGACACACTGGTCGGCGCCGATTCACACACGACGATGGTCAACGGCCTCGGCGTGCTGGGTTGGGGCGTCGGCGGCATCGAGGCCGAAGCCGTGCTGCTGGGTCAGCCGCTGTACCTGCTCACGCCTGAGATCGTCGGCTTCCGCTTCCACGGCCGGCTGCCCGAAGGCGCGACGGCCACCGATCTGGTGCTCATGGTCACCCAGATCCTGCGCAGGCGCGGCGTCGTCGGTCGGTTCGTCGAGTTCACCGGGCCCGGCCTGAGCCAGCTCGGGCTAGCCGACCGCGCCACGATCTCCAACATGTGTCCTGAGTACGGCGCCACGGCGGCGTTGTTCCCTGTCGATGACGAAACCCTGCGCTACATGCGCTTGACCGGACGTAGCGAGGAGCTGGTCGATCTGGTCGAGCGCTATGCGAAGGAGCAGGGGCTGTTCCGTACCGACGCCTCCGTGGAGCCGACCTTCAGCGATCTGCTCGAGCTCGATCTCGGGACCGTTGAGCCGAGTCTGGCTGGTCCGCGGCGCCCACAGGATCGCGTCACGCTCACCACCATCGCCGACAGTATCCGCAGCTCGTTTCCGAACGCATTCGCCAAAAATGGCGGCACGGGCGGCGCCATCCGCCTGGTCGATGCAGCCGCCGGCACAGTCCAGCAGCTACCGGTGAAGTCCGGGGCGTCGACGGCCGTCGAGGTCGAGATGGGCGGGCGGAAGGGCCAGCTCGACAACGGATCGGTGGCCATCGCCGCGATCACCAGCTGCACCAATACGTCCAACCCGCTGGTCATGCTTGGCGCTGGCCTGCTGGCCAAGAAGGCAGTCGAGAAAGGACTGAGCGTCAGTCCGCTGGTCAAGACCAGCCTGGCGCCAGGCTCGCGCGTGGTCACCGACTATCTGAGGCGAGCCGGGCTGCTGGCATACCTCGAAGCGCTGCAGTTCCACGTGGTCGGCTACGGCTGCACCACGTGCATCGGCAACAGCGGCCCCCTGGCAGATCCGGTCGCGCAGGCGGTGCAGGACAACAGTCTGGTGGTGGCCGCCGTGCTCAGCGGCAACCGCAACTTCGAAGCGCGCATTCACCCCCAGGTACGTGCGTCATATCTCGCGTCGCCGCCGCTGGTGGTCGCCTTCGCACTGGCGGGGACCGTAGACATCAACCTGACAACCGATCCGATCGGGCGCGACCCGAACGGGGACCCGGTCTACCTGCGCGACCTGTGGCCGTCCCAGGCCGAAGTGCGCCAGGCGATGGAGCAGGCGGTCGGACCCGACCAGTTATTGCAGGAATACGCCGAGGTCTTCGAGGGTGACGAGCACTGGCAGGCGCTGCCGCTGCCTGAACAGGGCGACCTGTACGAATGGGATCCAAGCTCCACCTACGTGCAGGAGCCTCCGTTCTTCCAGGGCCTCAGCCGCGAGCCCGGGCAGCCCACCGATATCGAGAACGCGCGCGTGCTGGTCATGCTGGCCGACTCGATCACCACCGATCACATCTCGCCCGCGGGTTCGATTCCCAAGGATGCGCCGGCCGGGCGGTACTTGCTCGAGCGCAACGTGCCGCAGCGCGAGTTCAACTCGTTTGGTGCGCGGCGCGGAAATCATCAGGTGATGATGCGCGGCACGTTCGGCAATGTGCGCCTGCGGAACGAGCTGGTGCCGGATCGCGAGGGCGATTGGACGCTCAAGCTGCCGCAGGACTGGGTGTTGAACCCGCAAGGCGAAGTGGAGCGCATCTACGATGCCGCGATGCAGTATCAGGCGGAGCGCGTGCCGCTGGTGGGCCTCGCGGGTAAGGAGTATGGCAGCGGCTCGTCGCGCGACTGGGCCGCCAAGGGCACGCTCCTGCTCGGCATCCGCGCGGTGATCGCCGAGAGCTTCGAGCGCATCCACCGCAGCAATCTGGTGGGCATGGGTGTGCTGCCGCTCCAGTTCAAGGAGGGCGAGACGCGGCACTCGTTGGGGCTGACGGGGCTCGAAGCGTTCAGCATCAGCGGCATCGCGGCGGGCCTGCGGCCTGGCCAGACGCTGAGCGTGCACGGCCGCCGACCCGACGGCAGTGAGCTTGCGTTCGACGTGGTATGTCGGATCGACACGCCGATCGAGATCGAGTACTACCGCCACGGCGGGATCCTGCCCTACGTGCTTCGCCAGCTGCTGGGGCAGCCCGCCACTACCTAGCCGTCCGCGGCGGCAAGCGGCGCCTTACGAAGTCGGCTAAAAGGTCTTCTAAGAAGAAGAGCGAGCCGGCGAGAACGGCGTTCGTTAGTATTTCGGCATGGCCGGTTCGGACCTCGGGTATTTTCGCTTTGCCTCGATACACGGGGACGAGCTTGTCTTTGCATGTGAAGATGATCTGTGGCGCGTCAGCGCCAGTGGGGGACTGGCCTACCGCTTGACGGCGGGGGTGGGCGAGGCCAGCCGCCCGCGCTTTTCACCCGACGGCTCACAGATCGCCTTCGTCGGACGCGAGGAAGGTCCGCCCGAGGTCTACGTGATCCCTGCCAGCGGCGGCCCTTCGCGACGGCTGACATACGAAAGCAGCCCGGGTTGCAGCATCGCTAGCTGGTCGCTCGACGGCGAGCGCATCGTCTACGCCACATCGGCCGGCCGGCCATTTGCCCGCGAATACTGGCTGCGCGAGGTCGACTCGAACGGTCCGGTCCAACCCTCGAAGCAGGTACCCTGGGGTCCTGCCAGCGCGCTGGCCTTCGGACTTGACGGCGGCGTCCTCATCGGTCGCAACACGGTCCGCGATCCTGCGCACTGGAAGCGCTACCGCGGCGGCACCGCCGGCACGCTGTGGGTCGACTCAGCGGGCTCAGGCGAATTCCGACCCCTGATCCGACTCGAGGGCAACCTCTCCAGCCCGTGCTGGGTCGATGGGCGCATCTTTTTCCTGTCCGATCACGAGGGTTACGGCAACGTCTACAGCTGCACCCCCAACGGCACCGACCTGCAGCGGCACACCGATCACGACGACTTCTACGCCCGCAATCTCACCACCGACGGGCGGCGGCTGGTCTACCACGCAGGGGCCGACCTTTATCTTGTGGAACCCAAGAGCGACGCGCCCACCCGCATTGACGTGCGACTCAGCAGCTCACGGACGCAGCGCAATCGCCGCTTCGTACCCGCGCAACGTTTCCTGCACAGCGCCACGCTGAGCCCCGATGGCACCGGCCTGGCCGTCACCTCGCGGGGCAAAGCGTTCACCTTCCATAACTGGGAGGGGGCGGTCTCCCAGCATGGCGAACCCGACGGGGTGCGCTACCGCATGCTGACCTGGCTGAACGACCACAAGCGGCTGGTCGCCGCCGCGTCCGATGGCGACAGTGATCGAGAGGTCCTCACGATCCTGACCGCCGACGGCTCGGCGCCCGCGCAACCGCTGCCAGGCCTCGATGTCGGTCGCGTGGTCGATCTCGAAGTAGCGCCCACGCGTGACACCGTGGCGCTGGCCAATCACCGCAACGAGCTGCAGCTGGTCGACCTGAGCGGCGAGACGCCCAGCATGGGCCAGCTGGACCGCAGCCCGTATGGGCGCATCGAGGGCATGGCGTGGTCGTTCGATAGCCGCTGGTTGGCCTACGGCTTCCCCGACACGGCACAGACCGCGGCGATCAAGCTCGGCCAGATCGAGTCGGGGGAAACGACGTTTGCGACTCGCCCCGTGCTGCGCGACACTCGTCCTGCCTTTGACCCCGAAGGCAAGTACCTGTATTTCATCGGCCAGCGCGATTTCGATCCGGTCTACGACGAGCTGCACTTCGACCTGGGCTTCCCCAAAGGCTCGCGTCCGTTTGCGATCACGCTGCGCAAGGACCTGGACAACCCGTTCATCCCGCGACCCAAGCCGCCCGAGAGCCAGGAAGTCGCAGCGTTGAAGAAGGCCGAGGCAGAGGAAGGTCCGCCGGCCCCGCCACGGATCGAAATAGAGCTCGACGGCATTACCGATCGGGTGCTGGCGTTCCCCGTCAACGAAGGCCGCTACGGGCGGATCGAGGGAATAAAAGGTAAGGCGCTGTTCTCGACCTATCCCATCGAGGGTGCGCGTGGTCGCGCCCGCAACGAAGACGACCGGCCAGCCCGGGGTGTGCTCGAGTCCTACGAGCTGGAGACGCAGAAACAGGATCGCCTCGCCGACGGCCTCTCGGACTTCTGGATCGGCCGCGACGGCAAAACGTTGCTCTACCAGGCGGGCGATCGCTTGCGAGTGCTGAAGGCGGGCGAGAAGGCGCCCGAAAAGAAGGACGACAAACCGGGTCGCGAGAGCGGCTGGATCGATCTGGGCCGCGTCAAAGTCTCGATCCAACCCGCCGCCGAATGGAAGCAGATGTTCCAGGAAGCCTGGCGGCTGCAGCGTGAGCAGTTCTGGACCGAAGACCTGTCGGGCATCGACTGGGACGCGGTGCACCGGCTGTATCGACCGCTGGTGGATCGCGTGACTACACGCTCGGAATTTTCAGACCTGCTGTGGGAGCTGCAGGGTGAGCTTGGGACCTCCCACGCCTACGAGATGGGTGGCGAGTATCGTCCTGGCCCCAATTACCGACAGGGATTCCTGGGGGTGGATTGGGAGTTCGATCGAGACGCCAGCGCGTTTCGCATCGCGCACATTGCCAGGGGGGATACGTGGGATCCCGAGGCAGCATCACCCTTGACTGGTCCTGGGATCGATCTGCATGAGGGCGACTACGTGCTCGCCATCAACGGACAGCGCCTCGGACCGGGCGTCACGCCGGCGGAACACCTGGTCAACCAGGCCGGCAACGAGGTCCTGCTGACCGTTCGTCGTGCCGCCGACTCTGAGCCGCACACGGTCACCGTGAAAGCGCTCAACGATGAGCGCGCGGCTCGCTATCGCGATTGGGTCGAGGCCAACCGCCGCAACGTACACCAGGCCACCGACGGGCGCATCGGCTACATCCACGTGCCCGACATGGGCCCGGATGGCTACGCCGAATTCCATCGCGCGTTCCTGATCGAGTACGACCGTGATGCATTGATCGTCGACGTCAGGGTCAACGGCGGCGGCCACGTTTCTGGCTTGCTGTTGGAGAAGCTGGCCCGCAAGCGGGTTGGCTACGACTTCCCGCGCTGGGCGGCGCCCAAGCCGTACCCGGACGAGTCACCTACCGGCCCGATGGTCGCCCTCACCAACGAGCTGGCCGGGTCCGACGGCGACATCTTCTCGCATACGTTCAAACTCATGAAGCTCGGGCCACTGGTTGGCAAGCGCACCTGGGGTGGAGTGATCGGCATCTGGCCGCGGCACCGCCTGGTGGACGGCACGGTCACTACGCAGCCGGAGTTCTCGTTCTTCTTCGACGACGTGGGCTGGCGTGTCGAGAACTACGGGACCGACCCCGACATCGAAGTCGATAACGCCCCGCACGACTACGCGCGTGGCGCCGATCCGCAGCTCGATCGCGCCATCCAGGTGGCGCGCGACGAGCTTGACAAGCGGCCACAGCACCGACCACGGCGTACGGACCGTCGGATGCGTAGCGCGCCGCGGCTGCCACCGCGCGCCGTCAGCCAGCCGCTGTCAGCCGTCAGCACGTGATTTCCGTGGCTGTCGGCAGGCATTACGTTGCGCCGCTGCACGTCGTAACGGTTAGCGCCTGGCGGTCGGCGGCGGACGGGCGAGAGGCCGACAACGGTAATCGCTGGCGAAGCCTGGCGACAGCTGATGGCTGATGACTGATTGCTGACAGCCATGATCCGCGATCCGTGGCTGCGGGCGCTCTCCATTCTTGGCTGCGCGATCGCCGGCTTCTACCTGGTCGGCCTGCTGTGGCAGGTAGTGCAGGAGTTCGCCGACATTTTCCTGCTGTTCTTCCTGGCGTGGCTGGTGGCGTTCGTCCTGGAGCCACTGGTCGGCACGCTCGTGGAAGGCCGCTTGTCGAGGCCCGCCGCCATCGGGCTCACGTACCTGACGCTGCTCGTCCTGCTTCTGCTCGGCGTCGTCACCCTGGTGCCGGCGCTGTCGCTGCAGATCGTCGAGGTTGCTAGCAATTTGCCGACGTACGTCGAGCAGGCGACCGAGGTGCTGTCCACGGTCCAGGGCACCGCGAACGAGTGGCTCACAAGCCACGGCAGCCCGCTGCTGATCGACGTGAAGTCCGCGCTCAACCCGCAGGATCTCAGCCGCCGCGCGGAAGCGCTCGGTCCGCCGTTGCTGAGCAACGCGATCGGCATCGCTACGGGCGCCGCCACCCTGCTGGTGCAGGTCGTGATCATGTTGATCCTGTCCTTCTACTTCATGGTCGATGGCGCGCGTCTGGCCGAGAGCGTGATCACCGCGCTGCCGCCGCGGGCTCAGGACGACGCGCGCTTTTTGAAGGCCAGCACGCACCGAGCGTTTGCCGGATTCCTCAGGGGGCAGCTGATCCAGTCGCTCGTCGGCGGCGTCGGAACCGGTTTGATCATGTCCGCCCTGCAGGTGGACTACGCGCTGTTGTGTAGCGTGGTCGCTGCGCTGGTGCTGCTGATCCCGTTTCTCGGACCCGTAGCGGCGGTGGTGCTGCCCGTGACGATCGCATTATTGACGCACCCTGAAGTCACCGTGGTTCTGTTCATCGCCCTGCTGGCGCTGCAGCAGGTGATCTTCAACGTGTTGGCGCCACGCATTCTCAGTCGCCAGGTGGGTCTGCACCCCCTGCTGGTGTTTTTCGCCGTCTTGACTGGCGCGCGAGTTGCTGGAGTGTGGGGGGCAATCTTCGGAGTCCCCTTCGTCGCCGTGCTCACTACGATGATCTCGTTCTATCGGGCCAATCAGGAAGATCGGGCGGCGCGTCTGCTGGAGCACCTGCCGGCCGAAGAGCTGGTGTCCGTGGACGTGGGCCCATCCGAAACCGCTGGCGAGGCGCTCATCTCGAGCGGAAAAGGAGTTGCTCGTTCGTGACACGAGTCCGTAAGGCGGTGATTCCCGCCGCCGGCCTGGGCACGCGCTTCCTGCCGGCTTCCAAGGCGGTGCCCAAAGAGATGCTGCCGATCGTCGATAAGCCAGTCATCCAGTACATCGTGGAGGGCGCGGTCGAATCGGGCATCGAGGAAGTCGTGCTGATCACGGCTTCCTCCAAGCGAGCGATCGAGGATCACTTCGATCGCTTCTTCGAGCTCGAGTACCGCCTGGAAGCTGCCGGCAAACTGGACCTGCTCGACGAGGTGCGCCGCCTGTCGGGGCTGGCGCGGTACGTAACGGTGAGGCAGGGAGCGCCGCTCGGCAATGGCCACGCCGTACTGGTTGCCAAAGAGGTGGTTGGCAACGAGCCGTTCGCCATGCTGTGGGGCGACGACGTCGTGCTGGGTCAGCCGCCGTTTGTGCGCCAGTTGATCTCGGCGCATGAGCGCACTGGCGGCTCCGTCGTCGGGGTAATGGCCGTGCCGCCCGAGGACGCGGTGAAGTATGGCGTGATCGAGATCGCCGAACGGTTGGACGATCGGCTGGTGCGCGCCTCGCGGATCGTCGAGAAGCCGCCTCGCAATCAGGTGCCATCCAACCTGGCCGCCGTGGCTGGCTACGTGTTGACGCCTGACATCTTCAGCTATCTCGAGCAGACGGGTGCCGGCCACGGTGGCGAGATCTGGCTGGCCGACGGGGTGCAGAAGATCGCCGCGCGCGGCAACCTGTATGCGCTGGAGTTCGAAGGTCGCCGCTACGACGCGGGCAACAAACTCGAGTTCCTGCAGGCGACCGTTGACCTGGCATTGGAGCACGCGGAGCTCGG
>Ga0066710_100004642_pt1 | contig 12233 bp, 10 predicted proteins | sample GraSoiAngelo_159_FD_79666 | JGI IMG/M metagenome (GOLD analysis project Ga0066710, IMG submission 79666) | Grasslands soil microbial communities from the Angelo Coastal Reserve, California, USA - 14_1009_16_40cm | ecosystem: Environmental > Terrestrial > Soil > Grasslands | place: USA...
GCCGAGCGACTGCACCAGCGCCGCTTTCTCGGCGCGGACGCCATCGAGTGAGCCGAGGAACTCCGTGTGCACCGCCGCCACCGTGGTGACCACGCCGACGGTCGGCGCCGCCAGAGCGCTGAGAGCGGCGATCTCGCCCTTCTGATTGGTGCCGATCTCCACCACCAGCGCCTCGTGCTCGGGGGTCAGCCGGAGGAGCGTGAGCGGCAACCCCCACTGATTGTTGAAGGAGCCTTCCGGCTTGAGCACGCGCCACCGCGTGGACAACACCGAGGCGATCATCTCTTTCGCCGTCGTCTTGCCGTTCGAGCCCGTCACCGCGACGACCGGGATGCTGAAGCGCTGACGGTGGTACGCCGCGATCCGACCGAGGGCCCGCGTCGTGTCCTCGACGAGCACGAGCGGCACACCGGCCGGGATCGGATCGGGCACGTGGTGGACGACGAGACAGGAGGCGCCGCGGCTGGCCGCCTCGGCCACGAAGTCGTGGCCGTCGAGCCGATGGCCCTGGATGGCGAAGAACGCCTCGCCCACGCCGAGCGCGCGCGAGTCGATGGCGACACCGCTGACGGGCACGGCGAGATCGCCGACGACGAGCGCGCCCTCGGTCGCGCGCACGATGTCCTGGACGGTGAAGGTCGCCACCGTCAGCCCGCCTTCCGCATCAGGAGCTGGCGCGCGACCTCGCGGTCGTCGAAGGGCAACACCTCGGCGCCGACGATCTGGTACGTCTCGTGTCCCTTGCCCGCGATCACGATGGTGTCGCCGCTGCGCGCCCAGTCGAGGGCGGCCCCGATGGCCGTTCGCCGCTCCGCCTCGCGCACGTAGTGGCCGTCACCGCCGCCACGGCGCACGCCCACCACGATCTCGTCGATGATCGCCTCGGGCCGCTCAGAGCGCGGATTGTCCGACGTGACCCACACACGATCGGCGAGCCGGGCCGCGATCTCGCCCATGATCGGCCGCTTGCCACGGTCGCGATCGCCCCCGCAGCCGAACACGGCACCGAGGCGGCCACGCGTGAGCTTGCGCGCGGTGGCCAGCACACGCTCGAGCGCGTCGGGCGTATGGGCGTAGTCGACGACGACGAGAAACGGCTGACCCGCCCGCACCTGCTCGAAGCGGCCGGGGACGGCGCCGACGGTGGCCAGCGCCCGTGCGATCGCGTCGGGCTCGAGGCCGAGGGCGAGCCCCACGCCGACCGCGCCGAGCAGGTTCATGACGTTGTGCTCGCCGATGAGCGGCGAGGCGAGCGTCAGCACGCCGCGCGGCGTGCGCGCGCGCAACCTGATGCCCTCGAGCGTGGACGCGTGCTCGACGGCGCTGATCTGGGCGCCGGCTCCCAGCCCGAACGTCAGCGTGGGGATGTCGAGGCCACGCACCATCTCGGCGCCGGAGGGATCGTCGGCGTTCACGACGGCGGTGCGTCCAGGCTTGGGAGAGTGGGCGAGCAGCTCGAACAGGTGGCGTTTGGCCCGTCGATACTCGTCGAGCGTGCCGTGAAAGTCCAGATGATCCTGTGTCAAGTTGGTGAACACGGCGACGTCGAATGTCAGCCCCTCGACGCGGGCGAGCGCCAGTGCGTGCGACGAGACCTCCATCGCGACGCCACGGACCCCGTCAGCGTACATGCGTGCCAGCATTGATTGAAGCTCGAGCGCCTCGGGGGTCGTCTGACTGGCGGGGAGTGTCTCAGTGCCGATCCGATACTGGATGGTACCGATGACACCAGCCCGCAACCCGCGGGTCTGCAAGAGCGCTTCCACGAGATAGGACGTCGTCGTCTTGCCATTCGTTCCCGTGATGCCGACGACGGTGAGCTGCCGCGACGGATGGCCGTAGTAGGCCGCGGCAGCCCGCGCCAGCGCCGGCCGCGCCATCGGGACGACGATCTGGGCCACGTTCACGCCCGTAACCGCCGGCCCTTCGGTCACGACCAGGGCCGCGCCGCGTGCGATCGCTTCCGGCACGAACCTTCGCGCATCCTGCTTGAAGCCGGGGACGGCGACGAAGCAATCGCCCGGCGAGACCTTCCGCGAGTCGGCGGCGATGCCGCCGATCGCCGCTGGCAGCGTGCCGATCACCTGGGTCTCGCCCAGCGCGGCGACGAGCTCGCTCACCGGCATCGATCGCCGGGCCATCTCACGTCCCCGAGCCTTGTCACCGTTCGCCTCGCACGATGTGGGCGGTGAACCGTCGTCATGGCATCTGCTCGCCGCGCGCCAGCGGACGCGCGGACGGCGTCAGCACGAGCCGCGCGGTGACGCCGGGTCCGAGCGGCGTGCCGGGCGCCGGCGATTGCTTCACCACGCTGCCGCGGCCACTCACCTCGACCCGCACTCCGAGCGGCGCGAGCGTCGCGAGGGCTTGGCGGAGCGGCCGGCCGCGCAGATCGGGCATCACGGGAGCTGTTGCGCCGTCGCCGGGCGGGTCCGCATTCGACACCAGCCGCACACGCCCGCCCACGGATTCTTGACCGGGCCCGATCACGATCTGGATCGGTGACGTGTCCCGCGGCGGCACGTCGAGGTAGCGGAGCACCTCGCGACCGATCGCCGAGAAGATCGGCGCCGCCGCTTCGCTGCCCCACTTCTCGTTCTTCGGCTCGTCGAGCATCACCAGCATCACGAAGCGCGGCTCGTCGGCCGGCGCGAAGCCGACGAACGAGAGGACGCCCGGCGCCCGGGAGTAGCGGTGCGTGGCTGGATCGAGCTTCTGGGCGGTGCCGGTCTTGCCGGCGACCTGATGGCCTGGAATGGCCGCGTTGTGACCGGTGCCTGCCTCCACCACGTTGGTGAGGATGCTCGTGAGCGTCCGGGCCGTCTCGGCCGAGATCACCTGCCGGACGGCCTCGGGCTCGAACCGGCGCGTCTCGCGACCGTTCACGTCGAAAACCGACTTCACCAGCCTCGGTCGCATCATCGTTCCACCGTTGGCCACGGCCCCGAACGCGGTCACCATCTGGAGTGCGGTGACCGACACCTCCTGGCCGAGCGACATCGTGGGCAGCGACAGCGCCGACCACCTCGGGGGCTCGCGGAGCTGGCCGCGGCTCTCGCCCGACAGTCCCACGCCCGTCGGACGACCGAAGCCGAACGCGGTCATGTAGCGGTAGTAACGTTCCGGCCCCAGGGCCAGGCCGACCTTGATCGACCCCACGTTGGAGGAGTACTGGAGCACCTCGCTGAACGTCAGCCAGCCGTACTTCTTCCAGTCGTGGATCGTCGTCTTCGCGATGGTGATCGCGCCGTACTCCCCGAAGATGCGGTCGGCGGGCTGCACGACACCCTCTTCCAGAGCGGCGGCGGCCAGGATCACCTTGAACGTCGAGCCCGGCTCGAACGGATCCGTGACGGCGCGGTTGCGCCAGTAGTCGCGGGACGGGACGTCCAGGAAGGTGTTCGGATTGAAAGTGGGCCGGATGGCGAGCGCCAGGATATCGCCCGTGCGCGGCTCCATCATCACGGCCATCGCCGCGCGCGCGTTCGTCCGGCGGTAGGCGGCGTCGACCTCGCGCTCGGCGACGTACTGGATGTGGGCGTCGATGGTCAGCATGACGCCATGGCCGGGCGCCGGGGTCTGGAGCACGCGCTGCATCTCGATCTCGCGTCCCAAAGCATCGCGCCCGACCACGGCCTTGCCGGCCGTTCCCGCCAGCGTGTCGTTCCAGGCGCGCTCGATTCCTTCGAGGCCACCGTCGGCGCCCTCGAAACCCAGGACGTGGGCGGCCAGCTCACGATTCGGATAGAGGCGCAGTGGCTCGGGCACGAGGGCCAGGCCGGGCTCGCGCAAGGCGCGCACGCTCGCCGCCACGGCCGGCGGCAGGCGGCGCTTGAGCCACACGAACGGGCGCTGGCTCACCAGCGCCGTGTGCAGCTCCTCCTCGGACATCTTCACGATCGGCGCCAGCCGCGCGGCGACGCGAACGGGATCGCCCACGGCGCGCGGCTGGGCGAACAGGGACTCGGCCGGACTGGAAGCTGCCAGCGGCGCGCCGTTGCGGTCGACGATCGGGCCCCGCTGAGCCTCGAGCGTGATCGGTCGCGCGTACTGCCGCTCGGCGAGGGCCAACAGCTCGCCAGAGCGGACGATCTGGAGATAGCCCAAACGCGCCGTCACGCCCCCGAAGGCGACGACGAACGCCGCCGCCAGGAGCAGGACACGCGTGCGGAGCAGTGTCACTCTCACGGCTGGAGTGGCGCCCTCATGAAGTCCCGAGCGGCCGGCAGGCTCGCGGTGATCCGGCCTCCCCCGTCGACGGCCGCCTGACCGCTACCGCCGGTGACGAACTCGCGGGCAACGCGGATTTGCCGCGGTGTGGGCGCCATGAGTCCGAGCTGCCGCGCCCGTGACTCGACGCGCGCCGGCGATCGCAGCGTGGCCACCTCGACCTCGAGCTGGCTGAGCAGGATCTCGAGACGGCCGCGCTGGGCCCGCAGGGCGTCGAGCTGATAGCCGAGATGGACCTGCTGCACGCGCAGACCGACGACGGCCAGGCCACTCAGGACGAGGAGGAGCGCTCCGGCCAGTGCGCGCCCGAGCGAGCGCGGCACTCGGGGATCGTGCTCTCGGTGCAGCTGCTGTCGTTCTCTCACGAAACCCGCTCCAGCACGCGCAGCTTCGCGCTCCTGGCGCGGGGATTGGCCCGCACCTCGTCGTCGGTGGGCATCCGGGGCGACGGCTCGATCTCGCCGTATTCGGCGCGAGCGAGCTCACGGAACGTGTGCTTCACGATGCGATCTTCACCCGAGTGAAAGGCGATGACGCCAAGCCGGCCGCCGGGAGCCAGCAGGCCCGCCGCCTGAGGGAGCGCTTCGCGCAGCGCGCCCGGCTCGTCGTTGACGGCCATCCGGATGGCCTGGAAGGTCCGGGTCGCCACGTGCAAGCGCTTCGGCCACGCCTGGCGCGGGACCGCGCTCCTGACGGTGGCGACGAGATCGGTCGTCGTGCGGAGCGGGCGCCGGCGCACAATGGCCCGGGCGATCCGCCGCGCGTGCGGTTCGTCGCCGTAGTCGGCGATGACGCGGGCCAGGTCGGGCTCGGGCAGACGGTTGAGGAGAGCGGCGGCCGTCGACCCCGACGTCGGGTCGAGCCGCATGTCGAGCGGCTCATCGGCCTGGAACGAGAAGCCGCGCGTCGATTCCTCGAACTGCTGGGACGACACGCCGAGGTCGAGCAGGATGCTCTCGGCCTGCACGGCGCCGTGCGTGGAGGCGGTTGCCGCGATGTCGCGGAAGCTCGCGTGGGCGAGCGTCACGCGCTGGCCGAAGCGAGCCAGACGCGCCCGCGAGCGCTCGAGCGCCTCGGGATCGACGTCGAGGCCGAGCAGACGGACGTCGCCCGGCGCCGTCTCCAGCAAAGCCTCCGCGTGACCCCCCATCCCCACCGTCCCGTCGATCACCCAGCCCTCGCGTCGCGGCCGCAGCAAGAACGCGACCTCGTCGACGAGGACGGAGACGTGAACTACTTCACTCCCAGTTGCGACAGCCGCTCGAAGCCTGCCGGGAGACCGTCGCCATTCGTCCGTTCGTACTCTTCGAACCGCGGGCGGTCCCAGACCTCGAAGAATTCGCGGCCGACGCCCACGATCATCACGTCCTTCACGAGACCGGCCTGCTTCCGGCTGTCGGGCGGCAGCAGCACACGGCCGGCGCCGTCGAGATCCACCTCTGCCGCTTGCGAGATGTACAGGCGACCGAGACGACGCACCTCGGCGTCGAAGCGCGATTGCTCGTTGATCGCCGCCACCAGCCGCTCCCAGGCCGGATAGGGGTACACCTCGAGACAGACCTCGTTCGGGACCAGGACGAGGCCACCGCCTTCGTACGTGGCCAGTTCGTCCCGGTATCTCGCCGGCACGCTCAGCCGTCCCTTCGGGTCGATCGTGTGTCGATAGCGGCCAATGAACATTCTTCTCGCCTGGGGCGGAGATTTACTTTCATCCCACTTCGCCCCACTTGCTGGCCGAGATTACAATTGCCAAAAAGAACCTGTCAAGGGAAAACCGACGATTTTTTAAATAATTCGGGGCACCGGTGGGCTCGGCTACTGGTTGGGGTCATTCCCCACCCGGCACGCCGTGGGTGGGGTGCCCTAACGGGGCTGGTAGTACTGGAGTGCCTCCGGGATCCAGGCCTCGATCTGGCGAATCCGGGTTTCGGACGCCGGGTGGGTCGACAGGAACTCTAGCGGTCGGCCCTGGCCGCGCTCTGCCTGAGCCATACGCACCCAGAGATCGCGAGCCGCCGAGGGGTGGTATCCGGCCTTGGCCATGTACACCAGCCCGAGATGGTCGGCCTCGGATTCCTGGGCACGACTCCACGGAAGAAGCAGGCCCACGGCGGCGCCGGCGCCGAGCAGCGACGTCACCGATTGGACCATGCCCGGATCGTTGCGCGAGAGCGCGACCTGGGTGGCGGCAAGGCCCGTTTGCACGAGCAGTCCCTGGCTCACGCGCTCGCCGCCATGGCGCGCAATCGCATGCGAGACTTCGTGACCGAGAACGGCAGCGAGCCCGGCGTCGTCCTGGGCCAGCGGCAGGAGTCCCGTGTACACGGCGACCTTGCCACCCGGAAGACAGAAGGCATTCACCTGCTTGTCCTCGAGGACTCGAAATTCCCACTGATAGTTCTTGCCCGTCGCTTCGGCGATGCGACGGCCCACTCGCGTCACTTGAGCATTCAGCGTGGAATCGCCGGAGATCTTGCCCTTGCTCAGCACCTCACGGTAGGCCGTGAGGCCCATCTCGACTTCGGCGCCCTCGGGAAGGAGCATCAACTGGCTGCGCCCGGTCACGGGCACCGTCTCGCACGCCGTGACGGCGATCAGCGCGGTAGCGAGGAACACGCGCGACAGCAGCAGCACGGCGAGGATTCTAGCCGAACGCTCACCGATTGCGGAGCCGGACCGAGGTCGACACCGTCGTCGCCGTTCGGCGCGACGGGTCGGCCGCGACGTGATCCGGCTCGGTGGTGAGCGCGATGACGACGGTCCGCACGTCGGCGGGCACCGTGGTCGGCGCGCCCCGCGCGTCGAGATAGCTCAGCGCAAAATCGCGCACGCCGTTGATGATCGGCTGCGCGCCGCCGCCGGCATCGCGGCGCAGGACGCGTCCGCGCAAGAGCCAGGTCACCGTTTCGCCGTTGCCCGCGATCACCCCGTCGCCGTTCACGTCGAACTGCAGGACCACCCGAGTCGCTTCCGCCACCGAGATGGCCGGGAACTCGGCGCCCGCCTTTCCCTCCCCGGCGTGACGGATCTCGCGCGCGAGTCGCTCCAGCGCGATGCGCGCCGTCTGCTGACTTTCGACGCGGGCGGCGCCGAACGCGTGGAGGCGTTGGCCCTGATCGAGGATTCCGAACACACCCGCGAGCACCATACCGACGAGCGCCAGCGCGACGAGGAGCTCCGCCAGTGACATGACGGAAGACTCCGGCGAGCGGCCTCCGACGTCAATGTCTCAAATTGTGCTGATCACGAATCGAGACGGCCGAGTGGCGGCCGGTGCGCCTTCCACGGTCGCGCGCGCTCGAAGGCCGCGCTCGCACGGAGCACCGTCGCGTCGTCGAAGCGCCGGCCGACGATCTGCAATCCCACCGGCAGGCCGCTCTTCGTGAAGCCGGCGGGTACCGACGCCGCTGGCTGGCCGGTAAGGTTGAACGGGTACGTGAACGGAATCCAGCCGTAGAAGGACACCGGACGTCCGGCGATCTCGGTGATCGTGTCCACGCCGATCGGGAGCGGCGGGCACGCGACCGTGGGCGTCAACAGAAGGTCGTACGTCTCGAAGAGCCCGCGTGGATGCTGCCACCAGGCAAGGCGATCGAACCAGGCCTGGACGTACTGGGTCGGCGGCTGGCGCAGGAATCGTTCGACGAGCGGCAGCAGCCCGGCATCGATCTCGCTGCGACGATCGAGATACGGCGCGAGCCGCAGCGCGAGTCCACCGCAGAACATCTGCTCCCAGTCCGTCTTGGGGGATGGCCAGCCCGGCTTCACGTCGTCCACGCGGCATCCCATTTCTCGGAACGCCTTCGCCGCGTGAGAACAGATGGTCCGGACCTCGGGGTCGACCGCGTCATCGAAACCAAGGTTATCCGTGTACGCCACCCGCAGGCCTTTGATCGAGCCGCGGAGCTCCTTCGTCCACTCGATGCGCTGAGCCGGGAGCGAGCACGGATCGCGCTCGTCGGGCCCCGCGCAGGCGGCCAGCATCAACGCCGCGTCGGCCACGGTGCGTGTCATCGGGCCGATGTGCGAGAGGTTCCACGCTCCGCTCGCGGGATACGCCGGAATGCGCCCGAACGACGCCTTGAAGCCGAAGATGCCGGCGAACGAGGCCGGGATGCGGATCGACCCGCCGCCGTCGGTACCGACGTGGAGCGGGCCCAGACCGGCCGCGGCCGCCGCCGACGCTCCGCCGCTCGAGCCGCCCGGCGAGTGGTCGAGCTGCCACGGATTCCGCGTCGGGCCGAACAGCAGATTGTGCGTCACCCCGATCCAGCCAAACGTCGGCATGTTCGTCTTCCCGAGCATGATCCCGCCGGCGGCTTTGAGACGCTCCACCATCGGCGCATCCTCGGTGGGGACGTTGTCGCGGTAGAGCGGCGTGCCGAACGTCGTGCGCACGCCTTTGGTGATGACGAGATCCTTCACCGAGAACGGCACGCCGTGGAGCGGCCCCAGGCGCGCGCCCTTCTTGCCGACGGCCCGCTCGGCCGCCTTCGCCTCGCGGCGCGCGGCGTCGGCCGTGAGGGTGACGTAGGCGTTGATCGTCGGGTTGATCTTCTCGATCCGGGCGAGGACCGCGTCGACGACCTCGACGGGAGAGACCTTCTTCGTGCGGATCAGCGTGGCCAGCTCGGTCGCGGACAACCAGCAAAGCTCGTTGCTCATCGCTTACCTCCCGCGCAGGCGGGGATCGAGCGTGTCGCGAAGGGCATCGCCGAGCAGGTTCGAGCCGAAGACGGCGAGGCTGATGGCGATGCCCGGGAACAGCACGAGCCAGGGCGCCTTCTGGGCGAACTCGGCGGCGGACACCGACAGCATCCGTCCCCACGACGGGTACGGCTCGGGAACGCCGAGACCGAGAAAGGACAGCGCCGCCTCCACGAGGATGGCGCTGCCGAGTTGCGCCGTGGTCAGCACGATGAACGGACCGATCGTGTTGGGCAGCACGTGGCGGAACGCGATGCGGAGGTGCTGCAGGCCGAGCGCGCGCGCCGCCTCGATGTATTGCATCTCGCGGATCGACAGTACGCTCGCCCGAATCACCCGGGCCGCCCGCGGGATGATGGGAATCGAGATCGCGATGATGACGTTCTCGACCGACGGCCCGAGCGCGGCGGACATCACGAGGGCCAGGACGAGCAGCGGCAGCCCCTGCAGGATGTCGAGCAGCCGTTGCGAGATCAAGTCGGTCTTGCCGCCGAAGTAGGCGCTGAGCAGCCCGATGATCCCGCCGAGGACGGCGCCGAGCAGCGTGGACAGGACGCCCACGACCAGGGAGACGCGCGCGCCGTGGACGATGCGGCTGTAGATGTCGCGCCCGAGGTGATCGCTTCCCAACCAGTGATCGGGACCGGGCGCGGCCAGCGTGTTGGCGGCGTCGGTGGCGATGGGATCGTAGGTCGAGAGCGGCCCGGCGAAGATCGCGGTGACGACCATGACCAGCATGAGGAAGCCCCCGGCCGCTCCCAGGGGTTTCCTGCGGCAGAAGCGACGAATCGTCGTCCACCACCCAGCCCCGGCCGTGCCGCGGACCGGCACGGCGGTGATGACCTCGAGTCCGGAATCGGCGATGGCCGGCTTAGTCGCCACGGTATACCGATGTGAAGCGCCGGTGAGGAGCGAGCCTCACGAGGCTCGAGGGAGGAGCCGACCGGAGCGTACGCAGTTGTACGTGAGGATCGGCGTGGCCGTGCGAAGCCGCAGCACCGTCGAGGCGCGAGGCGAGCCTGCGTGAGACCGAGAACGAAGTGAGGCGAAGCTCATCGACGGCGCTAGTCGCCATACTTGACGCGCGGGTCGAGCCAGCCATAGAGCATATCCACGAAGAGATTCGACAGGATCACGACGATCGCGATGAACATCACGAGGTTCTGCACGATCGGATAGTCCCGCCAGATGATGGCCTGGACGAGGAATCGGGCGACCCCGGGCAGGTTGAACACCGTCTCGGTGACGACGAGACCGCCGATGAGGAACGCGAACTCGATTCCGATGATGGTGACCACCGGCAGGATGGCGTTCTTGAGCGCGTGCCGCCAGACGACGATGAGACCGGTCTGGCCCTTCGCCCACGCCGTGCGCACATAGTCCTCGCGCAGCACCTCCAGCATGGCCGAGCGGGTGATGCGCATGATGAGCGCCGACGATCGGTAGCCGACGGCGAAGGCGGGCAGCAGGAATTGCACCGCGTGGATCTTGAAGTCCTCCGTTGGCGACACCAGCGTGACCGGCGGAATCCACCCGATCCAGGCGACGAGGCCGAGGATGATCACCATCCCCAGCCAGAACGACGGCATGCTGAGCCCGGCCAGCGAGACGACGCGCAGCACGTAGTCGAGTGCCGAGTCCTGGCGAACCGCGCTGATCACCCCCGTAGGGACGCCGAGCAGGATCGCGATCGCCGTCGACAGGATCGCCAGCTCGACCGTCACCGGGATGAGCGGCTTGATCACCTGCCAGGCGGGCAGGTCGTAGCGATAGGATTTGCCGAGGTCTCCCGTGACGATCTCCCGCAGCCAGTCGACGTACTGCACCCAGATCGGCCGGTCGATGCCCAGCTCTTTCATGATGGCGGCCTTGTCGGACTCGCTCACGTAGCCGCCGGTCGAGAACAGGATGTCGACGATGTTGCCGGGAGCGAAACGGAGGAGCGCGAAGATGACGATCGACATGCCGAGGAGCGTCAGCACGGCGATGCCGAGCCGGTGAGCGACGTAGGTTCGCGTAGGGTGCTCCGCGGGTCAGGCGACGACCGTCGCTCCCGCCCGCTCCGGCGTTACTTGTCGAGCCACACGTCCTGCATGCGCCCGTAGTTGTAGATGTTGTTGTGAGGGACGAAGTTCCGCACGTACGGCCATTGCATCACGTAGTCCAGGCGCCAGCTCATCGACGGCCGGGCGCCGTCCTCCTCGAGCTTCTGCTGGATCTTCCAGACCATCTGCTGCCGCTTCTTGATGTCGGTCTCCTGCGACTGCTGATCGATCATCTTCATGACCTGCTCGTCGCAGTAGCCGGTGTAGTTGCGGGGCGAGCCGCAGGCGAAGTTCTCGTAGAAGTTGGCGTCGGGATCGTCGGCGCCGATGCCGGTGAGGTTGGCGCCGAGCTGGTACTCCTTGCGCGTGGCCAGCGGGTGCCATTGCGCGGTGTCCACCTGCTTCAGCGTCGCCTCGACGCCGACCTGCTTCAGCTCGTTGATCACGAACGACGCGAAGTCGACGTAGATCGGAATGTTGCGCGTCGCCATCTCGATCTTGAGTGGATTCTGCGGCCCGTAGCCGGCCTCCGCGAACAGCTTCCTGGCCTTGGCCTTGTCGTCGGCAGGCTTGGCGTAGCCGGGCAGCGCGTTCAGATCCTTGTCCATCAACCCCCACACGCCGTAGGGCTTGGGCTGCATCGAGGCGCCGACGGCCGCGCCGCCCTGGTGAACGGCCCGGACGTAGGCGCGACGGTCGATGGAGAGGCTGGCCGCCAGTCGCATCTTCACGTTGTTGAAGGGCGGCTTGGTGTTGTTGACGAGCAGGTTGTCGACGACGGTCTGGCCGACGGTCTCGATCTTGATCTGGGGCACCGCCGCCTTCACCTGGTCCGCGATCGTCTTCGTCCCCTCGCCCGGGAAGCTGATGTCGAGTCGCCCGGCCTGGAGGGCCGCGTACTTCGTCCCGCGCTCCACGATGATCACGTAGCGGATCCCGTCGAGGTACGGCCGGCCCTTGACGAAGTAGTCGGGGTTCTTCATCAGCTCGACGTACTCGCCGCGCTTCCACTCCTTGAACTTGAACGGCCCGGTCCCCACGCAGCGCGTGCGCATCTCGGCCGCCGGCACGTGGGCGGGATAGACCGGCGAGTAGCCGGACGCGAGCATGAGGAGCAGCGACGGCTGCGGCCGCTTGAGGTGGAAGACGACGGTGGAGGGATCGGGAGCCTCGATGGTGTCGACGTTGGCGAACCAGTCCTTGCGCGGATTGAGGCGCAGCTTGCCCTGGGCATCCTTGGCTTCGCGCACC
>Ga0066710_100004643_pt1 | contig 12233 bp, 9 predicted proteins | sample GraSoiAngelo_159_FD_79666 | JGI IMG/M metagenome (GOLD analysis project Ga0066710, IMG submission 79666) | Grasslands soil microbial communities from the Angelo Coastal Reserve, California, USA - 14_1009_16_40cm | ecosystem: Environmental > Terrestrial > Soil > Grasslands | place: USA...
ATTTACGTGAAACGCATTTTTCAGGGGGAGTTGTACGAGAAAAGGATCGAAAGAAGAACGGTGAGAAAAGTGGTCAGTGGCCAGTGATCAGTGGCCAGCAGATCTCCGATGAACCGGATCTTACTGACCACTGACCACTGGCCACTGACCACTAAGCTTTCAACAATGAGCGCCATTGCAAAACCCGCCAAAGACATCGACAAGCGCGAGCGCATCGTAAAACGCATCGCGCGCGAACTGCAGGACGGATTCTACGTGAACCTCGGCATCGGCATGCCGACGCTCATCGCCAATCACGTGCCGCCGGGCATTGAAGTCATTCTCCAGTCCGAGAATGGCATGCTGGGCATCGGGCCCTATCCCATCGAAGGAGAGGAAGATCCCGACCTGATCAATGCAGGCAAGGAGACGGTCAGCGAGATGCCCGGCACCTCATATTTTTCGAGTGCCGACTCATTCGCCATGATTCGCGGCGGGCACATCGATCTGAGCGTCCTCGGCGCGATGGAAGTGGATGAATCTGGCAGCCTCTCCAACTGGATGATCCCCGGGAAAATGGTAAAGGGCATGGGCGGAGCCATGGACCTGGTCGCAGGTGCACGCCGCGTCGTGGTCGCCATGGAGCACACCACGCGCGAAGGCGCTCCTAAGATTTTGAAGAAGTGCACGCTGCCCCTGACGGGCGTGAAAGTTGTGGACACAATCGTGACCGAGTTGGCCTACATCCGCGTCACGAATAAAGGTCTGGTCCTCGAAGAAATCGCGTCGGGAATAAGCGCCGAGGAGGTACAGCGAGCCACCGAAGCGAAGCTGCTGGTAAGCCCAAACCTGAGGACAATGGAAAGTTGAAGCCGCCGGGGCTGGCGCACCATCAGGCAGCTTGTTCCTTTTCAAGCAGCGGAATAGTCGCCTCTACCTGCGCTCCCGGTTCGGCCTGCGAGATGATCAGCGTTCCCCCGAATTGCTTCACTCTTTCTCGCATCCCGCCAATCCCAACCCCGAATGATTTGGACAGCCCCTTCGCCACGTGTGCGGGCAGCCCCTTGCCGTAATCGCGCACTCGAACCACGATCGAGTCCGAATGCTTCTCGATCTCAACGCGGGCCTGATTGCTGCCAGAGTGACGGTACACGTTGGTCAGTGATTCCTGAACGATGCGGAAGACGGTGGTTTCAATTTCAATCGGCAGCCGTTGAAAGCCTAAGCCTGCAGTCTCCAGATCGATTTTGATGCCGCTGCGTTGAGCCAGTCCGTCCACGTACCAGCGCAGAGCCGCGAACAGCCCTGCTTCGTCCAGCAGCGGGGGATGCAGCAGGTAGGAGAGATTCCGCACACTCTGGATTGCCCGTTCCGCCAGCGCGACCGCTTCGGAGCGCGCGTTCTTCTCGAGCGGCTTGTCGCTCCTGGCTTCCAAAAGCATCTTCAGGCCCGCCAATTCCTGACCCAGCTCGTCGTGCAGTTCGCGGGCCACGCGGCGCCGCTCCTCATCCTGCACCCGCAGCAGCTCTGCTGAAAGTTTCTGCAACTCCACGCTGTGCAGCTCGACTGCCCGCCTGGATTCGTCCAGCTGATCTATTTTGCTTCTGAGCTCTGTGTTCAGTTTTTCAATCTGCTCGTCCCGTTTTCTTCGCTCACTCATGTCGTGAGTGACCTTCGAAAAACCGTAAAGGTGGCCACTGCCGTCACGCAGTGCGGTGAGCACAATGCTGGCCCAGAACCTTGAGCCGTCCTTTCGCACACCCCAGGTTTCATTCACGAAGCTGCCTTGCGCGGTTGCGATTTGAAGTTCGCGAGCCGGCCGGTCGTCCGTTTTGGCCTCCTTCGGATAGAACACGGAAAAATGTTTGCCAAGGATTTCGTCAGCCGCATACCCATTGATGGCCTGAGCGCCTGCGTTCCACGTGACCACATGGCCATCGGGATCGAGCATGAAAATGGCGTAGTCCTTTATCCCCGACACCAGCAGCCGAGACTTCTCTTCGCTGGCGCGGAGGCGCATCTCGGTCGCTTTGTGCTCCGACAAGTCGCGCGTAACTTTTGCGAATCCCTGCAGAATCCCGTCGCGATAGAGCGGCGTAATGGTGACGCTGGCCCAGAAACGGCTGCCGTCCTTGCGGATGCGCCATCCTTCCTCTTCAAATCGTCCTTCCCGGATCGCAATCTTTAATTCCTGATACGGCTTGCGAGCCGCAATAGCGTCAGGGGGATAAAAAATCGAGAAGTGCTGTCCCAGAATGTCGTCGATGCTGTAGCCCTTGATGCGCTCCGCCCCGGCATTCCACGAGGAGACCCGGCCCTCCGGGTCGAGAAGGAAGATGGCGTAGTCTTTTACGCTTTGGACGAGGAGTTGAAAGATCCGGTCGCTGTGCGTGGCGTCTTCCGCTGCCAGCTTGCCTGCCAGTTCAGTCGGTCCCCCGACGGAGCCTTGTACTTCGTCTGTCTTGGGTGCGCCACTAGCTCTCATAGGAAATCATGCGAAACGTGGGTCTAAAAAACAAGCCCCTAGGGGGTACGAGTGCAGTTTGAATTTCCACAGGGTAGCGCCGCGCTCCGGTCTGTGGGGAACTAACGGGTCGGGCACATGCCTACATGAATATCCGCGAAAATAGCTTTCGTCGGTGCTTGCTCCCAGAACACACTGATTGGCCGAATTGCTGGCACATTGATCGTTCATCGAAATGGAGATAGATTTCAAACTGTACAACCGTTCGCTACCGCACAATAGAATCGACTGCTTGCGAAAGCATCGGATTCGTACTACATTTTCCGCGCCAGCCCTTTCCCCAAGCAGGTGGGAGGTGGAGCGTGCAAAACCAAGACAAAGAACGCTGGCTAGAACTCTGTGAACAAGCCGCAGAAGAGCAGAACGCTGAAAGATTGCTCGTGCTCGTTCAGGAGATCAATCGTCTTTTGGAACAGAAACATGAGAGACTAGAGCCGCGTGATCGTCGCAATCCCCCTGCCATTCCTACTAATGTTTAAATTCAAACTGCACCACTTCCAAATTAGGCGGGATGCCGCGCCGATTCGTCAATAGGGCCCTTGCCGTACGTTTCTTAGAGTCGAAAGGGTGCGGCTAGCAGACGAAAAGGCAGCGTGATGGCGAGGTAGATGATCTCCAGCACTCCGTGCACGGCGAAGCCGAGAACACGAAACGGCAACAGCAGCAGCCAGATGAATGGGTAAGCGATGAGCGTCAACAGAGCCAGCGGCCAGCACAGCACGAAAAGAATGCACCACAGGAGGAAGGTAAACATGGCGAGACCTCCGTATCTTCCGGGTTAAGGATACGACGTCCTCACGGTGAAAGTTCCCCCCCCGAGATTCAAGATTCCAGATGGGCGCGAAGAGATTCGGCGGATGAGTGAAACAAAGATCCGGGCTTTACAGTTTGCCGAAGAACGCCGACTTGGGTGGCGCAGCGTTTTCAACGCTGCGATAACGGCAAGCTTTGAGCAGCTATTTAGCCGCGAAGCGGCGAAAGAACGCAGCCCACGGCTTCAGCCGTGGGGAAGGAGAGCAGACGGGCAAGCCCCGCGCATCCAGCCGAAGCAAGCTGGCCGAGCCCCGCTCGGCACGACCGGGTCAGAGACCCGGTCCCACAAGACAACTAAACTCCGACCTTTGCTTCCGTGCCAGCCAGTTTGCGCAGCGATTCTTCATACGGCGCACGCGCAATGCCCTTCTCGGTAACGATGGCCGCCACGTACTTTGCCGGCGTCACGTCGAAAGCCGGATTCTCAATCTCCACCCCGTCGGGAACCATCTGCTTGCCGGCGATGTGGCTGACTTCTTTTGCATTGCGCTGCTCGATGGGAATCTTGCTGCCGTCTGGCGTTGCGAGGTCAACCGTCGAGATCGGCGCGGCCACATAGAACGGAATGCCGTGTTCCTTGGCGAGGACGGCGACGGTGTAGGTTCCAATCTTGTTGGCGACGTCACCGTTGGCGGCGATGCGGTCGGCTCCGACCACGATGGCACCAATCTTGCCTTGCTTCATCATGGCCCCGGCCACGTTGTCCGAAATCACCGTGGTCGGGATGCCGTCTTTCATCAGTTCCCACGCAGTGAGCCGCGAGCCTTGCAGGAAGGGGCGCGTTTCGTCCGCGTAAACGTGAATCTTCTTGCCTTGCTCGACCGCCGCGCGGATCACGCCCAGCGCGGTGCCATATCCCGCGGTGGCGAGCGCGCCCGCATTGCAGTGGGTAAGCACTCCGCCCTCGGAAGGCATGAGAGTGGCGCCATGGCGTCCCATGGCCTGGTTGGCGGCAATATCCTCGGCGTGCATGTGCTGCGCTTCTTCGATCAGCGTCTGCTTGATTTGTGGGATCGGGCGAATGCGGATGCGCTCAAACTTCTCCTGCATGCGGCGGATCGCCCAGAAAAGATTTACAGCCGTGGGCCGCGTCTTGCTGATTACATCGCAAGCCTGATCGAAGTCACGCTTGAGATCGCCAGCGGATTCGGCCTGCGAATTTTTCACAGCCAGCGCAATGCCCATTGCCGCGGCCACGCCGATGGCGGGCGCTCCACGCACGACCATGGTGCGAATGACGTCGGCGACCTGCTCATGCGTCGTGCAGGTAACGTAGGTCTCTTCCGTAGGCAGCTTCGTCTGATCAATGAAGCGTACGCCCCGGTCAGTCCATTCGAGGGTTTGAATCATAAGTGAGTCTTGTCGCCACAGGGCTCATTTTTCATAAACCGTTTTGAAAGGACACGGCTTCCAGCCGTGCCGCCAGGGCTGTCAAGAAATCAGGGCTTCAGCCCCTGAGGTCGACGGCGTTCATGAAACAGACGGCACCCGCAGTCACACTTTGTGCGCCAGACAACGCGTGCGCGGATTGTTCGTGACTGCCGGGCGTCCGCAGACCTCGCAGCTGGCAGCCACAGCAAACACGTCAGTTGCCGTGTCGTCATTCTGCAGGATGTGCTCCGCCCGCACATCGCTCGCCGTAAAGATCGAAACGAACGGAGCCGGAGCTGCCGCCTTCTCCACGTTTGGACGGCCCTTGGCCTCTTCCCGCTCGACCAGACACGTCACGCCGACGATTGCGAATCCAAATTCGCGCGCCGCTTCAATGGCCTGCACGGTCGAGCCGCCGGTGGTGCAAACGTCATCGACGATCACCACCCGCGCGCCCTTCTCGCGGAAGCCTTCGATGCGCTGTCCTGTCCCATGCTGCTTCTCCGCCTTGCGCACCAGGAATCCATGCAGCTCGCCGCTTACTACCGAGACCGCAACCACGATGGGATCAGCCCCCATGGTCAATCCGCCGATGGCGTGGGGCTTCCACCCGCGCTTGCGGATTTCCTCGACGAACACTTCACCTGTCAGCCGCGATCCCTTGGCATCGAGCGTGGTCGTCCGGCAGTCAATGTAGTAATCGCTGGTCGCACCTGAAGAGAGCTTGAACTCGCCTAATCGAAACGACTTGTCGGCAAGCAAGCGAAGCAGTTCTTTTCGCGCGCCCGAGTGCGGAGAAGACATGAAATTCTACGATAGCACGGAGAGGCAGTGGTCGGTGGCCAGTGGTCAGTGACCAGTGACCCACGCCGGCCCCCGTCTGCCATCAGTCTCCGCCTGAGCCTTGGCCATCGATTACTGGCCTCTGACCACTGCCCTCCCCGTGATAACCTGAATATTCTCGCCACCACAATGCTTCGAGGTATGGAAAATTGCAGAGCTCCGGAAAGCCATTCTTATTTGTCCTCACTAGTTTCCTCCTGATAAACCTTTGCGGTGCCGGCCTGATGCCGACAGCCTTTGCCGAGGGCACGCGCACTTGGGAACAGTCAAAATTTGACGAACTGACCAAGGGCACAGCCACCGGGGTGGCGATTCGCAATGCGGGCGGGCTGGAACTCGCCCCGGCATTCAAGACTCTCTACGGGACGCCTTCGACCTACATCTGGGCCATCGCCGCCGACGATGCCGGCAACGTGTATGCCGCAACCGGCGCCCCGGCTCGCGTCTACCGCATCACGCCGGGCGGACAGGCGACGATTATTTTCGAGCCGCAGGAGTTGCAGGTGCAGGCCCTGCAGGTCGCCCCCGGCGGAGTGATCTATGCCGCCACCGCTCCCGATGGAAAAGTCTACAAGCTCGAGCACAAGGCGGGTGGCAAGTCCGAGCCCGCAAAAGCAGACTCATCCCAAGCGGACCCCGCGAAAGCCGAGAAAGATTCCGCCAAGCCCAGCGTCGATGCCAGCTGGACCTCGTCGGTGTACTTCGCGCCCGGCACAAAGTACATCTGGGACCTGGCCCTGGATAAGTCCGGCAATCTCTACGTCGCAACCGGCGACCACGGCGAAATCTACCGAGTCACGCCCAAGGGCGATCATTCGGTTTTCTTTAAGAGTGATGAGACGCACATTCGCGTGCTGGCCCTCGATGCGCAGGGCAATGTGATTGCCGGTTCTGACGGAAGCGGCCTGGTATACCGGATTTCTCCCGCGGGCGAAGGCTTTGTGCTCTACAGCGCGCCGAAGAAGGAAATCACGGCGCTGACCCTGGATCGTGCGGGAAATATCTACGCTGCAGGAGTGGGAGAGAAACGCGCAGGATCGGGTGCTCCGAGCGCGACCGCCGCTATGCTCACCATTACAGGCAGTGCACCAACCCCAAGCGGGCCGCAGGCTCCGGGCCTCAACATTACTCCGGTACCCGGAACCGGGCCGGCGACGGGCGTTTTCCCCTTTCCCGGCGGCGGGGTCAGCGGCGGCTCGGACGTATACCGCATCGCTCCCGATGGTTCCCCGGCGCGCACGTGGAGCTCGCGGGACGACATCGTGTATGCGCTGGCCTTCGATTCGCAGGACCGGCTGCTCGCGGGCACAGGCAATCGCGGACACATCTTTGCCATCACCGGGATCGACCAGTTTTCCGATCTGCTGAAGGCGGCGGCATCGCAGGTGACCGCGTTCGCCAATGCCCCTGGTGGCGCTTTCTACGCTTCCAGCAGCAATCTGGGAAAAATCTTTGTACTGGGACCGGGTCCAGAGAATGAAGGCACCTACGAGAGCGATGTCTTCGACGCCAAGGTTTTCTCGCGCTGGGGCCGTGCGGAGTTTCGTGGTGCAGGAAACGTCGATCTGTTTACCCGCAGCGGTAACGTCGACAATCCCGACCGCAATTGGAGTCCGTGGAAGAGAGTGGATCTGTCGAAGGACGCGGCGACCGCGATTCCTCCCGCCCGCTACGCCCAGTGGAAGGCGGTCTTGCACGCAGGCAATCCCAAGCCGGTCGTGGACAGCGTCACCCTGAATTACTTGCCGAAGAATGTCGCTCCTGAGATCGACGATGTCACGGTGCAGATTGGCGTTCGTTATACGCCTATGCCGAAATCGGCTGGACTAAGCATCAGCACCGACGTCAGCGGATCTTCCGGCTCGCATTTCGAGTCGCCGATTCCCAACACGCGTGACCGCGACTCAATCGGCGTGAAATGGAGCACGCACGATGAGAACGACGACCAGCTAATGTACTCGGTCTACTACCGCGGCGATGGCGAAACCCGCTGGCTGCTGCTCAAGGACAGTCTGAGCGACAAGGCGTACTCCTTCGACGCCAGCCTGCTGCCCGATGGTGGATACACCGTGAAGGTCGTGGCGTCGGACGCACCGTCGCACTCACCGGGCGAAGCTCTGAGCGCCGAGAAAGAAAGCCACCGCTTTGAAGTCGACACTACCCCGCCGCGAATCGAGAATTTGGTTGCCTCCGTCGAGGCTGGACAGATCCACGTCACATTCCGCGCCGGAGACGGCTTCTCCACGATCAAACGCGCCGAGTACTCGGTCGATGCCGGCGACTGGAAGTATGTGGAACCACTGGGCCAACTCTCCGACGCGAAGACAGAAAACTACGATTTCAAGATCGCCCCCGAACCCGCGAAAGACGGCTCACCTGTGGGAGAACATGTGGTCGTGGTGCGCGTCTACGATCGCTACGACAACATGGGCGCGGCAAAAGCTCTGGTGCGGGGAAAGTGAAAATCTTCACGATGGATTGTCATCCTGAGCGCAGCAACTGCGTCACGAAGTCGAAGGATCCCTAGTCCCACCATCACTCCCGGTTTCGCAGGGAACTCTAGTTCTGCGGTGGCTCCGCGCGGGCCGTCTGTACGGTAAGGATGCCGCGAAGACCGTAGAGCAATCGGTTTCGTAGGGATCCTTCGACGCCGTATGGCGCACGCTTGGCGTGGACCATACTCCGCTTAGGACGACCCTTCTGTGGTGTCTACCCGACGGCGAGATAGATGTATCGAAGGATGAACAGCCCCGTCAGAATCCACAGCAGCGGGCTAACTTCGCGGAATCTTCCCGCCCCCACCTTCACCAGCGTGTAGGAGATCAATCCCAGGCTAAGCCCCGTGGCGATGCTGAACGTCAGCGGCATGGCCAGCATGGTCACAAAGGCTGGAAGGGCCTCGGTGAAGTCTGTCCACTTCACCCGCGCAATCGACTCGGTCATCAACCCGCCCACGAGGATTAACGCCGGAGCTGTCGCGTAGCCTGGAATTGCAGTGGCCAGCGGCGAGCAGAACGCGGCGATAAGAAACAGCGCCGCCACTACGTTGCTCAGTCCGGTGCGGGCTCCAGCCGCGACTCCCGCGGCGCTCTCGATGTAGCTGGTCACCGTGGAAGTTCCAGTTAGCGCGCCGAAGATGGTTCCCACGGCATCCGACAAGAGCGCGCGACCCACGCGAGGAATCTTGCCGTTCTTGACGAACCCGCCTTGCTCGCAGACCGCTACCAGCGTCCCCACATTGTCGAAAAGATCGACGAACAGGAAGGCGAAGACAATTTCCAGCAGGCCGAGGTGCATCGCGCCGCGAAGATCGAGTTGGAGCCAGGTCGACGAGGGATGCGGTACCGAGAAAACAGCCGTCGGCCACTTCGCCATCCCGCGAAAGATGCCGACAAGAGTCGTGGCGAAAACCCCGATCAGAATCGCGCCGTTAATCTTGCGCACCATCAGGATCATCATGAGCACCAGCCCAATGCAGGCCACCTGCACTTCGTGGTCCGAAAAACTTCCCAGCCCCACAAACGTAGCTGAGTTGGCCACGACCAGCTTGGCATTGCGCAGGCCGACGAAGGCGATGAACATGCCAATCCCGGCGGCGGTCGAGTATTTCAGGCAATTGGGGATGCCATTCACAATCTGTTCGCGAATGCGCGTGACCGTCAAGATCAGAAAGAACACACCAGAGAAGAAGATCACGCCCAACGCGGTCTGCCACGCGATGTGCATGCCGAGGCAGACGGAATATGTGAAGTAGGCGTTCAGCGACATGCCCGGCGCCAGCGCGATGGGATAGTTTGCGTACAACCCCATGACCAGTGTCGCGGCCGCGGAGGCAATGCACGTGGAAAACACCACACCTTCCGGCGGCATCCCCGCCTGCGAGAGAATCTGCGGGTTCACGACGACGATGTAAGCCATCGTGAGAAAGGTAGTGAGTCCGCCAAGCAATTCGCGGCGCAGTGTGGTCTGGTTCTCGGCGAGACGGAAGTAACGCTCGATCAATCCTGATCCTTTAGCGAATGCGGGAACGGAAGCGACATTCTACGGCATCTGTGCCGCCGCGTAGAGCATTGACCCCCAAGGACACGAAGGTTCACGAAGGAAGGCCTTCGCTGCCACCCCCAGAGTCTGACGCATCCTCCAGGCCTAACGTCTTGATTGAAGTTATTTCGCCCGCGTGGCGCAGTTCCGGAAACAGCCACGCCCAGATCGCAATCACCATCAATGTACCCACGCCGCCGAGTATGACCGCCGGCACCGTGCCGAACCACTGCGCGGTCAGGCCCGATTCGAACTGGCCGAACTCGTTCGACGTTCCTATGAAGATCATGTCGACCGCCGTGACACGCCCGCGCATTTCGTCGGGTGTGGCAAGTTGGGTGAGCGTGGCGCGGATGATGACGCTGACCATGTCGCTCGCGCCCAGCAAAAGCAACGCGATCAGCGAAATCGTCAAGCTGCGCGAGATACCGAAAATAATCGTGAAGATGCCGAATCCCGCAACCGCCCAGAGCAGCGTCGGCCCCGAGCGTCCTCGCAACGGGCGATGCGCGAGCAGCACAGCCATGATGGCGGCCCCAACTCCGGGCGCGGCGCGCAGCAGGCCGAGTCCCCAGGGGCCGGTGTGCAGAATCTCACGGGCGTAGACCGGAAGCAGGGCCACGGCTCCGCCCAGCAGCACGGCGAACAGGTCCAGCGAAATCGCGCCCAGAATGAGCTTCTGCCGCCAGATGAAATGCAGTCCCGCGAAAACCGTTTTCAGCGACATGGGCTCGCGCGGGCGCGCCTGCTCGCTCGGCTTGATGCGGAAAGTGGAAATGGTTGCGCCCACCGCCGTGATCAGCGCAATGGCGTACACCGCAGACGGGCCGCGGAACAGGGCGTAGAGGACTCCGCCGAATGCTGGCCCCAGAATTGTTGCGGCCTGAAATGTGGTGGCATTCCACGCCACCGCGTTGGGGAAGTGTTGCTCAGGCACCAGTTGCGGCAAGATCGAGCGGCTAGCCGTGCTGTTGAACGAGCGCACCGCGCCGATCATAACCAGCACCACGTAGATGGCGGTCACTGACTGCAGTCCACGCTGGGCCAGAGCAAGTAGCAGAGCAAAGCACAGCGCATATCCCGCGTAGCAGGCGGAGAGCACGTCGCGGCGCTCGAAGCGGTCGGAGGCATGCCCCGATATCGGGAACAACAGAATCCCCGGCAGAAACTGCGCCAGCCCGACCAGTCCCAGATCCAGCGGGCGCTTGGTGATCTCGTAGACCTGCCATCCCACTGCGACCGCCTGCATCTCTACCGCCGCCACGATCATGAAACGCGCAATTTGAAACAGCGTGAAGGCGGGATGAGTAAAAGCTACGCGTCCGGCTCTGGCGTCGGCGGCGGGGGGCATGAGCTTCTAATGTGCCACAGAAAGGGCGGGACGCGCATCCGGGCAAATCGGAACTGGTGGTCGGTTTGATGTCCAACTGCTCTCAGCGTCACAGAGAATCTCTGTCGCGAGAGTAATGCAGATAAAAAGCGACGAGTGCCGCAAAGCCGAACAGCGGAATCATCACTCGCCAGGCGAAGATCGTCAGGTACAAGACGAACACCATCCCAGCGAGGGTCATGCGCCGCCAGACCCGCGGCATGGACCAGAACGAATTCCACAGGTCCCGCAGCATACGCCAGATTATGAACTAACTGCGCTCAGTCGAAAAGGTCAGCGAATCACGAACTGGCTAGAGACGAGAGTTCATCTGCGGGTAGGGATGCTTCGGGGTCCGCTCCGCACGACCAGACGGGAAATAACCGTCACTACCCCTCCCGCCCCTAAGACGACTGACACTCCGCCCCTAAGAATTGAGACTTCTCTTACGTCTGTCATGCTGAGCGGAGCACTGAGGAGAGCGAAGCGATCCTCAGTGCGGAGTCGAAGCATCCCTACTTTCTCTTAGGAATGTATCCAGGAATACCGCGTCCCAACGAGACCTGCTACGTCACAACCAGGTAGGTGGAATACTGCTCATCCGAAATAGCGGTGAAGGGCAGCATCTTCAAAGGTCCAGCCGCGGTCTCCACCTGCCAATCCTGCTTGCCAACTTTCTTGGCGGCCAACAATTGCGGGGCGGTAACGACGGGGGTCGCGTCGGCAATGGCAAACAGAACCAGCGGACCACAAAGCAGGGCGACCGTTTTCGGATGTCGCGGATCGATCGGTTCAAGACGCTTCGTCAAAGGCAATTCGAGTTCGACGCGATCGCCTGTCTTCCACTTCCGCTGAACCTTCGCGAAGCTGCCGGGGATCGCCGCATCCGGCGCACGCTTTCCATTCACAGAAATGGAAGCACCCTCGGCCCACGCGGGAATCCGGAAGTTCAGCGCGAACTTCGAAGGCTTGGAAGCCGTCATCTCAAACTGCACCAGACTGTCGAAGGGATAGGTACTCTTCTGAGTAAGAGAAATTCTCGGGCCGTCTTGAGTCCACTGCACCGACGACGGAATATAAAGATTCACATAGACGCCGCGCGCATTGCGGAAGTAGCTGCTGATGCCGTAGTCCGCTGCCACCTGCGGCATGGTGCCTGAGCAGCACGGCCAACGATGGTTGGAATAAACTTTGCGTCCCTTGAAGTTGCAGTCGGCGTAATAGAACGTTCTGCCGTCGGACTCCAGCGGCTTCGCTCCGAGAATGGTGTTGTACATCACGCGCTCCATGCTG
>Ga0066710_100004645_pt1 | contig 12232 bp, 8 predicted proteins | sample GraSoiAngelo_159_FD_79666 | JGI IMG/M metagenome (GOLD analysis project Ga0066710, IMG submission 79666) | Grasslands soil microbial communities from the Angelo Coastal Reserve, California, USA - 14_1009_16_40cm | ecosystem: Environmental > Terrestrial > Soil > Grasslands | place: USA...
CGATCCTCGGTAAGCTTGACGATCTTCCTCTGATTCGCGGCGTTGCGTTCCGACACCGCGAGTTGCCGCTGTGCGCCGCGCAAATCGAAGTACGTTCGCGCCACTTCGGCTGCAACGCTCACCTGAACGTCTTCGAGACCATGCTCCGACGACTCGGCGAGCGCACTCTGCGCCCTCACGTTCCGCGCGACTCGACCGAAGATGTCCACTTCCCACGACGCATCAAAGCCAACGTCCCACAGTTGTTGCGTTGGCAACTGACTCGTGAGGCCCGGCGTCTGAGCGAGCGATGTCTGCAGACGTGATGTGCTGCCCGTTCCCGTTATCGTCGGCATCAGGTCGAAACGCGCGAGATTACGGGCCGCGCGCGCGCTCACCAGACGCGACTCGGCAATGCGAACATCCATGTTCGCCCGCTGGGCCTCGCGAACGAGCATCACCAGCGTCGTGTCGCCCAGCTCACTCCAGAATGGCGCCGAGGCCAGCGAGCTACTCACGTGGATCGCGCGCGCCGAGGGCTCCTCGGACGCACCGATCGCGGCGGGTTCGACGGCACTCGTACTACTCACGTTGTACGCAGAAGGAACAGGAACTTCCGGCGCCCGGTACGCTGGCGTTGCACACCCAACCAGCACGACGCTGAACGCTGTCAAAACTTTACGCATTTGTGCTGCCCTCTGTCCCCGCCACCAGCGATGGTCGCCACGGATGGAGGGGCTCGATGTCGTCAGGAATCTTCACCGGCTCGCCGGACACCGGAACCGGAGTCTGCGCGCGTCGCGCGACGAAACCGCGGACGAGCACATAGAAGAGTGGTGTGAAGACCAGGCCGAGGAACGTCACACCCAACATCCCTGAGAACACAGCGATGCCCATTACGCGCCTCATCTCAGCGCCGGCGCCGCTCGCCAAAATGAGTGGGACGACACCGGCGATGAACGCGAAGGAGGTCATCAGAATTGGGCGCAATCTGATGCGAGCCGCCTCGAGCGCGGCCGTGAATCGATCGCGTCCCTGTCGTTCCAGATCGCGGGCGAACTCGACTATCAAAATGGCGTTCTTACACGCCAGCCCCACCAGCACCAACAATCCTATTTGAGTGAAGACGTTGTTGTCGCCGCGAGTAAGCCAGACGCCGGCGATCGCCGACACCAGACACATCGGGACGATCAAGACGATGACGAGTGGCAGGGACCAGCTCTCGTATAGCGCAGCGAGAACGAGGAACACCAGCAGGATACACAGCGGGAAGACGAAGATCGCGGTATTGCCGGCAAGTTTTTGCTGATAGGTGAGCTCCGTCCACTCGAAGCCGACGCCGTTGGGTAGCGTCTCGTTGGCGAGTGCCTCCATTGTCTGTACCGCCGCGCCAGCACTGACTCCCGGCGCCGCACTGCCGCTGATATCCGCGGCTGGGTAGCCGTTGTAGTGCGTGACCTGGTCCGGACCGTACGACTGTCTGACCGTTAGCACTGAGCCGAGCGGCACCATCTCGCCGCGTGCGTTGCGCACCTTGAGCGCAGTGATGTTCTCTGCACTCGATCTATAGGGCGCGTCGGCCTGCGCGATTACCTGATAAGTCCGGCCGAACTTGTTGAAGTCGTTGACGTACTGAGACCCGAGATAGATCTGCAGCGTCGAGAACAAGTCGTTGAGACGGATGCCGAGTTGTTTTGCCTTGTCGCGATCGACATCCGCGAAGAGCTGTGGCACGTTGATCTGGAAGCTGGAGAATTGTCCGGCAAGTCGCGGTGTCTGGTAGGTTCGACCAACCAGCTGCTGCGTCGTAGCGTAGAGCGTGGAATCGCCCAACCCCGCTTTGTCTTCAACCATCAGCTTGAAACCGCCGATCGCACCCAATCCGTTCACGGCCGGTGGCGGGAAGACTGCGGTGAACCCTTCCTGGATTGTCGAGAATTTCTGATTCAGCGCCATCAGGATTGCGCCGCTCTTGAGGTCTTTACTCTTTCTTTCCTCAAATGGCTTGAGCCCGAAGAAAATGATTCCCGCGTTGGGTTTCGGTCCGAATGAGCTGATCGAAAGTCCTGGGAACTCGACTGCGTGCTCGACTCCGGGCTGCTTGAGCGCAATGTCCGCCATCCGCCTGATCACAGCTTCGGTTCGATCGAGCGAAGCGGCGTCTGGCAGCTGCGCGATCGCCACCAGGTAGCGTTTGTCCTGACTCGGGACGAAACCTTTCGGCACTCTGGCAAACCCGAGGATTCCGATGGCAACCAGCACTCCATACACGGCGAGTGCGGCGAACGACCGTCGTCTCACTGTCTGGACGAGGGTTCCGTAGCGCGCCGAGCCGCGGCCGAAGACGCGGTTGAACGGACCAAACGCCCAGCCAAGCAAGCGATTCATGACGCGTGTGGGCGCGTCCTCGGGGGCGCCACGCGGCTTGAGCAGCACGGCGGCCAAGGCCGGTGACAACGTCAGGGAATTGAACGCTGAGATCAGCGTCGAGAACGCGATTGTCAGCGCAAACTGCCGATAGAATTGCCCGGTAAGTCCGCTAATGAACGCGACGGGTACGAAGACCGCGCACAGCACCAGTGCAATGGCGATGATCGGTCCGCTCACTTCCTCCATCGCGCGGTGGCTGGCATCGACCGGTGACAAGCCCTCTTCGATGTGACGCTCGACGTTCTCAACCACCACAATTGCATCGTCGACAACGATGCCGATGGCGAGCACGAGTCCGAATAACGAGAGCGTGTTGATGGAGAATCCCGTCGCCAGCATCACGGCAAATGTCCCGACGATGGATACCGGCACCGCGGTGAGAGGGATGATCGATGCACGCCACGTCTGCAGGAACAGGACGACAACTATGACGACCATCAGCGTCGCGAGGAGCAGCGTATAAATCACCTCGCGAATCGAATCACGCACAAAGAGCGTCGGATCGTAGACCGAGGACCAATCCACTCCCTGAGGGAACCGGGTCTTGAGCTCGGCCATCTTGGCGCGAATGCCGCTGGAAAGTGCCAGCGCGTTCGATCCCGGTGCCTGGAAGACCACGATAGCGACGGCGGCCTTGTTGTCGAGCAAAGCTCGCAGGCCGTAAGTGCCAGGTCCAAGCTCGATCCTCGCTACATCGCGGAGCCGCGTGACCTGTCCGTCCTGTCCCGTCTTCACGATGATGTTGCCGAACTCGTTTTCGTCGGCCAGCCGACCGCGGGCATTCACCGTCAGCTGGTACGCGACGGGATCGTTCATCGGCGGAGCCCCGACAGTTCCCGCGGCGACCTGTACGTTCTGCTCACGGATCGCCTGAATGACATCACCGGCGGCGAGTCCGTGGGATGCGACCCGGTTCGGATCGAGCCAGACGCGCATCGCGTAGTCCCCGGCACCGAAGACGAACACCTGTCCAGCACCCGGAATGCGAGCGAGCTCGTTACGGACGTTCAGCAACGCGTAGTTGCGCAGGTAGACCGGATCGTACCGCCCGTCGGGCGAGAACAGGTGCACGACCATCGTGATGTCCGGCGAGCGCTTTTCGGTGACGACGCCCAGCGCGCGAACTTCCTCCGGCAACCTGGCGAGCGCCTGCGCGACGCGATTCTGCACCTGTACCTGCGCGAGATCGACGTCGGTGCCGATCTGGAACGTCACCGTCAGGCTTACCGAGCCGTCAGCCGTCGAGGATGACGACATGTAGAGCATCCGCTCTACACCGTTGATGGCGTCCTCGAGCGGTGTTGCAACTGTCTGCGCCAGCACCGTCGGATTCGCACCGGGATATATCGCGCGAACCGTAATCGTAGGCGGAGTGACCTCGGGATACTCGCTTACCGCCAGTGTGCGCACAGCGAGCAATCCGCCGGCAAGAATGACCAGCGATATCACGATCGCGAAGATAGGTCGGTCTATGAAAAAGCGTGAGAAACGCACTGTATTATTCCGGAAAGAGTCTGATTACCGTGCGGCAGGCGTAGGTGTTGGACTTTTGGCCACCATGGCGGCATTGGTGGCGGCGACCTTCATTCCGGGTCGCACGCGCAACATGCCATTGATCACGACGCGCTCACCGGGCTTCAGTCCTGATTCCACGGTGCGCAGACCATCGACAACGCGTCCCGTGGTTACGGGCCGGTATTCTACGCTGTTGTCGCTCTTCAGAACGAGCACGAACTTGCGATCCTGATCGGTGCCGATCGCCTGGTCCTGGACCATTGTCGCCACGTGACGGTCGCTGCCGAGGAGACGCACGCGTGCAAACAAACCGGGTGTGAACTGGCGGTTCGGATTCGACAAAAGGGCGCGTGCTCGAATCGTTCCGGACGTCCCATCGACACGATTGTCGACGAAGTTGAGCCTGCCCTGGTGCGGGAAGCCGGATTCGTTGGCGAGACCGATCAATACCTCGCGCCCGCTGGGGCCGGCCGACTGCGCAGCCATGTATTTGAGATAAGCCTGCTCATCGGTGTCGAAGTACACGTAGATGGGGTCGATCGACACGATCGTGGTGAGCAGCGTCGGCGAAGGTGCTCCCGCCTGCACGACATTGCCGCGCGTGATTTCAGCGCGACCCACGCGGCCCGATATCGGCGCGCGAACGACCGTCCATTCGAGATTCAGCCGCGCCACGCGTAGCGCCGCCTCGGCCGCGCGGATTGCCGCGTTGCCCTCGGCCTGACCACTGGTGCGCGAGTCCAGCTCCTCCCGCGAAATCGCTTGGGTGCTCACGAGTTTTTGTGCACGCTCGACTTCCATGGTGGCGAGCTGATTGCGAGTGCGCGCCTGGGCCAGCACCGCCTCTGCTCTCGCGACTTCCGCCGCGTAGGGACGCTGGTCGATCACGAACAGGACGTCACCCTGACGGACGAGAGCTCCCTCGACGAAGCCGACGCGCTCGATGAATCCACCGACGCGCGGCCGGACTTCAACGGCGTTGACGGCCTCGAAGTGTCCGGTGAAGTCGTCCCAGTCGGCTATCACTCGCTCGATGGCGGGGGCAACGGTGACCTGTGGCGCCTGCGTTGGCGGCGGGTCCTTGCGACAACCGGCCGCGGAAACGGCGAAGACAGCGGCGGCCGCCCAGCCACCGGCGTGAGTTCTGAAGGAAACCGACCTGGCGCGAGAGAATGTGGAACTCATGTTACTCGACTCCGTGGGTTGGGACCGATACAACGAAACGTGGTGGCACTGCGCAGCGACATGTAGTATGTTACCGATCGGTAACACTCCATAAGCACCCCTATGTTACCGATCGGTAACATTTCAGTCAAGTAGGGGGTAGAAACTATCGTGCAAACAGATATTCCCGTCAATGGAAAGAAGCCCCGCAAAAAGGGCCGGTCTGCCGTACCCGTCCGCGAGCGCATCCTCGTGGCGGCTGGCGATCTGTTCCATAGGCAGGGCATCAGGGGTGTCGGAGTCGAGGCGATCGCAGAAGCGGCGCAGACCAACAAGATGACGCTTTATCGCTACTTCGACTCGAAGGACGAGCTGATCGCCGAATGGGTGAAGGGCATAGTTGCCCAGAAGGAGGAGGAGTGGAAGGATCTCAGCGCGAAGCACCGCGGAGATCCGGAGGGACAGCTTCAGGACTGGAGCCGGCGAGTCTCTGCGAAGCTTCGCGCCATGGAAGAGCGTGGGTCCGCCCTCGGCAACGCTCTCGCCGAGCTGCCCGACCCGAACCATCCAGCGCGGCGCGTCATCCAGGACCACAAGATTAGAGAACACAAGCGCATCATCCGCCTCTGCAAGGCGGCCGGATTTCGGGATCCCGCCCTCTCTGCGAACCTGTTTACGATGATGCTCGAGGGTGTCCACTCGTGTGTTCAGTGTATCGGAATGAGGCAGATAGGTGAGCATCTGGTGCAACTCGTAGATCTGATGGTGGAAAACAATCGGCAGCGGCAACCGGCAGCGCGCTGAAAAGCAGCGCTAGCCCTCATTACTTAGTCGATCCAAGCATCCGCAAATCGACAACAAAGAAGCGAAGCGATTAGCCCGAAGCCCCCCGCCGCCCCGCCCAAAGCCCCCAGCCGGTAGTCATCAGTTGCAGTTGTAGTTAGCCTTCCCGGTTTCGCCACGACCTAATGTCGGACTCCCAGGACATCACTCTACCAGTCTCCGCTCCGGGGTACGGAAACTGGGCGATCATCAAGGAAGCGCTTCGCGGCGCGCAACTGGACTACACCGATGGTCCAATCGGTCGCGCGATTTTCCTGCTCGCAGTACCGATGGTGCTCGAAACGGTACTGGAAAGCGTCTTCGCGGTGGTTGATGTCTTCTTTGTCGCGCGTCTCGGCGCCGATGCCGTAGCGACCGTCGGGCTCACCGAGTCGATGATGGTTCTGATTTATACGCTGGCGATGGGCCTTGGTATTGGCGCCACTGCTACCGTCGCGCGGCGCATCGGCGAGAAGGATTCGGACGGGGCTTCGCACGCGGCGGCACAAGCGGTTGTCCTCGGGGTAATCGTGGCCGCTGTTTTGGGCATCGGCGGTGCGCTGGCGGCGCCGACACTACTGCGTCTGATGGGCGCCTCACCCGGCGTGATTGCCAACTCCAGGTTCACGCGCGTCATGCTCGGCGGAAACGTCAACGTGTTGATGCTGTTTCTTGTCAACGCGATTTTCCGCGGTGCCGGCGATGCGGTAATCGCGATGCGGGTGCTCTGGCTCGCGAACGCGATCAACATTTTTCTCGGTCCAATGCTGATTTTCGGTGTTGGTCCATTTCCGCGGCTCGGCGTCGTCGGTGCTGCTGTAGCAACGAATATTGGTCGCGGCACCGGCGCGCTGTACGCGATCAGCCGCCTGATTCGTCGCGGTGCGCGTGTGCGTGTTGTGCGTCGCCATTTCCGGTTCGATCCCGCCCTCATGTGGCAGATGATCCGCCTCTCTGGCTCGGGAACTTTTCAGATTCTCGTCGGCAGCGCGAGCTGGATCGGGCTTGTTCGCGTGATCTCGAGCTTTGGCAGCGCCGCGCTCGCTGGTTACACCATTGGTTTTCGCGTTGTGATTTTCGCTCTGCTGCCGTCATGGGGCCTCAGCAACGCGGCTGCGACGATGGTCGGTCAGGCACTTGGCGCGCGCAAACCGGATCGCGCTGACCGCGCGGTATGGATCGCGGGCCGCTACAATCTCTGGTTTCTGGGAGGGGTCGGCGTCGTTTTCGTTGCGCTCGCTGGTCCGATCGTGTCGCTCTTCACTTCGGATCCGACCGTGAGGTCGTACGCCGTAGGATGCCTGCGAATAGTAGCGCTAGGATTTCCGTTCTACGCGTATGGCATGGTGCTCACGAGTGCGTTTAACGGTGCGGGCGATACGTGGACGCCGACCTGGATCAACCTCGTAGTCTTTTGGCTATGGGAGATTCCTATCGCGTATGCGTTGGCGGTCTGGTTTCACATGGGTCCGCGGGGAGCCTTCATTTCGATCACAGTGGCGTACTCGACTCTGGCGCTCGTCAGCGTGTGGCTTTTCCGTAAGGGGAGGTGGAAAACGAAACGCGTCTGAGCGGGACGATTCAGGCGGTCGGCGCGCCTTTACTGCGAAGATACTCGGCGATCTCTTTTATTCCGCCGTAGATCGCCCAATCCAGTGGCGTACCTTGATAGACGGTGTCCTTGATGTCCAGCCGAGCGCCTCGCTCCACCAGCAGATGCACTACGTCCCCGTGTTTCGCCCACACCGCCTGATGCAGCGGCGTCGAGTGGGAATGATATCCGTCAGGGTTGTATCGGCTCGGATCTTCGCCAGCATCGAGCAGCAGACGTACGACATCGGTCCGGCCGTGCTGAGCGGCGAGCGCGAGCGCGATGTGTTTGCTCTTGCTGTCCGCGGATGGAAGTAGTCGCGCAACATCGTCGACCCGTCCTAATCCCGCCGCCGCTGCGACGTTGTTCAGCGATGCCCCGCGCCGGACCAGTGTTTCGGCCGTATCCGGATAGCCAAAAGCCAACGCAGTCGTCAGAGCCGATTGCCAGTTCGATCCAGGCCCCTCGAGCGCTGCACCGTAATCCAAAAGCGCCTCCGCGAGAACGCCCTGCAGTCCCGCTTCATCAGGGTGAGCGCTCGATACCAGCATGCTCATAGTGGTGCACTTGTTGTCGTACATATCGGCCAGTGCATCGACTTCGGCGCCGGCGTCGAGTAGGATCTTGGCGATTTGGACCGCGTTTGGCGGCGTTCGCTGTCGCCCGCCCTCGACGCCGTTCGCACCGATATAGTGCAGCAGCGTTGCGTGATGTCTTCGCGTCGACCGCGCATGTACCAGGTCCGGAGTGTCGCGCAGCATCGCCGCGAGCGTTGCGGCGTCTCCGAAAATGACGGCCTCTACGGCGCTCTCGAAGCGAGGGACTTGACCGTCGTGTCTAACGGCGCCGGTGAACTTCTCGAGATCCGCCCAGGTGTCGAAAGCATATTCTTGCGCGATGACCAACCGTGCATCGGCAAGATCCAGTGTAGCCGCCTTGACAGCGTCCACTGTCTTGCCACGAAAGCGCGGATGCTCCCACTTGAAGCGCCACTCGGCTGCTTCCTCGCCTGATTTCCATGCATCGAAGAGGTTTTCCGCCTGCTGCTTGTACTCCTCGAGCGCTGCGCGGAATGGGAGCTGATCGCGTCGGCCCATAATGCTTCAACGACGCGTGAAGGTGAACTCGCCCGAAGGATCAGTCTGCTTGAGCGCGATCACTTTGCCGTTCTCGGTTATGAATTCAAAGGTGACGTCCGCGAACTCCTTGATGCGAAAACGCCGCGGCTGCCACGGAATGAGATTCTGAAAGGTCCCGCTGGCGTACTGAATCGCGAGCGTCCCATCCGGCCGCAGCCCGACATCGAACTTGCCTCCGCTCGGCGTGATGTAGGTCCCCAGGTACTGGCGGAGAATCGCGGCACTTGAAAGGGCGGCCGGTACCCGGCGAGTAAACGCGATCGCGGCCTCGTCCAGCGACATCTCGGCGCGATCAATCTCGCCCTGCGGGTTGGTCAGAAAGTTGACCGAATATTTGCCGTCCTCTTCGTCGTCCGGCGTGTCGAAACGGTCGTAGTGGAAGTGACTGAGCGGCATCCTGATTTTGTGGAAGTCGAACATGAGCGACGTGTCACCCCTGGTAATGTTCAGAACGCCGTAAGCGGGGTTCTCGAACTCACCAACGTAGTCGTCGATCGGATGAGAAGGACGTGTTCCCGCTACGCGCCCGCCTCCTGACTTTTTGCGAGACTGGGTTGATGCCGCCTTGTTTTTCAGGCGGATGGTGTTCTGGCGCTCGGACCAGGGCGTCAGCGACATCCGGAGCAGCCGTTCGTAAACGTTATACGATATGACGTTGTAGAGGGGGGCGGCCTGATTGCCGATCACGAACACGATGACGCCGATGGAATCGTACGGCATCGTCGACACTTGCGAGTGAAAACCGGGGAGGTCGCCGCCATGATAGGCGAGCAGGTGTCCGCGATACGCAGCGGTCCATCGACCCATGCCATAGGCGGAGTTGATCAATTCGCCCCAGCCGCGCACCTCGAGTCCGGTGTTGGGCAAAGCGATCGACGGAGCAAGCGTCTGCCGGACCACGTTTCTCGGTATTACCTGTTTGCCCTCGAGCCTCCCATCGTTCATCAGCGCGATGAGCCACTTGGACATGTCGACGATGCTCGAGTTGATTGCGCCGGCCGGAGCAACCCCTATCGCGTCGCTGTAGTAAGGAATCCGATAGATCTCGGTGTTGTCGCGGCGCTCGGTGTATGGAACGCCAGGCTCGCGCTGCTTCACCATGTCGGCGATGGTGAACGTCGTGCTCGTCATGCCGAGCGGGTTGAGGATTCGCTCGCGGACGAAAGTCTCCCATGGTCTTCCGCTCAGCAGCTCGATCGCGTAGCCGGCGCCTGAATACATCATGTTGTTGTAGAGAAATACCGATCGCGGCGCTTCGGTCGGCTCGAGGTATTTGAGACGCTCGAACAGGTCTTTTTGCGTGAAATCCGATTTGTACCAGATGCCATCGTGTCGGGTGATGCCGGTGCGGTGCGACAGCATATCGCGCAGCGTTACCGTTCGGTTCAGGTCATCGTTGTAGAACTGAATGCTCGGCACGTACTGACGGATCGGTTTGTCGAGATCGACCTTGCCTTCGTCGGCCAGCATTCCGGCAGCAACCGAAGTGAACAGCTTCGTGTTCGACGCAATTGGCTGCGTTGTCGTCGGCGTGTAGGGAATCTTCTTACCGTAATCGCGATAGCCGTACCCCTTCGCCCAGACAAGCTTGTCCTTGACTACGATCCCAACACCCAGGCCCGGGACATTCCAGTCGTTCATCACCTGGGTCATGTAGCTGTCGAAGCCCTGAAGCCGTGACGCGATGTCCGGTGATTGCTGGGCGGTAGCAATAGGCGCGAGCGTTACGAGCAGCAGCGAGCTCGCGCACAGGTGGCGACGTGACGTGTTAAGCCTGGTCATGTTGCGCTCCGTAAAAGCGGGAACTGGGGGCGAAGCCCTGGGCCGTGGAGTGTCCAAATAGGAAGCAAAACTCTGAGCATCGCAATGCGTGTTACGGGGGTCTGGCACGGGCGTCGAGACAGGTAGAGAGCGCGCGAAATGCTCGTCGCTCCATGAGGCAACCTCATCTTTTTATACCAACCGAGATGGCAGCAGACACCACACTGGATAATTGGCTTTCGTCCTGGCCCGACGCGCTGGCGTTCGCGGCCGGTCTGGTGGTCGCTTGGTGGGCCGGCTGGAACACGACGGACCTCGTTTGGAGCTTGTGGCTGTCCAGCCTGGTCGTCGGTTACGCGACTATAGTGTGGATGATCGGTCAGCCGATCGTTGAGCTGATGCGAGCGTCGTGGAGGGATCGTGCACTCGTCGCATCCCAACCCCAGGCGCTCGCGATCCTGTGGGCCGTGCTGATCATCGGCGGGTTATTCCTGCTTGCGTTTTTCACCGTCCATTTCGGCGGCTTCCACTACGGCCATTCACAGTTCCTGATCTCTTTTTTTCCGATCGATGCGGGTGCTGGGGCGGGACGCACCAACTGGGCCGGCACATCCACTTATCTGGAAGTTGCGCGGCGTTACTGGCCTTTCCTCCCGTCGGCTTTTCTCGCGCACCGCGCCGCGTTTCTACGTAAGCCCCTCTCGCTCGACCGTGATCTTTCGATCAAGTCGCTGGGCGGAAGCAACAAGTTGAGCAGCCTCTTTTCTGAGCCGTACAGAAATGTCTTCCGCATGCACCTGCTGATTTTCTTTTTCTTCTTCGCTCACTTCGCGCGGTTGGAGAATTTCGCAGTGTATACGGTGGTTTACGCGGTGTACTTTTTCCCCTGGCGTCTGGTGCGCCGGCCCGCCACGCGCGCTGCTTCCGTCTCGTTTCAGTAAGCCACGGGGCCACGAATCGCGCACCGAGCTGCAGTCCGGCGGGTTCGAAACATCATAAGAATAGAGCGCGACAAACCGACGCGTGCTCTGGCGGGTGAAGCCCAGGAGCGGTCAATTCCGGTGCTATGAATGCACATGATACGCTAACGCTCTGGGAAAATTTTTACGTGATCGTAGGATCGTCGGCTGGAGCGCTTACAGGTCTGCAATTCGTGGTTATGGCGCTCGTGTCGGAATCCGACCGAAAAGGTGGCGAGCCCGAGATTAGCGCCTTCGGTACTCCAAACGTCGTGCACTTCTCCGCCGTGCTGCTCGTCTCCGCCATTCTTAGCGCGCCATGGCCGAACCTCTCGAGCACCGCAACTATTGTTGGCGTCTGTGGGGCGTTTGGGGTCGTCTACACTTCGATCGTCATACGGCGAGCGCGCCGCACGACGATATACCAACCGGTGCTCGAGGATTGGATTTGGCACGCATGTCTCCCTATGGTGTCGTATCTCGCCATTCTGATCTCTGCGGCGATACTTCCGCGCTACCAAACGGTCTCGTTATTTGGAATTGGCAGCGCAGCGCTGTTGCTGCTGTTTATCGGCATTCACAACGCCTGGGACACGGTGACATACGTCACAATCGCGAGTTTGAATAAGTCCTCGCCAACCGGGGAAGCACCTCCTTCAGCAGAAGGTAAGACGCAGCGCTAGGGCAGAGAGTCTGGTCGGCGACTCGCGGCGATACCTGCGCCGAGCACTGCCCCTGTCCCGATCAGGAGGGAGCTCAGAGCTGGTCCGGCGGGACTCGAGAGCGTGCGTGTCGCAATGAAAGCCGCGAGGAGAAATCCGAGCATCCCACCCAACGTTGTCATGCGCCATTGAGACTGAGCAATCCAACCG
>Ga0066710_100004646_pt1 | contig 12231 bp, 4 predicted proteins | sample GraSoiAngelo_159_FD_79666 | JGI IMG/M metagenome (GOLD analysis project Ga0066710, IMG submission 79666) | Grasslands soil microbial communities from the Angelo Coastal Reserve, California, USA - 14_1009_16_40cm | ecosystem: Environmental > Terrestrial > Soil > Grasslands | place: USA...
AATTACCGGTCGCCTTCAGATCGGCACTCATCCTGCCAAGAACCGTAATGGCACCATGAAGGATCGCATCGTCTGTCGAGCGCAGATAATTGTCCAAGTCTGACTCCGCCTCGCACTCACCAATCAGCAACGAAGAATTTTCATCAGCGACGTCAACATATAAAGTAAAGGCCATACAACCCTTGGTGCTTTTAATCGGTTCAAGTAACTGCCCTACTGTTTGAAAGAACTCTGCTCGCTTTTCCGGATAAACCGTAATTCTCGATGTGTTGACAATCATCTTATTCACCACCAAAGCACATCTCTCTCCGGTCGGCCCGCACGTCCGAACTTCATTCGCACTCTGTTATGATTGATTAGGTCTAAAACTCGGCGCGAAAAACCAAAGCCAATGTTCGGTACCGTACATACTGCAAACGCTGTGCACAGGCGTCGCGCGGCGATCGCTTTCCTTTAAGCCTTTTGCTGTCAGGATTTGAGGATTTTGTCGAGATCGTTGCAGGAAGATCTGCCCACTGTATTTCGCAGATCCCGTGATATCCCGCAGAATGCGCGACCTGGATTACTCTGCGTCAGCTAGCGGCGCTGAGGCTTTGCTTGTGTATTCCGAGCTTGATCATGCGCGTCCGCAGGGTGCTTGGATTCAGACCGAGAATCCTGGCAGCGCCCGACGGTCCTTCAATTCGCCACCCGGTGTTTTCGAGTGTGCGAACAATATATTCACGCTCGACTTCTTCCAGGCTTTTCACTACCCATAGCGAGTCTGAAGGTGTTTCAAAGTGATCCACAACATGGAGTACGTTTCCCTGCGTATGGATAACCGCACGCTCAATTACATTGGCTAGCTCTCTGATGTTGCCGGGCCAGGAATGTTCTTGCAAGTTCCGCATGGTTCGCGGCGAGATCGAGGTTATCGTCTTTCCGAATTTCTTTGCCGACTTACTTACAAAATGTTCTATCAATAATGGGATGTCTTCCTTGCGCTGCCTGAGAGGAGGTACGGTAATAGGGAACACATTTAAGCGATACCAAAGATCCTCACGGAAAGTACCTCTTTCGATCTCGAGCTTCAGATTTCGATTTGTGGCGGCGATGATACGAACATCAATCTTGATTGTCTTCGCGCTGCCGAGTCTTTCAAACTCGCCTTCCTGGATCACCCTTAGCAGTTTGACCTGTGACTCTAACGGCAGATCGCCGATCTCATCAAGGAAGATCGTGCCACCGCTTGCTAACTCAAAGCGGCCAAGCTTGCGCCCCACGGCTCCGGTGAATGCACCTTTCTCGTGCCCGAACAATTCGCTCTCGATCAGGTTCGCCGGCAGCGCTGCGCAATTCACTCTTATCAGCGACCGGTCCTTGCGCGAACTGGCACCATGAATCGCGCGCGCGACGAGTTCTTTTCCAGTGCCAGTCTCGCCCGTGACCAAAACAGTCGAATCGGTGGCGGCGACCTGGCTAGTCTTGAATAGTACGTATTTGAGCGCATCGCTTTGGCCGACCATCTCGCCAAATGCTTGATCGAATTGAAGCTCCTGTTGGAGGTAGATGTTTTCCGCCTCTAACTGATTCTTTAATTCGTGAAGTTCTTCGTGGGCCTTCCGCAGTGCCTGCTCCGATTCGCGGCGCTCTGTGACGTCGAGACAGGAACCGATATACCCGAGAAATTCGCCATCCGCCGAGAAGCGGGGAGTCCCCGAGTTAAATATCCACCGGTATTCTCCGTCAGCGCGGCGCAGCCTGTACTCCATTTCGAAACTCCTCCGAGTATCGAAGTTTGTGGTGTACGTTTCCAGGCATCCAGATTTGTCATCAGGATAGACTCCCTGCGTCCAACCATTGCCCATTTCCTCGGCCATCGTGCGGCCGGTGAAATCCAGCCATTGCTGATTGAAATAGTTGCAAAGTTTGTCAGTGCCCGACATCCAAATCATAACCGGAGCAGTATCGGCCATGTTTCGAAAGCGTGCTTCACTTTCCTGCAAAGCCTGCTGCGCCACCATTCGTTCGGTGACATCGCTCGAGGCGACGAGCAGACATTCCTCGCCGCCAATCTCCAACTGCTCGGCTGATGAAAGTAGCAGCCGCAGGGATCCGTTCCTGGTGCGGAATTTCGTTTCGACATTGACCAGCGACCCGTGATGCTTTAATTGCTCGACAAAGTCAACGCGGCTCTCGGGTGTTTTCCATATCCTGAGTTCATTTGACGTATGACCGATCACTTCCTCGCGCGAATATCCGCTCATCTCCAGAAAACTTTCATTGACATCGAGGTAAAGACCGTTTGCGAGAGTAGTTAATGACATCGGCTGCGGATTGGCGCGAAAACCTTTGCCGAATCGTTCTTCGCTTTGGCGCAACTCGTCCATTGCGTTTTTTCGTTCGGTGATGTCGCGGACGATCGCCAGTAAGCAATCCTTGCCACCGAGCAATACGTGCCTCAGGCCCATTTCAACCCAAAACAACCGGCCTGACTTGTCCTTTGCGTGCCACTCAAACAACTGAGGCTGTCCGGTTGCCGTTTTTTCGATGAGCGTCAGTGCCTGTTCTTGCGTGTAGGCCGGTTCGTTGGAACTTAAATCGCCTACACTAAGCCTTCTGGCTTCTTCGACGGTATAACCGTACATTTCGCACATTCGTTCGTTGACATCCAGAATAGCCCCCGTCTTGAGATCATGAACGAAGATGGCATCGTTAGCTGCGTTGAATATGGAGCGATAATTAACTTCTGATTCCTTTAACGCCGCTTCAGCCAGTTTGCGGTCGGTAATGTCGCGAAGGATTATCGTATAGAACGTTTGCCCACTAAGTTCGATCTGGGAGATCGACGCCTCCATCGGAAATTCCTCACCGGAACTCCTCAAGCCGTATAAGTCTCCGACTGTTCCTGCTAATCGTCGCGTTATGTTCTTCTCTCCGAATTCGCGGATGTGTTTGCGGTGCGCGGCACGGAATCGCTCCGGGACGAATCGATCGAGGGATTGGCCCATTACTTCGGCCTGGGAGCAACCGAATATCTTTTCGGCGGCTTCATTAAAGAGCATGATGCGTTGGTCTTCATCGACCGTAATGATGGCGTCCATTGCCGAGCCGATGATCCCAGCCAATTGCGCTTCATTTCTTTTGATCGCTTCTTCGATAAATATGCGTTGGGTAATGTCGCGGACGAGCGTCAGGATGTTTTGGCCGCTGCGTACCATGCGCGACTCGAACCATCGCTCCGATTCGTTAAGCGTTAGCTTGTATTCCAATATTTGCGGTTCACCCATTTCCTCGGCGCGCTGGAAACAACGGAAAAAGTCTTCTGCCAATTCAGGCGGCAACACCTCACGCATGTTTTTACCGAGGAATTCAACAGGAGGAACCAACAGATCTTTGTGATCTTTGGCGTGGTAATCGAGATAAACACCGTCACGTGTCTGCAGGAACATCAGGTCTGGAATCGCGTTCAGGATAGCTCGGTCTTTCTCTTCAGTTTGCCGCAGAGTTTCCTCGGCCAACTTCCCTTCCGTGATGTCCAATGTCACACCTCGTAAACCGACGACTCTCTCATCTTCTCCGATCGGGCTGAGGTAAGACTCAACCCAAAGCGTACGTCCGTCTTTCGTGTTCCAGCGATACTGCGAGAAGCCTTCTTTACCACTGGCCATAACCGCTTCGCTGTCGCGCATGGATCGCTGCCGATCTTCCTCTTCAGGAATGATCCTCACTCCAAAGCCCGGCGGCTGCGACAGCCACTCTTTCGCGGTGTAACCCAGCATCTTCTCGACATAGTCGCTGACGAAGGTCGTCTTTCGTTGTTTGGTGATGGGATCAATTACCGTTTCCCAAACTATTCCGGGAACGTTCGAGACTATCTCGCCAAGCCGTTTATGTTCTGCCTTAGCCAACCGAGTGAGTCGCTTGCTTTCTCGTTCAGCCTGCCGTCGCCTTGTTTGGGTAAATAAGAGTCTGACAATGAGTAATGCTTCGAAGATGAGCGCAGCAATAGTAACCAGGACATACCACTTGTTTAGGTCCCAGAATGTTGGGGTCTTGAACCTGACAACGCTACCGGGCGGCAGTCTTTGCTCGCTGATCCCCCAACGTTGAAGTTCGCGCCAGTCAACAGTCATAACAGTTGGCGCAGTTTCCTGTGGAATTCGTTCGGGCCTTTCGCCGGCAAAAACACGCAGACTCATCTCTCCAATTCGCCTGCCAATCGCGTCAAAGTCGAATAGATTGCCTCCAGTGATCCCGAGACCCATGAGCGTATCTGAATAACCGTAGATTGGCGCGCTGGAGGCAGGCGCTATCACCGAGAGGATCTCCGGGCCGGAATAGTTATTCCCCACTCTATCGCTCGTGAAGGTCAGGAAAATCACAACTGACTTTTTGTCCAGAGCGGATAGTTTGGTTTTTAATTCCTGGATTGTATCGCCCGTGACGTAAGAGAACTCGGCTCTGCTTTCGTATTTGCGAAACTGGGCTTGCGCCCTTTCCCTGACGATTTTATCCAGGGGACTAGTGCCCGATATGACCACGACTTTCCGGGTGTCAGGGTGTAACGCGAAAGCGAGGTCCAGTGTTTTATATAGATCGAGGCTTGCCCAAACTCCGCTTATGTTCGGTCCCAGAGCGCGATTTGTGCTATCCCGTTCGGTATCGAAGTCATAGAAGATTTTAGGGATATTTCCGAAGAGCCCGGGATCTTTCTGCGAGAGTATTCGAAAACGCGGAGCCGCCATTACCAGAACTAAATCGATCTTTTTATCGCCATACTTCCGTTTCAGATAGCTGGCCAGTTCTCCATTGCCAGCGTTTGACCCAGTTGGATCCAACAGGCTTTGTTGAAGCTCGTAAAGCAACTCGACACGGGATTGCGAATTGGCTCGCAAGGTTGACGCAATGCTTTTGGTAATGACCGAGAAGCCAGGATGATTCGGGTCGGATCCGGTGAGTATGAGGACCCTCTTAGTTGGTTCCTGGGCCGCAACATTCAGGTGTAAGAAAAATAGTGTAAGTGTCAGTACGAGCAAAGAGAACCGGCGACTGATACTCGAACCTGAGAAAGTTCTTACGCGCCTGGAGTCGGCCCCGCCACTGACGCGAACCCTGGAGTTTGAATCTGCGAAGTGGGGAAACCTCATCACTTCACTCGCAAACTTGCCTAAGTCGCTGACAGCGGCCTGGCATTTCGGAGTCGTCGGTTATGACGCGCGAGCTCAGTCTTGGCAGCAGTATCATCTCAACGACTCCCTTAGAAGTTTAGTCTCAAGGCGAACTGTATCTGTCGTGACCAACCCAATTCGCCGGTCGGCAAGGCAGCAATTAGATATCTGGTGCCAGAATCAGTCGTCGTCTTGAGGTCGATACCAGCCGCTTCGCCGCGAACGGTGACCTCAGCTGCGGGGACCACCGCGCCGTTCTGATCAGTGACTTCTCCTGGAATCGAGGCGGTGGATTGAGCGTTGGTCGTTGCGGACAGGAATAGAAGGCAGGCGGTCATCAAGCGCGCTGTCGCGATACGGCGAATGAGAATTGGGGTGCGCATCTCAATTGTTCCGAAGAGTTTGTCGCTAACGCAATCGTAGCGAACTCGCGCGCTTTCTTACCGGCGGAGCGGCATCGACTGAGAAAGGCCGAAGAGGCTGATGTCGTCCTTGACCGTACCTGATAAGCCTGAGTCCATTCCACTCGCAATATCCTTATACTCGCACTTATTAGGGTGCGTAGCGTAGATCAACCCCGCAGAGCAAACAATCCGAAAAAATACGGGTATTCCACTGTTCCCCATTGAGACATTTCTTAGGGGTGTAACGTCAAACCCACCGGATTCGGGAACTGTATTCTTTGAATTGACTGAGGGAAGAGTCATTGCCGCACCAAAAGCTTCTTACAATATTACTCTCAAGGCGAACTGAATCTGTCGTGATGAACCGGACTCACCGGTCGGGAACCGGGTGTTCGTGATTCGTCCGAAAAACGGGCTGCCGACTACGTTGCCAGGTTGCCCAAAGTTCGCGTGATTAAAAATATCGAACAACTCAGTGCGAAATTGCAGGCGAAGTGTGTCGCCGATTTTCGTATTCTTGGTGATCGAAAAATCTGTGTTGTTAAATGTGGGCCCGATGACTACGTTCCGGCCCAGGTTGCCAAAACGCGCGACCGGCGTGAACACCGAGGTATCAAACCAGGCATCAACGTGCCCCAGAATACTAATTGGACCGCTCACATCGGGTCTGAGTGTGCCCGCGACGCCGTTCACCGTGCTGTTCGTAGTGACAATGTTTACCGGATTACCGCTTTGTGACTGCACGATGACAGCGAACTGCCAGCCTTCCACCAGCCGATTGCCGCGAAATGGCAGTTCGTATATCGCGCTGATAACGAATCGATGACGAGCGTCGAAGTCAGACAATCCGCGGCTCCCAGCCAGGTCATAGCTGTCCTGGGCCACGATCCCCCCGCTGCTGAACGAATTGTAGTCAAGCGACTTGGACCAGGTGTACGAGGCGTCGAATTGCAGGTTATTCGTGAGCCGCCTGGTGGCCGTCACCCAAAGAGCGTTGTAACTGGAGTTGCCAGAGCCCTCGACCTGGGTGATGTTGCCAAGGGGCGTACCAGGCAGTATCGGGCTGGCGCTGGACAATGCCGGATACGGGCGTCCACCGTTCATTGGCTGGTTGATGTTGCGTCGAGTGATCAAGTGCGTGCCCTTGGACCCGATGTAGCCAAACATTAAGACAAACTTTGAAAAGTCCTGCTGCACGTTAAAATTCCACGACTGCATATAGGCGTTATCAAAGTCATGGTCCACACTCTGGGGCGCAAGGCCCGCAGGACCGGCGACGTTGATGGCGTTATCAAGGCGGACCGTACCGGTAAAAGTCAGCGGCACCGCGAGAGGAGGATTCCCACTGGTCGCGGAGACAATACTGGTCATTGGTTGATCGACGTAGATCCCATAGCCTCCGCGCAACACGGTCTTGCCGTCTCGGAAGGGCGTCCAGGCAAAGCCGACGCGCGGTTGAAAGTTCTTGTTGTTCTCGTGATAGATCCTGTCGATGTTCGTTCCGACACGCACGAGCGAAGCCGTGTTCGGATCGAAGACGATAAATCGATCGTAACGCTCGCTCGGCGTCATGTTCCACTCGTAACGCAGACCGAGCTCCAGCGTTAGATCCGTTCGTGGTTTGTAATTGTCCTGGACAAAAAATCCCAGTGCTCCTTCAGCGATGCTGCTGGTCTGGTTCCCCCGCGTCACTGTGAAAGAGTTTGCCGTGCCGGCCAGGAAGTCAGCGACGGTTGCGAAGTTGAAAGAGCCCGTTACCCGACGGAAATTATTGTTTAGAAACTGCCTGTACTCTCCACCGAGCTGTAGCGAATGCCGGCCGTAAAGCCAACTCACAGTATCGGCCACGACAAAGGTGGTATCCCCGCGCCCCGACGGCTGGGTGGCTGGACCACCGAAATTAAGACCGCCGCCAGCGACGTTGATCTGGGGCAAGCCGATCGGTTGATTGACACCGTCAAGAATTCCGAAATCTGCCGGGTTAAGTTGCGCATTCGGCGTGCTGCTCGAAGAAAAGCGATTGAAGCCCGCCCGGGCTTCGTTGACCAGGTTGGCACCGAAAGTGTGTGTCTCGTTCAAGGTAAAGATCTGTCGCAGCGCGCGGCTGGTATGACCAAAGCCAGGGATGGTGTTACCAAACCGGTTTGGCTCTCTGGTCTCTGCGTCTTGAACGGCGTGATATCCATGCAGACTGTCTCGTTCACTAAAATTGTAGTTGATGTCTGTCGTCCATTGATCGACGTTGACCGGAGCGCTCGCGGAACTGATGAAGCGCGGCGTGCCCGATGAGTCAACAAAGTTCGCTCGCGGGATCAAGCCGACCAGTTTCCCGATTACTGGATCTGTCACCGAGGCGCGCTGAGCGTCGCTGAGAACAACACTGTTGAGGTTGAGCCCCTGACGCTGGCGCAGACCCTCATAAGCGAAGAAAAAGAACAACTTCTTCTTGATGATCGGGCCCCCCAGGTTTCCGCCAAACTGGTTACGCTTGAAGGGCGCCGGGTGGTTCGAGGTGAATTCAAAGAAATTGCGGGCGTCAAGCGCATCGTTTCGAAAGAACTCAAACAATTCACCGTGAAACTCATTGGCGCCGGAGCGGGTGGCGATGTTGACGATCGCGCCAGAGCTTTCGCCGTACTGCGCGCTGAAGGTTGAGTTGTCGAGTTTGAATTCCTGGATGGTATTAATCGGCAACTGGAAACTAATCGAGCTGAACGTCAGGTTGTTGAGAGTAATACCGTTAACCATGTAGTTCACGGTTTCCTCACGATTGCCGCCGGTGTTGATGGCCAGCGAGCCTAAACCGCGGTTTGGAGCCGACGAGAAAGCCCCCTGGGGCGGTGTGACCGATCCCGGTACCCGCAGGCCCAGGTCCAAAAAATAGCGTCCATTCAGTGGCGTCTCCTGAACCATCTGTTGATCCACGACGTGACCGATTGACATGGTCGATTGGTCGATCAAATCCCGATTAGTCGGCACAGTTACTATTTGCGAAACGTCGCCCACCTGAAGTTGAAAGTTCTGTGTGATTCTCCGTCCCACCTCGATCGTTGAACTCTCGATTATCTGACTTTGAAAACCCGAGGCACTTACTTCAATCCGATAAGAGCCGACTGGGAGAGCGATGATCTGATATCTCCCCGCATTGTCCGTCAGGTCTGTGCGCCTTATACCCATCTCGCGACTGACCACAGTGATCTCAGCCGTCGCAACAACCGCATCATGTTGATCCGTTACTTGTCCCTCGATAGAAGCAGTGGATTGGGCGCGCACTTGTGTGCGGAATAAGAGAACAATTGATAGTAAAGCGAAGCAGAAAAAGTGCTTGAGCGGCCATGCTTGTTGTGGAAGCAGGTGGAACGGAGACGGAACCAGACCAAGATTGCGGCGCCGCTGCAGTTCGATGATCTGCCTTGGGAAAACCATGGGTCCACTCGTTATATTTGAGGAAACCAAAACCTCCCCCCGGACACGTTCGAGTGGTCCCCTGGCGACAAGAACCGCGGTTGGGGGAGAGGCGCTTTTTAACTTACTCAAGCGCGGCAGCCCAACTGTTTGAGGGAGTATATCCTATGTAAGCAATCGCACGAAAGCCCTCATCTTGAAGGTGGATGGCGAGTATAGCAAAAGCGCGTGATTCAGGTGGCCATCTCTGACTGACCGTGGATAACGCCTGAAATTGGCGCGCTTTTCTATTTGGCCTTGCAGGGGCAGAGCAGATACAAATCATCTGCCTCGGCGACCGCCTCCTCTGAATCCACCACCCCCCCTGGACATACCGCCCCCGCGATAGCTCCCCGCGTTGCCGCCGCGATTGCTGTAGGTACTAAAATCGCGCGAGCGTTGGGCACCTTCGCGACGCGCTCCCATATCGCGCTGCAGCGTATTAAACGTTCCGCGGTCCATCTGCGTTGGTCCGGACGCAGGCTGGCCAGTTCGTTCCCCTCTCGCCGTGTCTCTCTGGCTGGCCATATTGCCTGACTGTCTTTCTCTCTGTCTCGCTTTATCATTCAACATCTTGTCACGGGTTGAAACGCCGTCGCCAGGTCTTTGTACCTGATTCCAATTACCGTTATCCCATTTACTCCAGTTTCCATTCTGGTCCCGGCGGTAGGCGTTACCGTCTCTGCCGGCATAAATGTTTTCGCCTTGTCTGCCGACAAAACCTTCGCCGCGACGATTGATCATTCCGCCATTCTCACCTCGCGTGACCCGCGTTGTGTTTCCGGCGCTGCTGGTAAAGCGTTTCGTGCTGGCCCAATCGTCGCCGCGTTTCACCTGTGTCGATCCCCAGCTTCCGTAAACACCACTGCCCTGACGTGTTTGGGCATAGTTACCGGTCCGCGGGTTGTAGGCTTGTGCCGCTCCTCTGGCTCCGTACGGTCCATAAGCGAAAGCACCGCGTGCATAGGTGCCGGTGCTTGGGTTATATCTGGCGCCAAAGCCGGCGCCTCCGTATGGACCATAGATTCTGCCGGCAGTGCCGAAGACTCCGGTGTATGGGTTGTACCAGGATCCATATCCGTAGGTTCTCCAGTAGGGATAGTAAATGCCGCCATAGTAATAAGGCGGGTAATACCAACCCGTACCCCAAACCGCGCAGCCCCAACCGATCATCATGCCGGTATAGCCAGCAGTTGCCGCGTACGTCACCCAATCGTCATCGGCGTTATCATCCTGTTCTACTGTTACGTAAGTGACATCGTATGCGGGCGAATTTGGTGGGATTTGATAGATCTCTGAGGGAACTGAGGTGGCGAGCGTCCACGGACCTTTTGGCACATTAGCCATGAACCAGATGCCTTGATAGCACATGTAATAAGTGTCACCGGCTTTGATGATCTCCTTGTCGGTATTCACGGCGCGTTGAAGTTGCGTGCCCTGAATCGGTTCGTACTGCACGTCGCCCTGATAAACCACGTCGGGCGCCTTGATCTCTTTTTTGTTGACCTTCGCAATCTGCGGCACCGACGCCAGCAACACCGCTTCCGCGGCTTGTTGCGTTCCGGGCACAGACGCCAACACACGCGAGCGCGGATGTTCAAGCGAGATCTTCTTGAACTCTTCGGGGAGATTTGGGGTAGCAAACGTCCAGTTCCCATTTAGATTAGGCGCTTGGAACCAGCGGCCGGCGACGAGATAAAAAACCGGACCAGTCTGTCCCAGCCGAAACAAATCACTTTCGGTGTTGCTGATCCAAAGTAGTCCGGTTCCGGGAACGGGCACATACTTAGGCTCGCCTTGCAGCACGAGCAGTTCTGCGGGTTCAGTGCTGAAGTAAACGGTCGGCACGTGGGCGGCATGCTTTCCCGGAACGTTCGCTCTGACTTCCTTCCAGTTGTCATCCGCGGGCAAGTTCGAAAAACTATCGGGCAGCTTGTTCGCTTGCGACCATGGACCTTTCAAATCAGTGGCCATAAGCCAAGTGGCTTCGTCCCGAAGGTAATAAACGCTGGTCGGGCCGTGCTGGAACAGGTCCCAATTCGTATTGACTGCGAACTTCAATTCATTTTCTTTGATCGGACTCCAAATTGGATCGCCATCGAAGCTAAGCAGAATGGCCGGCGTGCGGGTCAGAAATATTTTCGGCGGATCAGCTTTCAAGCCTTCGACGTTCTTTGGAATGATTAGGCTCTTGTCCAATTGCGTCAACACACGATCGAGCGCGATCATTCGATCTGCCTGGGGAATGGTCTCTTCAATCTCGGTGACGATTTCGCGTGTCTGATCTTTGGTCAGCGCTTGAAAATTTGTCTCAGTGATCTTGAGCGTGGCGAACTTTACCAGCCGCTGCTCCAAAGACACTGAGGTGTCGGCTTCGATCTTGATGGTCCCCAGTGTTGGCTTCTGTTCCCCCTTCGGCACGTACGAGACTGCCGCCAGAGCCACCATGTGTTTCTGATCGTTCCAGGTCGCAACCTGCGGTTGGAAGATCACAATCTGTGCTTCGCTGGGGAGGCTGTAGCCGCGCGGCCAACCGCCCTCACTGTCTTGCTGGATCGATTGACCTCTCCGCGCCGTCGAACGCTGGGGCGTAGATCTCGTGCTTTGTGCTTGGGTCACAATTCCAGCCGGAACAATTAGCGAGACCGAAACTAAAAGAATGAAAGCGTGTGAGCAAAGAGTCCGTTTCATGACATTCACCTTCCTCGTATCAAGCAGGCAATCAATTGGATCGCCCTTCAGTACTACACATAAGCTTTCACACTGATTTTAGGGGTTGGGGGTTGGGTGGATAACTGTCACTTTTGACAGGATGGGCAGTCGCCCCAGGCGAATCAGGCTGCGATCCGGATCGGCGGCTATCGATTCAAGTCGATCAATCGATCGAGAATCAGTTTGTAAGGATCAGAAGAAACACTGACGTAGCCATAGAATGGCTTGTCATTGATTACGATCATGAACAGAACAATCGCCAGAAACCCTCCCATTAGCGCGACCAGAATTGCATGTAGCTTCGGATCGGGAATGTTGAAGAAGTAAGCAACCCCGATGCTGATGGCCGCCCCCAACCAGATCACGGCCCACATCACTGAAGACAGTCCGCTGTCCACAGCGTCAATACGCAGCCGCCGATACTCAAGGAGATTGTTATATGCCTTCAGCGTCTCGCTGTGCAGAGCCACCTGGCCGGGAGTGGAAGGTTCGAACGTGTAGAGTTGGGATTGGAAGTCGTC
>Ga0066710_100004647_pt1 | contig 12229 bp, 10 predicted proteins | sample GraSoiAngelo_159_FD_79666 | JGI IMG/M metagenome (GOLD analysis project Ga0066710, IMG submission 79666) | Grasslands soil microbial communities from the Angelo Coastal Reserve, California, USA - 14_1009_16_40cm | ecosystem: Environmental > Terrestrial > Soil > Grasslands | place: USA...
CGCTCGTCGCGCTGACCAACGGCGATCAGCTCGGCGATGGCGGCGAGTCGGCGTCCCTGGTAGCGAGCGGCTGCGAGCACGTCACGTCCTGGCGGCCCGCCCACCGAGGGGTGCGAAGTTCCATACGGGTTGCCTCCCGCTTGCAGGATCGACTCGTCCGTATAGCCCGGCGCGACGACGATCGCACCCCAGTGATGGAACGTGTTGTAGAGCGCCAGCAACGACGATTCGTTGCCGCCGTGAAGACTGCGCGCGCTCGCGAAGCCGGTCGCGACCTTGTTGTTCAGCTCACCGGCGAACCAGAGCGGACCGGTGCTTTCGAGGAACTGCTTCAGCGGTGCGCTGACGTTCCCGAAGCGCGCGGGACCGCCAAAGGCGAGTCCATCGGCCCAGCGCACGTCGTCGGTGCTCGCGACCGGGGTGGCTGCAGTCGCATCGGCATGCGCCCGCCAGGCCGGATTCGAGTCGATTGCCTCGGCCGGGGCGAGTTCGGCCACACGACGGAGGCGAACCTGAGCACCCGCCTCCGCTGCGCCGTCGGCGACAGCCTCGGCGAGCGCGTGAACGTTGCCCGTTGCCGAGTAGTAGATGACTGCGACCTTCGTCATGGGAACCACCTCTCGTGTTCGTTTGCGATTTCGAGAGGAAGACACCCGGCGGGACGGAGACGTGACGCGCTCAAATTCCCCAGGCACAGCCGGGTGACGCAAACCGCTCCTCCTCGGCGTGAGAAGAAGCACTAGGCAGGCTAACCCCGACTTGGGAGGTTCAGCATGTCGAAACATCCTGTTCTCGCTGCCGGAGTGGCGATCGTGATGGTCGTGTTGGCCGCGGCGGCGTATGCGGCGGGCGGGCCGATGATGATGGGGCCGTCGCACCGGATCAGCCAGCCGTCGTTCGTCGGCTACTACGACGGCCACAAGGACACCTACCTCAGCACCGACATCTCCAGCAAGGCCGAGGCCAAGATGATGCACATCAACTTCTCGGCCAGCATGGGCAAGGTGAAAGGGCTGCCCGAGATCTATCTCGTCCAGGGCCGGGCTGCTCCGGGGCAGCTCGCGGTGTTCGGCTCCGAGCCGGGAGAGAAGGATTACTCGCCGCTCTGGGCCGAGACGATCCTGACCTGGAAGGCAGGCTCGAAACCGGTTCTGATCACGAGCGACAACCAGGTCAACAAGCTCGAGAAGACCAGCGGGCTGACGGAACGCCCGGGTAACGTCGTGCTCAACTGCCCGATCGTCAAGGTCGGCGGCAAGAGCTAGAAGGATCCTGCCTCAATCGCAATCGAGCCTGCCCCGTCGCCTCCCAGACGGGGCAGGCTTTGAGCAGTTCAACGCGCGGTTCAGTCCTCGCACGCTGAGGCAGTTGCGCTCGCGTTCGTCTCGCGTACGCGTACCGGCAGGAGTACTCGCAGAGCGCTATGTGGAAGAGGGACTGCGCATGGACGAGCATCCGTTGATCTCCTTTCGCGACGGTGCGGCCGGGCGGCGGCCGGCCCTGATGGGTACCCGGCTCGACGTCTGGCAGGTGGTCGAGACCGTCCGTCAGAACGAGAACTCATCGTCGGAAGCGGCGGACTACCTGCGACTGCCGGTTTCGCACGTGGACGCGTGTCTCGCCTACTACGTCGACTATCAAGACGAGGTCGACGGATGGATCGCACGCGAGCACGCAGCGGTTGAGCAAGCGGAGACGCGAGCAATCGTCGCCAACAACGTCGGCGACTTCATGCCACTTGTCCAGGAAGCACTCCAGACAGGCTCCGGTTTCAGTGGCGTGATCTTCACGAGCGATAGATCGCTGCCCCGGAGCCCGAACACGATCGGGACATTCGTCAAACTTCTCGACGACCTCTTGAAGCGGCTCCCGGCCGACGACGGGCTCAACGGTCAGATTCACTTGCTCGCGCCCTGAGTGGCGCAGAGCGATCACGCCGCTTCGCCGAGCGCGCCCCCGGGGTCCGTGCCGCGTGAGCCGATCAGCTCGGCGAGGCGGCGGCGAGCCCGCTCGATCTCCGCCCCGTGAGCGACGAGCTCAGCGTGGCTCACGCCCCGCTTCTTGAGGACGCCCTTGACGAGGACGAGGCCGCGAACCTCCCGCAGGAGCTGTTCGATCTCCTCGTTGAGCTGGGCACGGAGAGCGCGGTCGGGACTGACTGTTCTGATGAGCTGCATCAGGCTGCCTCCTCGAACGACGGGATTGCATGCTCCGGTGCCCCCTCGACGGCCACCGCCCGAGGACGGCTCTCGACGAAGAGACCGGCGATGACGGCGCCCACGAGCGCGAGCGCGGTCAGGACGGCAAACGCGGTGACGTAGCCGTGCGTGAGAGCGCGGGCGCCGACCCCCGCGAGGGCCACGTGACTCGTCGCGTAGTGGCTCGTCGATGTCGCCGCAATCGTGCTCACCGCGGCCAGACCGACGGCCCCGCCGATCTGCCGGCTCGTGTTGATCAGACCGGAAGCGACGCCCGCGTCCGCGCGCTCGACACCGGTCAGACCGGCGATCGTCACCGGCACGAACGAGCCCGCCAGGCCGATGCCGCCGACGATGAGCGCGGGAAACACGTCGCGGAAGTAGCTGCCGTCGGCCGGAAGCCGGGTGAGCAGCGCCAGCGACGCGGCAGACACGATGAGCCCGCCCGTCAGCACCGGGCGGACGCCGAGCCTCGTCACGAGCACCTGTGCCACGTTCGACATGACGACGATGGTGAGCGTGATCGCCGCGAAGGCGACGCCCGTCTGGACGGCCGAATAGCCGAGAACGTCCTGCAGGTACAGCGTCAGCAGGAAGAACTGCGAGAACCCGACGGACGCGATCAGCACCGCGGTTGCATTGGCGGCGGCCAGGGTGCGCAGGCGGAAGATCTGCAGCGGCAAGAGCGGCCACCGCGACCTGGACTCGATCACGACGAAGCCGACGAGCAGCGCCGCCGACGAGGCCAGCAGGGCGATGGTCGACGCCGCCGTCCACCCGGCCGCCGTCGCACGCGTCATCGCGTAGACCAGAAGCATGATCGCGGCGGTCACCGAGATCGCTCCCGCCACATCGAAGTGACGATGCGCCACGTCGAGCCGGCTCTCCCGCAGGAGCAACGGCGTCGCGGCTACGACGACGGCGGCGACGGGGAGGTTGATGAAGAAGATCCACGACCAGCTGAGGTAGGACGTCAGCACCCCGCCGAGCAGGACGCCTGCGGCGCCGCCGCTCCCGGACGCTGCTCCCCAGATGCCGAGGGCGACGTTGCGCTCTCTCCCCTCCGTAAAGATCGTCATCAGGATCGACAGCGCAGCGGGCGTGAGCAGCGCGCCGCCGAGCCCCTGGAGGGCGCGAAACGCGATCAGCGACCCTTCCGACCAGGCGAGACCGGAGAGCAGTGACCCGACCGCGAACACGGTCACTCCGGACACGAAGAGACGGCGACGACCGAGGACGTCGGCCAGCCGGCCACCGAGCATCAGCACCCCGCCGAAGAGAATCGCGTAGGCGGTGATGACCCACTGGAGGTTGGACTGCGAGAAGTGGAGATCGGTCTTGATCGAAGGCAGCGCGACGTTCACGATCGCGATGTCGAGGATGACCATGAACTGCGCGGCGATGACGACGGCGAGGGCCCACCAGCGTCTCGAGTCACTATTCTTGTTGCCGATAGAGGCGATCTGCATTTATAGCCTCCCTAAATCGTTGGGTTCTTCCATAATGTAGCAGACTAACGCTTTGGTGGGCTACACTTATTCCCGATGAACGCACTCGACTCGAAAATCGTTCCCAAGACGCTCGTCGCGCGCCCCCCACGCGCACTGATCTCGAGCACGTCGCACCTGCTCAAGCGGCTCGGCTTCAAGGTCAAGGAGCGCTCCGTCGACGCGTTCGAGGGCAGCGGGGTGACCCCGATGCACTACGGCGTGCTCGTGCTCCTCGACGAGGATCCACGCGAGACGCAGGCGACGATCGCGGACGCGCTGGGCTACGACCGCAGCCATCTGGTCGGCCTGCTCGACGAGCTCGAGGAGGGCGGTTTGATCGAGCGCCGGCGCGACCCGGACGACCGGCGCCGCCACCTCGTCAGCCTCACGCCCGAGGGCAGGAAGGCGCTGACACGGTTGCGCGCGATCGTGACGCGCGTCGACGACGAGTTTCTGGCGCCGCTCGACGCGGACGAGCGCGCGACCCTGCACCAGCTGCTGCTCAAGCTCGCCGCGGCGCACGACGAGCGCTACGCCCCTAACGGATCGGCGTAGCTTTCCGCGTCTTGACGAACCGGACGTGCGTGACGCCGGGCGCGTCGATCGCCTCGACCTGATCGAGCTCGGGCACCGGGTCGCCCAGGTTCTCGAAGAGGCGGGTGCCACCGCCGAGAAAGATGGGGACCAGCGAGATCGTCAACTCGTCGAGCAGCCCGGCGGCGAGATACTGCTGCACCACGTTCGCACCGCCGCCCAGCGAGACATCCTTCCCGCGGGCAGCGGCTCGGGCCTTCTCCAATGCCGACTCGATGCCGTCCGTGACGAAGTGGAACGTCGTTCCGCCCTGCAGCTCGAGCGGCTCGCGCGCATGGCGCGTGAGCACGAAGACGGGATGGTGGAAGGGAGGATCCTCGCCCCACCACCCCTGCCAGGGCTCCTCGCCCCACCCGCCGGGGCCGCCGCCGAACATGTTCCGCCCCATGACCGTGGCACCCGTGCCGCCGAGGATCGCCTCGGCGACCGGCGTGCTCGCATTGACCTCGCCGTCCGCTGCTCCGTGGCTCTCGCGAAACGCCTCGAGCGGAAACAGCCACTGGTGCAACTGCTCCCCACCGATCCCGAGCGGGTCGTCCACGCTCTGATTCGGGCCGGCGACATAGCCGTCCAGCGACATCGACAGGCTCGATCTCAGTTTGTTCATCGGGGCTCCTCCCGTTGTCGTACCTGTGGGTAGGACGATCGTTCGGAGCGAGACTCATCGCTACGGCGCTACCGACGCCGAGGACACCTCACGGATGCGAGGATTGCCGGGTACAGCCCGCCCTTCAGAAATGGCGCCATTGCTGATCAACAACGAGTGGCACGAGGTCGACACCGCGGGTGGTAGGCGGTTGGTCGACGTGCTGCGAGATGACCTCGGCCTGCTCGGTACGAAGCTGGCCTGCGGTGAGGGCGCGTGCGGCGCCTGCGCAGTGCTCGTCGACGGCGCTCCAGTGGCGTCGTGCATCCTCCTCGCCGCTGCGGCCGAAGGGCACGAGGTGGTCACCATCGAAGGGCTCGCGTCCGGCGGCGCAACGGCGCTGGTCGACGCGTTCGTCGCGGAGGACGCGCTGCAGTGCGGTTTCTGTACGCCGGGGCAGATCGTGAGCGCGTCCGCGCTGCTGGCGCGCACGCCGCAGCCGACCTCGGAGGAGATCCGCGCGGCGATGGCCGGAAACCTGTGCCGCTGCGGCGCCTATCCGAAGATCGAGCGGTCGATCCTCCGCGCCGCGGGAGCGCAGGCGTGACGGTCCGATTCGTCCGGGGACAGCGGGAGATGGAGGGCCGATACGAGGACGTCTGGGTCCTCGTCGACGAGGATGACGACCTCGAGACCTGGAACGACGAAGCCGAGCTCGACGTCGTCGGCAGCCCGGGCGTTCGGCTGGACGGCCACGCTCGCGCGTCCGGCCGCGTGCGCTACACCGTCGACATCCGTCCGCCGGGCATGCTCGAGACCGCCGTCTTGCGCTCACCCGTGGCGCACGGACGCGTCAGCGGACTCGATGTCGACGCGGCGCGCGGCCTTCCTGGTGTGCGGGCCGTGCTCGGCCCGGACTCGGAGCTCAGCCTCTCGACCAGGGAGCAGTTGCTCGTCGGCGAGCCCGTCTTCGCCGGTCAGCCGATCGCGGTCGTGGCGGCCGACGCGCGCCGCCACGCGGAAGCGGCGTTGGCGGCGCTGGCGCTCGAGATCGAGGCGTTGCCGCACATCGTCGACCCCGAGGCGGCGCTTCACGACCAGCGGTTCACCAAGGATCCCGAAGAGGAGTCACGCGGGGACGTCGAGGCGGCTCTCGAGGCCGCCGAGGTACGGGTCGAGCTGGAGCTCGAGACGCCGGCGCACCTGCAGACGCCGCTCGAGCCGCACGCCGCCGTCGCCTTGTGGGACGGCGACCGGCTGACGGCGTACGTCTCGACGCAGGGCATGTTTGCGGCGCGGGACGAGCTCGCCGAGGCGTTCGGCCTCCGTGCCGATCAGGTGCGTGTGATCAGCGAGTACGTCGGCGGCGGCTTCGGAGCGAAGCAGGGCGCGGGATGGGAGGCGCTCGTGGCTGCGGAGCTTGCGCGCCTGACGGGGCGACCGGTGCGGCTGGTGAACGACCGGCACGGGGAGCAGCTCGCCGGCGGGCGCCGTGCGTGGACGCGCCAGTCGGTTCGGCTGGGCGCTCGCCGCGACGGCACGCTCGTCGCCGTCGATGCGGACGCGCTGGTCGCGATGGGCCAGGGCGGCTGGGTGATGCCCGTGCTGGAGCCGGCGCTGACGTTGTACGAGGTGGCGAACGCGCGCGCGATGACGTTCCCGCTGAAGACGAATCTGCGATCGCAGAACGCGTTCAGGGCACCCGGGGTGATGGAGGGCGTGACGGTCTTCGAGCAGGCCGTCGACGAGCTTGCGCTCGCGCTCGATCTCGACCCGCTCGAGCTTCGACGTCGGAACCACGTCGACCGCGACCAGGGAAGTGGACTGCCGTACTCGAGCAAGGCGCTTCTCGCGTGCTACGACCGGGCCGCGAAGCTCGCCGACTGGGAGAACCGTGATCGGCTGCGAGAGCTGCAGCCGGACGGGTTGCTGCGCGGCATGGGGTGTGCGACGCAGATCTGGTGGGGCGGCGGCGGCCCGCCTTCGCATGCGACGGTCAGGCTCGACGCGGCGGGCCATGCGCAGGTCGTGACAGGTATTCAGGACATCGGCACCGGGACCCTGACTTCGGCCGCCATCGTCGCGGCGGAGGAACTCGGCCTGACGCTCGACCACGTCACCGTTGTCGGCGGCGACACGAAGCCGAACGTCTACGGGCCTGTCGCGGGCGGCTCGCAGACGACGCCGTCGGTGATGCCCGCGGTGCGGTCCGCAGCGGCCAAGGTGAGACGGACGCTGCTGCAGCTCGCAAGCGACGTGTTCGAGATCGCGGCCGACGATCTCTCCGTGCGCGGCGGCCGGATCCGGTCGCACGACGGCGCGCTCGACGTCGACGTGATCGAGGTAACGGGGAAGCTCGGCGACGCCACCATCGACGGCTCGGGCTCGCGCGGCCCCAACCCGGACGGCTTTCGGGTACACACGTTCGGCTGCCAGATCGCGCAGGTTGCGGTAGACGCCGGGACCGGCGAGATCCGCGTCGAGCGCATCGTGGCGGTCCACGACGTCGGCCGTGTCGTCAACCCGCTGCTGGCCTCGAGCCAGGTCGAGGGCGGCGTGCTCCAGGGGATGGCCTTCGCCCTCACCGAGGAGCTCGTCGTCGATCCGACCACCGGGGTGCCGGTGAACGCGACGCTGGACGACTACAAGGTGCCCACGATCGCCGACACACCCGAGATCGTCGTCGACTTCGCCGACGTCCCCGATCTCAACTTGCCGAACGTCGGCGCCAAGGGCCTGGGGGAGCCGCCGATCATCCCCACCGCGGCCGCGATCGCGAATGCGTTCGCCCACGCCACCGGCAGGCGCTGCCGCGCGCTGCCGATGACACGGGCCCGCGTCCTGGAGACCCTCGCGTGACGACCGGGTACGCGCGCCCGGACACGATCGGCGCCGCGATCGAGCTGCTCGCGCAGGACGGAGCGGCCCCGATGGGCGGCGGCACGGACCTCGCGGGCCAGATCGACCGCGGCCTCCGGGAACCGAGCCTGCTCGTCGACCTGCAGGCGCTGCCGCTGGACTCGATCGACGAGGACGAAGGCGAGGTACACGTCGGCGCCACCGTGACGCTCGCCCAGCTCGCCCGCTCACCGGAGATCGCTCCATATGCAGCGGTGGTTACTGCCGCCGAGGAGGCCGCCTCGCCGCTCCTCCGGAACGCCGGCACAGTCGGAGGCAACCTCTGCCAGCACACCCGCTGCTGGTACTACCGCGGCGTCGAGTGGCACTGCTGGCTCGGCGGCGGCGACACCTGCTACGCCCAGATCGGCGACCACCGCAAGCACAACCTCGAGCCGGGCGACTGCATCTCCGCTCACCCCTCCGACCTTGCGCCGGCGCTCGCCGCCTGCGACGCGACCGTCGTCGTCATAGGACCGCAAGGCGAGCGCGAGCTCCCGCTCCTCGATCTCTACCGCCGCCCGACGAGCGACAACCGCTCCCTGCTGACGCTCGGGCACGGCGAGCTCGTCAGCGCCGTCCGCCTTCCTCCCCCACCCGACGCCTCCGTCTACCTGCGCGCCGGCGAGCGCCAGGCCTTCTCGTTCCCTCTCGTCAGCGTCGCCGCAGCACGCCGAGGCGATCAGGTTCGGCTCGTCGCAACCGGAATCGCAAACATCCCGCGCGAACTCGACCCGAAAGACCCGCTCGCCGATCTACCCGGCAACCCACAAACCCACTGGAAACGGCAACTCCTCGCGACACTCGTCGAACGCGCCGCCGCCTCGCTCTGAAACGGTGTGCGCGGTTAGCCGGCTGCGCGCCGCGGCTGCTGCGGCTCTGCGACCTCCGCAATGCGCGAGGCGGGTTGCGGGCGGCCGAGGTGGTAGCCCTGGAGGGTGTCGCAGCCGAGCGCCTCGAGGTGACGCTTGATCTCCTCGGTCTCGACCCCTTCGGCGACGACTTCGAGGCCCAGGTTGTGGCCGAGGTCGATCGCCGAGCGAACGATCGCTGCGTCGCCGGTGTCTTCTGTCATGTTCTGGATGAACGACCGATCGATCTTGAGCACGTCGATCGGAAGCTGCCTGAGGTGGCCGAAGGACGAGTACCCGCTTCCGAAGTCGTCGATCGCGAGCCTGACGCCGAGGCTGCTGAGCCGGGCGAGGACGACGCGCGCTCGGGGCGGGTCGGTCATGATCGTGCTCTCGGTGATCTCCAGCTCGAGCGCTGCCGGTTCGATGCGCCATTTCGAGAGCAGCTTTCTCACCTCCTCGGGAAAACCGAGATCGACGAGCTCACGACCGGTGATGTTGACCGCGATGCCGAGGTCTCGGCCCTCCGCTCGCCAGGCGGCGCATTGGCCGAGAGCCGCATCGAGAACGTAGCTCGTCAGCGCCCGGATCAGCCCGGTCTGCTCGGCCAGGGGTATGAATTGATCGGGCTCCAGCAGCCCGCGGTCCGGATGCTGCCAGCGCGCCAACGCTTCGACCCGGCGCATCTCGCCCGTCGCCGCATCGGATTCGGGCTGGTAGTGGACGACGATCTCGTCGCTCTCGAGTGCGCGCCGCAGCTCTCCGACGAGCGCGAGACGAGCCAGCGAGTGATGGTCGTAGGCGGCGGCATAGACGATCGGCGTGTGCGTGTTCTTGCTCACGTACATAGAGACGTCGGCGTGCCTGATCAGCGTCTCCACGTCCTCTCCGTGGTCGGGGTAGATCGCGATTCCGACGCTGGCCTCGACCTCGATCGTGAGCCCACCGACGACAACCGGCACTGCCAGCTCGTCGCGGAGCTTGTCGGCGATCAGCCTCGCCGTGGAGCTGTCTGACAGCCCCGGCGCGACGACTCCGAACTCGTCTCCGCCCAGGCGCGCGACCGTATCGCTCTCGCGCAGCGCGCGCCGCAGCCGGCCGGCGATCTCCCGCAGGAGCAGATCGCCGCTGTGATGCCCGAGCGTGTCGTTGACCTCCTTGAAGCGGTCGAGATCGATCAGCATGACGGCGAAGCCCGATCGCTCGCGGTCGGCGGTCAGGAGAGCTTGCTCGGCGCGGTCCTGGAAGAGCGTGCGGTTCGGCAGGTCGGTCAGGGCGTCGTGCAGCGCCTGGTGCTCGATCTGGTGCATCTGCGCCCGCAGCTGCTCCTGGCTCCGTTGCAGCGCCTCCTCGTTCCGCTTCCGCTCGGTGATGTCGATCATGTACCCCTGCGCGTACAGCGGACGTCCCGCCGGGTCACGGACGACCACAGCCGCGTCGTGGATCCAGACCACGCGACCGTCGCGGGCGACGAGGCGGTACTCGCACTCGAATGATTCCCCACTCTCGTGCATCGCCGCAAATCCGGCGAGAACCCGGTCGCGATCTTCGGGATCGAGGACGCTCGCGAAGAAGTTGGGGTCGGAAACCCATTCGTCCGCTGTGTACCCGACCAGGTCGGCGATCTGGGGGCTGACGTAGACCGCGCTCTCCGCGTCCAACTCCTCGACGTAGCTGGCCAACGGCAGCTGCTCGACCAGCGTTCGGTAGCGCCCCTCGGCCTGGCGCAGCTTCTCCTCAGCCTCCTTGCGCTCGGTGATGTCCTGGCCGACGCCGATGATTCGGGTCGCCCTTCCGCCGTCGTCCGTCAGCACGTCTCCGACGGCCGTGCGCCATCGAGTCTGGCCGTCGGGGAGAACGAGCCGGTACTCGAGCTCGAACCGGCGTGCTTCGTCGGCCGCCATGAGAAGAGTCCGCCTGACGTGTTCTCGATCGTCAGGGTGGACGTGGTCGAGGAAGGACTCGAGCGTGCCACCGAAGCTGGCCGGTACGTGACCCGCGGTCAGCTCGGCGTCGCGCGACCAGCCCGCCTCACCTGTCTCGACATCCCACTCCCAGGTGCTCATCTGCGCGAGCTCGAGGGCCAGCCGTAGCCGCTGCTCACTCGCGCCCGTCAAGTGCCCCGCAGGCCGAAGAGCCTTCGTGAGTCGACGCAGAATCATCAGGACGAAGTCAGGCGCAGACCAGCGGCACGAGCGTCGCTGAGTCTTCCGGGCAGAACCCGTGGCGTTAGGACGCCAGTGCCGCAACCGAGTCTCACACGGCGACTATCGGTCAGGCACGTGACGGACCTTACATACGGTTCGAAAACGCGAGTCGCAGAGCGCCTTGGTCAGCGATGGAGCTTCCGCTCCGCGCCGACCTCGGTGCGCATGGCGGCGAGCCAGCCGGCGTGGAGGGATGTGAGCAGCGCCTCGCCGATCTCGAAGGCGGCGTCGTGACGGGCGAGCATCTCTCCGCCGATCTCGCGCGCCTCCGCGTGGATCGCGGCCTCGTCGATGCCGGTCACGATGCCCTGGCGGACGACCCAGCGGCCGCCGATCATCGTCGAGTCGACAGCGAGTGTCGTCGAGCCGAAGACGGTCTGATGCAGCGGGTTGTTGAGAGGCGTGAACGGGATCGTGTCGAGGTCGAGAAGGACGAGGTCGGCCCGCCGTCCCGGCTCGATACGTCCGAGACCGTCCGCATCGCCCGCAGCACGAGCACCCCCGACGGTGGCCATCCTCCAGGCCTCCTGCGCCCCGAGCCACTCCTCGTAGTCGACCTCCCATAGCTTGTGCAGGAGACCCGCAATCTTGAGCGCCGCGAACATGTCGTTGCCGTCGTTGGAGGACATGCCGTCGGTGCCGAGGGCAACGTTGACTCCCTCGCGAAGCAGCGTCGGCACCGGGCAGATGCCGCTGCCGAGCTTCATGTTCGAGACGGGGTTGTGGACGATCGTCACGCCCGCGTCGCGGACGAGCTCGATGTCGTGATCGGTCAGCCAGATGCCGTGCTCGAAGCTGACGCGGGGCCCGAGGAAGCCGATCGCCGCCATGTGCTCGGGCAGGGTCTTGCCGTACATCCGCTGCCCGGACACGGCTTGCATCCGCGTCTCGAGGACGTGGATGTGGATCGGAACGCCGAGCTCGTCGGCGAGGGCGGCGCACCCGCACAGCATCGCGTCGGTGCAGCGCTGCGGTCCCGACGGGCCGAGGCCTATCGAGATGCCCTCGTCGGGTCGGTGGTAGCGCTCGACTGCGAGGCGTGTGAACTCTTCCCACTCCTGCCAGCGCGGTGGCTTCTCCTGCTCGAGCCGGTCGACAAGCGAGCGCTCGACGAGGTGCTCGTCGAGCACGACCGTCTCGTGGAAGGCCCTGTCGGACATGCCGAGCGCGATAAGCGCCCGCAGGCCGAGGTCCTGGTGAGCGTGCACGATCGCTCCGAGCGACTCCTCGGTGAAGCCCAGCAACTCGTAGAGGAAGTCGACGACGCAGGTCGCCCCGGAGCGCACCATCTCGATCCCGCCGAGCAGCGTCCGGACATAGATCTCGCGAGGGCTCTGCGGCGGGGCCGCGAGCACGGGATACGAGAAGAGCATCCACGGCTCGAGCGGGAGGTTGTCCCACATGC
>Ga0066710_100004648_pt1 | contig 12229 bp, 3 predicted proteins | sample GraSoiAngelo_159_FD_79666 | JGI IMG/M metagenome (GOLD analysis project Ga0066710, IMG submission 79666) | Grasslands soil microbial communities from the Angelo Coastal Reserve, California, USA - 14_1009_16_40cm | ecosystem: Environmental > Terrestrial > Soil > Grasslands | place: USA...
CCAGCGCGTTGACCGGTCCATTCGGATTAGGAACCCACGTCTCATCCAAATTCCCGTCGGTGTTTACTCGCACTAACGCGCGGCGCGGCAAGCCGTTTACGACCAGGAAATCTCCGGCCACAATCGGCCTGCCATCCGGTTGGAGCGCCACCGCCCGCACGATCCCGGGCTGCTCAACCTGGACAGGAAAAAACGGGTCACGGGCACTGCTCACCGGGTTTACTTTGGCCATGCCTAACGAAGTAGCATCGCTGAAAGTAATCAGGTCACCTCCGGCGTAGAGTGCCCCATTCCCAAACGCGAGGCAGCGGATCGCACCCTCAAACTTTGCATTCCATCCTACTGCCTGGGCTCCTGAACCCGAAGTGCTGAGCTTGAGCAGCGCGTTGGTGTTGAAGCCGTCCGATCCAGTGACCCGGCCGCCGACGAAAAGATTAGTCGTAATTTTGACCAATGCGTCCACCCTGGAGATTCTTACAGATGTGGCGGGGTTCCAGGCTGGATCGATCAAAGGCGATCCACTGGCTCCTAATTTGGCGATGTTTGTGCGGCTTAAACCTGCGATCGTAGTAAACGTGCCGCCTACGTAGATGCTGGTGCCCTCAGCCAGCAGTGCTGAGACAGTACCGCAAACCCCGAACGATGGTGCAGGATCCCACGCAGCAATTTCTCCCGCCCCAAAGGCATTGATTCTTGCAAGGCCGCATCGAGCCAACCCGCCGATTGTGGTGAAGCTGCCGCCGGCATATATATTTGTACCGCCGGTCTCCATATTCACTGCCAATGCTGCTATCCCGCCATTTGGATTGGGGTTCCAGTTTGTATCAGCCGCTGCCGTGCCCGCAATGGAGAGCTTTGCAAGACGATTCAAATTCCAGCCCCCAATTTGGGTAAACGACCCACCCGCATATAACGCGTCCGGCAACAACGCCAGTTGCGTCACAGCGCCGTTCGCATTCGGATCCCAGGCCGAATCGGCTTCACCGGATTCCATGCTGAGTCTGGCAATATTGGCCCGGCTCTGGGCGCCCACGAACGTGAAAATACCACCGACGTATACGTGGCTTCCTTGTGTGGCGATGGCTAACACGTGTTTATCCGCGTCCGGATTCCATGTCGCATCGACGGAACCGTTGGGATTAACCCTGGCTAGATTATTGCGGGCGACACCGTTGACCGAAGAGAAGAAGCCCCCGATGATGATTTTGCCATCTCCCTGAACAGCTATCGCGTTTACGCGGCCGCCAGTGGACAACTTTAAATTCGGAAGTGAAGCTGCCGCAGTTTGTGCTCCGGGATCTGGTCCTGGGCTGGCGGTGCGTGGCGGCAGACCAGCTTGCGGAGTAGTTACGGTGCCGCATTGATTGCTCAAAAACACATTGTATGGGCCCGCATCACTAAGCTGAAAATTAGAGATTCTCAGAATCGGAGAAGTAGCGCCGGAAACTCGGCCGCCATCTGCGACATCCGTTGAACCGCGGCGCCATTGATAAGCAAAGGGAACCGTGCTGGTAGCCACGACGCTCAACACCGCTTGTCCGCCGATACACGTCGGCTGAGTCACAGGTGCTCGCAGAACCAACGGACATTCCTTAAGTACCAATGTTGCATCCAGGCTGGTCACTGAACTGCAAGAGTTACTGACAATAACACTATAGCTGCCTCGATCCACCCCCTGCACGTTCGCAATGTTGAGGTTCGCTGATGTGACGCCGCTGATGCGTCCACCATTCGCAAGATTATTTCCCTGTAATGTCCATTGATAAGTGATCGCCCCGGAACCAGCGACTCCAACAGTAAAAGTGACATTCGAGGTAAGGTTCGCCGTCACAGGTTGATGCTGTGCTACAATGGTGGGAGCTGTTCTAAGACTGAGTGATGCCACGCTGCTGGTCACCGAACCGCAAACGTTGCTGACGATTAATACATAACCGCCGGCATCATTCGACTGACCATTGCTGCTCGACAGATTCGTTGAGGTCGCGCCGCTCACGCGGCTGCCCTCAACCAAATCGATTCCATCATGCTGCCATCGGTACGCCAGAGGTACAGTGCCAGCGCCCGTCGCCGAGAAAACCGCAGTGGAACCTGGACAGATAGACTGATCCACGGGCTGAACCCCGATTGAAACGCTTCTTACGACCAGCGACGCAGTTGCGCTGTTCGTAACGCCGCAGTTGTTGGTCAGCATAGCGCGGTAACTGCCGGCGTCAGAGATCTGAACGTTGCTGATGACTAAACTGCTCGTTGCCGCGCCAGTGATCCGTCCGCCATCCGTTAGGTTCGTGCCGTCCTTCTGCCACCGAAAGTTCAGGAACTGCGTATTTGAGACCGACACATTGAATCCAGCACTTAACCCGCTACACACGGTAAGCGACGTCGGGTTCGAAATAACCTGCGCGAGCGTGGGCACTGTGAGAGTCGCAGGCGCACTGGTAGCCGTGCCGCACGCGTTAGTGATGCGTACCCGATAACCGCCTGCGTCCGCCAACTGGACATTCGAAATGATGAGACTGCTCGTGGCCGTGCCGCTGAAGCGCCCGCCATCATTCAGATTGCTGCCGTTGAACTGCCACTTGTACGTGAAAGGTCCACTGCCACTGAGGCCAACGGTAAAGCTGCCGACGAAGCCGGCGCATACCGACTGCCCTTGTGGTTGATTGGTAATTGTGACCGGCTGCAGCACAGTAAGCGACATAGGAGCACTATTGGTGCTTCCGCAGGGATTAGTGAGCACGACCCAGTAGTTGCCCGCGTCGGAGCTCTGGACCGTCGGGATGAAGAAATTGGCAGTCATGGTGCCAGTAATCCGGCCGTCATCCACAAGGTCCACTCCGTCCTTCTGCCAGCGATAAGTCAAGAATTGCGTGTTGGCAACAGAGACACTGAATCCGGCGCTCGCCGGGATGCAGGAAGCATGCGACGGGGTCTGGTTGGTAATCTGCGGTAACGTCAGCACTGTAAGATACGCCGCCAGGCTCATCACTGATCCGCAGGAATTGTTCAGCACGACCGAATAGCCAGAGGCGTCCGCAGGCTGGAGATTGGAGATCATCAGCGTTGGCGTAGCGGAACCAGTGATCCGCGAGCCATCGGTCAGAGGTGTGCCATTCGCCTGCCATTGATACGTGATCGGGGCTGTGCCAGAATTCGTGATTCTGAATGTGGCGACCGATCCGAAACAGAGCGTCTGATTGGTGGGTTGAATCAGGATGCTCGGCTGCGTACAGGAAAACTCGTACGCACCCACATCCACTCTGTTACCGACGATTCGCGCATTTCCATCAAGGTCAGTGACTCCGGCTGCAGCCATCCAATTCTGGTTCGTGCCCGTGTCGATGCAAGGAGACGAACTGCTCAGCCTGTAATTAGCGCCCGCAACGCTCACGAAGCTCGGGTCCGTGCTGAAATTGCCTGTGCCTGGCGGAGTCGGCGTCGTGCAGGAATACCGAAATGAATTGGTTGGCCCGAACCAATTCGCATTTGATGTCGCTGCATTGAAGAAGCTGATGACATTTGTAATGCTTCCCACTTCATTGTAAATGCCGCCGCCAAGGCTAGCAGGCGCGCCATTGGTTCCTTGCTCACTGACATTCCCGCTGATCGTACAATTCACCAATGAACTGCCTGTTAGATAAATTCCGCCACCAAGGCCGGATGAAGATGGGGTCGTACTTTTCACCTCGTTTTGAACAATCAGACTATTCCGCACAACGGCATTCGTACAAAACAGGCCGCCGCCGTGTCCGCCGCGGCCATACATTGCACGATTGGTAACAACTACACACCTGTCCAATTCGCCACTCGCAAGGTAAACGCCGCCACCGTCCGGGCCGTAACTGAATTGGCCGCTGATCAGGTTATTGCTGATAACACAATCAGTAACCTTGCTGAACTGCGCATAGATCCCGCCGCCGAAGTCTCCGCCAGTGTTGTCCAATATCGTCGAATTCGCGATGGTGCTGCCGACGAGATACACGCCGCCTCCGCTGTACTCCGCTAGATTGCCGCGGATTTGGCATGTGTCGATGCGACCCGTGCCGCCACAATAAATCCCCCCGCCAAAGTGCTGTCCAGGCAAACGTCCATTGTTCACAATGATCGAGTTCGTCACCGTACCCCCAATTGTGTAAATGCCGCCTCCGGGCCTTCCTAAATCGGCGATACAATTGGTCACCACGCAATTACGAACAATTCCGCCAATACCAAGAATCCCGCCGCCCTCACCGGTGTCGCCCCCAGATACATGCGCTGAGCCATTCCTTATAGTAAAACCGTCGACAGTCGCGAGGGCGTTAGAAATTGATAGACAACGGTTGGCATTCTGACCGTCCAGCACCGTAAAGATAGAGGGCGCAACACCGCGAAGGAGAATTGCCCTGATAATCGTAACCTGTGGCGAGACCAAATAGACGCTGTTTGTCACGAGCACCGTATCTCCGTCGGTGGCTACATTGACCGCCGACTGAATGTTCGTAGCAGCATCCGCCCAACTGGTGAAGGGTGCCCGATGAGAAGCACCCTTCCGTACAAAATGCGTAGTGCCCTGAATTGGACCCGTGACAACGTTCACGAAAAAACTGCAACTGGCGGATGGTCCAATCCCATCCGAAACAGTGCACCCGACACTCGTGCTGCCCATTGGAAAACTGCTGCCAGAAGGCGGCGTGCAACTCACCACCGTGTTCGTCGGCGGACAGCATAAATTGCTGCTGCCAACCGTATAGGTCACGACAACCGAGGAGTTGGTCGTGCTCACAGTTACGTCTGCCGGGCAGATCACCATCACACACGGAGCTGGACAAACATAAAAAGAGGGCATGTTCAGCGAGGCAGGCGGCGCCGGATCAGCGCCCGTCACGATCCGCATGATCGGCGATTTGCCGAGCAACGCGCGCCGGCAATTTATCGGTCCGGCAGCGGCCGCACCCTCCCAGGTCGCGCCGTAAGCAGTTTCCCAGATGCGCACTTGGAACATGGCGGCTCCTCCCGGCGGCGTGGCGGCCGGTGTGGTCCGCGTCCCACCATTGAAGACACCCGGAACCGCAAAGGTGACACTCGCCCCAAGCAGCACAAAGGATGCTTCATCCGTCACTCCGTCTGGTGCATAATAGAGCGCAGCGCGGAATGATGAGCCGGCGGGGATCCGTGCCTGGGTGAGGCAGTTGGAAACGGCATTATTGGTACTATTAGCAAACGCAACCGTGCCTTGTGCACGGACCGTGGGCGTCAGCCCACAGAATAGAAGCGCCACAAACGCCGGCAAGATATGTTGTGGCGTTTTTATTTTCATCGCGTTTCCATTCCTTCGGAATATGGGCGTTCTACTTTCACAAGGGCGCAAAAAATGCCTGATGTGCTGCTCGCAAAATTCCTACCCCACTCTCTGAAGACGGATGATTGCCGGGAACTTGCAATACCGCTTATAGCCGCTCGGCCATACTAAGCAAGCCTCTAGTTAGGATAAAACCTAGGATGCGTTTCGGATCTTGGTAGGGACGCGCCGTCTCAGCGCGCCGCCTCGTCACCTCACGATGAACCATTTTTCTGCAAAACCCAAAACTTCGTGCGTAGTACCGATATGAATACAAAATATCACGAGCTCGCAGGAACGGCGAAAATTCAGGGCATGTTGTCTTCCTTCGTGCTCGGCGTTTCTTTGATGGTGCGCCCTGCCGCTTTCGCGCAGACTGCTCAGGAAGCCCGACGTAATGCTGAGCGGGGCGATGCCGCGTCCCAGTACCAACTCGCCCGAATGTACGAGGATGGTCTCGGTGTACCCCAGAGTTATGCGAGGGCCCACAAATGGTACCTGAAAGCCGCCGAGCGGCACTTCGCGCAAGCCGAGTACCGCCTGGGGCGGATGTATTCCGCCGGCCTCGGAGTCCCGCAAAGCTACAGCGAGGAAATCCAATGGCTCCGCCGCGCAGCCGCTGACCATCATGGGCTGGCGCAGAACCGTCTCGGCGTGATGTATGAGCGCGGCGAAGGCGTTACGCAAGATCCCATTGAAGCCTACAAGTGGTACACTTTGGCCGCGCGCGGCGCCCAGAACGTCTTTGCTGCCGCCAATCAAAAGACGCTCGCAGCCAGGCTTACGTTCGAAGAAATTGCTGAGGCCGAACGCCGCGCCGCCCCGCTGATAGCTCAGAAAAGTAATTGATTAGTCCGGCGGGAAATCCCCGAGCCGTTGAACCTGGGGCAAGAGTCCTCGCGAGCCTCATACTTTGGCTTTGAATTGCCTCGTTAAACATGGACACTCCGCGTCCAGAGCACATGAAGAACCCGGGTCGCTCGGGAATACACTGCATGCTGTCTTGCGGCATACTCGCGCAGGCCGTTTGCGCCTTGGCAGCCGGTCCTATTCCGCAAGGCGAGGTGCTGGAAACCGAGCGGCAAGTGCAGTACTCGGCACGCCAGACAAACTGGGTTCCAGCCACTGCTGGCCTCAAACTTCGCGTTGAAGATCGCCTTCGCACACTCGCGCTTAGCCGCGCAATGGTCCAATTGGCGGACTTGGGGCGGTTACGCGTTAACGAACTCACCACACTCGAAATTCTGCCGCCTCCTGAATCCTCCAGCAAAGCAACTCTCGATCTGAAAGCCGGCGCCATTTATTTTTTCACACGCAATAAGCCGCGCGAGTTTCTTTTGCAAACCCCGCATGCCATTGGCGCTTCGCGCGGGACCGAATTTCTTCTGCAAACCGATCCCGCAGGTCAAACGGTGCTCACCGTCTTCGATGGCGAAGTCGAGCTGCGAAATCCCCAGGGCTTCGTTATTCTTGCCTCCGGCGAGCAAGGCACCGTCTCTGCCGGACAGGCGCCCATCAAAACAGCGGTTATTCCCGCCGGCAGCATCATCCAATGGTGGCTTTACTATCCGGGCGTGCTGGATGTTTCTGAGCTACCGTTCACCGCCGCGGAACAAACCCTGCTGGCCACCTCCCTCGCAAATTACGGGGCAGGCGATCTGAGGGCAGCCTTGGAAGCCTATCCCGCAGGTCGGACGCCCCAAAGCGACGCCGATCGGATTTATTACGCCGGCTTGCTGCTTTCAGTCGGCCAAGTGGACAAAGCCGAAGCGCAACTCGCACTGTTACCCGCTGGGGCGAGCTTCCCCGCCAGCCGCCTCGCTGCGGCATTGCGGCGAGTGATTGATATTGTCACAAGCACGAATGCGCCGGGAACGTCCTCACCCCGCCGATTCATCGAATCGGCGGGGGGCAGGGAAAAGATACTGGCCACGGAGTCGCTGGCGGAATCGTACGCGGTTCAGTCCACGAACCTCGCCAAAGCTTTGGACAGCGCGTACGCCGCAGCGCGCACGTCGCCTCAATTCGGCTTCGCTTGGGAGCGCGTGGCTGAATTGGAATTTTCATTTGGCCATACATACAAAGCCGGCGAGGCGCTAGAAAAAGCCATCCGCCTGTCGCCCCACAACGCGCAGGCGCTCGCCTTGCGTGGCTTCATCGAGGCTGCGCAAAATCATGTTTCCGCCGCAACCAGTTCGTTCGAACAGGCAATCCAAATCGACCCGGCTTTGGGCAATGGCTGGCTCGGGCGTGGTCTGTGCCGGATGCGCCGCGGCGAGGTCGAAGCGGGTCGTGCCGATTTGCAAACCGCCGCCGCTCTGGAGCCGAACCGCTCGCTATTGCGCAGTTATCTCGGCAAAGGCTTTGAGACGGCTCACGACGCGCGCCACGCTGAACGCGAATTGACGTTGGCCAAATCGCTGGATCCCGGCGATCCCACGCCGTGGCTGTATTCCGCATTGCTGCTTCGCGAACAGAACAGAGACAACCAGGCTGTGGATGATCTGGAGACATCAATCAACCTCAACGATAATCGCCAGGTTTATCGCTCGCGCTTGTTGCTCGACCAGGATCGCGCCGTGCGCAGCGCCGGTCTGGCAACGCTCTATCAGCGTGCCGGTTTGGCGGAAGTCAGCGTGCGGGAAGCCAGCCGGGCAGTCACTTACGATTATGGGAATTATTCAGCGCACCTATTCCTGGCCAACAGCTTCGATGCGCTGCGCGATCCCACCCGCTTCAATCTGCGTTACGAAACAGTCTGGTTCAACGAACTGCTCCTGGCCAACTTGCTCGCGCCAGTCGGCGCCGGCGCCCTTTCGCAGAATATTTCCCAGCAGGAGTATGCGCGGCTGTTCGAGGCCAATCGGCTCGGCCTGCTGACCACCACCGATTTGCGCAGCGACGGCCAATATCGCCAATTAGCCTCGCAGTTCGGCACATTCGGCAACACGAGCTACTCCCTCGATCTCGATTACCAGCGCAACGAGGGGATTCGGCCAAACAACGAACTCACTCGCATCGAATGGTACACCCAAATCAAGCAGCAACTCACCGCGCAGGACTCGCTTTTCCTGCTCACCAAATACCAGGATTACCACTCAGGGGACAATTTCCAGTACTACTCGCCCACCAATGCGCGAAAAAACTTCAGCTTCGATGAGTGGCAAACACCAACCCTCGTCGGCGGTTATCATCGCGAATGGTCGCCCGGCATCCATACGATTTTGCTGGGCGGACGGCTGGTTAACGAACAGCGCATCAGCGACAAAGAAGTTCCGATTCTCGTGCTCTCCACAAATCTCTCCGGCGATCTGCTGGCGCGGCCCTCGCGCTTTGATGTTCGTTATCACAGCGAATTCGAGATCTTCACAAGTGAGTTGAACCAACTGTTTGCCTTCGAGCACGATATCCTCAATCTCGGCGTGCGTTTTCAAACCGGCCAATTTCAAACCGGCAACGTGCTCACGAATACGGTGAGCCCCGCTTTTTTCACTCCGGTGGATCGTACGGCGAGGGATGATTTTTCCAGGCTGGCACTCTACGCCTATTATACTCGCGAGATTCTCAGTCATTTGTTTCTCACCGCCGGCCTCTGTTATGATCGCGTCACTTTCCCGGAAAATCATCGCCAGGTTCCGATCGAAGATGCCGAAACCACGCGACATCAGCTCGGCCCCAAGGCCGCATTGGTCTGGAATCCCGCGCCGGAATTCGCGATGCGCGCCGCATATGCCCGTTCGTTGGGTGGCGTGAGCTTCGATGAAAGTTATCGCCTCGAACCCACGCAGCTCGCAGGCTTCAGCCAATCCTTTCGCACCCTCATTCCCGAATCGGTGGCCGGATCTGTCTCCGCGCCGGAGCACGAAACCTTCGGCGCAGGAATCGACTTAAAATTCAAGACCCGAACCTACGTCGGGCTTCAAGCAGAGCTGCTGAAGTCCGAAGTAGATCGCCGCCTTGGCGTCTTCTCTTACGACAACTTCAATCCAGCCACCGCCTCAGCCACACCTCAGAAGCTCGACTTCCAGGAGCGCTCAATCGGCCTGACCATAAACCAGCTTGTTTCAGCCGAATGGTCCTTCGGCGCTCAATACCAATTTGCCCAGGCGGAACTGGAGACGCGCTTTCCTCAATTGCCGTCAGTCGTTAACCCATGCTTCAACCGCACCGAGCGCGCCGATCTTCATATCGCCAGCCTGTTCGCATTATTCAATCATCCATCCGGCTTCTTCGCGCGCGCCGAATCTCATTGGTACTGGCAGCACAACTCCGGTTACAACCCACGGCTACCTGGCGATGCCTTCGTGCAAGTCAATTGCTTCGTCGGATATCGTTTGCCGCGCTTGCATGGTGAAATTGCCCTCGGCGTGCTCAACCTGACCGCGGACGACTATCGCTTAAATCCGCTCAATGTGTATGCTGAACTCCCGCGCGACCGCGTCTACGCTGCGCGCCTGAAATTTAGCTTTTGAGCACACGCCGATGGCCGACTTAAAAGAACGCCGCAGCCTCTTCTGGAACTGTGTCATCGGCGCAACTCTGTCGATCGCAGCCGGACTCATGGCTCTCGAATTCCCACTCTTCGATGGCTTGGCTCGGCTGAGCTACGATCTCCCTTTCATCTTCCAACGCCGCGTCCCTTCCGAACTGGTCCTGGTTTACATCGATTCAAAAGTAAAAGCTAATCTTGGTCAGCCAACCGACCAACCGCTGGATCGCCTCTTCCATACGCAACTGCTTGACCGCCTCACGCAGGACCGCGCAAAGCTCATCCTGTATGACATTCTCTTCGATACTCCTCATCCGGAGCCGCAGGTTGACGCCGCTTTCGCCGCCGCCCTCCGCCACCACGGCAAAGTCGTTCTTGTAGCCGATTACATTAAATCCATTCAGGGGAATATCTTGCAGGAATCTCCCTTGCCGCCAATCAGCCTTTTGCAAGAAGCGTCCGCAGGGTGGGGCGTTGCGCGCCTTAAGCCCGATCCGGACAACGCTATTCGCCAAATCGATGCGGGAATGGAAGGTGTGCCGTCGGCCACTTCCATCGCTGCCGCGCTTCTAGTCATCGGCGATCTCGAAGGGGTCCAAGATAGGAGCCGGGGGTTGAGCGGAGCGACACCCCCGGTAGCAGTCAAAAACCGATTGGACCCTGAAAGGGTCCCAGAACCGATGAAGAGCCGCACGCGCTGGCTCAATTACTACTGTGCTCCAGTCCAACTCCGCGCCGTCGATTTCGATCACGCTCTCGATTCCCGAGGTCTGCCATCGGGATACTTCAGCAATAAGCTCGTTGTCATCGGCGCGCGCCCTTCTGTTGGACCCGCTGGCGCCCAGCGCGACGAATTCGCAAATCCCTATTCCCGTTTCGGCAGCCGGTTCTCCTCCGGCGCCGAAGTCCACGCCTTGAGCCTCCTCAACCTCATGCATGGCGATTGGCTCGAACAGCTCAGTCCTAGAAGTCAACTGCTCCTAATTATTCTGTGCGGCTGGATACTGGGCGCGGTTCTTTATCTTCTCCGCCCATGGGCCTCCATGCTTTCTGCGCTTGCCATCGTTCTCGCGATCTTCGGCTCAGCGCTATTCTTGCAAATTCAGCACCACGTCTGGTGGTCGTGGAGCATACCTGTATGCGTGCAGACTCCCGTCGCCGCGCTCTGGTCGCTTGGCTGGCGCTACCTGGTCGAATCCAGAAAGCGCCAACGCTTGCGTAACGCCTTTTCAGTTTATCTCTCGCCCTATCTCGCGGATCGCATTGCCCAAAGCGATTTCGATCTCAGCCTTGGCGGACAACAGGTCGAAGCCACCGTTCTCTTCACTGACCTGGCCGGGTTTACTGCCATGTCCGAGAAGCTGTCTCCAAAAGAAGTCTCCACCATCCTCACAACTTACTTCACGCGGACCACTCGCCACATTCTGGAACGCGACGGCACGATCATCAAATACATGGGCGATGCGGTGATGGCCATTTGGGGCGCTCCATTGCCCAACGCGAATCACGCTCGTGACGCTGTCATCGCCGCTTGCAACATCATTTCAGAAGGCAAAACCGAAATCGCTGGCCGCCGCCTCCAAACCCGCATCGGCATCAACACCGGCCCTGTCCTCGCTGGCAATCTCGGCTCCGAATTCCGGTTCGATTATACCGCCATCGGCGCTACCACCAATCTCGCATCTCGCCTCGAAGGCCTTAACAAACTCCTCGGCACGGGAATATTAATTTCTGAATCTACGCATCAGGCGCTTTTCGGTGGAGCGAGCGTACCCGCGAGCCTTCTCCTGCGCCGCCTTGGCCGTTTCATCCTCAGCGGCACCTCCGAAGCCGTCCAAGTCTACGAAGTGCTCGCGGATGTGAGCGCGAACCTGCCTGGGAGCCCCGACCTCCCCAAATGGTGCACCCTCTTCCATGAAGCTCTCGATCATTGGTCTCGCGCGGAATTCCCGCCCGCGGCAACCCTCCTCCAAAAAGTCATTTCCCTCCGTGGCAGTCACGATGGACCTTCGGAATTCTACCTCACCCAAATTCAAAGCGCTCAATCCACTTTCCACCCTGCCACCGCTTGGACCGACGTGATCAAAATAGGCCAGAAGTGACGCCACACTTCCCGCGCTGCTGAACTTCGCTTCCCTCCAATTCGCGTCTATTAGCGTGAATTGGCGGTTAAACACTCCTGTGCGACTCAGATTTGCCAAAGCCCCGCCCCCCGCTATAAGTTGCTGCCATCCTTTATGGGCGCCCGTAGCTCAGTCGGATAGAGCATCTGCCTTCTAAGCAGGTGGTCGCAGGTTCGATTCCTGCCGGGCGCGCCACAATCGCCACCGCGGAGGGAGGGCACGGGGGAAATGAAGAATGAAGAATGAAGAATGAAGAATGCAGAAGGAGCAACCACGGATGGACACGGAACGCACCTCATGCCG
>Ga0066710_100004650_pt1 | contig 12223 bp, 10 predicted proteins | sample GraSoiAngelo_159_FD_79666 | JGI IMG/M metagenome (GOLD analysis project Ga0066710, IMG submission 79666) | Grasslands soil microbial communities from the Angelo Coastal Reserve, California, USA - 14_1009_16_40cm | ecosystem: Environmental > Terrestrial > Soil > Grasslands | place: USA...
ACCAAGTGCTCCGAGTTTCCCACAGTTCCCACAGCTTCTGCTGCTCGAGATAGGAATATTTTTCTAAAAGCTGTTAGCATTATCCTTTAATGAAAACTGTCACCCATGTCTCCGAAGACTGTCAGCTATGTCCCCAAACAAAACAGGGAGAGGGGCTGGGGGTGAGGGCGGTTAACAAACTCGACCAAAGTTTGGACTTCGTCGCCACCAAGTAATCCTAGCGAGCCTTCCTGATGCGTTCATTGCTTTTCCAAAGCAGTGTCAGCTAATTTTTTGCTTGAAAATTTCTTTGAATTTCGATCTTGACAATCCAGGGGTTTCTCACTAAGATTTCACCCATTTTTCTGGGGCCCATGCAAAGCCGCATGGGTGATTCCTTGGGTCCATGCAGTGTCGCGTGGGTTAGTCGCTACTTCCCATTTTTTCTCCGACCCCAAATCCAAAAGACCAGCTCAAAAAGCAAAAGGAGTTAAGAATGACCCCCAAAGAACTAATAAAGTTCGTCAAAGACAAAAACATCAAGATCATCGACCTACGATTTGTGGACCTGCCCGGCCTGTGGCAGCACTTCGCGCTTACTATAGGTGAACTCAACGAAGATATGTTTGAAGAAGGCGTGGGTTTTGATGGCTCCAGCATTCGCGGTTTTCAGAAGATTCAAGAAAGCGATATGTTGTTGATTCCTGACGCCGCTTCGGCCTTTGTTGATCCCTTTACGACGGTGCCGACGCTCGACATTATTTGCAATGTGAAAGACCCGGTGACATTACAGCCCTATTCCCGCGACCCTCGCTACATTGCTCAGAAGGCGGAAAATTATTTGAAATCCAGCGGCATTGGTGACACGGTTTACTTTGGTCCGGAGCCGGAATTTTTTGTATTGGATGACATTCGCTTCGACCAGTCCTATAACTATGGCTATTACTACCTGGATTCGGCCGAGGGATTCTGGAATTCGGGCCGCGAAGAGAAACCGAACCTGGGATACAAGCCACGCTACAAAGAAGGTTATTTCCCGGTTCAGCCCATGGACAGCTTGCAGGACATCCGCAGCGAAATGGTGCTGGCTCTGGAGGAAATGGGCGTCCGAGTGGAAGTGCATCATCATGAAGTCAGCACCGCCGGCCAATGCGAAATTGATATGCGTTTTGATACCTTGACCAGTATGGGCGACAAGCTGCTCAAGTACAAATATGTGGTGAAGAACGTGGCCCGCAAGCATGGTAAAACGGCGACTCTCATGCCCAAGCCGATTTTCCAGGATAATGGCTCGGGCATGCACGTTCACCAAAGCATTTGGAAGGGCGGGAAAAATGTTTTCTTTGAGGCCGGGGGCTACGCGGACTTAAGCAAAGCCGCCATCTATTACATTGGTGGCATCCTGAAGCATGCTCCCGCGCTGCTGGCGTTTTGTGCGCCGACGACCAATTCCTATCGCCGGCTGGTCCCAGGTTATGAGGCCCCGATCAATCTCATCTACTCCCAGCGTAACCGCAGCGCCTGTGTGAGAATTCCGGCTTACTCGCGCAGCGAGAAAGCCAAACGCCTGGAGGTTCGTTTCCCCGATTCCTCGTGCAACGGCTATCTGGCCTTCACCGCCATGCTGATGGCCGGACTGGACGGAATCCAGAACAAGCTGGTGCCGCCCAATCCAATCGACAAAGACTTGTATGATCTGGAACCAGAAGAGAAGGCACATGTGAAATCGACCCCAGGCAGCCTGGAGGAGGTGCTGAACTCCCTGGAAGCCGATCACGAGTTCTTGTTGAAGGGCGACGTCTTTACCAAGGATGTGATCGAGACCTGGCTCGACTACAAGCGCACCAAGGAAGTGGACGCCATTCGCCTGCGGCCTCATCCTTACGAGTTTGCGCTGTATTATGACATTTAACGGTATCGTTGGCGGTTCTGTGAAAGAGAGGCGCCTAGAGTGTCTCTCTTTTATACTTTATGCCTGACCCTTGCTTCCAAATACTCCGCTTCATAAAACCGAATCAAAGCGATCAATAAGGCCAAGATCAAAGGGCCCGCTACCAACCCAATAAATCCGAAAAGCTTGAGGCCGCCCAAAACTCCCAGCAGCACGGTTACCGGATGGATGTTGGATCTTCCACTGATCAATCGGGGCTTCAGAAAGTTGTCCACGTTCATCACCAGAATCCCGCCCCAAAGTAATAAACCAATGCCTCGAAAAGTCTCTCCGGAGAGGATCAATAAGATACCTGCCGGGACCCAAATGATGGAAGTTCCCAGTACCGGAAGAAACGAGAGGATGATCATGGTGAACCCCCAAAGGACGGGATTCGGCACACCAAAAAGGAAGAAGCCCACTCCGCCCAAGGTCCCTTGAACCAGCGCCGTCATCACCTGGCCATAAACGACAGCCCAGGCCACACTTTTGATTTCCTCAATGAGCTTGTCTTTCAAATTAGGCGCCAGCGGAATCAGCTCAAGAAAACGGTCAAAGCTTTTTCGCCTTCCTTGAAACAGGTAAAACATAACAAAAAACATGATAAAGAGCCCGAGCACAAGGTCAGAAAGAGAGCCCAGGACATCGGGGGCGACTTTTACCAGAAACCCTCTCAATTGCACCATCAGCCGCTGTTTATAGACATGCAAGTCAGTCGGTTCACCGGTGACGCGCTGGAGGAACTGCTCAACTTTTTCCAGGTAGACATAGCGTTCAGGAGAATCCTTTACCATCGATAAGTTAGACCTGATTTCCGCTACTAATTTGAAGCTGAGGTAGATCGTGGGAAGAATAATGACAATCAGGATTAAGAGAATCAAAATTAGAGCGCAAAGACGGCGGTCCTTGATTTTCGTTTGCAGCCTTCGTTTGAGAGGGTGCAAGATGTAAGCCAGGAACACGGCAAAACAAAGATAATTCAAAAAGGGATAAACCAGAAAGAAGGCTACCAGAAACACCGCACAGATCGTGATGACAAAGAAAAGCTGTTCGCGCGTCATAACTCTGCTCGGAAAGCGTTGGCGAATGATTCAGAACACCACGGAGGTTCTTTCGCGGAGAACAAGTTAGTCCACCGACGACCAGAGCACCGATTTCGGCTCCCTCACCCGGCCTGCGGCCACCCTCTCCCCAGGGGAGAGGGCCTGGGGGTGAGGGGACGGCAGGTTAACAAAGTTGACCGCAGTTTGAACTTCGTTGCCACAAAGTAACCCTAGCGAGCAACCTGATAGCGCCCAGTTGATCATCGCTCGGACAGTAGATGCAGTCTTCTCTACTCCTCATCCAGCATCTGAAAGTTTCCTGACCTCCATCCAGTGGTGTATTAGAACTGAACCTTGACTCCAATTCAAATTGGGGATCACCGCCAGAATTTGTGAGCCTTGATAAATTCTTTCATAGCCCTGTTCGGATTGAGAAACCGTATAGATTGGAACTATCCACCAATCCACGGGTTGTTCAAAACAAAGACTCACCTCAAGCTGACGCCAGCGATCAATGAAGACCGCAAAGGGGCGATGGGTCACGATGCCAAACCAATTGAGCGGCACCCGAAATTCCTCCTGAGGTCCCGTCCCCAAGCCCGCGTCAACTCCCGGTGGGCGATCTCCCCAACTCGGCTGGAAAGGAATCGTTAAGTAGCGATCGGGCGCATCCGGAGCCAGGAAATTAATCACGTTTTCAATTCCCAACTCCCAGTCTGAAAGGTCACCCTCGAGACAACTAAGTCTGAGCTCACAGGACAAGCGCGATGAGTCAACCTTGGCCGACTCTATTCTAAAACTCTTAGATATCTCCAGGCGCTCACGTCTTTCTCCTATCTGCATTTGTTCTGACCTACTGAATTGATAGGTTGTTGGGCCTTTGCTTCGATCCATACAGTAATGAAACTCGCTCGCGGCAAAAGTTGCAATTTCAGACAGCTTCTGTCGATCGTAGTCCTCGATGGACTTTCCTGGCGGAAACAGGAAAATTCTGAAACAGCTTTTGTCGTAGCGGTCATATCTCAAAACCTTGTCCAATGCTCTTTCTTTGGCCTGCATCTGCTCATGAATGGTTTTGATATCTTCGCCTGAGCCGGCGACCTGAGGTAGATATCGATGATAGTACTCTTCCTGCCGTTTAATGGAGTTGACTATGGGCGCAGCGCAGGGTTTAAAGTCAATCTCACGCACTGTGGCTCCATCGCTAGGATCGATAAAAACGTCTGCGTTGCGAGTCTGGACCAGCAGTTCGTCGACTCCGTTAGCGTCAAAATCAAACCTTCGTGTGAAGTGAAAATCGTTCTCGGCAGGATCCAGAGCCGGGTATTCCAACTCATCAGCCAGCCGGTTGGCCTGAATCAAGTTGGAGAGCAGTGCCGTACGCAGGTGCGGCGCGTAAAGTCCTCCGAAGACACCGTGCCAGTAAGCGTCGTTGCATTGTGCGCGTAGAAGATAATCGTAAGCTTCTTGCAGTTTGGCATAGCTTTCGGCCATCACAGAAGGGATCAGGCCGCCCAGAATTTCGAGCCTCCTGCTGGTAGCCAACATTTTCTTGTGAATGAAATTCGACTCACCGTACCTGGCCAGAAAATTTCTCCAGAATCCTCCAGGCATCAACGGCAGCAGGCTTTCGGCTTCGGGATCCTCTTTGATGCGGCGGATACAGCGCTGTTGGAGCTCTCGGATTTTCACTGGCAGAGCCCATTCCATCATTTCCGAATATGAAGCGTGGGGAAGGTAGATGCGCCCCAGGGGCTTGTGGGTCTGGATATAATCCCTGAGGCAAACCAGTTGGAGCCAATCCTGGTTCCCTTCCAGTTCCCCGAAGAACCACCGTAGCCATCCATTCTGATAAACATGCTCATAGGTCTTGGGCCAGACTCCAAATTTTTCACAATCATCCCCCATGACTGCCAGAGCGTCCGAATGGGACCGGGCGATTCCCTTAAGATAATCGATCGTCACAGAGGGATCGGCAAAGGGAATCGTGTATCGTAGCTTCTTGCTGCCTGGCACGACTTTAAGAACTTTGCCTTTTTCCTCGGTGATGAAGTATCCGATCAACTCTTCAGGACCCAACCCCGCATGAAGAAAATGAATATCGTCGAGGACGACGTAATCCACTCCGGCATCGTGAAGGGTTTCGGCCAGACCTGGTTCCCAGACTCTTTCCGCAACCCAGAGGCCGATGGGTTTCTGTTGGAAGATCAGGTCCAATTTGTGGGTAAGCTTTTCTACCTGGGCTTTACGGTCCGTTTCAGGGAGGATTGACAATATGGGCTCATAGTGGCCTCCAGTCATGACTTCTATTCGCTCCTGATGGCAAAGCCGACGTAACCGTTCCAAGAATTCCGGATGTTGCTTCTCGAACCAGTCTATTAAAATGCCCGAGTAATGCAGAGTGACTTTCAGTAAGGGATATCCCTCCAAGATTTCAATGAAAGGCAGGTAGGATTTTTGATAGGCCGTCTCAAAGACGTTTTCAAAGTTGCCCACCGGTTGGTGAGAATGGATCGTCAGGCCCAGATAAAGTTTGTTCATCGCGTCACGTCAGGGGAATCGGGTCTATTTCGAAGAGAAGGGAGTTATCTCGACTTAAAATATTTGGAGCCCCAACGTTAGGTTGGAATCTGTTTGAGGCAAGGGCAGTTTAACACTTTTGGAGAAGAAGCTTCAAAATTAACCGCAAGGTATGGTCAGGAGCAACGACTGCCCGCCCCCTCAGGGTCGCAGTAATAAAGAATATGCCTTCCAGATTAGCCCGCAGAACGGGTTTCCAGGGCTGCCGCTTTACACTGAACCTGATGAACCTGAGATTTGTCTTTAGGTGCCTAAATCGCTGTGTTATGATTTTTTTTAGTGTTGCTCGAAGGCAGCGGCAGAGCGTACTTCAGCCATCAACATTCTAAGGGGTCTCTCCTGATTCTTATGAAGGCCAGAATCATTGACGGGGTCAAGATTGGACATCAGATCCGTGAGGAAGTCCGAATTGAGGTTGAGGCGCTAAGGCAATCTGGATTCGTACCGGGCTTGGCGGCTGTTTTGGTGGGAAACAACCCTGCTTCCCATATTTATGTCAAAAGCAAAATTAAGGCGTGTGAGAACCTGGGTATCTACAGTGAGTACATCCCTCTCGGCCAAGAAACCACTACTGCAGAATTGCTCCAGAATATTAACGCACTCAATCAGAAAGATGAAATTGACGGCATCTTGGTCCAACTGCCTCTACCGCAGCAGATTGATGAACAGACCATCCTTTTGGCGCTGGATCCAGCCAAAGATGTTGATGGGCTTCATCCAATGAACGTGGGTAACTTAGCTTTGGGCCGCCACTCGCTAAAGCCCTGCACGCCCTCGGGAGTTGTCGAGATGCTGAGGCGGGAAAACATCCCCATGAAAGGGAGTCATGCGGTCGTGATCGGTCGGAGCAACCTGGTCGGAAAGCCCCTGGCCTTTCTGTTATTGCAAGAACACGCAACGGTGACTATTTGCCACTCTCGTACCCAAAACCTGCCCAGGGTCGCCGCGCAAGCAGATATCCTGGTTGCCGCCATTGGAAAGCCGGCCATGGTCACCGCTGAGTTTGTGAAGCCGGGAGCGGTGGTCATTGATGTCGGTATCAACAAAATCGAAGGGGATCTGTTGCCCGAATTTTTGGAACGAGATCCTTCGCTCCGGTCGCAGTACGAAAAGAACCGGGCGGAAAACAAGAACCATGTTTTGTGCGGCGATGTCAATTTCGCCAGCGTGTCGGAGTTGGCCTCGGCGATAACTCCTGTACCCAGGGGTGTTGGTCCTTTGACCATTGCCATGCTGATGAAAAACACGGTCCAGGCAGCCAGGGTGCGCAGGGCATGACCCTCATGTCTTCCATGTTAAGGATAGGACTCACGGGGGGAATCGCCAGCGGTAAATCCACTGTCTGCAGGATGCTGCAAGACAGAGGGTGTACGATCGTTGATGCCGACAAAGTGGCACACGACCTCCTGCTTAAGGGTCAACCTTGCTTTAGTCGAGTGCTGGAGGCGTTTGGGGTTGAGATTTTAGATTCCGCCGGTGAAATCGATCGGAACAGGCTGGGCGCCATAGTTTTTGAGAATCGACCTTTGCTGCAGAGGCTCGAGGGTATTGTCCATCCGGAGGTCATTCGACAAATACTGGCGAAATTGGATATCCTGGAAAAGGAGCAGCCGCACGGCAAAGTTGTGGTGGATGCTTCGTTAATGATCGAGTCAGGATTCTATAAGAGTTTCAAACGGCTCGTGGTGGTGACTTGCAGATTGGAACAACAATTGGAACGATTGATTACCAGAAATGGTCTCTCAGAAATCCAGGCCAGACGAAGAATTTCAATTCAAATGCCGCTGGAGCAAAAGTTGGGATTCGCAGACTACGTCATTGACAACTCCAGATTGCTGGAGCACACCAGGGCACAGGTCGATGCCCTTTTGGCGGAATGGAGCCCCAATCCATGAACAAGGTAAGTTTAATTTCAGCCTTTCTCGCCGGAGTGGCTTCTTTCGTTTCCCCCTGCGTGCTCCCGCTGGTTCCAGGGTACATCTCTTTTATCTCCGGCGTCTCTTTAGACCGATTGCGCCAGGAGCCGACTGAATCGACCCGGCGGAATGTGATACTCACCTCACTCATTTTCATTGCAGGATTCTCCACCATCTTCATCCTCCTTGGAGCTTCTGCGACTTATGCAGGCAGATTTCTTCTGCAGAACAAAATTCTCTTCAACCGGATCGCAGGGATATTGATCATCATTTTTGGGTTACACGTTGCCGGCCTTTTCCAAATTAAGTTTTTGAATTATGAGAAACGTTTCAACATGAACCGCAGGCCGGTGGGGACACTCAGCGCTTTTGTGGTGGGGTTGGCCTTTGCGGCGGGTTGGACGCCTTGCATTGGACCCATCCTGGCGACTATTCTCATCGTAGCCAGCAACCAGCGGTCCAGTGGCCAGGGGATTTTGCTTCTGTCCAGTTACTCTCTGGGCTTGGCAATCCCCTTTTTCCTGACGGCGCTCGCCCTTAATTCCTTTCTTAACTTTTTCTCTTGGATCAAACGTCATTACCGAGCCATCGAATATGCCAGTGGTGGACTACTGGTCGTCCTCGGGGTCATGGTGATGACCAACCAATTCACCAGGCTGGCGGGCTATTTCAATTACGGATATTGAATGAGGTTGGCACTAAAAGCAGTTCCGGGAGGGCGAGGCTCCCGGCGAGCCTCCTGGGGCAAGGACTTCCTGGGGCGATGGCCCGCCAGGAGGCTCGCCCTCCCAATTTTTTCCCGAGGTGGCTAGTCGGAAGTTTTGATGGGAAGACCTATCAGCGTCAGGGATGGCCGGCTACAATATATAAGGAGTAACCTCAGACCACCAAGGAGCGGATCTCTTGAAGCAGCTGACCTCTCGCCCGGTCTGGTGAGGGGACGGCAGGTTAACAAACTTGACCGAAGTTTGAACTTCGTCGCCACCAAGTAACCCGAGGAGGCAAAAGATTGTCAAAGACTGAGCGTGAGGTTTTATGAACCTAAGTCGTCCACAAGTTCTGATTCTTTTGACGGTGTTGACAGTCATCCTGCTTACCGCATACAAAGTGGTTCATTTTCAATTAGGCCCTTCAACCTCCGATTCCTCCGGAGAGGATCTGCGGCCGGTTCCTCAATTTTCTCTGCCTAATTTGGATGGAAAGAATGTCACCTTCAAAGACTTTGCCAATAAAGTCGTAGTGGTCGACTTCTGGGCGACCTGGTGTGGACCCTGCCGCGAAGAAATCCCTCACTTGAATAAACTGTACGAGAATTATAGAGGAAAGGGACTAGTCATAGTGGGGATCTCGATGGACACCGAGGGGCCTGAGGTTGTAAAGGAGTTCGCCAAAAAATTTAGAATGGAATACCCCGTGGTGATGGGCGATGAGAACGTCCAGCAGGATTTTGGTGGAATTGTGGGTCTCCCCACGACTTTTATTATTGATCGGAAAGGAAACATCGTTAAGAAGTACACGGGTTATCAGCCTGGCTTCCTTGAGGACATGGAGCAGACCATCCAGGGGCTGATCTGAGGAGTGGAAGCGCGCTCCGCGCGGCGACTGGGCAAGTCATTCCCCCTTAATAAAGGGGGCAGAGCCAAAGGCTTGGGGGATGTCTCTGTCGGAGTCTGGACGGGCATTTGCCAATCGGGACACCCCCCAATCAGAGGAAGGCATTTCTCACGGTTTGTCTTCACTCTTGGCTGAAAGCTGACGGCTGATCGCTGAACCCCCGAAGGCTCCGGTTGAGTCCAACTTCCAACCCTTCATTCAATAATCCTAACTAAAAGTATGAGACTGACTCTCCCATTACGGACCTTGCTTCTAATTCTCGGCCTGGTGAGTTTAGGGACGTGGGCTGCCAGCAGGTTGCTTCCCAGGGACACTGCCCCTTCCGCCTATTTCACCGAGGGCCCTTCTGCCGCCGCGGCAGACAAGCCTTATGTCCCGGCCAACGAAAATGAGGCTAACAATATCGACATCTATAAACGGGTCAGCCCTGGTGTTGTCAATATTACCTCCACGACGGTCGACTTCGATTTCTTTTTCAACCCGATGCCGAAGCAAGGCTCCGGCTCCGGCTCGATCATTGATGCCCAAGGATATATCCTCACTAACTATCACGTCATCGAAGGAGCGCGGGTCTTGGAGGTGACGCTGGCAGACAAGCACAAGCTCAAAGCCAAGCCTGTAGGAATTGATCCTTCCAATGATTTGGCTGTCATCAAAATTGAGCCGAAGAAGCCTCTGCAAATTGTGCAACTGGGCAGCTCTTCCAACTTGCAAGTGGGACAAAAGGTGCTGGCTATTGGGAACCCGTTTGGATTGGAAGGCACGTTGACGACCGGCGTCATCAGCTCTCTGCGCCGCTCGATCAAGGCGGAAAACGGGAAATTAATTGACGATGTCATCCAAACCGACGCAGCCATCAATCCTGGCAATTCAGGCGGGCCGCTGTTGAACTCTCACGGGGAGCTGATTGGGATCAACTCGCAGATCTTTTCCACCAGCGGCGGAAACATTGGAATTGGCTTTGCGATCCCAGTCAACACTGCCAAGCGCATTATTCCGGACCTCATTTCGGAAGGCCGCGTACGCCGGCCTTATGTGAGATTGTACGGATATGAGATCACCCCCGAACTGGCCGAGGTTTTGGAACTTCCGGTGGACCATGGCTTTCTGGTGGCCCGCGTTCAGTCCGATGATTCTTTCGGTCAAGCGGGCATACGGGGAGGCAGACAAGCTTTTCTGGTAGGCAATTCTATGATGATCCTGGGCGGCGATATCCTTGTTGAGATAGACGGACAATCCATTGACTCCAAAGTCCAACTCGATCGGATCATCGATAACAAGAAACCGGGTGAGGTGGTCACAGTCAAGATTTATCGTCAGAATCGAGTCATGACTCTTCGGGTTCCTCTTATTGAGAGACCTTCGTCGATTTTGTAAGCTGGATGCTATTTCGCAAAGACCGTCCCCTGCGTGTTCCGTCAATCCTGGCCCTTGTCGTGGTGGCGGCTTGCCTCCTCTTGTATCAATTTGCCAATTTCCGTGAGGAACGAGCCGTCAGGCTGTTTCTGGAAGAGCTTCAAGCCGGAAATTATCCCAAGGCCTATCAACTGTGGGGTCCGTCGGCAGCCTATTCTTATCAAGACTTCATGGCCGATTGGGGGGAACCAGGGTACTACGGCAGGCCAAAGAATTTTAAGATTCTAGATTCCCAGACCCGAGGATCAGGGGTTATCATCTACGTTCGCATCAACCATTTGAAAAAGCCAGTGGCCTTCTGGGTTGAACGCAAGACTCGGACCTTAGGGTTTTCTCCCATTTCAGATTACTAACTCCTAGAAAACAGTTCTAGGTTGAACCTTAATGGACGAGCTAACATTACTGACCGACACAAAACTCAATGGAGTCGCAGCCTCTCACATGACGATTGCTCTACCTGAGAAGCGTCGTTTTGAGAGAGTTTCCCTAGAGTCTTCACAATAATAGCTGATGCACTGTAACTTGCTTCAGCTTTGCTCGCCTTACCGTATTTGGTCAGTCAACCCGAAATGCTTGAAAACGGGCCGTTTCGAAATTCGCCCGTGATAGCCGTGCAGGCCACACCTTTTGTAGATGGGTGGGCCTTTCGCAGAAAAACTCATCGGGGCTATCATGCCTTGATGGGCCAAGAGGCAAACGTGACGTTGGCTCCGTTGAGAAAAGCGTTTCCCAGGCTAATCGCCGTTGGACACTTGATCATTTGGATAATGGAGGTGCCGTGGAAGTGCATAGTAACCTGCACGGTGTCGTACGCGACCGACAATATGGTGATTGTGGGTCACTCGAACACTAATCCTTCTGTAAGTTTCTTCCTGCGCTTTATTTTGTGGAGTGTAACCCAGGATGTATTGATTTCGTGCGGCCACTGAAATCCTCTGGTAGGTTTCTGCGAAGGCCCTGCTTTTCCATGGGTAGAAAACCTCTCCTCCGGTTGGCCCTGCGTATTTCTTTATCGGGTCAACCTTCCTGAAAAGGAATGAATTCCCTTGACCGATGCCGTAGACAACAATTCCCTTCTCTAATAAAAACTTCTTTGTCTCAGGCTGGTCATGTCTCTCACTGAACGAGACGACGCCATTAGACACCACAAAGATCACTTTCCTTCGATTCCTGGCTCTTCTTTGCAAATCATAGGCTGCTGTCATGATGGCATTGTCGAGGTCGGAGTCATTTACTACCGGCATCAACTTGGAAAGGCCGGGCAATACGACGGGCACGAAGTCAACCTTACTGATCGTTTTTACGAGCTTGTCCTTCTCAAAGGTAAAATCTTGAAGTTTCTTTGCTACGGCAAGGAATTCGTAGAATGCCATCTCGTCAAAGCCACTAAAGGCTTCAACTAAAGCCCGCATGTTTTGTCTGAAGCTTTCCTGGGCACGATCATCAATGGTTCTATCAAGCAAGAACGCTATGGAGAGAGGAGAGGGCTCAACCGAGAAATAAGTAAGGTTCTGAACTATCCCATCTTCAGAAACTTCAAAATCATTCTTTTGCAAACTGTGGATCAGTTTCCCACCTTTGTCTTCCACTGTAACTGGAACGAGAACCAAGTCAACAGGGACCTCTAGATCAACGCTCTGATCCTCCCGAACATCTACACCTTGCGCCAAACCGACCCCAACCATGAAACCAAGGATGATTGCAAGGAGCTTAAAACAGATCTTGATCATTGGCTTCCGTTGGCC
>Ga0066710_100004651_pt1 | contig 12222 bp, 10 predicted proteins | sample GraSoiAngelo_159_FD_79666 | JGI IMG/M metagenome (GOLD analysis project Ga0066710, IMG submission 79666) | Grasslands soil microbial communities from the Angelo Coastal Reserve, California, USA - 14_1009_16_40cm | ecosystem: Environmental > Terrestrial > Soil > Grasslands | place: USA...
AGCAGTTCCCCGCCTGCATTCAGGAGTCCCAAATGTCGTTGAAGCTTCCTCTGCGCCGCGCGGCCGCGGCGCTCGCGACGGCTGTGCTCGTCGCCGTGACGATCCCGCTCGGCGCGCAGGCGCCTGCGGACAAGGCGCCCGCGGCCGACGCGCTGCCGCCCGCGCGCGAGATCATCGATCGTCACGTGAAGGCGATCGGCGGACGCGAGGCGGTGCTCGCGCACGTCTCGACGCACGCGACCGGGACGTTCGCGGTCGCCGCGTCAGGGATGGCCGGCACGGTCGAGATCTACGGCGCCAGCAAGCCCGATCGGACGCTGCTCCGCATCACGATCCCGGGGCTCGGGCAGATCGCGAGCGGCTTCGACGGTTCGCACGGCTGGTCGACGTCGCCGCTGACGGGACCGATGCTGCAGGAGGGGAAGGAACTGGAGCAGTCGAAGTTCGACGCGGATTTCTACGGCGAGCTGCGCGACCCGGCGCGTTTCGCGAGCATCAGCACGGTCGAGAAGGCGCCGTTCGAAGGGCGTCCATGTTATAAGGTGCGCCTCGTCCGCAAGGACGGGACGGAAGACTTCGACTACTACGATGCCGCGACGGGGCTGAAGGCCGGCAGCGTGAACACGCGCGAGACGCCGATGGGCACCGTCACGATCACGAGCACCGAAACGGATTACCGCAAGTTCGGCAAGCTGCTGATGCCGACCACGATCAAACAGCGCACGATGGCGATCGAGCAGACCGTCACCATCTCCACCGTCGAGTACGACAACGTTCCTCCGGGCACGTTCGATCCGCCGGCGGAGATCAAGGCGCTGATTAAGTGATCCGCCGCGCGATTCTCGCGGCCGCGCTCGCCTGCGCCGGCGCGCCTCCGCTCGCCGTGCGCGCGCAGGCGCCGCAGGCCGTCGAGACGTTCGACGCCACGTGGCAGATCGTGCGCGACAGCCTGTTCGACCGCACGTTCAACGGCGCCGACTGGGACCAAGTCCGCGCGGAGCTGCGGCCGCGCGCGGAAGCCGCGAAGACCGCCGGCGAGTTACGCGAGGTCCTCCGCGACATGCTGGGCCGGCTGGGGCTCTCGCACTTCGCCGTGATCCCATCGTCGCCTGACGCGCCGGGCGCCGATGCGGATCTCCACGGCGAGCCCGGCTTCGACGTGCGGTTGATCGGCCGCGACCTCGTCGTCTCCTCCGTCGATCCGCACGGCGGCGCCGCCGCGGCGGGCGTCCGGCCTGGATCGATCGTGCAGGCGATCGGCGGCACGCCGACGTCGGCGATGCTCGCGGACATCACCGACCGCACACCCGAACGCGTCGCGCAGCTTGCGGCCTGGCGGGCAGTGCTGACGCGGCTGCGCGGACCCGCCGACTCGAAGGTGGAGATCGCGTTCGCGGAGCCGTCGGGCGCGACGGTGACGCGCACCGTGACGCGCCGGACCGAACCGGGAAATCCGGTGACGGTCGGTCATCTGCCGACGATGTACGTCCGCGTTCAGGCGGACGCGGCGAAGACGCCCGCCGGCGGGCAGGCCGGCGTGATCGGCTTCAACGTGTGGATGTCCACGGTCGACGCCCCCTTTCAGCGGGCGATCGATCGTTTTCGTTCGAGCGACGGCATCGTCATCGATCTTCGCGGGAATCCCGGAGGGCTCGCCGCGATGATCATGGGGATCGCCGGGCACTTCGTCGGCGAGCGCGTGCCGCTCGGCACCATGAAGACGCGAGACACGCAGCTGCGGTTCACCGTGAACCCGCGCATCGTGAACGGATCGGGACAGCGCGTCGACGTCTTTCACGGGCCCGTCGCGATCCTCGTGGACGGACTCACGGGAAGCGCGTCGGAATGTTTCGCGGGCGGCATGCAGTCGATCGGACGCGCGCGCGTGTTCGGACAGACGTCGATGGGACAGGCGTTGCCCGCGCTCTTCGATCGACTTCCGAACGGCGACGTGCTGATCCACGCGCTCGGCGATTTCGTCACCGCGACGGGCACGCGGCTCGAGGGACGCGGCGTCATTCCCGATCAACCGGTGCCGCTCACGCGCGAGGACCTCGCGGCAGGACGCGATCGTCCGCTCGAAGCGGCGCTGGCATGGATCGACGAACACCGTAAGTGACCGTAAAATCAAGGGTTGCGGCCGCTATTGTTGCGCTTGCGGCCGCGGTCTGGTAGACTGTGAAGACCTGCACGGACGGTCTTTCCAGCCCATCATCAGGCACAATTCGGGGGAACGTGAATGGAGCAGCGCCGGCTGCGTCTCGGTGACATTCTGGACGACTATTGTCCGCGCGAACGACGCGTGACGAACCACGCCGTCGTGGCGATGATCGAAGACGACGTCAAGCAAACACGGTGTACGACCTGCGACGCCGAGCACCCCTACAAGGGCGGCAAGGCGCCACGGCGGCGAAAGCCGGAGGCCGCCCACATCACTTCCGAACCTGCCCTCATGACACCTCGACACGAAGATCACGAACCTGAAGACGATCAGCAGCCGCGTGAACGAGAAGCGGAGCCGCCGGCGAGCGCTCCCCTTGTCGCGGAAACGGCGCCACAAAACGAGGAGCCGGCGTCCCCGCCGCCCGACGAAGGCCCCGTCCATCGTCCGCTGATCCGCGCGACGCTGCCGCGTCCCGAAGGCTTTCAGAAGGACGCGCGTCCGGTGCCCGAGTTCACGGTGCGCCAGAACACCAGCCGCGGAGGCGGGTTCCGCGACGCGCGTGGACGCGGGCGCGGCGCCGGTCCCGGCGCGAACGGCGGCCGGCCTGCGAACACGCGCTTCGGCCGCGGACCGCAGGGTCGCGGTCAGGGCCGCGGCGTGACGCCGGGCGGCTTCGGCCGCGGTCCGCAGCAGCAGCGCCACGGCGGCGGCGGCAAGAAGCGATCGAGATAGTCCCCGCGGACTGAGCTCGCATGGCATGGCAGACCTGAGCGGCAAGCGCGGGCTGATTGTCGGCATCGCGAACAAGCGGTCAATTTCCTGGGCCATCGCGCACGCGGCTCACAACGCCGGTGCCCGGCTCGCGGTCACATATCAGGGAGAGCGGCTCGAAGAGAACGTGCGCGAGCTGTCGGCGGCGCTCAGCGAGCCGCTGATCCTGCCGTGCGACGTCACCGACGACGCGCAGATGGCGAACGTCTTTTCGGAGATCGAACAGCGCTTCGACGGGCTCGATTTCCTCGTGCACGGCGCGGCATTCGCGTCGCGCGAAGAGCTGTCCAACCCATTCGTGCAGACGACGCGCGACGGCTTTCGCGTCTCGCTCGACGTGAGCGCGTACTCGCTGATTGCGCTCGCGCGCGGCGCCCTGCCGCTGATGGAGCGCCGCGGCGGCGGCTCGATCCTGACGTTGTCGTACCTCGGGAGCCAGCGTGTGTTCCAGAACTACAACGTGATGGGCGTCGCCAAGGCGGCGCTCGAAGCGTCCGTCCGCTATCTTGCCGCGGATCTCGGAGCGAAGAACATCCGCGTCAACGCGATTTCGGCCGGCCCCATCAAGACGCTGGCGGCGGCCGGCATCGCCGGCTTTTCGAACATCCTCCAGATCTATCGCGACCGGGCGCCGCTCAAACGAACGGTCGAAACGGCCGAGGTCGCCGACGCCGCCGTGTTCCTGCTGAGCGACGCGGGACGCGCGATTACGGCCGAGGTGCTGATGGTCGACGCGGGGTTCCACGCCACCGGGATGTAAACTGACGACTGCTCATGTCGGCGAAGCCACTCCTCGCCGTGCTCCTCGGCGTCGCGCTCAGTGGCGCGTGCGCGAAAACAGTCCAGGATACGAAAGACGATCAGACGACCACGACGCGCGTGCAGGCGGCGCTGCTCAGCGCACCGGCCGTGGACGGCATGCGCATCAAGGTGCAGACGCTTCAGGGCGTCGTGATTCTGTCGGGTACGGTGAAATCGAAAGAGCAGGAGCAGCAGGCGATCAACGCGGCGCGCCGCGTCGTCGGCGTCAAGGACGTCAAGTCGAACCTGCAAATCGCGCCGTAGCCGCCTTGCGCCGGCAGGCGCTTCAGTATCCTTCGGTCACGATCCGCGTTTTCGGAATCCCGAGCGCGATCAGCGCCTCGGAGAGTTCCGCGACCATTCCCGGCGGTCCGCACAGAAAGCACAGCGTCTCCGGATCGTCGACGAGCGGCCGAAGAACGTCCGCGCCAGGACGTCCGTGTCCGTGACGCCATCCTGCCGGCGTCTCGCGCGTGAGTGTCAGCCACAATTCCAACAGACCCTGCCGTTCGAGCGCGCGCAGCTCCGGCGCGTACGCGAACTCCTCACGAGCGCGGGCGGCGTATAAGAGCCGGGCCGTTCCCGGGACGTGCGCGGCCGCGATGTGCTGAATCATGGAGCGCAGCGGCGCGATGCCGGTTCCTCCCGCGACGAAGAGGAAGCGCCGCTCCGGCGGGACGTCGGGAAAGACGAACGATCCGACCGGTCCGTCGGTTGTGACGATCGCGCCGCGCTTGAGCGTGTCCACCGTCGCGCCGAAACGCGCGGTCGGATCTACTTTCACCAGGAATTCGAGCCAGCCGTTCGCGGCCGTTTCTTCCGGCGCGGACGCGATGGAATACGGCACCATCTCGCCCTCGTCGCGCGCGAGCATCGCGGCCTGGCCGGCACGATACGAGAAAGAATTGCCGTCGAGCGCCAGGCGAAGGACGCGTGTCGTGGGGGTGGCCTTGCGGAGCGAGGCCACGCGAAGCCGAAGCACGGACGAAATACTACGCGAAATGCCCGGCGCGGATTCTCAGGCGGTGCGGACCGCGCGCTTCTGCCGGAACCTAGATTATTCCAGCGGCTGCGCGTTGGATGTCGATCTCGGTGAGGTCCGCGTATGCCGCGGCCGCGACCATGTGCGTGCGGTTCACGTCGCGTCCCGTGCGGCGCTTGCGTCCGGACTTGTCCTGATACATCCGGCTGTCGGCGGTGGCGAGGAGCGCTTCGTACGACTCGCCGTCCTGCGGGAAGACGGCCGTTCCGACGCTGATCCCGAGCGCCAGCCGCTTGCCCGGACGCGCCTCGAAGTACACCTCGTCGATGCTCTTCTGGAGTTCCTGGCGCTTGTGCTCCGCCTCGTCGGCGCCGCAGCCCGACAGCACGACGATGAACTCGTCGCCCGCGTAGCGAACGCAGATGTCGTACGGCCGGATCGCCGCGCGCAGGACGCGCGCGACCTCGCAGAGCGCGCGGTCGCCGACGTGGTGGCCGTGGTTGTCGTTGATGTCCTTGAAGTTGTCGAGGTCCATGACCATCAGCGAGACCTCGGACTTCAGCCGTTCGGCGCGCGCGAGCTCGCGCGTCAGGTGCATGAAGAGGAACCGCGTATTCGGAAGTCCCGTCAGCGGGTCCGTCAGCGAGTCTTCCTGCGTCTGCTCGAACAGCATCGAGTTGTTGATGACGGCGGCCGCCTGTTCCGAGACGCGATCGAGCAGGCGCCGGTGGTCGTCGCGGTAGAACGCGGCGTCGGTGTGGTAGACCGACAGCGTGCCGATGAACCGCTCGTTGAACATCAGCGGGCATACCAGCGCCGACTGCAGCGTCGTCGGGATCGCCGAAAGTCCCGCCGCTTCCAGATCCGCGCTCGGCCGCGCGTTGACGAGCGGACGGCGATTCCGCGCGACCCATCCGGTGAGACCCTCGCCGGTGTGCACGGCGATCTGCTGGATGACCTCGGCGTCGGTTCCCGTCGCGAACCGGCAGCGCAGCGTCTCGGTCTCCTCATCGTGCAGGAAGAGCGCCGCGCACGAGAACGGCACCAGGTTGCTCAACTTCGCGGAAATCAGCGCCATCGTGTCCGACACGCCGAGGCTCGTGCCCATCGCCTGCGCGATCTCGTAGAGCGCGTAGATCTCGCGGTGCGCGAGCGCGATGTCCTCGAACACGTTCTTCTTCGTCGGCTCGGGCGTGAGGCCGGTCGCCGGACGCCCCATTTGCGGCGCCTCGTCGGTGACCGGCTTCCGCATCGCCAGCTCGAGCTTGGCCGCTTCTTCCTGAAGGCTGGGCAGCAGCTCGATGAACCGCCCGACGACGGCCGGGTCGAGACCTTTGCCGGCTTCCTGCTGCAGCAGGCCGATTGCGGCGTCGAAGTTCATCGCCTTGTGATACGGGCGCTCCGCCATCAACGCGTCGAAGTAATCGACGACCGAGAGAATCCGCGCGCCGAGCGGGATTTCTTCACCCTTCAGCCCCGCCGGATAGCCCTTGCCGTCCCACCGTTCGTGGTGGCTCAGGATCAGCGGCGCGACGGGATACGGGAACGGCACCGCGCTGATGATGTCGGCTCCGACCTTTGGATGCGCGCGGATCTTCTGGAACTCTTCCGGCGTCAGCGGTCCCGGCTTCGAGAGGATGTGTTCGGGGACGGCGAGCTTGCCGATGTCGTGCAGCAGCGCCGCCGTCTTGACGCCCTGGATGTCGTTCTCGTTCATCCCGAGCGTGCGCGAGACGGCCGCGGCGTACAACTGAACGCGCCGGATGTGCGACTGCGACGTCTGGTCCTTCGCGTCGATTGCGAGCGCGAGCGCTTCGATCGTGGCGAGGTGCAGGTCCGCCATCTCGCGGACGTGCCGCTGCTCGTCCTCGATGCGCCCGAGATAGACCTTATACGTCCGATACGTGAGGTAGAGCGGCGCCGCGGCGAGGGGCGCGAGCCAGTGACCCGAGATCCCGACCAGCCACGTCGCCACGGCCGCCGTCAGCGCGCCCACGAAGTAGCTCGGCGCGCTCCAGAGGAAGTTCTCGTTCCAGACCTTCATGATCGACTGCCGCGTCGAGAGCGCGATGGCGGTGGCGATCGTGAGGGTGTTGATCAGGAAATACGTCGTCGCGGCGCCGACGAGCGGTTTGGGCAGCGCCGCGAGTTTCATGTCGCCGGGCACGCCCCCGAGCCACAGATACACGGCGCCCGCCGCCTGCACCGTCACGACGAGGCAGGCCATGCTGAAGAGCGTCCGGTAGACCGGGTTGCGTTCCTTGATGCGGAACGTGCACTGGCTGTAAGCGCTCGCGGTCGCGACGATCATCGTTTCGTTCGGCCCGAGCAGCAGCAGCGACGCGAAGTCGACGGCGTACGACACGGACATCGTCGACGACCGTCGCGCGAGCGGGAGGTTGACCTTGAACACCGAGGTCAACGACGACAAAACGAGGAGGAGGAGGAACGGCTCCAGACGAACCGTCGAAGGGGCCGGGAAGAACCACAGCAGAAGAACGGCGCCGAAGCCGATGACCGCGCAGACGTAGAGTCGCGCGGCAAGCGGCAACGATTTCATCAAAAGCCCCAGACGGCCTTGTGACGGACGGTCATACTACCTCCACGGCCGCAGGCTTGGGAGCGCGCCGGGCGGATAAGTACGAACGGTGCCCCACACGATGTTGTCGCAGGCGGGATCGGTCGGATCGCAGACGATTGCCGTGCCCCAGACGATGTTGTCGCACGTCGGATCCGTCGGGTCGCACGAGGCCGCCGACAGCCACAGAACGCTGTCGATCGTGGCCGTGCCCCAGACGATGTTGTCGCAGGTCGGGTCCGTGGGACTGCACAACGTCCCCCACACGATGTTGTCGCACGCCGGATCGGTCGGATCGCAGACGACGGTCGTGCCCCAGACGATGTTGTCGCCGCAATCGGCGCCGCCGCAGTCGGTGCCCCACACGACGTTCTGATCCGTGCTCGTGCCCCAGACGATGTTGTCGCACGTGGGATTCATTGGATCGCAGATCGTGCCCCAGACGATGTTGTCGCACGTGGGATCCGTCGGATCGCAGATCGTCCCCCAGACGATGTTGTCGCAGGTCGGATCGGTCGGATCGCATTCGGGCGCCGGGCCCCATCCGATGCCCGTGCAGTTCAAGTCCGTCGGGTCGCACGGGATCGGCATCGGATGCGTCAGCGTCGTGCCCCACACGATGTTGTCGCCGCAATCGACGGTCGCGCAGACCGTGCCCCACACGATGTTCTGACCGGTCGCCGTTTTCGGGCTGCCCCACACGACGTCCGGCCCCCAGGCGGAAGCGGACGGCAGCAGCTTGCCGCGGCCGAGACGATGATTGCCCCAGATGATGCGGCCGCCCCAGACAACGGGATCGCCCAGGCGGCTGTGCGCCGACGATCCGCCCGACGCCATCGTCTGCGCGAGCTCGACGGCGCCGCGCGCGTTCAGAAATCCCGCGCCTTCGGTGAGCGCGTTGTACTCGGTCCTCGTCTCCGCGGTGTACTCGAGGACGGCCTTGACGAGATTCGGCGTCAGCGTGGGGTTGGCCTGCAGCATCAGGGCGATGGTCCCCGTGACGACGGGCGCCGCCATGCTCGTGCCGCTCAATGACAGGTACGGCTCGGTCGCCGTCGGCAACGTGCCCCACAGACGCGCAGCCGGCTTCGACTGATAGAGCAGCGTCCCTGCGTCGGTCAGCGATTCGATGCCGACGCCGGGCGCGACGAGATCCGGTTTCGCCTTGAAGTCGATCGCGGTCGGACCGCGCGAGCTGAACGCCGCGACGGTGTCGTCGCCGCGATCCGTCGTGCCCATGTGGCTCGACGCGCCCACGGTCAGCACCCACGGCGCGTTGCCGGGAGCGCCGACACCGCCGTACTGCGTCTGACCGAGCCGATTGCGTCCCAGGTTGCCCGCCGCGGACACGACGACGATGCCCGCGTCAACCGCGCGCTTGGCGGCGAGCGTCAGCGGATCGCTGTTGTACGACTCGTAGACCCCCGCGGCGACCGACAGGTTCATCACGCGGATGTGGTACGTCTCCTTGTTCGCGATCGCATAGTCGATCGCCGCGATCACGTTGCTGATGTAGCCCAGGCCGGACCCGTCGAGCACTTTCAGCACGACGAGCGACGCGCCGGGCGCGATGCCGCGCCGCGCGCCGTTCGAGTCGTAGCCGTTGCCGGAGATGATCCCCGCCACGTGCGTGCCGTGGCCGTAGTCGTCGTAGGCGGACGGCTGGAAATTCACGAAGTCCGCGAAGTGGACGACGCGGTCGGCGCCGAGGTCGTCGTGCCAGCCGACGACGCCCGAGTCGAGGATGGCGACGCCGACACCGGATCCGTCCACTCCCAGCGTCTGTTGCACCCAGGTCGAGCCGATCGTTGAACCCGTGCGCTCGAGGGTGCCGCGGACCGGGCGATCGAGGCTGACGCCGGTCACTCCCGGCAGCGAGGCGAGGGCATCGAGCGCGGAGTCGGGGATGTCGGCGACCTGGCCGTGCACGCTCAGGAGCCGCCGTCCGAGCGTCGCGCTCAGCGCACGAATTGCGGAGTCGGCCGAGACGCCTGCCGCCAGCCGGATGATGACGCGCGATCGACCGCGCGGGGTGTGGGCGCGGGAGCGCAGTTCGGAATCGAGCTTCGCGTCGCCGCCGTGAGCGGCCGCCGCCACGGGCGACGCCGTCGCCGCCACCAACGCGAGCAGGAAGAGGGAGCGTTTCAACATTCGCAGGGTGCCGGGTCGAACGGCGGCAGCCCTGCAAGGTGTCTGCCCAACCGCGTCCATTACGCCGCGATGCCATAAGTTATGTGCGGACAGCGACTTCACCATGAGATAGCTTCCCCGTCTCTGCCGAAGGCCACCGCCAGATTTGACTGCGCTGTCCCGTTTCAGAACAGAGCATGTCGGGATTTGCGGCTAAGCTCTTACGACTGAGCCACCTGCAGGCGCGGCTCCATGTCTCGGCATGACACAGCGACCGTTCTGACTTTTTGGCTGGTTTTTACCGAATATTGCTTATTCTTCGGACTGCCGTGTTCTGTTACGTGACGATTTTGTATCCCCTTCGAGCCCGTACTCGACGATTTTCCGATACAGCGTGCCCCGGCTGATTTCAAGAATGCCAGCCGCCTGTTTCTTGTTCCAGTGCACGCTTTCAAGCACCCGCAGGATGTGCGCGCGCTCCGCTTCGGCCAGCGACGGCAGGCGTTCGCGCACGGCTTCCACGGGAGTTTCGCTCGCGTGGAGGAACTCGACGTCCCCCGGCCGGATGACGCGTCCCGGCGAGGACAACGCCGCTCGCGACACCGTGCTTTCCAGCTCGCGGATGTTGCCCGGCCAGTGATACTGCGTCAGCAGATCCACGGCTTCTTTGGCGAACGACTTGCCGTCGAGCGGCAGGCCGTTGGCGGCGCAGTAACGCGCCAGGAACCGCTGCGCGAGCACCGGAATGTCGATCGCGCGTTCCCGCAGCGACGGGAGGCGAATCGAAAACGCGTTGACGCGGTAATAAAGGTCCTCGCGGAAGCGGCTGTCCCGGACGAACTGATCGAGCGGACGGTTCGTCGCCGAGATCAGGCGGAAGTTGACTTCGATCGACGTGTTCCCGCCGAGGCGCTCGAACCGGCGCTCCTCGAGCACGCGCAGCAGTTTGGCCTGCGCGATGATCGACAGGTCGCCGATCTCGTCGAGGAACAGCGTGCCGTTGTTCGCGAGCTCCAGCCGGCCGGGCTTGCGATCGTGCGCCCCGGTGAACGCGCCTTTCTCGTAGCCGAAGATTTCCGATTCGAACAGCGTGTCGGGCAGCGCCGCGCAGTTGACCGCCTGGAACTTGTGCGTGCCGCGGCGGCTCAACTCGTGGATCATCCGCGCGACGACTTCCTTGCCCGACCCCGTCGGCCCGAGAATCAGCACGGAGATGTCCGACTTCGCGGCGGTCCGGATCCATTCGAAGATGACGAGCATCTTCTCGTCGCGGCCGATCATCTCGCGGAACCGCTGGACGGCGGGGGAGCGGTCCTCGTGGCTGACGGTCGCCCGCCGCTCGAGGAACTGATCGAGCTGCTCGCGCAGGACCTCGTTGTCGGGCTGCACGAAGCCGTAACGCGGCTGTCCGGGTCCGGCGGCGCGGTGCACGAGCCCGGACGCGACCAGCTCGCGGACGCAGTTGTCCACGTCGAGCCGCATGCGGCCGAACGTCTGCATCAGCGCCTCGACGTCGAAGGCTTCCTCCGGGCGCGCGCACAGAAAGCGCAGGATCGCCGCGCGCAGCGGCGACTGCACGAGGCCGATGAAGCGCGCCTCGACCTCCGCGGGATCGACGCGGCGTCCGGCGACCGAGATGTTCTCGACGTTCGACATTATTCGTTCTCGCGAGCGGCCTCGGGCAACGCCGGGGCCAACTTGCGGCGTCCTGTCAGCCGGTCGGAGAGCTCACGGGCCGAGCCCTCGAGCGGCTTCGCGTCGCGTTTACGCCGGCCGCGGCGCCGCGCCGGGGGCGGTCTGGCCGCGGTAGTACGACGACTGAAATCCTTCGATCAGCTGCTTCATCTCCGTGGCGTCACGCTTGCGATGCCCATGGCACCGCACCGGATCGGCGCCGCCGCTCGACTCGATGAGCACGTCGGCGAAGAGCAGCCCGGTATCGACGCGGACCGACGCGACGTGGGCCATATGGATCGATTGCTCGCTCCGGCCGACCCAGCGCGGCGTGTAATGCACGATGCTGGTCGGCGTCACGCCGACCTGCGTTGGAAACAAATGGTTGCCGGAACTCAGACGGCTCGCACGAAAGACATGCTCACCGGGCACCAGCCGTCCCTTGACGTAAAAAAACCACGACACGACTGCCGCGAGCGCCGCCGCGGCGATGCCGATCAGCCACGGCGCGGTCAATCCGGTGTCGGGCATGAAATCTGGGCGCCTAGGGAAGCGGATAACCTTCGCTCCGATGGCCGTCGGCTGTCAAGAGCGAGGGAGGAAACTGGCGATTTTGGCGGGCCCGCGCGCACCCCCGCGCGGCAATAGCCGTTGGTATTTTTCAACAACCTGCTAAGCTAAAGCCCGGCCGAACGGCCCGAAAACGCCCGTTCCAGCGGAGGATCATTCGTGCCCCACCGAACGCCCGGCGCTTCGGGCCAGACTGCCCGCCAGTACCTGACCGGACGTCCCATTCGCTACTACCGGCCACAGGGAAGCCCGGAAGTCCGCAACCTGATCGAGGGCGGCTTTCAGGCCTTCAACGCGGGACGCCTGTCGGAGGCGTGCCACATCTTCTCCGACAAGATGCTCGCCCCCGCCAACGACACCACGATCGGGCTGACGGTCGCGGGTGCGCTGACGCCCGCCGGCCTCGGCGGCTGCGTCATCGAGCTGATGGATCGCGGGCTCGTGGACTTTCTCATCAGCACGGGCGCCAACCTCTATCACGACCTCCATTACGCGCTGAATTTCACGCTGCACCGCGGCTCGCCGTTCCTCGACGACGTCGAGCTGTACGAG
>Ga0066710_100004653_pt1 | contig 12220 bp, 12 predicted proteins | sample GraSoiAngelo_159_FD_79666 | JGI IMG/M metagenome (GOLD analysis project Ga0066710, IMG submission 79666) | Grasslands soil microbial communities from the Angelo Coastal Reserve, California, USA - 14_1009_16_40cm | ecosystem: Environmental > Terrestrial > Soil > Grasslands | place: USA...
ACCTCGCGATGGTGATGCAAGGCGATCTCGACGAGCTGTCGGAGGCGCTCGTGTCGGCCGACATGGCCGAGCGCCTGGCGGCGATGGGTGCGGGGGCGCCGGGGTAAGCGCGGAGCTCGCTCCATGGCGGGCTAGCTACGCGGCCAACGTTGTCGACCGATCCAACGCTTTGCTGCGCAATACCTTCCGCCGTTAGGCCGAGGATGGCATGGTGGTATACTGCCGCCCGGTTAACGGAGGTCGTATGGTCCTTATTCCCCCTCAGGCCGTTGCCGCGCGCGAACGCCCGCCGCCTCGTGGTCGCTTGACTCGGCGATCGTGCGGACTCGAGGCCGCCTGTCTCGAATGGCCGCCCCCCTCGTCCTAGCTGGTCAAGCTTGGAGAGCAATCTGCTCTCCGTGGAGGTGTTGCCATGCAGCTTCGCATCCTATTTGCGGCGTGCGTTGCCCTGCTCGCCCCGTCGGCCGCTCTCGGCGCCAATCACCAGACCTACCAGACCCGTCCCATCCAGCTCGGCACCAGCGGCGGCAACGTCAACGATATCTCGCACGCCTTCTGTTGCTCGGGCACCCTCGGCTCGCTGGTGACGAACGGCTCGACCCAATACATCCTCTCGAACAACCACGTGCTCGCCCGCGTCAACCAGGCCGCGACCGGCGAGGCCGTGAGCCAGCCCGGGCTCGTCGACCTGAGCTGCAGCGTGCCGCCCGCGGACTATGTCGCGAACCTCACGCGATTCGTGCCCATCGATTTCTCCCGCGGCGCGACCAACACCGTGGACTGCGCCATCGCCCAGGTGATCGCGGGCGACGTCGATCCGAACGGCACCATCCTCGACATCGGAACCATCTCGAGCATCGTCGCCACCGCGACGGTCGGGCTGGCCGTGGAAAAGAGCGGGCGCACGACCGCGGTCACCACCGGGTCGGTGACCGGCGTCAACGCCACGGTCTCGGTGCAGTATCAGCTGGGTTGTGGATCGGGGAGGAAGGCGACGGCGACCTTCGTCAACCAGGTCGTGTTCACCAACATCTCGGGCGGCGGCGATTCCGGCTCGCTCATCCTGACGAACTCGAGCTGCCACCAGCCCGTGGCCCTGCTGTTCGCAGGCTCGTCCTCGACCACGATCGGCAACCCGGCCGGCGCAGTGCTCTCGGCGCTCGGCGGCCTGAACTTCGTGGGCGGGCAATGCGCGAACGCCGCGCCCAGTTTCCAGCCGGACCCGGCGAATGACGTCGCGCTGCGGCACGGAATCGAGGTGCAGAACCGGAACACCGCTCGCCTGATGCAAATCCAGGGCGTGGTCGGGACCGCGATCGGCAAGGACGAGACGGGACGCTACGTCGTCCAGGTCTTCCTCGAGAACGACGCGCCTGGGCTGCGCGGGCAGATTCCGGCATTCACCGAAGACCTCAACACGCGCCCGATCGTGACCGGCACGATCGAGGCCTACTGATCGCCTGACCGCCGGGACGTCCGGTCCCCGAGCCGGACGTCCCCGGCAAGATTGAACGACCGAGCTCGATCCCTCCCCGAAGTCGCCGTCCACACCGTCAACACGCGCGTCCCGTCGTCGACGGCAATCGCTTCATCTCAGCACTCGATTCCTACTTGGTCGCGGTCAGACCGTGATGTCGGACACGCGCTTGGCTCGCCGCGCCGTTTCTCCGCGCTCGACGGCATGAGCGGTGCTACTTGCGTAACGCGACGCCCCCGGCCACTCCTGGCGCGGGGACCGACCACATGCACCAGATGCCGCTCGCGCGGCCAGTTCGGCCGCAATCACGCTTCGCACCGGCCCCTTCGCTGCTCGCCGGTGTATGGCTCACGGGCGTCGCCGTGGCGTGGCTGGCCGTGACGCGAAGCCAGCTCGCTCAAGCCGGTATGGACGATGTGCTCGAGGCCGCGGGTGGCGCGGCGGCGCCTTCGCTCGGGTTCCTGACGTTCACCTCCGTGCTCGGGCGCTTCTTCGCGCTCTCGATGGAGGCCCTGTTCTACAGCGTTTGGTGGCGCAGCCTCGGCGCGCGCTTCCGATGGGGCCGGTTCCTCGTCACGATCGCGTCGCTGTCGCTGATCGACGCCTGGGCGGAAACCCTGCAGGGCCTGGTCCGCGACAATGCGCCTTCGCTCGCGGCGTGGCTCGCGCCGGTGCTCGGCCTCGGGTTGCTCCGCGACCGCGGCGTCGCGGGCGAGCCCGCGTGGACGATGGCGTTCGCGAGCCTGGGGCTTGCCACCGCCGTCCGGGTCACGCTCACCGCCCGCGCGCAGGCGCGCGAGATCGGGCGCGGCATCGGCCTCCCGCTGCTGCTCACGGCCGGCGTCTGGTTCCTGAGTCGTGTCGCCGTGTGGTGGGCCATGGATCTCGCCCGCGGCATGAGCCCGCTGCCGTGACGACTCCGATTCACGGGCGAGCCCGCAGGTGGATCGTGTCCTCCCTCGTCGCGGTCGCAAGCGTTGCAATGCTCGCGCTCTACGGCCTGTGGCACCGGGATCGATCGAAGACCTGGGACGAGCCTCGCTGGTCGGCGGGCGAGTTCGTGCCGCTCCGCGCGGCGTCGCTCGAAGGCGCCCGCGAGCTGTGGCTTATCCCCGTGAATCCGCGCTGCCCCCACTGCCGCGGTCATCTCGCGCACGCGGCGGCCGCGCTCAAGCGCGGGGCGGGCGCGCGGCTCGGCATTCTGCTCGTCGATACCCCGCAGCCCCCCGCGGCGTCGGCGTTCGCGAGCGTGGCGGTGGACGGGTTGTGGTGGGATGCGCGCGAAACGTGGCGACGCCGCTGGGGGCACCGGGTGTACGGCGAGGTGCTGGTCTTCGACGCCGCCGGCCGCTACATGCGAACCATGCCGCCGGGTTTCGACGGCGCCGTGCCGGGTCTCGGCGCGGCGCCGTGACGCAGCAGTCCCCCGCACGGCCCCCGCGACTCATCACCGGGAGGGATCCCATGTACACGATCGACGGCTGGGTTCGCGCGATGCAGTACGTGTCCTGCGCGTTCTCGATTCTCGTGGCCGCCGGCACCGAAGCGATCGTGATCGCCACGATCGGATGCTCCGCATTGATGGCGCAGGCACTGGAGGGCTGATCCGCCTGCTGTCCGACACCCTGCGACGAGGACGTTGCACCACACTCAGAAAGGAAGGGATTCCATGACCCACCGCATGCCGCTCGCGCGCATGTTCGCGTGTCTCGCGCTGTTCACCATCGCCTCCGCGCTCCCCGGCTCGGTTCCTCGCGCCGCCGCCTCCACGGATCCCCGCGAGGTCGCGGTCTCGACGCCGGATCCGGGTCCCGTGACGGACACCGTTGCGGGAGTCTATGCCGCCATTGGCTGCGGGCTGTTCGGCCGCGCGCTGATGGGCGGCATGGTGCTCCCGGGCGTGATCGCGGGCGCCATCGCCTCGTGCGGATTCATGCTGTTCGACGCGCTCGTGCTGGACCAGTAGTCGTCCCCCGCGGGCCCGGGCCGTCCTCCTCGCACGCGCGTAGGGGCTGCTTCCCCACCTCCTCCGCGAGGCTCCCGCCGAGGGCGTGACGGCCCTGCCCGCGCGTTCCGCCGCAGCGCGTCGCGGTCCGCTCGCCGTTCCCCGGGCGGCGACGGTATGCTCGGCAGCATGTCACGCACCGCCGGCGACGCTCTGCGGGCGGCGAAGGATCGGCTCGCCGCCCGCGGCATCTCGGGCACCGATGCCGAGGAGCTGGTGAGCCGGCTGCTCCGGGTTCCAAAGAACGCGCTCCACCTCGACCCCGCGCGGGCGCTGGACGATCCAGAGGAGCGGCAGCTCGAAGCGTGGATCGCCCGCCGGCTCGCCGGCGAGCCGGTGCAGTACATCACCGGGCGCGCCGCGTTCCGGCAACTCGACTTGATGGTCGATCGCCGGGTCCTGATCCCGCGTCCCGAGACCGAGCTACTGGTGGAAGCCGTGGTCAATGCGCTGCGCGGCGAGGCGGCTCGCTGGCCCCGGCCGCGCGTGCTCGATCTCGGCACGGGATCGGGCGCGATCGCGATCTCGCTCGCCTGCGAGCTGCCCGGGGCCCGCGTCACGGCGACGGATGCCAGCGCCGGTGCGCTCGACGTGGCGCGCGCCAACGCCGAAGCGCTGGGATGCGGCGCCCGCATCGCGTTCGCGCGCGGCGATTGGTTCGACGCCGTGGCGACCGACGACCGGTTCGACGCGATCGTCTCGAATCCGCCCTATGTCGCGACCGGCGAATGGGACGAGTTGCCGCCGGAGGTGCGGAGCTTCGAACCGCATCCCGCGCTGTTTTCGGGATCGAGCGGCCTCGAGGCGCTGCGCGAGATCATCGATCTCGCGCCGTTGCACCTCTCGACGGGTGGATTGCTCGCGCTCGAGCTTTCCGAGCGCCGCGCCGCCGAGGTGGCGGCATGGCTCGAAGGCGCCCACGATTGGAGCACCGTCACGCTGCGCGAGGATCTATCCGGCGAGCCGCGCATCCTGCTCGCTCGCCGCGAGCGTGGTCCCGCAATCGCCCCGCTGCAGTGGCCGGACGAGTGAGGACGGCCCGGATGGCCGCGGCAAGTCCGGCTAGCGGTACTTGATCTTGAGCGTGGCGGAGGTTCGAGCGCGTGGCTACTTCTTCGCGCTCAGGTAATGCAGGTCTTTCTCGCCCGCGAGGATCGGCACCCTGAGCGTGTTCTCCCTGGGCGGGAGCGGGCAGTTGTAGAGGTCGGAATACAGACACGCCGGATTCTCGGCGCGATTGAAGTCGAGCAAGTACTTCTTCGTGCCGGGAACCCCGTGCACCTGCAGGTAGCGGCCCATGCCGCTCGTCTCCTTGCCGTTCGTCTGATCGCGGAAGAACACCGCGACGTCGGACGAGTCGATCCCCGGCTCGAGCAGGTGGATCGCGGTCAGTCGGCAGCGTTTCTTGCCGACCATGAAATCGAACCAGCCGAGCCGCTGCGCGGGGCGGCCTTTGCCCCGCGTCGACCCGATCATCAGCGTGTCGGGCATCTTCGGGTCCGGGCTCATCGGCAGCAGATAGCGGTAGCTCAGGTCCGCGGGAAAATGCTTCAGGCCCCGATACTCCTTGAAGCGCTGGCTCATGCCATCGAACAGGATGATCGCCGGATAATTCTGGTGCGACAGCCGCACGTTGTAGCGGCCCCACAACGCGCCAGCCTTGCCGAGCATGATGCTGGTGGGGGCGAGCGTCGTGTCGCGCGGCTCGGCCTCGCCGCCGACCCGGAACCTGGCGCTGTCGTCGAGGGTGACGACATGGAACGAGTCGCCCGCGACCGTGATCCGAACGTGGTGCGGCAGGATCAGCGGATCGTCGATCCGCAGATCGCTGTCGGGGGCGCGGCCGATGGTGAGCGAAGTCCTGCCCGCGAATTCCTCGCGCTGGACCGCCGCCAGATAGGACTGGGAGTCGGTGCGGAGCCAGGTCTCGGCGCGCTCCCGATCCTGGTAGATGGCCTTCATGAGCGCTTCGACCGCCTGCGGCGGAACCCGCATCGGCTGCGCCGGCTGCGTCGCGGGGGCGGCGAGCAGGGCGAGGAGCGCGAGGTGGGCAAGCGGCATGGCAGATCGGCCTCCAAGGGCAAATCGCTAGAATCGCGGCCGGCGGACGGGTGAACGGCCCCGATCGCAGCGATAGGGCGGCAGGTTCGCGCGAACCCGAGACTTTCATCATACGCCGCCGGTCGCCGTCCGTTCCACGTGACAGGATCGCTTCATTCAAAGGAGCTGCAAACCTTGCCGCGGCCTCGCCGGGATCACCAACGACTGCGCCCGCAGGCGCGATCTGGCCGCACAAGCGGAGATCGACGGGCAAGCCGCGGCAGCGTCGCTCGGGAGCCCGGCGCCGATCGCCCCGAGGCTATTGATTTGGCCGAGGCACGTGCCGATAATGCCGCCACGGATCTCAGGCCGCGCTACGCCGGGCCCACACCTACGTCACTTGCCCCGGCGCCCCCGGATCCCACAGCTTCAAACCCCCTCGTCGTCGGACGGAACCGGACGATCCGGAAGGAACGCACCATGGACGCTGTCTCCCTCACTCCCGCCGGCTCGTCCCAAGCCGAACCCGACGTTCAGGATGCCACCATGGATGCCCTCGTGATACACGGCGGGCGCGCGCTCGGCGGTCGCGTCGAGATCAGCGGCGCCAAGAACGCCGCGCTGCCGGTGATGGCGGCCACGCTGCTCGCGCCCGGCGTCCACACGCTGCGCAACGTGCCGCTGCTGTCCGACACGCGCACCATGGCGAACGTGCTCGAGCAGCTCGGCGCCCGGGTCGAGTTCCGTGGCCACACCTGCGTCATCGACACCACGCGCGCCGACGGCATCGAGGCTCCCTACGACCTGGTGCGTACCATGCGCGCCAGCATCTACGTGCTGGGTCCGCTGCTGGCGCGCTGGGGCGCGGCGCGCGTGTCGCTGCCCGGCGGCTGCGCGTGGGGCCCGCGGCCCGTGAACCTGCACCTCGAGGGTCTCACGGCGATGAACGCCGGCCTCGCGATCGATCACGGTTACATCGTCGGCAAGGACGCGAGGCTCAAGGGCGCGCGCTTCGCGTTCCCGGTCGTCTCGGTCGGCGCCACCGCCCAGCTCATGATGGCCGCAACGCTCGCCGAGGGAACGACGACGCTCGAGAACGTGGCGCTGGAGCCCGACATCACGGCGCTCGGCGAGGCGCTCGTCACGTGCGGCGCCCGCATCGAGGGGCTGGGATCGCGCACGATCAGGATCCACGGCGTGCGCGCGCTCGAGCCGATCGACACCACGATCATCCCGGATCGCATCGAGGTCGCCACGTTCCTGGCCGCGGCCGCCATCACCGGCGGCTCGATCACGATCGATCAATGCGATCCCGTGCACGTGCGCGCCACGCTCGACAAGCTCGAGGAAGCCGGCTGCGAGGTGCTCGAGGGGTCGCACGAGATCACGATCAAGGGACCCGTGCGCCCGGGGCCGCTCGAGATCGTCACCGATCCTTACCCCGGATTCCCGACCGACATGCAGGCGCAGATGATGGCGCTGTGCTCGATCGCGGACGGCGTGAGCAGGATCACCGACACCATTTACATCGACCGCTTCACGCACGTCCCCGAGCTCGTGCGGCTCGGCGCCGACATCCGGCTCGACCGCAACGTGGCCACGATCCGGGGCGTGGACGGGCTGCAGGGGGCACCGGTGATGGCGACCGACATCCGCGCCAGCGCGGCGCTCGTGATCGCGGCGCTGGCGGCCGAGAACGAGACGCGCATCTCGCGCATTTACCACCTCGATCGCGGCTACGAGGCGCTCGACCGCAAGCTCGCCCAGCTCGGCGCCGACGTGGAGCGCGTGAAGGAGTAGGCGCAGAGCTCACGCGGACGCTCCCGCGGCTTGGTCGGTGAGCGCCGCCGGCCGGCGCCGGGATTCACGATCCGGTGAGCTGCGGGCTCTTGAACGCGCTGCGGTCGTCCGGCCGCGGCGCGTTTTTCGACGAGAGGAGCCGATGGCGAGCTACGATCGCGCTTACTTCGACCGCTGGTACCGGGCGCCGGGCACGCGCGTGTTCACGCCTGCCGAGGTCGAGCGCCGCGTGCGGTTCGCGATCGGCGCCGCCGAGCTCGTGAACGAGCGCCCGGTGCGACGCGTGCTCGATGTGTGCTGCGGCGAAGGCCAGTGGCAGCCGATCGTGCGGCGGCTGCGCCCCCGGGCGAGCTGGCTCGGCATCGACGCCAGCGACTATGCGGTCGCGCGCTTCGGGCGGAGGCGCAACGTGCGCCACGGCCGGTTCGGCGAGCTGGGTGCCCTCGGGCTGCGCGGCACGTTCGACCTGATCGTGTGCTCCGGCGCCCTCTACTACATCTCGACGCCCGAGCTGCGCGCCGGCTTGCGCGCCGTTCACGGGCTGCTCGACGGCGTGGCGTTCCTCGAGATCTTCACCGGCCGTGACGACGTCGTGGGCCAGGTGCGCGACATGCGCCGCCGCAGCGCCGCCGAGTACGAGCGCATGATGCGCGACGCCGGCCTGGCCCACCTGGGCCTGCACTGCTGGGTGCCCGCGGAACGCGCCCGGGAGCTCACGGAGTTCGAGCGCGCGCGTAGCTGAGGGGGTTTCCCGGCGCCGGCGGTTCGCTACAATGGGCGGTCCCATGCCCGCCCCGCCCGCCCGCTCCGGAACCGCCGCCCTCGGCGAACGTCTGGCCGTGGTCGGCACCGCCGGCCACATCGACCACGGCAAGACCGCGCTCGTGCGCCGGCTCACCGGGGTCGATACCGATCGGCTGCCCGAGGAGAAGCAGCGCGGGATCTCGATCGATCTCGGCTTCGCCCCGCTCGTGACTCCGGCCGGGATCCGAGTCGGCATCGTCGATGTGCCCGGCCACGAGCGGTTCGTGAAGAACATGCTCGCCGGGGCGGGCGGCATCGACCTCGTGCTGCTCGTGATCGCCGCCGACGAAGGCGTGATGCCGCAGACCCGCGAGCACTTCGCGATCGTCAAGCTGCTCGGCGTGACGCGCGGGATCGTGGTGCTCACGAAGAGCGACCTCGTGGAGCGCGAGTGGCTGGACCTGGCGAAGCGCGACGTGCAGGCCCTGCTCGCCGGCACGCCGCTCGCCAGCGCCCCGATCGTCGAGTTCTCGGCTGTGACCGGCCAGGGGACGAGCGAGCTGCTCGCCGAGCTCGACCGCCAGCTCGCCGCGATCGCGAACCGGCCGAGCGCGGAGCCGGCGCGCCTGCCCGTCGATCGCGTGTTCAGCGTGGAAGGGTTCGGCACGGTCGTGACCGGCACGCTGTGGCGCGGCGCGATCCGCACCGGCGACAACCTCACGCTGTTGCCGGCCGGCCGCGAGACGCGCGTGCGGCGCGTGCAGGTGCACGGCTTGACGGTGGATGAGGCGCGCGCCGGCCAGCGCACCGCCGTCGCGATTCACGGCATCGAGCGCGAGGCGGTCGTGCGCGGCGACTGGCTCGTGGCACCCGGGTCGCTCAGGGCGTCCAGCGTCCTGGATGTGCGCTTCGAGCTCTTGTCCGACTACCCCCGCGCGTGGGCGTCGAACCAGCGCGTGCGCTTTCATCTGGGCGCGAGCGAGATCATCGGACGGCTCGTGCTGCTGGAGGGCGAGCAGATCGGAGCGCAGGGTGAGTCTCGCGGCCGCGAGGAGGCCGCGAACGCCGCTCGATCGGCTTCGGCGAATGCAGCGTCCGCTGCTGCAGGGACCGCGGCCCATCGCAACCCTGGCGCGCCGGCGCATGGGACCCGCACTTCGCCGGCGCAGGGGGCCAACGCGTCGCTGGGCACGGGTGCCCGCACGCCTCCGGCCGACGTCGCGCGTACCGCGCCGGCTGGCGGCACCCGTCTCGCGCTGCGCCCGGGCGCGAGTGCCCTCGCCCAGCTCCGGCTCGAGAAGCCCACCGTCGCCGCGCGCGGCGACCGGTTCGTGATCCGTTCCTACTCGCCCTCGCGCACCGTCGGCGGCGGTGTGGTGATCGAGCCCGTCGCCGAGAAGCGCCGCCGGCAGGCGGCCGGCATCGAGCAGCTCGCGGTGTACGAATCAGGATCGATCGAAGCGCGCCTCCTGCAGCGGCTCGATCGAGAGCAGAGGCCCGTCGCCACCGCGCATCTGTCGCAGCTCCTGTCGGAGCGAGAGGCCGAAGTGGAGGCGGCTCTGGAGAAGCTGCGAGCGAGCGGGCTCGCGGTCTCGCCGCTCTCCGGGCGATGGGTTTCGAATACACGCTGGAGCGCCGCGCGCCTGGCGATCGAGCGCGACGTGCGCGCGTTCGCAGACCGTCACCCCGCGCGGTTCGGCATCGCTAAAGGCAACCTCAAGAGCGCGTTGCGCGCGACGATCGATGCCGCGCTGTTCGATGCCGCCTACGAGTCATTGGTCGCCGATCGCACGCTCGAGCACCGCGCCGAGCGCGTGCGTCCGGCCGGAATGCCGTGGGAGCCGCCGGCCGAGGCCATGCGCGCGCTCGAGGCGCTCGAGGCGGAGCTGGAAGCGAGCGGAATGTCGGTGCCCGAGAACGCCGCATGGCAGGCGAAGCTCGGAGCAGCCGCGGCGGAGGTGATGACGCTCGGGCTCTTTCTCGGCAGGCTCGTGCGTGTGAGCCAGGAGCTGACCTACACCGTGCGGCAGATGGAGTCGCTGCGGGCGAAGCTCGTCGCGCATTTCGACAAGGCGGCCACGCTCCAGGTCGCCGCGTTCAAGGATCTGGCCGGCGTGAGCCGCAAGTATGCGGTCCCGTTGCTCGAGCACGGCGATCGCGTGGGGTGGACGGTGCGGGCCGGCGATGAGAGGAAGCGCGGCGGGAGGTTGGGGTGAGGTGCATCATCTGGATTCTCGGCCGCCGCCCCGTCGCGATCTCGTAGAAGACCTCTGCGTCGCCGCTTGCTACCGGAGCGCGAAAGAAATTGAATCGACTTGCCGCCACGTGCGTCTCAAGTGTCGAGATTCGGTTGCAGGTGGAGTTCAGGGCAAGAATTGTTGACCGCCGGTTACCAAATAACTGGCGGCCTTTTCGTGTTTGCCCCCCACGTGCCCGGAGCCGATCACAGTGATCGGGCGCCGCCGTCGCGTTTTGAAGTACGGCTTCAAGGGCTTCACAAGCCCGGAGGAAAAGTAGATGACTCGTGGAACCGTCAAGTGGTTCAACGAGGCCAAGGGCTTCGGCTTCATTTCCCAGAGCAATGGCGATGACGTGTTCGTGCACTTCTCGGCCATCGAGGGCGATGGATTCAAGAGCTTGGCCGACGGCGACCAAGTGGAGTTCAACGTGACCCGGGGTCCCAAGGGACTTCAGGCGAGCAACGTCCGCAAGGTCAGCTAAGGAAGCGGGGCGGCGCCGACACGCCGCCCGCTCTTGTTGCAGCACACCCGGGCTCCGGCCTACCTATTGCTGAGCTTCCGCATCCGCCAGAGCCTCTCGTGGCGGCTCCTTGGGCTTCACCATCAGCGTCTTCTCGCGCTCACACACGACGGTCCCGACCGGAGCCTTGCGGGGCTTCCGCACGTATTTCTTGCGCGTGAAGATCACCGGCACGGTCCCCGCCGTGCGCGATCGGGAGTAGAACGCCGCCCACGACGCGACCTCGAGCAACGTCTGCTTCGAGGGCTCGTTCTTGCCCTTCCCGCGACGAAGCACTACGTGCGAGCCCGATGTCCCGTGCACGTGGAACCAGTAATCCTCCGGGCGCGCGAGATGGAGCGTGAGGTAGTCGTTGCCCTCGTTGCTGCGGCCGATCAGGACACCCCAGCCCTCGCTGGACTTGAGGCGCCGGGGGGTCAGCTTGGCGGGGAGCTCCCTGACCCGCGTGGCGCCCGCGGCCGGCGGCGCCGTCGCGGCCTTCGCGGCGCCCTGCGGCGGCGGCACTCCGGCCTCGCGTCTCGCGTTGGGTGGCAGGCGATCGAAGGCCTCATCGAGCTCGCGCGAGGTTTCAGGCCGGAGGGCAGATGGCACGCCGGAGGAGGCTACCGCCGCCAGCTCCGAATCTGCCCGTTCGATGACGTGGCCAAGCGACTCGACCTCGCCCTCGAGCGCGCGCAGCCGCGGAGGGATCTCGTTCAACCCGCGCTCGGCCTTGGCCGCCCGCTTGAAATAGCGCGCCGCGTTCACCTGGGGTTTCACCTTGGGGTCGATCGCGACTTCGATCCGGCGGGTGTGGTCGGCGGGATCGGGCAACGACGCGACGGCTACCCTCTTGGGAACGAGGTGCAGGTAGGCCAGGAGCGCCTCGCCGGCTCGGCGGTACTCGCCAGCGCGGCGCGCTTCGGCGAGATCCCCGCGGATCGCCTCCAGCTTGCGAACCAGGCGTGTGCGGTGCTTCTTGAGCGCCCGGAGGATCGCCTGGGCTCGCGCCGGCTGGGGATCGGCCGTCTTGGAATGGGGGGTGGTAGACGCAGGCGTTCCGCGGTCCATTTGTTTGAAACCTAGGCATCGGGTTGCGCGAGAGCAAACGCGGCGGGAGGACCGCAGAAGAATCAGTTGATTCGAGCTCTGGCTCGGGGGAATGCGCAGGATTTCCCTTGAATCGTTCCACCGCGCCACCTATCCTCCCTGCATCTTCGCTGTACCCTCATTTCCCGCCCCCGGGAAAGGCTTGGGCATTACTCCTCGTCCCAAGCTCGGCTTTCACGAAGCCGCGCGCGATCAGTTGCGACCAAATCTCCCGGAGGAAATTCGAATGAAAGCGATTCGATTGACCCTGCTCTTTGCACTCGCGCTTGGGGTTGCTCAGCTGGTACCGCGGGACGCGAGTGCGA
>Ga0066710_100004654_pt1 | contig 12220 bp, 8 predicted proteins | sample GraSoiAngelo_159_FD_79666 | JGI IMG/M metagenome (GOLD analysis project Ga0066710, IMG submission 79666) | Grasslands soil microbial communities from the Angelo Coastal Reserve, California, USA - 14_1009_16_40cm | ecosystem: Environmental > Terrestrial > Soil > Grasslands | place: USA...
GAGGTGCCGGATGCCGCTGCACAGGTGATAGAAGAACGCGACCGACCAGCCGAACAACAGCAGCACCCCAATGGGCGAGGCGATGAAGGCATGCGTGGCGGCGAACACTTCGCCGCCGGCGGCCACGGCGACCAGCCACCAGGCCAGCAGGATCGAGCCGACGGCCAGCGCAATGCCCGTCAGCCGGTGCAGGATCGGCAGGACCGACGTGATCTGAAAGCGGTACCACGTCGGGAACATGAATGGCGACAGTGGACGTTCCATGGCTATGCGTCCTCCTCTGTCTTAATAATGCCCGGCTGTTGGTTTGACTTTGCCCCGGAAGACGGTGTAGCTGATGACCGTATAGATCAGCATCAGCGGGAATACGAAGAGACCCTCGCCCCAGAACATGAAGGCGAGGCTGGAATGGGGTGCGGCGGCTTCCTCAATGGTGATCGAGAACGGAATCATGTAGGGCCAGAACGAGATCGCCAAGGTGCCGAACGCAGCCGCGAAAATCAGAGCGACCATGTAGAACGGCACTCCATCCCGGCGACGCCGAACGCTCGCGGCCGCCACCAACGCCGCGATGACACCGATTGCCGGGAAGACAAGTAAATACGGCCGCTCAAGCCATGTGTGCATGACCCGAAGGTTTTCAGCTAAGGCATAACCAAAGACGACGACCAGGAAGGCGAGCAGTCCAACCGACAGATAGGGGATCAGGCGATAGGCCTCCTCGCGAACATCGCCCTCGCATTTCCTGACCAGCCAGCAAGCGCCGAGAAGGATGTAGCCAAGGCACAGGCCGATGCCGCACAGCACCGCAAACGGACTCAACCAGCCGAATTCGCCGCCGGTGTACTGGCCGTTCGTAATCGGGAGCTCCTCCACCAGCGCGCCGACGGTCAGGCCTTGCATGAACGCTGCGACGAGAGATCCTCCGGTGAAACCGGCGTCCCAGATCCACCGCATCCGCTCCGTCTTGTAGCGGTACTCGAACGCCACGCCGCGAAAGATCAGTCCCGCCAGCATCAGCAGCAGCGGGAGGTAAAACGCGGAGAAGAGGGTCGCATAGACGACCGGGAACGCGCCCCAGAGCACCACTCCGGCGACGACGAGCCACGTCTCGTTGCCGTCCCAGATCGGGGCGACCGCGCTCAACATCGCGTGCCGCCTCGTCTCGTCGCGCGTCAGTCCGAAAAGAATACCGACCCCGAGATCGAACCCGTCGAGCAGCACGTAGAGGAGGATGCTGACCGCCAGTATAGCCACCCAGAACATGACCACGGCTATTCTCCTGCAGCGACGTGACGAGCGGCCGGTGTCAGGTGGTGCTCATCGACGACCGACATCGGGCGATTGGGTATTGCGGTAGCAGGGGGCAGAACCAGGCGCCCCTCCGGTCCGGCGCGCAGCAGCCGGTAGATGTAGTAGGTTCCGAAGGCGAAAATGAAGGTGTAGACGACGCAAAAAACGACGAGCGAGATTGTCGCCGCTCGGGTTGTCAGGAATGGCGTCATCGCGTCGGCGGTCCGCAGAACGCCGTAGACCACCCAAGGCTGACGCCCGACCTCGGCAGTAAACCAGCCGGTCAACGTCGCGATAAAAGGCAGCGGAAAGCTGAAAAACGTCGCCCAAAGCAGCAGGCGGTTTTGCTCGATCCGCTCCTTGTGGATCAAATACGATCCGGCCCAGGCGACCAGCAGCATGACGAGCCAGCAGCCGACCATGATCCTGAAGGTAAAGAACGGGATAATGACCGGCGGCCGATCCTGGGGCGGAAAGCTGGTTAACCCGACCTCCTTGGAGGTAAAGCTCATGCTCCCGATCAGACTGCCCAGAACGGGGATCGAGATCGCATAGTGGTTGGTTTCTGCCTCGGGATCGGGGATGGCAATCAGGACCTCGGCGGCCGGCTGCTCATCGTGCCAGCGCCCCTCGATGGCCGCGAATTTGACCGGCTGATAGTTGTGGACATAATCGCCGTTGAGGTGCCCAAAGAAGCCCTGGACCAGCAGCAGCACGGCGGCGAGGTACAATCCCATGCGCAGCATGACGTGCGCTTCGGCGCGGAACACTCCGCGCAGCAGATACCACGCCCCGGTCGCGGCGACGCAAAACGCGCCGGTGACGTAGGACGCGAGCAGCATGTGCGGGAAGCGGACCCACAGCACCGGACTGAACATAATCTTGAACCAGTCGTTCGGAACAAAGGCGCCGTTTTCGATCGCATAGCCCACCGGCACCTGCATCCAGCTGTTGTTGGCCATGATCCAGAAGGCCGAAAGCGTGGTGCCGAGCGCCACCATCGCCGTGGAAAACAAATAGAAGAATGGCGGGACGCGAGGGCGGCCAAACAGCATGATCCCGAAAAAGCTCGCCTCCAGGAAAAAGGCGGTGAAGGTCTCGTATGAGAGAAGCGGGCCTTGAATCGGTCCCGACATCCGAGCCAGCACGCTCCAGTTGGAGCCGAACTGGAACGCCATGACGATCCCGGAGACGACACCGAGCCCGAACGCCACGCCGAAGATCTTGAGCCAGAATTCGAAGACCAGCCGATACGCCGGACGCCCGGTCCACAGATGTAGCGCGTCGAGGACGGTGAGCCACGCCGCCAGCCCGATCGTGAAGGACGGGAAGATGATGTGGAACGAGATCGTGAATGCGAATTGGATCCGGGAAAGCAGAAGCGCCGTGAGGTCCATTGGATTTTCCTCACCAGAATCGTGTAATCCGCTCGGGATTGGTGAACACCTCGAACCCGTCGTCGCGTGCGATGCCCACGAGCGTGAGGCCCGTTGCTTCTGCAGTGCGGACGGCCAAAGCCGTCGGTGCAGATACCCCGACTACGATCGCCGCCCCCATCATGCCGGCCTTTTGCACGAGCTCGATGGAAATCCGGCTCGACAGCACAATGACGCCCTCGGCAGCTGACCAGCCGGTGCGGAGCAGTGCGCCCGCCAATTTGTCGAGCGCATTGTGGCGTCCCACGTCTTCGCGCAGAACCAGGCTCCGATCCGGCCGCCAAAGCGCGGCGGCGTGAACCGCTCGAGTCTGCATGTTTAGTTGCTGCCTCGTCGGCAGCGCCGCCACTGCCTCTTCGATATCCTGGCGGCTAATCTCCAAGCCACAACTCGCCGTCGGTATTGCGCGGTTGGCTTCGGCCAAACTCTCCAATCCGCACATGCCGCAGCCGGCTGGTCCAACAAAGCGACGACGCCTTGCTATGAAAGCGTCCGATCGGTCGCCCGTCAGCCATATTCGCAGCACGATTCCGTCAGCAACGTTGACTACGGCCAATTCTGCTATTTCAGCCGCTGCGGTAATAATTCCTTCGGTATAACTGAAACCGAGCGCAAAATCCTCGAGATCGCCGGGCGTTGCCATCAAGACTGCGTGCGCCGCACCGTCATAACTGAAGGCGACCGGCATTTCCTCGGCCAAAGTGCGTTCCCCGAACAACGTAGAGCCATTGCGCCATGCGTGCCTCGGGACGCATTGCGCCGCCGGCGGCACGACACGCGAGGCCTCCAACGCAAACATTCTCATTTACCGGAAGCGGGTTGCGGCGGCTGAGGGCGAACCAAGACCGGGATCGACTTTGCCGCCGGTGTTCCGCTCTTCAGATCATGGTAGGCGAGCGGCAGCAACGGATTGGTCTCAGGATAATAGGCGCCGATCGAGCCTACTGGGATGCTGTGAGGTTTTGCCCAGAAGCCGCCCACGACTCGCCGTTTGCCATCCTCGGCAAGCGATTCGATCTCGACCTCGTCGCCCTCCGCGATGCCCCTCGCTTGCATGTCGGCTTGATTCATGAAAACCACCATGCGGCCTCCAAAGATCCCGCGATAGCGATCGTCGAGACTGTAGATCGTCGTATTGTACTGATCGTGGCTTCTGAGCGTCGCAAGCCGAAGCATTGCGGGATCAGAGCCAAGACGGTCCTCGTCGACCCCTGAAAACACCAGAAAATTGGCGCGACCCGTCGCGGTGTTCCAGACCCGCTGGCGCGGCGGAGTGGTCAGGTGAAAGCCGCCCGGCTGACGGATCCGCTTATTGAAGTCGCCAAACAGCTCCGGGAAGACCGCTTCGATCTTGTCGCGGATCCGGTTGTAGTCGGCGGCGAACGAGTCCCAATCGATGCCGCAATCGGGCAAGGTGGCTTTCGCCATGCCGCAGACGATGGCGACCTCCGACTTCAGATGCTCGCTCGGTGGTTCGACGAGACCGGATGATGCATGCACCATCGACATGCTGTCTTCGACGGTGACCGACTGCCGGCCGCCGGCCTGGATGTCGATGTCGCTGCGCGCCAGGCAAGGGAGGATCAGCGCCTCTTCGCCATGGACCAGATGGCCGCGGTTGAGCTTGGTGCTGATGCCCACGGTCAGCCGCAAGCGGCGCATCGCCGCCTCGGCCACGGTCCAATCCGGTACCGCTCTGACGAAATTGCCGCCGAGGCCGATAAACACCTTGGCGCGCCCCTCCACCATTGCCTGTACGGCGTGGACGACGTGGTGCCCGCGAGCCCGCGGCGGCTCGAAGCCGAACACTTTCTTGAGCTGGTCGAGGAATGCCGTCTTTGGCTTTTCGTCGACGCCCATCGTGCGGTCGCCTTGCACGTTGGAATGGCCGCGCACCGGGCAGATCCCTGCTCCGGGTTTGCCGAAATTGCCCCGGAGCAGCAACAAATTTACGATCTGCTGCACGTTTGCAGTGCCGAGTCGGTGTTGGGTGATCCCCATGCCGTAGACGACGATGATGGAACGCGCCCGCATGTAGACGGCCGCCACACGCTCCAGCTGTTCGCGCGGCAGTCCACAGACGTGCAATATGTCTTCCCATTTTGTCCGGCGGAGATCATCCGCGAACGCCTCGAAGCCGTGTGTGTGGTTGGCGATGAAATCGGCATCGAGAACTGGCTCTCTGCCGTTGCGAAGTGCTTCGTCATGCGCCTCTAGCACCAGCTTCATAACCCCCTTGAGGGCCGCGACATCGCCGCCGATGCGCACTTGGCAATATTCGCTGGCGATCCTGGTCTCGCCCAACGTCGCCATCTCGATCGGATCCTGAGGTGCCGCAAAGCGCTCGAGAGCGCGCTCGCGCAACGGGTTGAACACGACGATTGGCACGTTGCGGCGCGACGCCTTGTGCAGTTCGGTCAGCATCCGCGGGCTGTTGGTGCCCGGGTTCTGGCCGAGGATGAAGATTGCCTCGGCATGTGCGAAGTCGTCTAGTACCACGGTCCCCTTGCCGATCCCGATGCTTTCGGGAAGGCCGCCGCTGGTGGGCTCGTGGCACATGTTCGAGCAATCGGGAAAATTGTTCGTGCCAAAGCGGCGTACGAACAGCTGGTACATAAACGCTGCCTCGTTCGAGGTGCGTCCCGAGGTGTAGAACTCGGCCTGGTTGGGGTCATCGAGAGCGTTGAGCTCGCGGCCGACCAGTGCGAACGCGTCATCCCAAGTGACCGGCACATAATGGTCGGTCGCGGGATCGTAGCGCATCGGCTCCGTCAGGCGCCCCTGCTCTTCCAGCCAATAGTCACTTTCTTGTTCCAGCTGACGGACAGTGTGGGCAGCGAAGAATTCGCGCGTCACGCGCCGTTTGGTCAGCTCCCAGGTGACAGCCTTGGCGCCATTCTCACAGAACTCGAACGAGCTCGTATGTCGCGGATCGGGCCAGGCGCAGCCGGGGCAGTCAAAGCCATCCGGCTGGTTCATCGACAGCAGTGCCCTGGAGCCTTTGATCTCGACGCTCTGCTCGCGCAGCGCTCTGGCAGTGGCGCGCAACGCACCCCAGCCTCCCGCGGGCGGATTGTACGGCGCGAACACGGGTGCGGCGGCCGGGTCATGATCAGAGCTGTCGGTCGCGGAGGAAGCGGGGGCAGGCTCCTCACTCATAATTTGCACTCCTCAGTCGGCCTTTAAAGGCATTAGCGCCACAGGTTCGTGCGGGCGAGGTCGATCACTTCATCGGCTCTGCCGCTGATTACGGCTTTGACCATGTAAAGCGTAAAGCCCTTCGCCATCTCCATCGTGATGGAGGGCGGCATCGCCAGTTCGGTGCGGTTGACGACCGCATCGACCAGCACCGGCCCGTCATGAGCAAAGGCGGCGGCGATTCCGGCGTCGACTTCGGCCGGGTCTTCGAGCCTGATTCCGCGGACACCAATAGCTTCGGCCATTGCCGCGAAATTCGGGTTCTTGAACTCGGTGCCAAATGGAAGAAAACCGGTGGATTTCTGCTCGAGCTCGATGAAACCGAGCGCGCCGTTGTTGAACACCACCACCTTTACCGGCAGGCCGAGCTGCACCAGGCTGAGAAAGTCGCCCATCAGCATCGTGAAACCGCCATCGCCTGACAGTGAGACCACCTGCCGGCCAGGGAACGCTGCCTGAGCACCTATCCCTTGTGCCAATGCATTGGCCATCGAGCCATGCCAGAAGGACCCGATCAGCCGCCGGCGGCCGTTCATCGCGAGGTAGCGCGCGGCCCACACCGTCGGGAGCCCGACATCGCAGGTGAAGACAGCGTCTTCTGCGGCGTGATCGCTGATCGCCTTGGCGATCTGCTGCGGGTGAATCAGCCCCTTGCCCGGTGTGCCGGCGGCGAGGTCGTCGAGCCCTTTGCGTGCTGTAGTATAATGCTGCTGCGCCTGGGTCAGATGGGTCGCGTCCCATTGCTGCCGCAGCAGCGGCAACAACGCCTCGATTGTCGCCCAGACGTCGCCCACGACTGCAAGATCAACCGCCTCCCGCCGTCCGATTTGCTCGGCTCTGATATCGACTTGCGCGATCTGCACGCCTGACCCCTGCGGATAAAATTGCCGATAGGGGAAATCGGTCCCGAGCATCAGCAGGACGTCGCAGTCAAGCATCGCGTAATAGCCGGATGAAAAGCCGATCAGACCGGTCATGCCGACGTTGTAGGGGTTCTCCCACTCGACATATTCTTTGCCGCGCATGGTATGGACCATGGGCGCTTTGAGACGTTCGCCCAATGCAAGAAGCTCATTGTGCGCGCCTTGGCACCCCGACCCGCACAGTATGGTAACGCGGCTGTTGCCGTTCAGTAGCGCCGCCAGCCGCTCGAGATCATCTTTCCCAGGCGTAACAACCGGCGCCGACGGCAGCAAACCCGCGGGCTTGACCGGCACGTCGGATGCGGGCTGCAGTGCAATGTCGCCGGGCATCACTGATACCGATACGCCACGCTTGCCGACGGCCTCGCGGATCGCGGCCTCGAGCGCGCGCGGCATTTGGTTGCTGCCAGAGACCAGTTCGCAATAATGGCTGCATTCTTGGAACAACGTCTGCGGATGCGTTTCCTGAAAATACCCCGAACCGATCTCGGCGGAAGGGATCTGCGCGGCGATTGCCAGCACCGGTACCCGCGATCGGTGACAATCGAAGAGGCCATTGATCAGGTGCAGGTTACCCGGGCCGCAGCTCCCGGCGCAGACCGTGAGCTCGCCCGTCAGATGCGCCTCCGCACCCGCCGCGAAAGCCGCCACCTCCTCGTGCCGGACATGCACCCACTCGATCTTGCCTTGCCGGCGAAGCGAGTCGGTCAGCCCATTCAGGCTGTCGCCGACAATGCCGTAGATCCGCTTGACACCGGCTGCCGCGAGCGTATCCGCAAGCTGATCAGCAACGGTTTTTGCCATCTGCTACCCCCCTGCTGGAGCGCCTCCGGAACACGTCCGAGTTCTATTGTTCGGGCGCCGGGGATCTGCTTTCTACAGAGGTGAGGTCCACGACAATCTGGACCAGTTAACTTTGGTAAATATTTGTAAAAGAGCAGCGCTCGGCTCCGCCAAGCGGAGCGGGCACGCAACGCCGCGAGGCAAGTGAAGACGGCGTCAGCCGCTCACAGCGGCACCATCCCCATCCAGAACATGGTTTTGTCGCCGACATCGACATCGTATTTGCGCACAAAAGTCAGCTTGCCGTCATCGCCAATGCGCAACACCGAGAGGCCAGCGGGCAGTGTCTTTATCGCATCGCCGTCCCGCACATTCACCGGCAGATTGTGCTGGGCGACCAGCAGGCGCCCGCTGGGGTCGATGTGAAAGGTGCGCGGGTGTATCTTTTGGGTTTCGATGTGCTGGATCGGTGTCGGCTCGCCGGTCGATTGATTGATCGCGTACACCACGATGCTGTTTTCGCCGCCTTTGAAGACTTGCTTACCCTGAAACTCTACCGTGTCCTGCGCACGATTGGCCCCGTACACAAAACGACCGTCCGGATGCACGTGGACCGTGCCTGCAGCCTGACGCGCCCGGATGTTGTTCGGCTCGGCTAATGTCTCGGCGCGGTAAGCGATCTCCGGGTTAATCCTGCCGCCGTCCATCCGAAACATGTACATCTTGTTCTGCGTCTCGATCGACACGTACATCCAGGGCTTGGTCGGATGAAAATCGAGGTGCCGCGGGCCGAACTCTTTCCCTCCATTGGGCGCGATGGACACTTCGTTCGTCAACACGCCGTTCTTGTAGTCGAATACTTTCAGCGCGCCCGGGTCTTCCGCCTTGGCGGGGGTGCCCTCGTTCCCGCGGGTTACCAGAATCGCTAGTCGATTGTCGGGGGTCACGCGCACCTGATGGGCGAAGATGCCGGCGTCGATGGGGCCCGGCTGCTTGACCTCGTCGCCCGGCGTGAAGTCCTCGTTGACGCGGTAGACGCGCACCGCGCTCGGATTGTTGAATGCAACCAGAATATTCTCGGAGGGAATGTCGGTGCTCATGTGGATGGGGCGCGTCGGCAGCCGTATCGGCGCACCGTGCGGCGTCAAAGCGCCACTCGCCGGATCGATGCTAAAAGCGGTGACGTGATGCTCGGTCCCGGCCGCGCCATAACCTGGAGCGCTACTGCTAGTCGCAACATAAAGATAGCGTCTCGACGCGTGCGGCCAGGCATATTGCACGGCCGCGGGGAGCGTGACCGTCGCACGCTTGATCAACTCCGCGCCCGCGACATCCACATCGTAGTGCGTGAGGTCGGCCCCCACATTCGCATAGAGCGCGACCTTGTTGGACGCTGGCTGGGCGGAAGACCACCCGGGCGCGGCAATGCTGCCCGCAACAAGCGACAAGAACGTCCTCCGGCTGAACATGGCACTCCTCCCGAGAGGTTAATTAATCAGATGGTTTCGTCAAGCGGCACCCGCGAGGTATAGATAATTAGGAGCAGGGTGATCTTGCGTCTCACCGAGGCGGTGCGGCAACGAGATTGTGAGCAGAGAGGCTGACCTTCAACCGCATGGGGACAGAAGCGCGAGGCTAGACCCGCAGTAGATCAATCAGCTTCGACACCTGGTTGACATCGCGAAAGTCGTGAATGATCGCGAGGCTCGCCTCGATTTGCGGTTCGGGGACGCCCGCCAGAGGCACTAGGGTCCGGTACTTGGTATCAACATCATGCCAGTTGATCCCCCGGACTGCCGCTCCCTTTGGCTCAAAGACTGTGCTCGTGCTGGTGCGGCCGTCTTTTGTTCGTATCGTTACCGTAGCGCCTTGCCGGTAGCGCGAGGCGTTGTCGGTAGGCGGGATCCCCACCCGGATCTTATCGATCATCTGATGGATCACCGGGTCGCCGATCTTCTCGGCCGTCGCGTGACGCCACGAGAAGTCACGATCGGCGGCCCCTGCAGCGATGAAATAGGCCGGGCTATGCGCCATGTCGATCAGGTCGGTCGGGTGCAGCGGCCCGGTAAGCGCCGTGAAGCCCGGGCGGGACACGGTGATGCTCTCGACCGCTTCCGGCAGGATATCCCCTTCTCTCGCCGCATTCGCGGCGGCTTCGGCCAGCGCGTGGGAGGGATGGCCGCCCGGCATCAGCTTGATGGCCATGTCGGTGATGATGTCCCAGGATTGGCCCAGCTCTCGGACCACGCCCGCGCCGTCTGTCCCGCCGTAAACCTCGAAGAAGCCGCGGTGGGTCTCGAGAATGCCTTCTTCTGCCTTGTACCCGCGCTGGGCTGCGAGTGCCGCCTGAACGCCGAGCATCGCGGCCAGCCCGGCATGATATTCGCGGGCGACGCTGGTGTTTGCCGCTGCCGCCAGCCCGCCGATCGACGTCGCCGAGAGGGCGATGGCCTGGGCCAGGCGGGACGCGTCGAGCTGCAGCAGCCGCCCGGCGGCGACTGCGCCGCTAAAGATCGCGACAAGGCAGCCGTGGAATCCGCGCGCCCTGAAGGCGGGCGTGATCGCCTCGCCGATGCGACCCGCCGCCTCATAGCCGAGAACGATTGCCGCCAGCACATCTTCGCCGCTGGCACCGGTGCGTTCCGCCATAGCGAGTGCCGTGGCGACCAAGGTCGTGCCGGCATGCACGATGTTTCGCAGGTCGCTGTCGTCGGACGCAGCCGCATCGCTCATCACGGCATTGACCTGGGCCGCCTCGGTTACGGGTAGTTTGGGCCCCGGGTCAAACCATAGCGAGGCCTCGGGGATCCCACCCCGGTCTCGCGCAAGAGCGCGGATGATTGCCGAGGATTCAAGAGCCGACCCCATCGCGGCACTCGCGATCGTACTGGCGATCAGCATCGCCGCGTTCTCGACCGCTTGGCCTGGGAGGTCGGTCACCGAGGTCCCGGTCAGGAACTCGGCCAGTTCGCGCGCAATGGTCATTCCAGGCTCCTTTTTTGGGTCTAGGCTTTAGGTCGCTTGCCGAAACCGGTCGATCGCGCAAGGCTGGGAACCACCAAGGAGATTACCATGCCCGCACCATACGAACAGCATCGCGCACAACTCAAGGTTATCTTGTTGGCTTGGGGCATGCCTGAGGACAACGCCGAAGCGACGGCCGACATCCTCTCCTGGGCGGATCTGCACGGCGTCGACAGCCACGGCATTTCGATGCTCCCGGGCTATGACCGGCTGCGTCGGGACGGGCGCGCGAATATGAACGCACGGCCGCGCATCATAAAGCAAACGCCGGTCTCCGCACTGGTTGACGGCGACGGCGGGCTCGGCCACGTGCCGGCGCGTTTCGCGATGCAAGTGGCGATCGACAAGGCGCAACAATCCGGCATGGCGATCACGGCAGTGCGCAACTCGGCCCATTTCGGCGCCACCGGCTATTACACGCTGATGGCGGCGAAGGAGGGGCTGATCGGCATGGCGTGCACCGGCGCTTCCAGCATCCAGGTGGCGCCGACCTTCGGCAAGGAAGCAAAGCTCGGCACCGACCCCTGGTCTTTCGCGGCACCCACGACCGACGGGCGGCCGTTTCTGCTCGATATGGCGACGACGACGGTGGCCGCCGGCCGCATTCGCAACAAGGCCAATGAGGGGCTGCCCTGCCCGCCCGGCTGGGTGCTGAACAAGGACGGGCTCCCCAGCACCGATCCGCTGGAGGCCCGCGAAAAGGGCGGGTTCCTGACCTCGCTCGGCGGCTCGCCCGAGAACTCCAGCTACAAGGGCTACGGGCTCGCTGTCATGGTCAACATCCTCGGCTCGTGCCTCTCCGGTGCGAGCTTGATTACCGACCCGATGCACACCAAAAGGCCGCGGGGCAACGATATCGGCCATTGCTTCATCGCGATCGACCCGGGCCTCTTCCGCGACCGCGACGAGTTCGCTGCCGACGTGACGCGGTTCTGCTCCGATCTGCGGGCGACGAAGCCCGTGGATCCAGATCAGCCGGTGATGGTGGCAGGCGATCCGCAATGGAACAACGCAGCGACGCGTATGCGCGACGGGATCCCGGTCGGCGCGGGCCTGTTGAACCAGATCCGCCAGATCGCCCAGGCCAGCGCCGCACCCTGGTTGTTGGATTAAGCCGTCGCGGCGCTCGCGCAAGCGCACCGGCACGAGGGACATCAACGTCAAGCGTGTGCCCGGCACAAGCTGCAAGAACCGGGTCCCTTGTCCCATATCTTGTGTCGGGGCGAACAAATAGAAGCGCGGGGAGGTAAGTATTAGTAGCGGCTTATCGGACTTCTGAAACCAGACCAAACCACCCTTCCACGACCAACACTCAAACGTTAAGTGTTACACTCGCTGAGTACTTGACACATCTTGTCATAATGGGGGTTATGAGCGGTGTGCGTCAAGTTCAGCAAATTGGTCATGGTGAGGGGCTGATTTGAGTTCAGGCCAATAGCGACATCCCTTTGTTCGATCTGAATCGACTATCCCTTCGTCCCGACCTGCCTTCCGGCAGAGCGCCGCGCGCAGCGGCTGTCAAGGATGCTGCCGCGCAGGCGGCGGCACCGGCGGAGCCGGCGC
>Ga0066710_100004656_pt1 | contig 12219 bp, 10 predicted proteins | sample GraSoiAngelo_159_FD_79666 | JGI IMG/M metagenome (GOLD analysis project Ga0066710, IMG submission 79666) | Grasslands soil microbial communities from the Angelo Coastal Reserve, California, USA - 14_1009_16_40cm | ecosystem: Environmental > Terrestrial > Soil > Grasslands | place: USA...
AGATGGCTCGACTCCTCGAAGATCACCCACTCCGAGCCGGGGATGCGCTCGTGGATCGTCCCCACGATCAGCGGCGTCGCCTCGTCATGCCTGCCGGAGATGAGCAAGGTCGGCGTGGTGATCTCGTGCAGCCGGTCGGTGATGTCCCAGCCCGTCAATGATCCGATGACGTGGAACTCGCTCGGGCCGTTCATCGTGTGGTAGACGGTCGGGTCGTCCGCGATCTGGGCGAAGCTGCGCGTGAGGCAGTCGGGCCAGGGAACGCGGCAGAGGTGCCGGTCGTAGAAGACCCGCACCGCCTCTTCGTACTCGGGCGAGTCAGTCGTCCCGGCCTCCTCGTGACGCGTCAGGGTCGCCTGGACGTCCTCCGGAAGGTCCTCACGCAGTCGGTTCGCCTCCGACACCCAGAGCGCCATGCTGGCGGGCGAGTCCGCCACGACCATGCCCTGAAGTCCGTGCGGGTGGTCGAGCGCGTACTCCATCGCGAGCATGCCGCCCCACGACTGTCCCACGACGGCGTGCCGGTCGGCGATGCCGAGATGCAGCGTGAGCTCACCGAGCTCGTCCTCGAAGAGCTGCGGTGTCCAGAACTCCGCCGGCGCGCCGGGTAGATGCTGGCTCTTGCCGCAGCCGATCTGGTCGTAGAGCACGCAGGCGCGGCCGGAGCGGGTGAGATCGGCGATCGGCTCGCAGTAGTCGTGCGAGCCCCCCGGGCCGCCATGACAGATGACGACCGGCGTCAGCGTCGACGCCGGATCCAGCTGACCGATCACGCGGTACCACGTCTCGTGCCCGTTCCAGGTCATGCGTCCCTCGTGTTCGGTCACGTCAGCCTCCTTGTCGGGTTTGATCGGCCGGCTGCGGCGCGACGGGCGTCTGGCCGGCGAGCGGATGGTGGCAGGCGGCGAAGCGCCCGCCCCCGAAGTCGGCGAGCGGAGGCTGCACTGCGCTGCAGACCTCGGTCGCGTAGCGGCAACGCGGATGGAAGCGACACCCGCTCGGCGGGTCGATGGGGCTCGGCACCTCGCCCTCGAGGACGATGCGCTGCCGCGGCGTTCGCGGCTCCTCGTCGTCCGTCTCGATCGTCGGGATCGCCGAGATCAGCGCCTCGGTGTACGGATGGATGGGCTGCTCGTAGAGGGCGTCCGCGGGCGAGATCTCCACGACGTGACCGAGGTACATCACCGCGATGCGGTCGGAGACGTGACGGATGACCCCCAGGTCGTGCGCGATGAAGACGTACGTCAGTCGGAATTCGTCCTGGAGGTCATCGAGAAGGTTGACAACCTGCGCCTGGATCGAGACGTCGAGGGCGGAGACGGGCTCGTCCGCGACGATCAGCTGCGGGCTGAGGGCGAGCGCGCGCGCGACGCCGATCCGCTGTCGCTGCCCGCCGGAGAACTCGTGGGGGAACCGGTTGATGTGATGCGGCGACAGACCGACGACGTCGAGCAGGTCCTGTACGTGACGCCGGATCTCGGCCGTCGAGCCGACACCGTGGATGTGCAGCGGGTCGCCGACGATCTGCAGAACGCGCTTGCGCGGGTTCAGCGACGCGTACGGGTCCTGGAAGATCATCTGCATCTCACGCCGAAACGGACGCAGCTCCTTGCGGGAGAGCGTCGAGATGTCTTTCCCGTCGAACGTGACGGTTCCGCTCGTCGGCTCGTGGAGGCGCACCAGCAGCCGGCCGAGGGTCGATTTCCCGCAGCCGGACTCGCCGACCACACCCAGCGTCTCGCCCCTCTGCACCTCGAGCGAGACCCCGTCGACGGCGTGGACGACGTCCTTCGGCCCACGCCGAAGCTTCCCGGACCGGACCGGGAAGTGCTTGACCAGGTGATCGCTTGCCACCAGTGGCACGTCAGCGGTCATGCACTCTCCCGCCGCTCGCCGGCGCCGAGGGAGGCCTGCCGCAGCGCCGGCCGCACCTCGGGATCGAGATGACAGGCGTCCTTCCGCCCGGACGAGACGCGCTCGAGCAGCTCGGGCCGGGTCGCACAGCGGTCGAAGCGGTGCGGGCAGCGCGGTTCGAAACGGCAGCCTGCGGGCGGCGAGAGGAGCGACGGCGGCGACCCCGGAATCGCCGCGAGCCGCCGCAGGCGCGGCCGGTCGACACGGGGCATCGAGCCGAGCAGGCCCCACGTGTACGGGTGCTGCGGGTCTCGGAACAGCTGGGCCTTGGGCGCCTCCTCGACGATCCGGCCGGCATACATGACGGCGACGCGCTCGGCGAGGTCGGCGACGACGCCCATGTCGTGGGTGATGAGGATGATCGACGAGCCGTGCTCGCGCCGGAGCCGCTTCATGAGCTCGAGGATCTGCGCCTGGATGGTGACGTCCAGCGCCGTCGTCGGCTCGTCGGCGATCAGGAGCGACGGGTTGCACGAGAGCGCCATCGCGATCATCACCCGCTGGCGCATCCCTCCCGAGAACTGGTGCGGATAGTCGTCCGCTCGCCGGCGCGCGTTCGGGATGCCGACCTCGGCCAGCAGCTCTACCGTTCGATCCCCTGCCTGACGGCGGCTCATCGCGTTGTGCGCGCGCAGCTGCTCCGCGATCTGCCAGCCGACGGTGTAGACCGGCGTCAGCGCGGTCATCGGATCCTGGAAGATCATCGCAATATCGCGACCGCGCACCGACCTCATCTCCGGGCCGGACAGCGCCATCAGGTCGCGGCCCCGATGGAGGACGGTGCCCTCGATCACGGCGTTCGGATCGCGGATCAACCGCATCAGCGCCATCATCGAGACCGTCTTCCCCGACCCCGACTCGCCGACGATCCCCAGCACCTCGCCGGGGGCAACCGAGAGCGAGAGACGGTCGACGGCCTGCACCTCGCCGTCCTCCGTCCGGAAGGAAACGCGGAGATCGCGAACCTCGAGAAGGGGTGCCGCCGCGTCAGCCAATCCGCACCCTCGGGTCGAGCCACGCGTAGAGAAGATCGACCACGGCGTTCGCGACCACGACGAAGAAGGCCGCGTACATGACGGTGGCCATGATCACCGGCAGGTCGAGGTTCTGGAGCGAGTCGAAGGTCAGCTTGCCGACGCCGTGCAGCCCGAACACGACCTCGGTGAGCAGCGCGCCCCCGCCGACGAGCGCGCCGAAGTCGAGGCCGAAGAGGCTGACGAAGGCGATCATCGACGTGCGCAGCGCGTGCCGGACGAGCACGCGCCGCTCTGTGAGGCCCTTGGCGCGGGCGGTGCGGACGTAGTCCTGCTCCTGCGCCTCGATCAGCGCCGAGCGAAGGACGCGGGCATAGATGCCGATGTAGAGCACCGCGAGCGTCAACCAGGGCAGAAGCAGCGACTTGAACCAGCCGAGGGGGGATTTCGTCAGCGGCGTGTAGCCGAGTGGCGGGACCCACGAGAAGAGGAAGGAGTGATGGAAGCGGCTCTGGCTGATCAGGTTCACGACCTCGCCGAGCCAGAACACGGGCATGGAGATCCCGATCAGGCCGAGGATCATCAGCGTCGTGTCGATCGCCGTCCCGCGAAAGACCGCCGCGACGAGGCCCATCAGGACGCTGACGACGACCCAGATCACCGCCGCGCCGAGCACGAGCGAGAGCGTCACCGGCGCGGCCTGGGTGACCTGAGGGATCACCTTCGCGCCACGGTTGACGAACGAGGTCAGATCGCGCGAGATGAAGAGCTTCTTCATCATCAGCGCGTACTGGACGGGCATCGGCTTGTCCAGCCCGAAGTCCTTGCGCACCTCGCGCAACGTCTGCTGATCGGCGTTGCGCCCGGCGATGCGCGCTGCCGGGTCGACGCCGGGGGTGGCGAAGAAGATCAGGAAGACCAGCACGCTGATCGCGAACATCACGAGCACCATCGAGGCCAGCCTGCGGGTGACGAACGCGGTCATCGTCCTCCCGGCGCCCTGTGCTTGGCGCGCGGGTCGAGCGCGTCGCGGATGCCGTCGCCGAGCACGTTGAGCGCGAGCACCGTGACCGCGATGGCGATCCCGGGCGCGAGGGCGACGACGGGCCTCGTGTAGAGAAGGCCCTGGCCGTCCAGGATGATCGTCCCCCAGCTCGCGCTCGGCGGCTGCACGCCGATCGAGAGGAACGACAGCGCCGACTCGGTGAGCATGTCGATCGCGATCATCAGCGGGAAGAACACGATCACCGTGGTCGTGACGTTCGGGAGGATGTCGCTCCAGAGCAGGCGCCAGGTCGAGGCGCCGAGGCCGATCGCCGCCTCGACGAACTCCCGCTGCCGCAGCGAGAGCACCTCGCCGCGAACCGGTCTGGCCACGTACGGGACGTACACGACCGCGATGATCGAGATGGGGAGGAGGAGGCTGCCCGCTTCGAGGTGGAACGGGCCGATTCTGAGCCCGCGCGTCAGCAGTACCGTCGACAGGCTGATCGCGAGCAGGTAGACCGGGAATGCCCACACGACGTCGAGCAGGCGGGAGAGGATCCCGTCGACGATCCCGCCGAAGAAGCCGGCGACGAGCCCGACGATCGTGGCGAGGATGCAGGTCAGGAGCGCCGCCGAGACGCCGATGATGAGCGAGTTGCGGCCGCCGTAGAGAAGTCGCGACGCAACGTCCCGGCCCTGGTCGTCGGCGCCGAGGAAGTAATGCCGAAGATCCCAGGTCGGTCCGATCGGCGTCACCCCGAGACCGAGGCCCCCGGACTCCTCCTGCATGATCGGAACCGTCTTGCCGTTGACGATCGTCGTGCCGTCGAGGTTCGAGCGGAACGGGTCGGTGTGCGCGACGTGGTGGGCGTAGAGCGGCGCTGCCAGACAGGCGACCACGATGACGACGAGGACGCCGACCATCGTCATCGCCACGCGGTTTCGCAGCAGGCGCCGGCGGGCGAGCGTCCAGGGGCTCGCTCCCGCCGACCCCGGGGCGGCCAATTGCGCGGGCGCGCCGCCCACCACGGTCTCGCTCATCGACCGGCGAGCACGTGAGGGCCGGGCTCGCGCCCGGCCCTCACGACGATTCCTACTGGACCCACGACTGGTCGACGAGCCAGTAGAACTCCTTGCTGAACACGAAGTTCCCGACCCGCTTCGACACGAAGTCGATGTGCTTCGGATTGAACAGGGTCGCCATCGGGGCCTGGTCCGTCACCTGACGGTCGATCTGGGCCCACTTGACGTTCGCCGCCGCCTCGTCCTCGACAGCTAGGAGGAGGTTCTTCTTCATCTGGTCGTTGATCTTCTTGTTGCAGAACCCGGCGATGTTGATGCTCGAGTCGCTGCCGGGATGGAAGGACTCACAGCCGAACAGGATGTAGAGGAAGTCCGATGCAGCGGGGTAGTCCTGGTACCACTGTTGGACGTTGATCTGCACCTTGTTCTTCGTGTTCTGCGCGTAGGTGAAGAAGAGGTTCGGCGAGATCGGCTTGACGGTCGCCTTGTAGCCGATCGAGTTCAGCACGCTCTGGAGGTAGATCCCCATCGCCTTGTTGACCTCGTCGTCCTGCATCACGACGGCGACCTTCTGGCCGGCAGTGCCGGACTCCTTGACGAGCTGCCTCGCCTTGGCGAGGTCTGGTGCCGACCACTTGGTGCCCGGGTTCTTCGTGTACGGGCAGTAGTCCTTGTGCCCGGGGAAGCCCGGCGGCAGCACCTGGCACGAGGGTGTCGCGAGCTTTGGGCCGCCGAAGATCTTCACGGCCGCGTTGCGGTCGATCGCGTAGTTGACCGCCTGGCGCGCCTTCAGGTTGTTGAAGGGCGCGAGGTTCGTGTTCATGGGTGCGTACCAGAACGCGGTCAAGGGCTCGATGTGGACCTGGCTCGCGTACTTCGAGCCCATCTCGCCGAGCCGGTCGGCCGGCGGCGCCTCGAGCGTCCAGTCCGCCTGGCCGTTCTCGATCGCGGTGATCTGCGCTTCGACCGTCAGACCGTACGTCTGAATGATCTCGTCGGGGTAGCCGTCGGGCTGCGCCGCATGCGACCACTCCTTGAAGTACGGGTTGCGCTTCATGACGAGCTGCTTGTTGGGATCGAACGAGGCGAAGTAGTAGGCCCCGGTGCCGGGGATCGGCTTGGTGCCTGCGTCCCTCGGCGGGCTGTCGGCCGGGACGATCGAGGCGTGCGGGACGGCGACCCGGTACTTGAACTCGGAGTCCGGAGCGACGAGGTTGATCGTCACGGTCCACTTCTTGTCGTCCGCGATCACGCCGCCTTTGAGCGTGCACGTCGCGGGCTTCTTCAGGCAGGCGGCGGCGCCGACGATGCCGGCGTAGAAGGTGCCCGACGTCGGGCTCTTCACCTTGAAGATGCGCCGGAACGACGCGACGACGTCGTCAGGCGTCACCTGCTTGCCGTTCGAGAACTTGATCCCCTTGCGGATCTTGAAGACCCATTTCTTACCGCCGTTCGTCGGGGTCGGCAGGTTTGCGGCGATATCCGGCACGACGGTGAAGGCTGCGTTGCCGCCCGCTTTCGTGAAGCCGAGCAACCCGTCGTAGGTCGCCTGGTACAGCTGCCAGTACTCGAGTGTGTAGTTGACCTGGGGGTCGAGCGTTCCGCCTGCCGCCTTCGCCTGGAGCTTCAGCGTCCCACCCCGGTGTGCCTGCATGAGCGCCGCTCGAGCGGCAGTCGCGGTCGAGCCTGTCCGGGACGGCGCTGCGCTGCTCGCATATCCCGCCGCGGCCGCCAGCGCGGCGACCACGGCAGCAGCGACGAGAATCGTTGGTACCCGCCTCATATCGTCTCCTAGCCTTGCGGGGGTCGACGACATGCCGTTCACGCCCGCGGCGTTTCGAGACATGTCAGTGCGCGCAGCGATCGTAACGCCTGACAAATCGCGAAACCAAACGAGGCGTAAACTCGTCCCTCCCCGCGAGAGGAGGGACGGTGAGCCGGGAGCACACGCTCGACGCGAGCAAGATCCACCACGACTGGGACGGGGCACGCGAGCCGGTGCTCGCCATCCAGTCCGGCGACGTCGTCCACTACGAGCTCCTGATGGCCGGACACGGCCAGGTCGAGGAGACGTCGAGCGTCGACGAGGTCGTCTGGGACTTCGAGACGATCTACAACCTGGCGGGGCCGCTGCACGTCGACGGCGCCCTGCCCGGCCAGACGCTCGAGATCGAGGTCCTGGAGCTGACGCCGGGGCCTTGGGGCTGGACAGCGTTCATACCGGGTTTCGGCCTCCTCGCCGACGACTTCCCGGAGCCGTTCCTCAAGACGTACGACCTCCGCGGAGGCTCTACTGCCACGGTTGCTGCCGGCGTGGAGGTGCCGATCCAGCCGTTCCTCGGGACCATGGGCGTGCCGACCGACGACCCGGGACAGCTGTCGCCATTCCCACCGCACAAGGGTGGCGGCAACATGGACTGCCGGCACCTCGTGACGGGGTCGACGCTGTGGCTGCCGATCTGGCGCGAGGGAGCGCTGTTCTCGTGCGGCGACCCGCACGCTGCGCAGGGCGACGGCGAGGTCTGCGTGAGTGCCGTCGAGTGCGACATGACAGCTTCGCTCCGGTTCCACCTCCGCGAACGGGCGATCCCAGGGCCGGCGTTCCGGGTGCCGGAGCCGATCGGCTCGCCGGGGCCGTACCACGGCACGATGGGGATCGACGCCGATCTGCTGTCGGGCGCGCGAACCGCGGTGCGCGACATGATCGCCTGGCTCGTCGACGAGCACGGCCTCACGCGTGAGGACGCCTACCTCCTCTGCAGCCTCGCAGGTGACCTCAAGATCCACGAGGTCGTCGACGCAGGGGTTTGGAACGTCGGGTTGATGCTGCCGCTCGCCGTGTTCGTCAGGACGCTAGGGCTCGCAGCTGCTGGCTAGCATCACCCGCGCGGTGGCCCGCCCGCGCGCCCATCCCGTGACGCCTCCGACTGCCGTCGCCGTCGTCGCCCTCCTGTCCTTCGGTTTCTGGGCGCTTCTCGCGTCGCGGGCCGCGGTGCCACGCTTCTTCCTCGACGAGCTGGCGTATATGAGGGCCGGAACATCGCTTGCGCACGGCCACGGGCTGCGATTTCGAGGTCAGGCCTGGGGCTACGGCCCGCTCTATCCGATCGTGATCGGGGGCCTCGTTCGAATCTCGTCGGCGCCGGAGCGAGCGTACGAGCTGGTGAAGCTCGTGAATGCCATGTTCTTCGCGCTTGCGTCGTTCCCGATCTACCTCGTGGCACGACGACTACTGGCACCCAAGCCGAGCGCCGTGATCGTCGCCGTCGCGGCGCTGATTCCGTCCTCCATGTACGTCTCGGTGGCGATGACGGAGGCGTTGGGCTACCTCCTCGCCTGGCTCGCGATGTACGCGATTGCCCTGGCGCTCGAGCGGCCTACCGTCGTGCGCCAGCTCGGCGTCCTCGGCGCGACGGGCGTCGCCGTCCTCGAGCGACCGCAGTTCGTCACTCTCTTCGCGGGATACCTGCTCGGTCTGGCGCTGGTGCTGATTCTCTCGCCGGTGGGGCGCGCGACGATCAGACGAGCTCCGGTCTCACTCTGGCCCTCCTTGCTCGCGATCGTCGGGGGCGCCGTATGGGTTGCACGACTCCTCGGCCGCGCCGGCAACCACGCGGACACGCTCTCCTACGCGCCGCTGTCACACGGCTACGACCCGTTTGCGGTCGCGAAATGGGTCGTCTACGAGGTCGGCGACGTCGGTCTCTACCTCGCGGCGATTCCACTCGTCCTCGCGCCGGTCGTCGCGGTGGAGCTCACACGGCGTGCGCGATCCGGATCCCCAGCTCACGGGTCGTTCCTCGGGTTGTTCGTCGGGCAAAGCGTCGCGGGGATCGCGATGGTCGGTGCCTTCGCGAGCACTCGCTTCGGTCTCGGCATCGTCTACGACCGCTACCTCTTCTACTTCGTGCCCCTGTGGCTGATCGCAGTCGTGTACTGGCTCGGCGCCGGCATGCCGCGTCCCGTGAAGCCCCTGATCGTCGGCGCCGTCGCGTCGGTCGGAATTCTCGCCGCCATGCCGTACGGAGAGATCGGGCAGGCCAACTGGTTCAACCAGTTCGAGGCGCTCGCGACCAAGATGTGGTGGAAGGTCGGGATCGTGGCGGGACGGGTTCCGGTGATCACGCTCCGCTCCGTCGCAGTCGGCTTTGCGCTGGCCGTCGTCGTGCTGGTGGCAGTCCTACCGCGGAGATTCGCGTGGACGCTCGTCGGCGTCATCGCCGTCGTCTTCGTCGTCAACTCGACGCTGGCGTGGCGCTCGGCGTTCGTCGCGCCTGCCGCGTACGGCCTGGGTGGCGGCCCACGCTCGTGGGTCGACCGGCAGCTCGGATCGGCACCCGACGCGGCTGTCATCACCGTCGGCGGTGCCTGCCCCTCTTCCATGATCGATCGCGCGGCCGGTCTCGAGACCGAGTTCTTCAACGTCTCGGTCGACCAGAATCTGCTGCTCGGTGGGGAGGGCGGCCGAGCTCCAACGGCGCTCACGCTCGATCGACAGGGCCGGCTTTCGTTCCGTTCGGGCCGATCACTCGCTTTCCGCTACCTCGTTGCCCCTGTCGGCGTTGAGTTCAACGGCAGCCGCCTCGCCACGGGGATGTCGTCGCGCCTGGCTCTCTGGAAGCTGAACGGTGCCCCACGCGTGAGGAAGGCCCGATCCGAGGGGGAGGTCCTGAGCAGCGTCTGCAGATAGCGTTCGGCGATGCGGGCACGCGCAGCGCTTGGGACCTCGATGTCGCGACGCGGCTGGCTGCTCTTCGCCTCGATGTGCGTGATCTGGGGCATCCCCTATCTCCTGATCAAGGTTGCGGTGAGGGACATCACGCCGTCGATGCTCGTCCTGGCCCGCACGGCCCTGGGTGCCGCCCTCCTGCTGCCGATCGCGGCGTTCCGGGGTCAGTTGCGAGCGGTGCTGCGCCGGCCTGTGCCGCTGGTCGCCTTCGCGGGGATCGAGATCGCCCTGCCGTGGATTCTGCTCGGGACGGCCGAGCAACACATCTCGAGCTCGCTCACCGGGCTGCTGCTGGCGGGCGTTCCGCTCGTGGCGACGGTGCTCGCATGGACGGGTGGTCGCGAGCGGCTCGCTCTCCACAGCGGCGTGGGCTTGCTTCTCGGCGTGCTCGGCGTCGCGAGCATCCTTGGTCTCGACGTCCAGGGCGCGAGCGCCGCCGGCGTCGTCGAGATCGGAGCGGTTGCCGTCTGCTATGCGGTCGGGCCGGTGATCCTGCAGCGCTGGCTCGCCGACCTGCCACCGCTCGGCGTGATCGGCGCGTCGCTCGGGGTCACTGCCCTGGCCTACGTCCCGATCACGGCGGTCGCCGGCGTGGGGCGCGCGCCGTCGGGAGCGGTCGTCGGCTCGGTGCTCGCACTCGCAGTCGTCTGCACGGCGCTCGCGTTCGTCGTCTTCTTCGCGCTGATCGCGGAGATCGGTCCGGTGCGTGCGACCGTGATCACCTACGTCAATCCTGCGGTGGCGGGGGCGCTCGGCGTCGTCGTGCTGGATGAGCGCTTCACCGTAGGCATGGGTGTGGGATTCGCGCTGGTGCTCGCGGGATCGGTGCTCGCAACGCGGCCACCGCACCCGCCTGCAGCGTCAGGCGCTGCGGCGCTCGATCCGGCCTGCGAACCGGGCAGCCTCTAGTCTGCGGGCACGCCGTGGCCGTCCGGGTGGTGCTTCTTGCACACCGGGTGGCCATGACTCGGATGCGGATGCCATTGCAGGCGCCAGCAGCGGTGGATGTGGCAGTTGTGCTTCCTCCACCAGAGGATCAGCGTGCTGACGAAGGCAGTGAGCAGCGTGATGTCCGCGAGCGGCCCGCTGATGAAGTTGTACCCGCCGTGCGTGGGCCAGTGAACGATGTAATGGAGGCTCGCGCCGACGACCACCGGGCCAGGCTAGACGTCGCTCCGGCTGTCGTGGGCCACATGATTTATCCCCCAGCAGGGGGAGGCGGGTAGGGGCTCGCCGTGGACACTGCGACCAGTTTCTGCGGCAATCAAATTCGAGGGGAACGGTGGTTCGGATGGTGGCAGCGCATCGCTTGCGCATCCTCTTCGTGCTCGGCCTGGCAACGCTGAGCGCGCTCGTGGCGACGGTGAGACCGGCGAGCGCAGGTCTCGGTATCAGCTGTCCCGACCCGACCACGCAGGCATTTCGCTCCTGGTCCGACTACGCCAACTACGCGTTCCTCCCGGGCGGCGGCTTCGAGTCGAGCATCGGCGGCTGGACGCTCGGCGGCGGCGCCAAGATCGTCTCCGGCAACGAGCGTTACTACCTCCACAACTCGAGCGACCGCTACTCGTTGCGCCTGCCCGCAGGGGCCACGGCAACGAGCGCGCCCATGTGCATCGGGCTCCTTTCCAGCAAGATGCGGTTCGTCGTCGGCGGCGCCTCCGGCGGGAAGGTGAAGCTGCAGGTCATCTACAACGGGCTCCTCTCGAGCGTCCTCGGGATCTTCGACGGCGGTACTGTGACGAGCAACGGCACCTGGCAGCCTTCTCCCGAGATCTCGATGCTGGGGGGCGTCCTGCCACTCCTCACGCAGTCGGTGCAGTTTCGCCTCGTCGCCACTGCGGGGACGCCGCAGGTCGACGACGTCTATCTCGATCCGTGGAAGGTCACGTAGCGGCCTCACCCGCCCGCGCCGGCCGGTGACGGCGTCGCACGATCACGGCCCCGCACGCGAGTAGCCCGAGAGTCGCGAGCACCGCGATGCTCGCGAGAGCGATCCGAAGCGAGTGACTCTCGGCAGTTCGGGCCCCGACAGCGGGTGTGGGTGTGCTCACCCGGAACGTCTGCGTGTCGACCACCGCCTCGACGTCGTGGCCGTCGCGGACGGCGAGAGTCCGGCCGTCGCGGACGAGGATCAGTCTGAGCTGCCAGAGGTAGTCCTTGCCATTGAGCATCGCCAGATCGATGCAGTGGGCTGTTCCGTGGCTGGTGTCGAGCGCGTGGATGAACGGCGTAGCGCCGGCGCCGTCGTAGAGCGTGTAGGCGACGCGGCCGCCTGCGCTCGTCGCCCGCGTCAGCGGTGAGCCGCGCATCTTGTCGGTCTTCTCGCGCGGATCGACGACAGGCTTCGCGAGCAACTGTCGATTCCGCAGGTCGTACGCGCGGACGAGATAGCGGGTCGGGTCGCGCGGCGTCGTGTACTGGATCAGGTACATGAACGCGCCGCGTGGCGAGATCGCGTCGAAGCTGAAGTCGCCGTGAAGTGTCACCGTCCCGAGCGGACGGATGCAGCGCGTCGAGAGAAAGGCGAACCGAGTCGTCCGCCGAGGGAACGACCGGCGCGGCTCGATGAGGCCGAGCCTCTTGCCGTCA
>Ga0066710_100004657_pt1 | contig 12219 bp, 5 predicted proteins | sample GraSoiAngelo_159_FD_79666 | JGI IMG/M metagenome (GOLD analysis project Ga0066710, IMG submission 79666) | Grasslands soil microbial communities from the Angelo Coastal Reserve, California, USA - 14_1009_16_40cm | ecosystem: Environmental > Terrestrial > Soil > Grasslands | place: USA...
GAGGATTCTGTCACTCGAAAATAGGCGCTTGTGGCTCGCGACTCTGGAAAGCCGACCAGGCCCGTCAATGTTGGCTCGCATCTCGATCGCGCTGCCAAACTTACGAAACGCCTGGCAAGCCTTAACCCCCCTTGACAGGGTGCTTATGGTGGAGTATTAGAGCGCTCATTCCAACAATTCACCCCTCACCCCACAACGCGAAGGGGGCAATATGAAGGCACCGTCAGTTGTTAGCCGGGCTACGAAGTTGGCCTTTGCTTTGGTCGTAATCACCCATGCTTCCGCCTTACTCGCCCAAGTTGACCGCGGTAGTATTGTGGGCACGGTGAGCGATTCCAGCGGCGCATACGTGGAAGGCGCAAAAGTAGTTATAAAGAATTTGGCGACGGATGAGTCGGTTGAGGTCACGACCGACAGCTCCGGTGCCTATGCCGCCAAATTGTTGCGCATTGGCGCGTACTCAGTGACCGTGGAAAGACAAGGTTTTAAGAAGGGAGTGGAGCCGAATGTGGAGGTAGGCGTCAACCAAGTAGTACGAGTGAATCTCAGTCTCCAGGTGGGTTCCGCGACCGAATCAGTAGTAGTGACCGGAGCCGCCCCCTTACTACAAACCGAGACCTCCTCCCTAGGAACGATAGAAACGGAAAGGCGGATTTCTGAGCTGCCGCTAAACGGCCGCAACTTCATACAACTTGCCTATCTGGGGCCAGGTGCTAACAGCGGCCAGACAGGGTCTAACGTTTCCGGCGGGGTCTTTGAGAACGAAAGGGCGAATGAAGCGCTCTCCGTAAATGGATTGCGGGTCTCGAACAATAACTTTCTGCTGAACGGTGTTGACAACAATGAGTTTGGCCTCGGAGGTGTGGTCGTGCTTCCTCCGCCGGATGCTATTCAGGAATTCCGCACGGAAGAGAACTCCATGAGCGCTGAATTTGGACGCGGGGGAGCCGCGGTGAACGTGGTGGAAAAGTCTGGGACCAATCAGATTCACGGTGGGGCATTTGAATTTATCCGCAACGACGTATTGGACGCGAGAAACTATTTCTCGTTCGCACCCACGCCAAAACCAGCTTTTAGGAGAAATCAATTTGGTGCTTTCCTCGGAGGCCCGATAAAGAAAGACAAGACATTCATCTTCGGCGACTATCAGGGGAGCAGGGTGCGTGAGGGCCTACCCTACATATCCACCGTGTCCAATGCTGCAGAGCGCACTGGCGATTTTAGTGACCGGTTGACAGGACAATTCTTTTCGCCCTGTGATGCCCCTGGTCCAGGCGAGTCGTTCGACACAGGCACCATTTTTGACCCGTTCAGCACCCATAGCTATACGTGCGTAAACCCGAGTCCGAAGACCGGGCAGCAGACTGTTCAGCTTCGCGATCCGATCAGCTACCAGGGCCAGCTGAACGTAATCCCGCCTACAATGATCGATGCGACGGGTTCGAATATCGCCAGTTTGTATCCGCTGCCCAATGTTTCGGGCTTGATTAACAACTACTTTTCAAGCCCTAAGCGAATGAATGATCAGGATTCGTTCGACATCCGGCTCGACCATCATTTCCGCGAACCGGACCAGATCTTCGCGGGGTACAGCTTCGATGATATCCGTAGCCTCAGGCCAGGGCCGTTAGGGGACTTGGGCGGAGCAAGTTGCTGTCCAAGCCTCGACAAGACGCGAGCGCAGCACGTTAGCCTTGGATGGACTCACACTTTTTCAGGGCGCCTGCTCAACGACGCTCATGGCGGATTCTTCCGTTACGCGGTGAATGCTTTGCCACTCTTGTTCGGCAAGAACCTGTCTGAGCAGGTGGGAATTCCCAACGCCAATCGTGGCGACGTCAACTCTTCAGGATTGTCCTTTATTAATGTCGCCAGCTTTACTTCGCTCGGCGACTCTCTGTGGACGCCCGAACATGCTTTCGAAAACATTTTTCAAGTGGCAGACACTGTGACCTGGGTCCGGAACAAGCATTCTTTCAAGTTCGGCATTGACTTCCGCCGGCAGCAGCGCAACTTTTTTCAGCTCACCGCGTCTCGCGGGCAATTCAGTTTTCCAGGGGGGTACACCGCGGACCTGACCACCTCGACAGGCGGCAATGGACTGGCCGACTTGCTGCTAGGAATCCCAAATTCGTCCAGCCAGGATTTCCTGACTGGACTGTATCCGACACGCTATTGGGACCTCGCGGAGTTCGCGCAGGATGATTTTCACGTCTTGCCGAACCTTACTTTGAACATTGGCTTGCGCTACGAGGTGACCTCGCCCGCCAACGGACGCGTTGGCAATTTCGATCTCGATCGCGCTGTTGTTGTGAATTCCTATGGACCGAATGCGGTGCCTCACGCTGGCGTTCAGTTCGACAAGAGCGACTGGGCGCCGCGAATCGGCTTGGCCTGGTCGCTGCAGAAGCAGACCGTCGTCCACAGCGCGTTCGGCATCTTCTATTCAAGCGAGGGGAATATCTTTGATGACTTAGGCCTGAACCCCCCGCAGCTGGCGTTTACATCGCATTTTTTCAACGTGGGCCAGGTACCCTCAGCGAGCCAATTTATATCTGCCGGTTTTTCGCCGACGATTCCATTCGCTGATCCCAGTCACCCAATCGGGGTCGTGCGAACCACTGGCCCCGTACGTCGTATGCCCCGGATCCTCGAGTGGAACCTGGGCATTCAACACGAATTCTCGCAGAACTGGGTGGCGCAAATTGGATACATCGGCACGCGTGCGTACCACTTGTGGAATCATGAGGTCAGCGACCTGAACCAGCCTCTTCAGCCGTTGGACTCCAACTTCTCTGATGCCACGGGCAATTTTGGTCGCCCGTACTTCAACGTCTTGCCGGACTTGAGCAATGTTTTGCCATTAGATTTTCCACAACTCCATATGTTCTATAACGCCCTCCAGGGCTCGCTGAACAAGCGCTTTTCAAACGGATTTAACTTCCTGGCTTCGTATACGCTGGCTCACAATTTGGGTAACGCAGATGGCAACGTGGGCGCGGCAATCCAGGATGCTCACCATCCAGAAAGAGAGTACGGCCCGGTCCTACCGGACCTTCGACATCGTTTTGTGGTGAGCTATATTTACGAGCTACCGGTTGGCCGAGGCCGACATTTCCTAAGTAATCTAAGCAGTGTTGCCGAGGGGATTATCGGAGGATGGCAGATCGGTGGAATAACGAGTGCGCAGAGCGGCGAGGCATTTACTGCCGGCTTGTCCGGAGATTCCAGCAATACCGGGAGCGGCAGTTATCGGCCGGACCAGACCGGCAATCCTTACGACTTCTCCATTGGGACGGCCCAACAGAGGAGTCTGGGTTGCGATAATCCTGGCCACCAAACGCTGGCGTGTTGGTATAACCAAGCCGTGTTCGATGTGCCGCCTTTGGCTCCCGGACAACAGGTCGCGCACATGTTCGGCAACTCGCGGATTGGCAACCTGCGCGGCCCAAAGCTCGTCAACGTGGATTTTGTTCTGCAGAAGAGCTTCAAGCTGCATGAAACTCATCAGATTGAGTTCCGCTCCGAGTTCTTCAACATGTTGAACCACCCCAACTTCGGCTTGCCCGGCAACACTGTTGATCAGCCAGGAGGAGCCAGCATCACCAGTACCGCGACCGACAATCGGCAGATTGAGTTCGCCTTGAAATACAAATTCTAGCCTGACTTCTCTAGCTCTACTGGCTCGGTCACGTCACAAGGGTGCCTTTTCTTGTGTCGAAGCAGAATCGTAACCGGGTTTTGCGAGCACGAATTGCCTGATCGCGCTTCTGTTTCGCGCCATTTGGTCACGGTGATTTCGCTCCAATTTCCGATAGAGATCCAATTCCCGCTCGGCCAAAGTTAATTGATTCAGGTCTCGATAAATCTGTCCAAGCTTGTAGTGCGCCATTTCGGAGTTGGGATCCAATCGAATTGCCTCAAGAAAGCTGACGACGGCCTTTTCGGTTTGCTTACGCTGAGCATAGAGTGCACCTAATTCAAGGCGCGCTAAAGCCAATTGCGGGTTTAGGCGGGCCACCTTCTCGAGCAGAGATTGTGCCAAATCGAGACCGTCTGAGTGATTCGAAGCCACGCTCTGACGAAAAAGCGCCGCCGCGTAGCAGAACACAGCCTGCGGATTCTCAGGAAAGCGTTCCGCTAGATGCCGAAGCCTGGGCTCTACCTTTTCCCATGCAGATACGACCACGAACGTGGGCAAGGCATTCCAGGCGAGAAACGCGTCAGGAGATGAGGGATCAGTCTCTAGGGCGCTCATAAACGCATCTGCGGCATCGGCATATTGGCGGAGGGCGAATTGAGCCAAGCCCTTCCCTACATGTAAGCGGGCGGATGCCGGAAATTTCTGGGAGCTTACCCGAAAGACCTCAAGTGCCGGGCCAAACGTCAAATGCACGAGGTATTCCGCGCCGAGGTCAAAATAATATTGTTCTTTCTCCGGATCGAGATCCACGGCGTTCTGGTAGTGGCGCACGGCTTGCAAATATAGGCCCGCGTCTTCTTCGAGTGATGCCAGGAGGTCATACAGCTCGGCACTCGGTTGTTGCTCGACCGTGTGTTGAAGCAACTCAATCGCGGCTTGCGAGTTAGCCTCTGCCTTATAGGCCAAAGCCAAGTTATAGGCTGCGAGATAACTCGTCGATTGCACCTGCAACGTTTGCTGAAAATGCGAAATCGCTGCCGAGTAGGCGCCCCCGGATGCAAACATTAATCCGAGCCCGTAGTGTTGCTCCGGAGAAAGATGTATGGGCGCAGGAGGTAGTTGCGTCCAGGACCTATCTCGCATGGCGAGAGTGCTGCGCACCAGGGCAAGATAGATGTCGAACGATTGCGGAGTAAGGTCGTACGCACGCCGGTAGTCACGACTTGCGGCAGTTTGGTCTGCAAGCTGCTCGGCCACTTCTCCTGAGAGGACGTAAAATTTGGCTTGGGTCGCACCATCTTGAGGAGGAACTAACCTCGTTAGCACCTTCTGAGCGTCAGCCGGTCTTTTCAGCTCCATCAGGCTTCGAGCCAACTCATAGCCGGCCTGGAAGTCCCCGGGTTGGCTGTCCCGCGCCTTTTCAAGGTATGGGACAGCTTCCCCATACCTTCGACTTTCCGCCAAAATCGTACCGAGACCTACTAGCGCCGTGAAATTGTGCGGGTCCTCCGTGATGGCCTGGCGGAATGTTTTCGCAGCTTCGGCACTGCGCCCCAATTGCCAAAGCAGTGCAGCAAGATTGTTGTAACCCATGGGCGCATGAGGCAGCAGGCGGACGACCTTCCTGAAACTAGCCTCAGCCTCACCAGTACGACCGAGCTTAGCAGTCACCAATCCTCGAAGGTTGTTCAGAGAGGGATCGCCCGGTTCACGCGCCAAAGCAGTATCTATTTCTACGAGCGCAGCGTCAGTTCGTCCGGCTTGCAATAATTGGAAGGCTCTGTCGTACGCGGAAGATGTGTTCGGGGGATTTGCCTGACCTGCCAGTTGAGCGCACTGAGCGGTTGCGAACAGCAAAACCAGAACAATCGGCCGAAAATGGCACGACAAAACGGTTTCAAAACTTTTCCTGACCAACAATACCCTTTCCTTCCTGGATCACAACCAAGCGATTGGCAGGCACGTGTTCCAAGATTTCCTGCCTGCCGCCCAACCAATTAACGGTCACGCGAGTCGCTTCGTGCGCGCGGCCGAGGCCGAAGTGCAATCGCAAATCGCTTTGCGAGCAGAAACTGCCGCCGCTGCGCACTTCCTGAATTTGCCGCCGGCCTTCGGCCTCGACAATCACACGGGATCCTATCGCGGCGCGACTGGCGCGCGTTCCCACAAGCCTAATCAACAGCCATGAGTGCGGCGAAGGCGACTGATTTCGAAGCAAGGTGGGAGAGTCATTCAGGTTGTTGATCACCACATCGATTTGTCCTGTATGAAAGATGTCGCCAAAAGCCGCGCCTCGGCTGCAACGCGGAAGTAGTAAGCCAGGTCCGCCCCGCGCAGAGATGTCCTGGAAGCGGCCGTTTCCCAAATTGCGGTACAAGATCCTCTTGCCTTCCTCTTCTTTCGGCTTTCCGTGCCTTCCGCCCAGACCCGGAGGGTAAATCGCGCCCGTGGCAATGAAAACATCGAGCTGGCCGTCATTGTCAGAGTCGAAAAAAGCGGTGCCCCACTTCACCGAGGAAGTCTGTCCACTGAGGCCGGCTTGGAACGTGCGATCGCTGAAGTATCCATTTCCCTGGTTGTGGTATAGGGAAGTGGTCTGATCTGAGTAGTTGGTTTTTATGATGTCGAGAAGACCATCCCCGTCATAATCCCCAGCGTCCACACCCATTCCACCCTGCGAACCTCCGTTTTCGTCAACGGCTACACCAGCGAGCAGGCCCACTTCGGTGAATGTCCCGTTGCGATTATTTTTGAAGAGCAAACTCGGGGTCGAATCGTTCGCAACGTAAATATCGGGCCAACCATCGTTGTCGTAGTCGGCAGCGCAAGGCGTAAAACCATAGGCCGGGTCGGAGTTTGCAATACCAGTGGCTTTGGACACATCTGCGAACGTTCCGTCACCGTTATTGTGATAGAGGATGTTCTTTGATCCTTGCAAGCCTGCTGGCCCGTGCAACACGGGCGATTGCACGCCCACGAGGGACGGATCGGAGTCGTACAGCGCGAGGCCGGACTCGTATGCGACATAGTTGCTGACGAAGAGATCGAGATGGCCATCGCGGTCGTAATCGAGAAAAGCGGCCCCGGAGTTCCAGTGGTTCTCCAGTTGTAGTAGCCCGGATTCGCGGGTGACGTCGGTGAAGGTGCCGTCTCTGTTGTTGCGGTACAGCGCGTTTTTGCCGTAATAAGTGACGAATAAATCCAGGAAGCCATCATTGTTATAGTCCCCGACGCATACTCCCTGGCCCCAGCCGGAGCGCACGAGATTGGCCTTTGCGGTCACATCGGTGAATGTGCCGTCGTGATTGTTCCTGTAGAGGTGATTGGTTGGCTCTTCTCCTTTGGGGAACCCACTTAGGCCCCAGCTATTCACGACAAAGATGTCCAGCCATCCATCATTGTCATAATCGAAGAGAGCAATTCCGCCACCGGTTGTGGAGAGAAGAAAGTCTTTGCTTTCGTGTCCCGCGACCACAGTCTTCGCAGTCAACCCCGCCTGAGTTGCGATGTCAACATAGTTTGGGACGTACTCGTCATCCCTACCGATCTTTGCGCATAAGAGAAGAGGGAAGGGCGGCAAAGCACAAAGCCCCAACTGAAAAAGGGCCTGGAGGCTCTGCCGGCGGTTCACGGGGCAAATTTTAGCATGTGGGTCCACGGCAACGTTGGTGGATACCAGCGTGCTCTGTACACTCGGCAGCGCGTGTAGCTCAGCGGACTGCTTTCAGAAACGTCAGAAGATCCTCCATCTGAGTGACAGTGATTTGCTTCTCCAGGCCTTCCGGCATCATTGAGACCTTGCTGATGCGCATGCTTTTGATATCTTGGCGAGCAATGACCGTCTCCCTCCCTTGCTCTTGCCGCAGGGTGATCGTTGCAGAAGTCTGCGCGCTCATGATCCCATCCACGATGTCTCCGGATGCAAGCTCAACCACATAAGTTTCAAAGCCGTGTTCGATCGATTTGCTGGGCAGAATGATGTCTTCCAAAAGTTCCGGTGCGGGATGATTGCGCACCGTTCCCAGGTTGGGACCGACGGCCACGCCCACGCCATCCAGAGCGTGACATCTTGAGCAGACGCGCGTAAATGTTTCTTTGCCTCGCGCTGCGTCGCCAGCCATGTTCAACGCCGTCTGATATTCTTTCAAGACTTGCTCGCGCTGCGCCGAGCTCTGCTCGAAAAGCGACCTTGCTAACTGTCGAACAGCGGGATCAGAGTCCATAAACAGGCGCGGCTTGTACGGTTCGAGCTGCCAGGTTTGCACGTCTCCGTTCTTCACGGCCTCGAGCAGAAGACGGACACGATCGGAACCTCCGCTCAGCAGCGTGTTAGTAGCCTCCGCTCGAACGGTAGCGCTCATGCCGTTCCACTTGGCCAGCAACAATGCGCCTACTTTGGGACCTCTGACGGAGTTAAGCGCCTTCACGGCGGCGATCTGGACCGCGTCGGGCTCCTGGGGGTCCAGCAAGCTTTCCAGTAAAGGTGCCTCGCGATCGGATTTTGCGAGCGCCAAGAGCTCCAATGCGTCAGCTCGTACAGCGGCGTCGGCTTTCCGATCTGCGGCTATGACTTCAGCGCGCTTCAGCGCTTCTGCGGCAGCGGAGTCGTCCGGAAGTCCGAGGACGGCCAGCAGATGCACCGCCGCGTGACCCACGGGTCCTGGCCGGCGCTCGAACATTCGCAGAAAGGTATCGCGATCTCCCTTTAGGGCTGCCTTAGCATCAGCACCTTTGGCGCGAACGCCCTCAGCCATGCCGTCGAGCGTGGCCCCGCCCCACCAATCGGAATTGCGGTGGGAGCTGTCAGCCACGGTTGCCAGGAGTCGCCGCATTTCTTTCGCGTCCGCTTTCATGCCGATCACAGAGCCGACTTGATGAAAGAATTCGCGCCGTCCCTTCGTCTCGTTATCGGCGAACCGAGAAACCGCCAGCTCAAAATATGGCAGTGCGCGGCGCGGAGGCGCAGTTAGCGCGGCCACCTGCATCCAGGGGTCTTCTACGCCGTCCGCCAGAAGCTTGTTCTGAGCGGCTGCGGCATCCGGAGAGTCAATGAATCCGAGCGTGCAAAGGAGCTGGAATCGAACCTTGGCATCAGGGTCGCCGGCCATCTCCGTGAGCTTCCGCGTCAGCTCAGGAGACTTCGCCAAGTAGGCTTCAGCAAGGCGAATTGCGTTTTCGCGGACACCCGCTACGGGATCGTTAAGCGCCTTTGTTACCAGACTAGGCTCAAGTTTTCCCAAGCCGTCGATTGTCCACAATGCGTGCACGCGCCCGAGGGGCGACGTACTTTCCTCGAAAAGACGAACGAGGAGCGGAACTGCATCGGTGCGATGGCCCTCCACGAGCAAACGCTGAGCCGTCCGGCGCCACCAGATGTTCGGGCTAGCCAATTTTTGGACAAGCTCCGCGTCTGGCGCTTGGCCGAGTCGAATGTTTTTGGGTAAGGGCAGCGCCGACTGTGCATCGGGAACAATTCGGTAGATTCGGCCACGATCTTGTCCGTTATAGAGGTATCCGGCATGATAGGTGTCCGCAGCCATCCACTCCGGATGTTCGATGGTGTTGCGGTAATAATCGATGAGGTACAGAGCCCCATCCGGTCCGATGTACATATTCACGGGCCTGAACCAGGCATCTGTCGAGGCTATGAACTCGGCGTTCTGTTCCAGGCGGCGCGCGCTGTAAGTTGCGCCCGCATCTGACCATACATCGCAATGCACCATGTTGTGCGCAGACTCAGCCACGCAGGCCACGCGATCAAATGAAGCCGGGAACGTGCCGCCCATGAATGGCAGTGTGATACTGCACGAAGAAGTGAGCGTGCCGACATCCGTCAGGATTTCGAATCGCGGATTTCTCGTGATCGGAAAAGCTTTGTTGTTCTCATCCGTGGAAACATCCTGCTGAACCTTCGACACCAGAAGAGCGGGATTTCTCTGCAAGTAGCGAGCGGCGATAACATCGTGGCGTCCGTTGCTGTCGTTCGTGACGGTGAAATGGCGTCCCCATTCATCAAAGGCCTGCCCGTATTGCGACCAAGCGGATAAGAACTCGAGCTCATGTGTCTCTGGCCTGAAGCGCACGCTGCGCGGCGCCATTCTTAACCGCGGTCCTTGGCCATCCGCAAAGCGAATGTCGCTGCCCCGGTCTCCAAATGGGTCCTGGAACACCACCGTGTGAATCGGTCCTTGGTGGTTGAGGTAAATCCAATTATCCGGACCGTAGAGCGGACCGTTCACCATGTGCTGTGGATTTGTGAACGCAAAACCGGTAAGGATTTTCTCGCGGACGTCAGCCTTGCCGCTTCCGGTTGTATCCTTGAAAAACCACACGTCGGGAGCTGCGGTCACAAGGACGCCGCCCTTCCAGCACATCACGCCATTGGGCATGACGATTTGATCCGCAAAGACTGTGCGACGATCGGGAATTCCATCGCCGTTCGTGTCCTCAAGCAGCACGATGCGGCCTATCGGCCTCGTGTCCAGCGGATAGCCCGTATCCTCGGCGACGTAGATGCGCCCGTTTTCGTCCCAATCCATCGCCACGGGGCTGCTGATCAGCGGCTCCGCGGCAAAGGGCTCAATATGAAAGCCCTTGTCAATTCGAATCGTCCGGAGAGCTTCTCTCTGGCTGTAGGGCGGACCAGCTTTGCTGCGAAATCGCACAAAAAGACCGCCCACCGTAATGCCAACTATCGACAGCGAAAGGATGCCGAGGAGCCAAACGCGTCGGGGCGATGATGAGCTCACAGGAAGTGACATTGTACGGTGATAGAAGCCTTGCGACGGGCAGCAGGCGTGGGCAGAAGTCTACGCTCACATGTTGAGATGTCAAGTACGACGACCCGCCAAAAAAGTACAAAACTGCAAGATCTCTTGATTTCTCATGCCCTCGGCAACGAGGCGAACGACGTCTCGTTCACGCGGCGTGAGTAGCGACGTTTTGTTCGGATCCCCGCCAATGACGCTTATCCGCTCTTATACTTCAGGTTGAGAGTGCTGCTAATGCGAGGAAGTTGGCCTGTAAAGAGGAAATCGGTACACCAAAACGATCAATTCCGCGATAGCCCAATGTGGAAGCGACTACCTAGTCGTTTTCATTTGCGCCGCAAGGTGTCTGATCTTGCCGAGCATGCACGCTTCAAATGGATGGTTTGCACGCTTGCACTGCTGGACTCCTGCTGGACTCTGGGCTGCAAATGAGGCGTTTTGAGGCAAATGAGGATGCGCTAACACCAACCAAATCAATCAAAATCCGGTGAGCACGAACTGGGCAGGTAAAATTAGCAAACCGTTGCCGCCGCGAAAACATTTGGAGAAACTCACTTCTGAAGTTTCGTGACGAATGGCGCGATGAGCAGTGCTGGTTCTTGATCCCCTGGTGCGACGTCAGGAGGTAACTACGTCCAAAATTTGGGGCACTTAGCGGGGCACCTGAAATGCTGAAAGCGTGCCAAGTACCTTAATTTGAAGGCTGCGCGGACTAACTGATGCTCGTCGGGCAAGTACCCGAAGGTCGTCAGTTCAAATCTGACCCTCGATTTGAACGCACGATAGCTCTCAATTGTTCCGTTGCGAATTATACGCGGCGGTTTGAAGGCTAGCGTCCCGGAGTATCGTCGGGAATCGCGTGATGGAAGCCGTTCCGGTCACAGGAATTCCTCCATGGGATCGCGGGATGGGACAGGGCGAGATGCGGATCTTCCGATTCGACCTGGGACAGCCTGTAAGGGTCTCAAAACACAAGCCTCGCAAATCCCGAAACGCTGTGGGACAAGTTGGGAAGCCGTGGGGATCGTTTTCTCCACCGATTCTTGCGATCGTTCCCGCCGTTCCCGCACGCCCGTGTATGCGCGGCGGAACGGGAACGGGAATTCGCCCACACCTCTTCCTGACCCGAGTTCTGTGGCGTGCGAAGAACTGATCCGCTAAGTGGGTAAGCGGAACAACGAAACCAGGTGAAACGGAAGCGGGCACTGCAGGGATGCAACCATCGCCGAGGGATAACCTGGTGGGCTTCACACTTCTCCCCACATCGGACGAATAGACCCCCGCATGCCTTGAAAATCCTCTTCCGTTTTTCCCGCGCACTAACGCACCCACTTGTCGGCGTAGCTCCACCTTGTGCATTGGCAGGGTTCGCGGGGCAGAGTTTCCCGACGCGTCGCTCCGTCGGATCAAGACATCAAACCGGGACGATTTTCCCTGCCGAGTGCGGGCCGGTACACTCAATTGTTTGTCATTCCACAACGGTCCAATTGATCGAATCTCGGGGCGCAACTTGGGTGTAGTCGTGGTTGAGTACAGATTGAGTACAAGAAAGGGCGTTTCGGAGGGCCTGATTTTGGACCTAAGTAGCGCCGAATCAACAACAGCCGTTAAAGCTACAGGCCCAAATCGAAGAAGAACTTTGAAATTCTAGTCTCCTGTCCGGCCTAATTCTTTGCAATGGCTTCCTTGCAGCGGCGCACCGTGTCGAGGATGACGTCGGCCGTGGCTTTCCAGACGAAGGGTTGAGGTTCATTGTTCCAGTCCGACAGCCACTGATAAATCGCTCGCTCCAGTTCGCCCACACAA
>Ga0066710_100004658_pt1 | contig 12217 bp, 8 predicted proteins | sample GraSoiAngelo_159_FD_79666 | JGI IMG/M metagenome (GOLD analysis project Ga0066710, IMG submission 79666) | Grasslands soil microbial communities from the Angelo Coastal Reserve, California, USA - 14_1009_16_40cm | ecosystem: Environmental > Terrestrial > Soil > Grasslands | place: USA...
CCGGTGACTACTACTCTGTCGAGTTTCGCCAGTTTTTTGATCCTCCGGGTTGGATTCGAGCCGACGATTCTGAGTTCAATATCTGGCATTTCAGCGCGGATCAGGGGAAGGATCTTGTCCACGAAGTAACAAACTCCATCAATGTTGGGGAAATAATCCATACGCCCTAAGAAAACGATGGACTGTGGCGGCCTGTCTGAGGACCCATTCGGAGAAAAGTAGGAAAAGTTCACACCATTCGGAATGACGGTACAAGGCTTGGAGACTTGAAGAGTTTCGAATTCATCTTTTTCGCCTCGAGTGATTACCGTACAGAGATCGAACGCACGCGCGACCTCTCGCTCGTACGCGCGGAGCTTATCGGACTCAAATGCGTACATCCATGACAGTGGAAAGCTTCGCCACCTTGAATACTCCGCCCACTTGGCGGAGTCCAGATCACCAAAATCCATGATCCGAAGCCCGGCAGGAATGTCCATTGCGTATTGGGCAACAAACGCGCAATGAACGAAAACGATATCGAATTTAGTTCGAAGAGCCTTTTCGCGGATTCGATGGTCCAGCTTTGAAGACCAAAAGTACGCAACAGAGGACGATGCCCGTGTTGGTAGAGCGCGAATTGCCTGCAGCCATCGCGTTCGAGGTGACACGACTTCCACAAGAACGTCGTCACAGTAGTCTTTCAGCCCCGCGCCCTCAGTGAGTTCGTTTTCTGTCTCCGCCAAACTGGCTACCGTCACAGAATGTTTATGACTCAGGTGACGGATCATGTTGAACGGCCGAATCTTTCCACCTCTGTTCGGCGGGTAAGGTAGGCGATGGCAAATAAACAGTACGTTCATTTTTCAGCCGCCTATTGCCATGGTTTCGGTCATCATTTCGGTTAGGTCCTGATGCTTGGTGCCGTCCAGGAATATCTGACACCACAGTTCGAGATTAATCAGTGCTAGGAGTTGGTCCGTGTAGTCACCTTTTTGAGCTTTGTGTTTTGCGACGATCTCTCCAACAGCCGCCGGATTAAAAAGTCCTCTCCGTCTTATTTGTTTCTCGGAAAGCAAGCTGTCTACCAAAGGGCCCAGCTCGTTTCGTATCCACGATCCCATCGGGGCGCCGAAGCCACGCTTCTTGCGGTGCAGGATCTCACGTGGCAACCAGGGCGCGACGACCTTCTTTAGAAGGTATTTCATCGTGAATCCACGAATCCTTAGAGAATCCGGCATGGAAGCCGCCAATTCGACCAGCTCGTGATCTACAAAAGGAGCGCGGCATTCAATCGATGCGGCCATCGTCATCTTGTCAGTCAATGCGAGAAGGTCATCCGGCAATGACGTCTTCATATCTGCATAAAGGAGTTTCCTGAGACCGGATCGCTCGGGATGCGCTTCAAGGTACTGCTTCAATACTTCCGATGCGAAGCCGTTCCGGCCTTGCAACTCCGTTTCGAAGCCGCTATTTAAAAGGTCTTTTTGGGAATCAGATGAAAACAGAGTCACATAGCTCATGTATTGCTGCGAGGAATCAAATCCCGCGGATCTGACGAACGCATCCGCGTAGCGGACGTAATTCTTTAAACTTGAGTGCCGATCCTGGGGCAGCGCAGCGAAGAAGCTGGGGAGCCACTTACTTCTGAGGATCGATGGCAACCACCTGTAGTACTGTCCCAACTGATTCCCCAAGTAGCGACGGTATCCGCCGAAAAGCTCATCACCACCGACGCCTGAAAGAATGACAGTGACAGTTTCTCTGGCCAGCTTGGCTACGAGATACGTCGTCACAAACGCGGAATCCGCGAGTGGCTCATCGAGATGCCAGATCAGATTCGGCAAAAGCCGTCCAATTTCAGGCCTGACGATGATTTCATGATGATCGGTACCAAAGGCTTTCGCGACAATGCGCGCGTAGGGCAATTCATTGTAGAAGCGATCGCTTTGGTCAAAGCCAATCGAGTAAGTCTTTACAGGCTCGTCCATCATCCCGGCCATCGCTCCGACGATTGCACTCGAATCGATGCCACCACTCAGAAAAGCACCCAACGGCACATCGCTGATTAGGCGGATACGGATCGATTCCAGCAGCTTCTCACGCACGGTTTCGATCCATTCACGCTCCGACCGGATTTCAACTTGTCCCGAGGGAATGTCCCAATATTCCTGCTCGCGAACGCGCCCGTTTTCGATCACCATGTAATGTCCGGGCATGAGCTTTTCGATACGGTCAAACAAAGTGAAAGGCGCCGGCACGTACCCGAGCGCAAGATATTCGTGAAGCGCCCGGACGTTGAACTTTCCGGGATTTTGCGAGACTTCCAGCAGAGACTTGATCTCGGAAGCGAATAGAATCCGGTGACCTTCACGATTTATGTATAAGGGCTTTTTGCCCAGGCGGTCCCGCGCTAGTATGAGCCGGCAACGAGCAGCATCCCATAGGGCGATTGCAAACATTCCGCGGAGGCGCTTGAAGAGATCGAGCCCCTCTTCCTCATACAGATGAACGATAACTTCGGTATCCGAGCCGCATCGGAACCTGTGTCCGCGGCTCTCGAGATCGGCGCGCAGTTGCTGAAAATTATAGATTTCGCCATTGCACACTGCCCAAACAGTGTTGTCTTCGTTAGGTATGGGCTGGTGGCCGCCTTCGACATCAATAATGCTCAGACGGCGCATCCCAATAGCCATTTCTCCATGGCTATAATGACCGTGATCGTCAGGACCCCGATGAATAATGACCTGACCCATCTTGTACAAGACGTCTTCGGTGACGTGGCGATCTGCTCTTAAATCAAGCGCGCCAAATATTCCACACATGGATTTTCTGCAGCCTCACTTAGTTGACAAAATAATAAAGGATTGCTACCGCCGAGCCGTGGGCCGGCCCCCGATTGGGGGCAGGAAAAAGTAAAGGCCTGTGCTGCTGGTCATACGACCTACGTTGTAACCTGCCGGAACTAGACTGCCGCGTTGCGAGATGTACCAAAATTGCGCGGTCCACATTACGTGCCGCTGCAGAGCGACCTGCACTTCAGCGCTAGCTGAAAGGTATTGAAGCTTGGAACCGCCACTAAGGGCCGCTCCGCGGTTGTAGGCGGAATCGAGGTTTACACTAACTCTTCGCGAGAGCCACTGACCGTAAGATGCGCTAAACATGTCCCCACCCATCAAAGCCTGAGGACCAACTGCTCTGTAAAAGCCGCGATAGTAGTGCAGGTTCACGCGCGCAGACCGGGATGTTTTCGAAAGTCCAGCTTCAAGACTTGCGCCCGTCCGTCGACCCTCTTGATAGCGCGTATGGTCTGCTCCTCCGGCAATCGACAGTTGCAAATTTCGTCGAAGTACAAAATTCAATCCGCCAACCTGCAACCGTTGAATGCTGCCCGCCTGAAATCGCGGATCTACCTGATTGAGATAATGGAAATAGCTGTTCTGGAGAAACAGCCACTTGTTCACTTGATATTCGCTTCGAACGCCCGCTTGAACGCCTTGTACGGCACCAAACGATGAGTTGCTAAAGCGCCACCGGTCATAGCTGGAAATCACAGAGATATTGCTTCTCTTGCTCGCGTGATAATTCAGGCTAGTGATAAGCGAATTCGTCGTCATGCGGCTATGTAGCGCATAAAGTGGCTGAGAAAAGCTCGGATCATACACTGCCGGCAAACTGGACCTCAGGAAAGTTCCGTAATCGTCAATCGCAGATCTGAAATTGTCGGCCAGTTGAAGAGATAGGTTGCGAGACAACTGGTAGTCGAAGCGAATGCCGGCCGCGTGTTCAGAAGCACGAATGTCTTTGTGTTGGTTGCTGCGTCTAAAGCCGAACGTATAGTCGAATTGAAAATGAGTCCGGCCCGTATTAAGAGTAGAAAAAACCCGCGGTTGTACCATCGTGAAGGTCAACGATTTGCTCGTCGATACCGGCGCTGAGAAATTTGGCGCCGAAAGTTCCATCACACCGAAAGAGAAGCCTATCGGCGCCCGCATGGCAGCAAGAGCTCTTTCGGCGAGTGATGCGTCTCTGAGCACCTGTTCCCTAGTTTCCTTTGTGTCAGATGTTGTTTCCTGCGGTTCGGGAATTGTTTGTGACAGAGCGTTAACTGTGCCGGCAAGACAGCACAGCCAAACGACGAAGGTTGTTTTCATAAGCCAGAATTTCGTTTGCATCACAGATTGAGCGGAAACAAAGCGGGTCATGGAACGATCACGATATCCCCGGTTCGAAGTTGAAAGTTTTGCTTATAGTCTCTCCCCTCGGAGAAACTCTTGTAGTTGAAGCGGTACCGGCTTTGTTTGTCTCCCTCTTTTCGAAGGATGGCAATGTCTTCCGACTTTGCGAATTCTGCGAGGCCGCCCGCTCTCACCAGCAATTCCATAACGGTAGTGGGGCTTGTTAAGGGGTACGGACCCGGGCGGCCGACAGCTCCCGCGACATAGGCGATTTGGCTGTGGATCTCTGTCACAATCACCGATACATTCGGATCAGCTACAAATGCCTTCAGACCCTCCGTGATTTTCGCCTGCAGCTCTTTAGGAGTCAGTCCACTTGCCTGGACATCACTAAGTAATGGAAGCCCGATCTTTCCATCCGGCCTGACCAGAGCTCTGGGGATCGATAGCTCAGGTTCGTGCCAGACGAGGATTTGGATGACATCCTCCGGGCCTATGACAAATTCGTCCGCTGCGGTCGATGTCGGCTGCTTACCTGATGCATCGGGTGACGCATTAGTTCTTGGCGGAACGCTGCGCACTGCAAGACTTCTCTGGGAACCGTTCTGTGAAAATCCGCGACCGGCAAGTACGCAAAACAAAACAATCAGAGAAACGATCTGTTTCATCGGATACTCCTTAACGACGTAAGAGTCATCTATGTCTCCGCTCCAGCGGGCCTTGCAAGAGATTCTGCTGTGACTCGCGAGTTTGCGCGCCGACTGTAGGCTTCATGCTGGATTGCCGCGTCGGACAGGGTCGTGAACTCGAAGTCTCGCAGCAGGTGCTCTAGCTTGGCGGCCATGGTCCGGAGATTGGTGTAATGCCTTAGCGTTGATCTGATCCCGGCCTGGATGACCGGTTGGGCTGGGTCAATTTCCCAGGGATGAAAATAGACCATCACCGGCTGTTGTTCCATACGGTTGATATGGCGAATTGCCCATTGAGTAGCTCCATAAGGAACTAATCGGAGGTATCCTCCACCGGCCACACCCCAATTGTTTTGGACCTTTCGAATAGTAGAGGGCGGAAATTCGAAGACCCAATTGCCTTTTGGCGTTGTGTGCCAGTAGGGGAAACGATCTGCGTCTGGAATTCCGTACAGATCATGGCGGACTGGAAATAGCGATGAGTCGAAGGTATAACCTTCTTCGGCCAGGATGTCCAACGCCCACATGGTGCTCTTTACAATCGAGAAACTTGGCGCACGAAATGAGCGTACTGGCCGCTGAACCTGATCATTCAAAATGTGCGTTGCCGTCCTCAAGTCCTCACGGAACTGGTCTGGAGTCAGCGTCTGCAGCCGCCGGTGCGCAAAACCATGACACCCAATTTCATGGCCTGCCTCCGCGATCCGTTTGGAGAGACTCGGAAGTTTTTCCGCCACCCAGCCCAGGATGAAGAAGGTCGCCTTAGCCTGATATTTGTCGAATAGTTCCAGGATCTTGTCTACGTTTCGTTCCACTCGACGCTCATAGAAATCCCATTCCTCGAACCGAACCCTGGAGGCGAATGCCTCAACGTGGAAATAGTCCTCGACGTCTACGCTCAAAACATTTTTCATTTAAACTGACACCTTGTTTACCTGATCAATGATCCCGTCAGGAACCCCTGCGAACCAGGACTGTTTTTATCGTGTTGAAAATGACAAGCAGGTCGAGAGCACAGGAAATGTTCTTGATGTAGAACAGGTCATACTGGAGCTTTTCGATCGAATCTTCTATGGTATTTCCGTATCGGTAATTGATTTGAGCCCATCCCGTCACCCCCGGCTTAACGGAGTGACGTAGATTATAGAAGGGAACCACAGCGGATAATTCCTCGACGAACTTAGGACGTTCGGGCCGAGGACCCACCAACGTCATATCGCTCTTTAATATATTGATAAGCTGCGGAAGTTCATCAAGCCGGGTTCGACGTAGAAACTTGCCGACCCGAGTTACGCGTGCGTCCTGGGACGAGGCCCATACGGGTCCCGTGCCCTGCTCGGCATCCCGCCGCATTGAACGGAATTTCCATAGGCAAAACGTCTTGCCACGCTGACCGAGTCGTTCCTGCCGGTAGAAAACCGGTCCGGGTGAATCCAGTTTAATCAGCAGCGCTATCAACGGGAATAATGGAAGGAAGAACACGAACAACAGGAAAGAAGTCGAAAATGAAACCAGTTCTTTCAGGAAAAGCACACGCCGGGATACTTCGAAGCCCTCGCCAAAAACCATCCAGCTTGGCTTCAGGTTCTGTACGGCTATTTTGCCGGTTACGTATTCGTATAGACTTGTGGCTTCTTCTATCCGCACACCGCGCATTTTCAGGTTAAGCAATTCATCGATTGGAAGACGCCCTCGTCTATCTCCGAGCTCCACAACGACCCGGTCCACTCCATTATCGGAAACGATTTGCCGCAGCTCCTTATAGAGGCCAAGTACCTTAGGATTGACAATCGAGAGCCCCACCAGAGCCGGATCATCGTCCACGAATCCACACACGGAAAGTCCAAGCTCTCTGTGCCGAATAATCTCTGTCGCGAGCGAACGCGCAAGCGTACCAGTGCCGACGATCAACAGCTTCGAACGACGGTTGCTAACCCTAAAATAGATTCGAACCAGAAAGTGCCATAACGCCAGGACGGCCGAACTCAGCAACAAAATCAAAAGAAAATCATCCGGCGCAGCAATCGAACCGGGAAGGATCTGCTGAAAGATGACCAGCAAGGTACAAGCCAGGAACATTGCCTGACCGAAGCGAACGACAAACTTCAGCGCCCACGGCTTTGTTCCGAACTCATAAAGATCTTTGAGGTGGAGAAAGATCTGGAATGTGATCGCAACAACAAAGGCATGGCCGAGCCATGTGGCATAGGACCCGGGACCACCTGTCTGGAATCGCAAAGTCAGAACACACGTCACGAGCAGAAAATGCTCGAGGACGACAGCACCAAGCCTCTGAAATGCCAAGTAACGAATGAGGAACACAGTTATCGTCCGTGAAAATCCGCCGCGTTGTCTTTCCGCGGGGATGTTTTGGATTGTTAACTCTTGATTAAACGTGGTGGAACGTTCGAAATGGATTTTCCTTGCTGAATGGACGGATAGTAGTCGCCGTAATAGTAGTAGCTCCCGCGTTTGGCTTTTACGCCATTAAGGACCACGCCGACAATGTTTTCTTGTCCCACGCGTTTAATGCATTTTTCCACAAGGTTGACCGAAGTCCGACTCGACTGGACTACGAACAAAATCCCATCACAGAAGGGAAGGATGAAGCCTGCATCCGCCGTTGCCAAGATAGGAGGCATGTCGATAATTACCCAATCGAAACTTTCGGTACCATGCTGTAGCAGGTATTGCAATTCAGGTGAACTCAAAAGCTTCAGGGGGTTCGCATCCGTTACGTCGTTCGGCAGGAAAAACAGATTTGTAACTTTACAGCGTAAGACGCACTCTTCCGGGGTCGCCTCGCCGCGCAACAGTGCCTGAAAGTTAGGTTGTGATTTCCTGTCCTTGAGGCCTAACATCTCGGTAGCGCCGGCCGTCCGCATGTCCGCGTCGATCAGCAACACTTTTTTTCCAGGATTCTGAGCTAATATTCCCGCAAGACAGCAGGCCGAAAATGTCTTGCCCTCGTTCGGTCTGGCGCTGGAGATGAGGATCTTCTTGAGCGGACGTTGGGATTTCCTTGACGACAACATAGAGTACAAGAGACGGAAATGTTCCCCTGCGATGTTTCGGGAGTTCAGGACGACATCCCTAACTTTACTGTCCGCTTCCAGGAACGAAAAACTGCCTGGGACATGATCACTGTCATTTGGAATGGTAAGCTCAACGAATTTCTTCTTCCTCTTCTTCTTTCGATCTTTTGGCACAGTGGGAACCGAAGTCAGAACAGGCAATCTTAGCTGGCTGAGAACCTCTTCTTCGGTATGCAGGGACCCATCGATAAAGTCCCTCATAAACGCGAAGGCTAGCCCGAGCACTAGCCCAGCCATGGCTCCTACTGACGCCAGCAATCGGCGGTTTGGCCCGATCGGTTTCTGTGGAAGGAACGCGGCGTCGACTACTCTGAACAGTTCATTGTTCTCGCTCGAATCGACACGCGTCGCCATGTCTGAATTCAACCGTGTGTTCGAAAGGTAGTTGTACCGCTGTCGCGCAACATCGTTTTCGCGCGTCAACTGAGCTAATTCCTGAGCTACTGCCGGCGGGGGATTCAAACGTTCCTGATAGGATGCGAGCTTGGCAGAGAGCGCATTCTTATCTCGTTGTGTTTTGGCGATATCACGGTTGGCTTGTTCCAGTTCCGCTTCTATCTCGGCAGGTAACAGATCGATCGAAGCATCGAGCGTCGGCAGGCTCGGGACTTCGCCTTGCTTCTCCTTGGGAGCAGGCGCTGCTGGCGGAGGGGGCTGTACGGGCCGAGGCTGCTGCTTGACTAAAGCTTCCAATTGCTGCATTTCGCGAGTCAGCCGTGCGATCTCCGGATGCAAGCCGGTATACCGCAATTTAGCGGAGGCCAATTCCGTGCGTTTGTTATCCAGCTGAATTTCCAAAGGCGACGGCGGCGGCGGTGGTGGCGGCGCTACCGCTGCAGCCGGCGCTGCTTGTGCTTCGGCTCGAGGAGGGGGAAGAGCCTTCAGAGCCATTCGGAGATCCTTGTGTTCTTGAAGCCTGCGCTCGAGCGATTTCCGAAGGTCCAGCGCCGACTGTAACCGGTTTTCAGCGGCAGCCAGTTGGGCCTGCACGTCCCTGAGATTATCTGGAGTAACCGTTTCGGCAGCACTCCCTGCGAATGCCCGGTTGCGGAATTCTACGAGCTTCTCTTCCGTCTTTGAAAGCTCGTTGGCGGCTTCTCGTAGTTGGTCTTCCACAAACTGATTTGCGCTCTGTGCCTTTTCCTTTCTGGAAGAGTCATTCAGTTGGATAACTCTTTCGGCGAGCCGTCCTGTCACGGCCTGTGCCAACTTGGGATCGGTCGATGAAAATCCCAATTTGAATGTATTCGTCGACAGTACTGTCACTTCCATCCTTCCGCCAACCGCTTCCACTGCTCGTTCGGTACCCTCAAGACCAGGAGCGGCCATGTCGAATTCCCGGACAATGGCTTCAAGGAAAGTCCGGCTTTGAAGCTGCTGTCGGACAAAATCCATACGGTCCGCATTTGTTTGACGATCAATGGAACGTATGTAATCCTCCGGAACCAATCGGTTCGAAGCTGCGATTGTCGTCTCGGACTTATAGACTGATGGCAGCCGCCAAACATATGCGGTGGTGCCTGAGCCAGCCAGTATTGTGACAATGATCACATACCAAATCCGGCGGCGGAATATGTCGATGTAGTCGCTGAACGTGAGGTTCTCTGGACTTTTCATAATTCGTATGCTCGTAATGAATATCTAAAGGCGTGTTATGTCAGGACACCACGAGCTTGCGGCAGTAGAAGCCCTCTGCGTATTTCGTAGGTGAGTTGGATTCCATTCCCCGCAGTCTTAACACAGCCAGGAATGTTTCTGTGTCGAACCACCGCTTTGTCCTTTGCGATGGAAAATTTTCCATGATCGAGGTGACTTTCTTTCGGGCTACAGACTCATCCAAATACACGAAAGAATTTGGTGAGCCGAAGTCACCGTCGTATTTAGGAATCTCGTATTCCAAAATAAGGTGATCCCGGAAGGAATTCCAAGTTAGTTCCGAGACCAAGCGATGGTCCTGATGAAAGTCGTTGCGGTAATGCGTCAACACAATGTCGGGAGAGGTGTTTCGCTTAAGCTCTTCGAAGTAGACCTTAATGTCGCTGGCGATGTACGGGAAAAAACTGTTCCTGAATCTTTTGATAACAATGTTCCTTGATTCCGCACGCGAGAGGAACATGTTCGCGCTCTGCCGCGCTTCCTCCGCTCGCGGGTCATCGGAGCTAAGAACGACCCACGAGACTCGAACTTTTTTATGCTGTTCTAACAGCTTCAGGATGCTTCCTCCGCACCCAATTTCAATGTCATCGCAGTGAGCGCCTAGGCAAAGGATCTCCAGCGTTGAATTTTCGTGTTTATGGAGACCCAGACTAAACATGGATCAGTTCGGCCTCTCTCTCTTGCGATGATTTCCAGACTTCCCAGGGAGCATCGCCCCGGCCATACATGTCATCCAGTGACTGTTTATCTTTGAATGTATCCATACAAGCCCAGAAACCGTTGTATTTATATGCCAGCAGTTGTTTCTCTTGGATAAGTCGCTGGAAGGGTTCCTCCACCAATTCCTCACCTTCCCGCAGGTATTTGAAAATTTCATTTCGCAAGACGAAATATCCTCCATTCATCCAGATATCGGCGCGGCCTACGTGGCGAATTTCGCTCACTAAGTCGTTATTCGCTGTTACTACGTGAAAACTGTGGGTGGGCCTCACGCACAAGAACGAAGCGATCCGCCGCTGTTCAAGAAAATAATTGATGTAGTCGGGAAGCGGAACGTCGCTCAAACCGTCCGTGTAATTTGCGAGAAACACTTCTTCTCCCTGCAAATGTTTCTCGACAGCCTTCAGCCTCTGTCCAATATTGGAGGAGATGCCCGTATCAACGAAGGTGATCCGCCAGTCTTGAATATCCCTGTTCAACAGCTTCATTTCTCTGCCGCCTTGCGAGAGGATGAAGTCGTTCGACAAACATTCGTTGTAATTGAGGAAGTAGCTCTTGAAGGCGTCCGCTTTGTAGCCGAGGCAGAGTATGAAGTCCTTGTGCCCATAGTGGGCATAATACTTCATAACGTGCCATACCATAGGCCGATAGCCGATAGGTATCATCGGTTTCGGAACCTGTTCAGAGTATTCGCGGATCCGCATGCCCAGGCCTCCGCAAAACAGGACTACTTTCATTGAACCTCCTGATAAGGTCTGCTACAAATCTGTTAACTTAGAACGGGAGTGTCGGTTGGAATAGATTCGATATCGCCGTCCGGTTCTCGAACGCCGAACAGTTCATCGTACTGAGACTCGAGCCTCTGTTGATGCATTATGACGTTTGATTTGATTTCGCCGTGGACGATATCACGTTTGGTTTCCAACGCTGCGAAGCGAACTGCTGCAGTCTCTGCATCGAACGTGCCGATATCCAAAATATAATCTGTCTGGCCGACGTGCTGCATCAAACTAGCGACTTTCGGGTGGTGTGAAAGGGCCAGTACAGGCTTCTCCAGGAGAAGGGACAGAAGAACGCCGTGGAAGCGGCTTGCGACAACAATGCCGGCCCTGGAGATCTGCGCGATGAGATCATCAAACGTCGCGATCATCGGGGTCCGCAGATATTTATCGAGGTCCAGGCTACGATCCGTCATGAGGATCGTCTTCACATCTTCTATGACTAAAGGATCGGCACGGAGCTGCGTGGGAAACAGGAGCACCGTGTACTGATTTTTTATCAGCCAGGACACGAACGACGCGAGTCTTTCAAGGTATCTGGTATACACGTCCGGCGAGCTCACCGGCCAGTATCGATAGTCATAGTAAGGAAATGGATTAACTGCGATAAGCCGCGATTGACAAACGTTACGGCTATTCAGTCTCGACGCAAATACGAGATCTGGAACAACTGGATCACCTGAAGCGATTCCCAGCGTTTGAACTAATGATTTCGACTCATCATCGCGAAATGAACGGTAATCCGCCAACCTCAAGGCTAGTGTGATAAATGCTTTGCTGAGCCAAGCATCGATAGGGCCGGCGCCACAACTTAGAAAAACGAGTTTTGCTCCACGAAGTTTCGTAAGGACGGACCACTTTAGCAGCGTATATGGGAAACCCCAGGGTCCGTAAAAGTTGTCACACAGTTGTCCGGAGCCTGCAACAATCAAAAGATCGGTGCCGTTGATAAGCCTGAAGGATTTTCCGATGAAACCCGCTTCCGCAATTGAATTGGACAATGCGGTCCAGAGCGCTCTGACCATTTGAAGAAACGGATAAATCAACGGGATCGTTTTGATTGTCCCTTTGATGCGATTCTGTAACCTGCGGCCTTCTCTCGGTCCGGCATTGTGATTGCG
>Ga0066710_100004659_pt1 | contig 12216 bp, 10 predicted proteins | sample GraSoiAngelo_159_FD_79666 | JGI IMG/M metagenome (GOLD analysis project Ga0066710, IMG submission 79666) | Grasslands soil microbial communities from the Angelo Coastal Reserve, California, USA - 14_1009_16_40cm | ecosystem: Environmental > Terrestrial > Soil > Grasslands | place: USA...
GCCACGCAGCTTGCTTCGCCGACCGACCTGACGGCCGGCAAGCAGGTCTTCGACTCGCAGTGCGCGTGGTGCCACGGCACCGACGGCGAAGGCGGGACCGGACCAAATCTGCGGGGTCGGCTGCGTCACGCAACCGACTACGCGTCGCTCGTCGACATCGTGACGAACGGCATCCCAGCGACCGAGATGCCGTCGTTCCGTTCGCCGTTGACCGAGCGCAGCCGGCGTCAGGCCGCAGCTTATGTGCAGTCGCTTTCGCGTTCCTCGACGAAGACGCCTGGCGCCGGCAACGCACAGCGCGGCGCCGCGATCTACGGCGCCAGCGGCTGCGGATCGTGTCATGTCGTCAACGGCCAAGGCGGCATCCTCGGGCCCGAACTGACGAACATCGGCTCGCGCCGCGGTCCCGTGTACCTGCGCGAGGCACTCGTGAAACCCGAAGCCTCTCATCCGACCGGCTATCTGGTCGTCCGCGCGACAGAGGCGAACGGACTGGAGACTCGCGGCGTTCGCGTGAACGAAGACGTCTTCTGGATTCAGATCCGGGACGCTGCAGGCACGGTACATTCACTCGAGAAGGTGAATCTGACCAAACTCGAGCGACAGATCGACGCGACCCTGATGCCCTCGTACGCAACGCGGCTATCGGCTGCCGAACTCGACGATCTGGTCGTGTATCTGGTGACGCTGCGAGGTGCCCAATGAAAGAAGGTCAGGTGGATCGCGTGGGTCAGGTGGGGAAGGTTCAGCCAAGGCAGCTCGGAATCGTGTGCGGCGCGATCATCGCTGTGCTCGGGATCGCGCAGGTCTTCGCGCAGGATGGCGAGTGGCCGATGTACTCCGGTTCGTACTCGTCGCAGCGATTCTCGCCGCTCGCGCAGATCACAGCGCAGAACGTCGCGCATCTCCGTCCGGTTTGGGCGTACCAGCCGACCGGAACCGGCTCGCTCGAAACGACGCCACTCTTCGCGAACGGCGTGCTGTACGGCACCTCGGGCCCGACCTCCGTGTACGCGCTCGACGTGAAAAGCGGCAGACCGCTCTGGGAATGGACGCGGCCGATCGCCGCAAGCGTTCTGAACCTCGGATTCCCGCGCGTGAACCGCGGCGTCGCGATTCTCGACAACACCGTGTACGTCGGCACGCTGGATGGATATCTCGTCGCGCTCGATGCCAAGGCCGGCATCGAGCGCTGGACCGTTCACGTGGGCGAAAATCCGACCGGCCACGCCATCACGGCCGCGCCGCTCGTCGTCGACGACAAGGTGATCGTCGGCATCAGCGGCGGCGAGGCAGGCATTCGCGGGTACCTCGATGCGTACGACGCGAAGAGTGGAAAGCAACTGTGGCGCTTCTGGACCGTGCCGTCGCCGGGCGAGCCCGGTAGCGCATCGTGGCCCGGCGACAGCTGGGTACACGGAGGCGGCGCGACGTGGCTGACCGGCTCGTACGATCCGCAGTTGAAGCTGCTCTACTGGGGGACCGGCAATCCTGGTCCCGACTGGAACGGCGACTCGCGGTTGGGCGACAACCTGTACACGTCTTCGCTCGTCGCGATCGACGTCGAGACTGGAAAGGCAAAGTGGTCGTTTCAGTTCACGCCGCACGACGTTCACGACTGGGACGCGAATCAGATTCCGGTGCTCGTCGACGCCGAGTTCGGCGGCCGGCCCCGATCGCTGGTCGTGATGGCGAACCGCAACGCGTTCTTCTACGTGCTGGATCGCAGGACGGGCGAGTATCTCCTCGGCGCGCCGTACGCCAAACAGACCTGGGCGCGCGGACTCGACGCAACCGGTCGGCCCATCGTCATTCCCGGAATGAATCCATCAGAAAAGGGGACGCTGGTATATCCGAGCCTGCAGGGAGCGACCAATTGGGCGAGCCCCTCGTATAGCCCGGCGACCGGAATGCTCTACGTGCCGGTGCGCGAGATGGGTTCGATCTACTTCAAGACCGGCGTCGAATATCGGCCGGGCACCTATTACACCGGCGGCAGCGAAAAACGTCTGGACGAGGAAGCGTGGGGCGCCGTGCGCGCGATCGACGTGAAGACGGGCAAGCAGGCGTGGGACTTTCCACTACCGACGCCGACCTGGGCTGGCGTGATGTCTACCGCCGGCGGTCTCGTGTTCAGCGGATCGAACGAAGGGAACTTCTACGCGCTCGACGCGACATCAGGCAAGCCGCTGTGGCAATTTCAAACTGGCGGACCGATTCGATCCGGGCCGATGTCGTTTCTGGCGAACGGCAAACAGCACATCGCGATCTCCGGTGGACACGCGCTGTACGTGTTTGCGATCGATTGAGATTCAAGGTGAGGTGTAGCGCGGCCCTTTAGGGCCACGGGGCTGAAGCCCCGCGTTACATCCGTTGTGATTGCATTTAGGACCCGAAACGCAGAAGCCTTCGGCTCAGACTACCGATCGCGCCGCCCACGGTTCCGATGATCAGTGCCGGGACGATCATCATGAAGGGCAGCAGGTACACCTCCTCGATGCCGCCGCTCTCGGCAATTGCCTGTCTGAGATGGCCGGCGGGATCGGGCCACAACGCGAGCATCAACGAAGCGCCCGACACGCTGACGATCGCCGCGAGCTGACTGGCAATCGCGGTCATCAGCGTGCCGGCGACGACCGAACCAGACCGCCACGACATCCAGAGCGCCGTCACCAGCAGCGTGGTGACGCCGAATTCAGTCGAGAATTCCGCTCGCACGTGGTAATCGTGCGTTGGGACCGCCCAATCATAGGCAGTGCGCGCGAGGAATTGCCCGCTGAACAGCAGCGCCCACGGCCACACCGCGCGCAGGACGAATCCGGCCGTCTGGCGGATGTACCACAGGTGGCTGCTCCTCCGACCGCGTCGGGGCACGATCGTCTCGCGATACTCTTCCAGCAGATCACCCGAGACGGTTTCGCGGTCGTTCTCTTTGAGCACCAGTCGCAGGAGTGACTCGGCCCACCCGGGCGGCATTTCCGCTCTGCTCATAGAAGCCTCTTTTCCGTCTCACGCGCGTCCCTTCCCGCCTTCGCTAACAACTACGGCGGACAGGCAGCGGCCACGCGACGCCGCGCCACATCGTCTCCGCCGCCGCGCGCGCGTCGTTGAGCGCGCGAATGCCTGCCGGCTGCAGCCGGTAGTACCGTCGCGCGCGGCCCGCGCGAACCGGCGTACCTGACCCCAGACGCGACGTCAACAGCCCCTTCGCCTCGAGCCGTTCGAGCGTCGCGTGCACCTCGCCTGGCGCTACGTCTCGCTCGAGGCGCGCCTGCACTTCCTTCAGAATCGCGCGGCCGTACGCCTCGTCGCGCAGCCGCACGACCGCCAGGAGCACCGCCTGCCCGAATACGCCGAGGACGTCGGCCATGTCAGCCTACATTGTAGGCTTCGTGGGTCGATTGTCAAGTACAGCTTTCAGCTTTCAGCTATCAGCTCTCGGCTTTCAGCCGTTTCCACGCGCCGTATGCTAAAGCTGAAAGTTGACAGCCGAGAGCTGACAGCTGATTACGACCCGGCCAGGTATCCGGGCCGCGCCTTGATGGTCGCGCGGCGGTTCCTGACCCGGACCTCGAGCCGGTGCCATCCGTCCTTCGCCACGCCGCGCGGCGTGTAGCTCACGAGATAGCGCTGCCGGAACTCCTGCAGCATCTCGAGGAAGATCGCGCTCAGGTTCGCGGTCTTCTCGACCTCGAACAGCCGCCCACCCGTGAACGACGTGAGATCCCGCAGGAAGTCAGGCTTCGCGCGTCCGACGGATACCGCATACACGACAACGTCGGACCGCTTGGCATTGTCGAGCACCGCCTCCGGCGTCAGCCAGCTCGCGGTGTCGAGGCCGTCGCTGAACACGATCAGCAGCGCGCGACCGACGTCGGATTCGCCGAGCACGAGGCCGGCATAGGCGCCGTCGACGAGGGCGGTCATTCCGAAACCGCCCGCGGCGGCGAGCGCCTGGCGCACGGACGCCGTATTCGTCGTCAGGCCGGCGCCGAGCGCGACGACGTGGCTGAAGGTGACGAGCGCCGCCTGATCCTCTTTTTTCAAGCCGCCCAGCAGCGAAGTTCCCGCCGTCCGGAGATGATCCAGCCGCTCGCCCGCCACGCTCTCGCTCATATCGAACGCGAGGATGACGTTCAGCGGAATCTGCTCGTAGCTGACGAGGTCCACCTGTTGCGGGACGTCGTTGTCGAGAATCTCGAAATCGCCGCGCGTCAAAGCGAGAACCGGCGCGCCCTTCTCGGTAACCAGCACGTCGACACGAACAGCTTCGATTTTCGAGGTGAACGTTGGCACCTGCGATTGCGCGGCCACCGTGATCGACGCCAGCCACAGCATGCCGGCTGCCAGTCTCGCGTTCATTGGCTGGAACATGTCCGAGCAGCACGGCGCTGACGGCGAGAACGACCGCCATCGCGGCCTGCATCGCGACCAGCGCGCGCCGTCCGCCGGCACGGATTGATGTTCGGTTCCAGGCGACGGATGCGAGACTCGCGCGAAGGTCGAGCCGCGACGCGCGAAATGCCGGCGCGAGGCCGACGAGGAGCCCAATTTGCGGCCTCGTGCGGCTGCCGGTTTGCCGTCATTGCGCGTTCCTGAACGGCCGGTGCAGCTCGTCGAGCAGGGAGTCCGCATTGCGGGCCTGCACGACGTAATAGCGCCACCACGGATCGTTGCCTTCGGTGTCGGCAACCGACAGCTCGAACAGCTGTTGCATCTCACGAAGCGCCGCTCCGCGGTCGCCGCGCCGCCTGCCCAGCGCGCTCAGCGCAATCCGCGGCGACTGAGCGTTCGGAAACAGTCGGCGCGCCTCCATGTACGCGTCGCGCGCCGCGTCGAAATTCCGAAGCGCTTCCTCGGCCGCGCCGAGAAACAGCTCACCGTAATACCGCAGCAGCACATCGTCGGCCGAACGCAACGCCTGCCGGAGCTCGTTCGCGGCATCCGCGTGGTGATCGAGCATGGACAACACGCGCCCGTACCGGATTCGTGCTTCGGTCATCATCGGATTCGCAACCAACGCGCGGCGGAACAACGCTTCGGCCTGGTGCAGCTCCGTCCGTTCTGACACGACGTCGAACTTCCAGCCCGACGGCGCCGGCGCCGACCGCATTGCGCTCTGGATTGGCGCCCCGGCGTACACCTCGTGCTGGCAGGCGCTCAGGAAGAGGATCTCGTCGGCGTTCGGAAAAATCTCGCGAGCACGATCGAGATGCAGCGTGTCGTGCTGCTCCGTCGCCTGCATCCATGCGGCGGTCGCGCGATACCACGCGCGAACCATCTCGTCCCGTTCCGGCGCCGGACGGCTCGTGCCGCTCGGCCGCACGTAATCCAGGAGCATTCGAGCGAGTTCCCAGTGCACCGCAACCTGACCCAAGTCGGACGCCAGACCGTCGGACGTGTGCATGCGAATTCTCTGCGGTCCCAGGAAACCGCCCGCTCCGATTGGTTCGAACGTGGGCGGAACGAGCATCGCGACGTCGCTTTGCAGGAGCGCGCCGCGCCGCAGCAGGTAGTTGTCGCCGTCGCCACGGGTCCTCGCCTCCTGCGCGAGCCGCGCGACCCGCCGCAAGTCGTCGTCGAGCTCGCCGGGCGCCTTCAGTTGGACGCATCGGATGTCGTCGATCACGCCAGCTGCCGCGCACGCGAGCACCCTGATGCGGTGAAGCTGCACGGGGGTGTAGCGAACGGGTATGGGGCGGGACTGCCCTTCGGGCCGGACGCTGAAGCCCAGGCCGGATGGATTGCGCATCACCTGCACGAGCAGGTTTGCGTCGATCCACAACACGCGGACCTGCATGTTCGTCCACGAGCCGACCAGCGACGCCCGTTCGTCGGCGGTGCCCGGCTCGTGAAACGCAGCGGCTTTCATCCATTGCCCGAGCCGATCGATGCGCGCGTCCGCGTCGGCCGGAAGAAACGGCTGGCCTGCCGCGAGGGACGACGTAGCCATTGCCACCGCCAGAGCGACGGTAACAAGGCGGAGACACCTGGCAGCCGCGGCCATCCCGGTGATTCTAGTCAGGGATTAGGGGTAGGGGACAGGGAACTAGAAGATCGTCGAAATCGAGGCGGCGGCCCAGTCCAGGACCCGCGTCGGGAGAATGCCCAGATAGAAGATGAGGACCGCCGACACGACGAGCGCGAGGCCGGCCATCCGCGGAATCGCGGGCAGCGGGGCCGACGACTCTCGGCCGGTCATGTACATCATGACGACAACCCGAAGGTAGAAAAACACAGAGACGACGCTCGTGAGGACGCCGATGATCGCGAGCCACGTATAACCAGCCTTCACGGCAGCGCTGAAGACGTACCACTTGGCGATGAAGCCGGCGAGCGGTGGAAAGCCGCCCAGCGACAACAGGAAAACAGTCATCAGCGCAGCGAGGGTCGGATGATCGTTCGCCAGCCCGGCGTAGTCGCGCACCTCGTCGTTCGGTCGATCAGGGCTGTCGAGCAATGAGATCACCCCGAACGCACCGATGTTCGTCACGGCGTACGTGAGCAGGTAGAACAGGACGGCGCCCTTCCCCAGGTCGTTCGCCGCGAGCAGCGCGACCAGCAGGTAGCCGCCGTGCGCGATGCTGGAATAGGCGAGCATCCGCTTCACGTTCGTCTGCGCCACGCCGACAACGGCGCCGGCGATCATCGTGGCAGCGGCGACAATCCAGAGGACGACGCCCCAGTCGGCCTTGAGCGGCTCGAACGCCGAGAGAAACACGCGAGCGAACGCCGCAAACGCGGCGGCCTTGACGCCGGTCGACATGAAGCCGGTCACAGCCGGCGGCGCCGCCTCGTACGCGTCGGGCGTCCACATGTGGAACGGGACGGCCGACACTTTGAACGCGAACCCGACGAGCAGGAGACCCGCCGCGAGGAGCTGCATGGGGGTCGGCGCCATCGCCTGCGACGCCATCAGGCTGCCGACACGATCGAGACGGGTGCTGCCGGTCAACCCGTATGTGAACGCGATTCCGTAGAGAAAGAAAGCGCTGGAGAACGCGCCGAGCAGGAAATACTTGAATGCCCCTTCGGCGCCAGCCGCCGAATCGCGGCGGATCCCGGTGAGCACGTAGACCGCGAGCGACAGGATCTCGAGAGCGAGAAAGATGACGAGGAGATCCGACGCGGTTGCCATCAGCATCATGCCCGCCGACGCGAACAGCATCAGCGCGTAGTACTCACCGCGCGGCAAACGCTCCCGATCGATCGTCGGCTCCGAGATTGCGATCGAGAGAAGCCCCACGATAATCAGGATGCCGGTGACGAACAACCCGAAGTTATCGGCGACAACGACGCCAAAGCTCGACGTGTTGTGATTCCAGAGCACCACCGATGCGATCGCCGCGCCGACCAGTCCGATGGCGCCGAGCGGTCCAATCGGGATCCGCTCGCCCGGATCCCGAAACGCCTCGGCGACCATTGCCGCCAACGCAGCCGCGGTGACGCACGCCATGGGCACGATCGCGTTGAATGAGCCCATCATGGCCGGGTCGCCGTCGCACGCAGGACTCGCAGAGAAGGCGTGTTCTCTGCGTTTTTCGCGCGTTCTGCGTCAGTCGTGCTGGCGCTGGCGTGCGCCCGAATCCCGACGTGCGCGCCCTGCCGGTATTGGTTCACCAGCCGATCGACGCTCGGTTCCATCGGTCGCAGAAACAGGTTCGGCAGCACGCCCATCAGCACGACCAGCGCCACGATCGGGACAAGCACGGCCCATTCACGCGGGCGGAGATCCGTCAGCCCGGCGTTCTTCTCGTTCGTTACCTCTCCGTAGTTCACGCGCTGGAACATCCACAGCATGTAAGTCGCGGAGAGTACGACGCCCGACGCGGCAAACGCCGCCAGCCGCGGGTCCGCCCGGAACGCGCCGAGCAGAATCAGGAATTCGCCGACAAATCCGTTCAGCCCCGGCAGACCGATCGACGACAATGTCACGATCAGAAACGCTGCGACCAGATGTGGAACGACGTTCTTCAGACCGCCGTACTCCGAGATGAGCCGCGTGTGCCGCCGGTCCGACAACATCCCGACGATGAGGAACAGGCCGCCGGTACTGACGCCATGGTTGAGCATCTGGTACACAGCGCCTTGGAGGCCTTGCGTGTTCATCGCGCAGATGCCGAGCACCACGAAGCCCAGGTGACTCACGCTGGAATACGCCACCAGTTTTTTCATGTCGGGCTGCACCATCGCGACGAGCGCGCCGTAGATGATGCCGACCACGGCGAGCGTCGCGAGGGCGGGCGCAAAGAAATGCGCTGCCTGGGGAAACAGCGGGAAGGCAAAGCGCACCAGCCCGTACGTGCCCATTTTCAACAGCACACCCGCCAGGATCACCGACCCGGCCGTGGGGGCCTCGACGTGTGCGTCGGGCAACCACGTATGGAACGGAAACAGCGGCACCTTGATCGCGAACGCCACCGCGAACGCCAGGAACGGCCACATCTGCCATTCCGGTGGCACCCCGGTCTGCACCAGTTCCACCAAGTCGAAGCTGTAGGTGCCGGTCGCGGTGCTGTGAAGGTACGCCACGCTCAAAATCGCAATCAGCATCAGGACGCTGCCGGTCATCGTGAACAGAATGAACTTCACCGCGGCATAGATGCGGCGGTCGTAGCCCCAGATGCCGATGAGGAAATACATCGGCACGAGCATCGCGTCCCAGAACACGTAAAAGAGAAACAGATCGAGCGAAACGAAGACGCCGATCATCGCGCTCTCGAGGAGCAGGAGGAACATGCAGAACGCGCGTGTTCTCCGGTGCACCGACTCCCACGCGCTCAGGAGCGCAAGCGGCGTCAAGAACGCGGTGAGCACCACGAGCAGCAGGCTGATGCCGTCCACGCCGACGACATAGGTGATGCCGAAGGCGGGGATCCACTCGTGGCGCTCGACGAACTGGAAGCCGGCGGAGCTGGCGTTGAACCGCGCCCACAACAACAGGGTCTCCGCGAACACGAGCGCCGACACCACGAGCGCCACGTTCCGAATCAGCGGCGCATTCGCGTCGTCGTCGCGGACGAACAGCAGCAGAAGCGCACCGGCGATCGGCAGCGCGATGAGCGAGGTGAGGATCGGGAACGGCATCATGCGTAGAGCATTACCGCCAGAGGTAGTAGCCCAAAATCGCCACGACCCCGACAAACAACGACACCGCGTACGCGCGGACCGATCCGGTCTGGAACCGCCGCAGAACGTCGCTCATCCCGAGCACGGTTTCGGCCACGCCGTTGACCGCGCCGTCGACGACGCGCACGTCGAGCCCCTTCCATAACGCGTTTTCCGAGATGATCCGAATCGGCTGCACGACCGCTGCGTCGTAAACCTCATCGACGTAGTACTTGTTCAGCAACAAACGATGAAGTCCGGCGTACCGATCCGCAACCGCGTCGGCGGCGCGCCGATTCCACAGGAAGAACACCACGGCAACCCCGATGCCTACGATCGCGACGATGGAGGAGACGACCATCAGCGTGAGCTCGAGCCCCGTGTTGGCCGCAGCTTCCGCCACCGGCGGCCCGAAGCTCGGTTCGAGAAAACGCTCGAATCGGCCACCGAGGCCAAGGTATCCGGCAAGGACAGACCCGATCGCGAGGACGATTAGTGCGAACGCCATCGCCGGCGGCGCATCGTGAAGATGACGTCTGGCTTGCGCCGCCGAAGGCGAAGGCCCAAAGAATGCCATGAACACGAGGCGGAACATGTACATCGCCGTAAGGAGCGACGTGAGCAGCCCGATCGTCCAGAGCGCTGTGTGCCCTGTGGCAAACGTGCGGAAAAGGATCTCGTCCTTGCTGAAGAACCCAGCCAGCCCTGGAACACCGGCGATCGCGAGCGCTCCCACGACGAACGTCCAGTACGTGACCGGTAGATCGTTCTTGAGCCCGCCCATGCGACGCAGGTCCTGTTCGCCCGCCAGCGCGTGTATGACCGCGCCGGAGCCGAGGAACAGCAGCGCCTTGAAGAACGCGTGCGTGTAGAGATGGAAGATGCCGGCCCCAAAAGCGCCGACACCCATCGCCAGGAACATGTATCCGAGCTGCGAGATGGTCGAATAGGCGAGCACACGCTTGATATCGTTCTGTACCAGACCGATCGTGCCGGCCATCAGCGCCGTCGCTGCGCCTATCATGGCGACGATCGTCAGCGTCTGCGGCGCATGGCTGAAGAGCACGGCGTTGCGCCCAATCATGTACACGCCCGCCGTCACCATCGTCGCGGCGTGGATCAGCGCCGACACCGGCGTCGGCCCCTCCATCGCGTCTGGCAGCCAGACGTACAGCGGGATCTGCGCCGACTTCCCTGTCGCACCGACGAACAGCAGCAGCGTAATCATCGACACGGCACCGAACGTCGTCTCGGGCGCGACCACGGCGGCCCGGCGAGCGATCTCCTGGAAATCGAGGGTGCCGAATCGAACGAACGCCGCCAGGACGCCCAGAATGAATCCGACATCGCCGATCCGGTTGACGATGAACGCCTTCTTGCCTGCGTCGGCGGCCGACTTTTTCCGGAACCAGAATCCGATCAGCAGGTACGAGCAGAGGCCGACGCCCTCCCACCCCACGAACATCACGAGCAGATTCGCGCCGAGCACGAGCACGAGCATGAACGCCGCGAACAGATTCAGGTAGGAGAAGTAGCGTGCGTATTCCGAGCTCGTCTCCGCGTGCATGTAGGCGGTCGAATAGATGTGGATCAGCGACCCGATGCCGCTGACCACCAGGATCATCACCGCGGACAGCGGATCGAGCCGCAGCGTCAAGCCGACGCTGAGATCGCCTGAAGCGATCCACGTGTACACGCCGGTGACGATCGCGCGTCCACCCTCGTCAGGCAGCGCGAGCAGCCGCCATACGGCGGCCATCGAGACCGCGAAAGACGCGACCATCGCGCCGCAGGCCACGCCGCCAGCCGCATTTTTGCTGACACGCCGTCCGAAGCTGGCGTTGACCAGAAAGCCCACGAACGGCAGCAGCGGGATCAGCAGCAACATCAGCGCGACGAGGACACAGAGGGATCCGAGAACACCGAGACAATTGGCCACGGAGACACAGAGACACAGAGAAATCCGATCTCGCCGTCGGACTGACGCCGAAACAAGATTTCCCTCTGTGTCTCCGTGTCTCCGTGGCTGACCTTCTCCGTGTCCTCTGTCAACTCTGTGTCTCCCTCACCATCTGAGCGCCGTGAACATATCCGGGTTCAGCGACTCCTTGTGACGGAACAGGCTGATCACGATGGCCAGGCCGACCGCGGCTTCGGCCGCGGCGACGGTCATCACGAAAAACACGATGATTTGACCATCGGCCGATCCGAGCGCGCGGCCGAAGGCGACGAACGTCAGGTTGACCGCGTTCAGCATGATCTCGACCGACAGCAGGATCGTGATCACGTTGCGCCGCACGAACACCCCCGCCGTGCCGATGGAAAAGAGCACGGCCGACAACACGAGATACTGGTTCAGCGTCGGCATCAGCGGTGCTCCCGCCGCGCGAGGACGACCGCGCCAACCATCGCCACCAGAATCAGCACAGAGGTCGCTTCAAACGCAAACGCGTAGTCGGTGAACAGCGAACGGCCGATCGCTCGCACCGAACTGGTCGCGCCGCCTGCGAATCTGCCGGATTCGCGGCCGCCGACGAGCGCCGCGCCGAGCTCCAGGACCAGGACGAGCGCAAGCACGACGCCGAAGCCCAGCGGTCCGCCGCGTATCAGCGGATGGAGCCGGAGGTCGTGCTCCGTGTCCTCATGCGGTGCGTTCAGCAGCATGACGACGAAGAGGAAGAGCACCATGATCGCGCCGGCGTACACGATGATCTGGGTCACCGCTGCGAACGGCGCGTCGAGCAGGACGTACAGACCGGACAGCGCGCCGAACGACGCGATGAGAAACAGGACACTGTAAATGGGATTGCGCTGTGCGATCACCATGAGCGACGCACCGATGGCAATCGCGGCGAAGAAATAGAACGCAATCATCGCGAACCCAAAATGCAACCACCAAGACACGAAGCCACGAAGACAACCTTGTACAACGGGTCCTCCGTGTCTTCGTGCCTTCGTGGTTGCATTTGATGTTCGTTACAATTCGAAATACAGCACGCCCGCTGCCGTCACGATCAGATTGACGACCGCAACCGGCAGCAGCACCTTCCAGCCGAACCGCATCAGCTGGTCGTAGCGGTAGCGCGGCAACGTCCATCGCATCCAGAC
>Ga0066710_100004660_pt1 | contig 12214 bp, 3 predicted proteins | sample GraSoiAngelo_159_FD_79666 | JGI IMG/M metagenome (GOLD analysis project Ga0066710, IMG submission 79666) | Grasslands soil microbial communities from the Angelo Coastal Reserve, California, USA - 14_1009_16_40cm | ecosystem: Environmental > Terrestrial > Soil > Grasslands | place: USA...
CCCCTCGTTCATGTGACCCTCGCCGCGCAGCGTCAGGTCCTCCTCGTGGCACACGATCGGCAGGGCCGCGTGGCCCGCGTACTCCAGCGCGTGGCGCATGACCGCGGCCGAGACGATCGGCCGCCCGTCGTCCGAGAGCGCCACCGCCCCCGCCTGCCTGAGCGCCAGGAAGTCGGTGAGCCGCTCGCCGCGCTGCCCGACCGTCGCCGCCGCGATCGGATGGACGCGGCAGCGCCCGACCGCGCGGGCGCGAGTACCCACCCACTCGACCCAGGCGATGTCGTCCACCACCGGGTCGGTGTTGGGCATGCATGCGACGGCCGTGAACCCGCCGGCCGCCGCCGCGCGCGTGCCGGTCTCGATGGTCTCGCGCGAGCCCTGGCCCGGCTCCCTCAGGTGCACGTGCAGGTCCACGAGCCCCGGGCTCAGCACCGCGCCGCGGGCCTCGACCACCACGTCCGCCCGGGCCGGCACGCTATCGAGGATCACGCCGCGCTCGAAGGCCAGGTCGATCGGCTCGCCGGTGCGCCAGTGGCGCGCGCCGCGGATCACGGTCGTGGGGCTCATGCCGCCTCCCGCGCCAGCGCTCCGGCCGAGCGGCGCAGCACCGCGCAGCGCACCGCCACGCCGTTGGCCACCTGGTCCAAGATCACCGAGCGCTCGCCGTCGGCCACGTCGGGCGCCAGCTCGACGCCGCGATTGACCGGACCCGGATGCAGCACCACCGCGTCGGGCTTCATGCGCCGCACGCGCGCCGCGTCGATCCCCCAGACGCGCGCGTACTCGGCGAACGAGGGCAAGAGCCCCCCTTCCATCCGCTCGCGCTGGATGCGCAGCGCCATCACCGCGTCGGCGCCCTCCATCGCCTCGTCCACGGTCGCGGCGACCGTGCCGCCCAGCCGCTCCACCTCGGCCGGCATGAGTGTCGCCGGCCCCGCCAGCGTCACCGCCACGCCCACGGTCGCCAGGCCGAAGATCGCCGAGCGCGCCACGCGCGAGTGGGCGATGTCCCCGACGATGGCGATGCGCCGCCCCGCGAAGCTCCCGCCCCAGGCCTGCCGCAGCGTCATGAGGTCGAGCAGGCCCTGGGTGGGATGCTCGTGCATGCCGTCGCCCGCGTTCACCACCGCGCTGTCGATCTGCTCGGCGAGGTAGGCGGCCGCCCCGGGCGAGGCGTGGCGCACCACCACCACGTCGGCGCCGTTCGCCTCGAAGATGCGCAGCGTGTCGCGCAGCGTCTCGCCCTTGCTGAGCGAGAGGCCATGGCTCGAGAACGTGGAGACCGTGGCGCCCAGCCGCTTGGCGGCGATCTGGAACGAGACGCGGGTGCGCGTCGAGTCCTCGAACATGGCGATCACCACCGTGACCAGCCGCAGCTCGTCGGTGGGCGAGCGGTCCTTCTGAAGCCGCGCCAGGTCGCGCTCGGCGTCGTCGAGGATGGCGAGGATCTGCTCGCGCGGCAGACCTTCGAGCCCGAGCAGGTGGGTGGCGCCGGACCGGGTAGCAAAACGCCCCGCGCCGGGCGGCGTCAGGGCGGACGATGGGCTGGACGGGTTCATGAGGCCTCGCTTCGCGACCTCTCGGAGTCGCGTTAAAGGAGCCGGAACGGCGGTTGCGATGTCGGCCGAGTAATCTAGGCCATGCGGGCGGCGTGGCGCAAGCAGGAACATCTACGTCCCGCTCCCGGTCGGCGGCGGGGAGTAGTCATCGATGTAGCCGGCGTCGTCCGGCTCAGCTCTTCTTCACCCGGGTCAGCGCCTGGAACCTGGCATCGCCGGCGAGGGACAGGAACTCGTCCTGCTTCTGGAGAAACTCGGGCGAGGCACCGAGGTCGACCGCCCGCCGGATCGCCCCGATCGCCTCGGCCGGGTGACGGCACAGGGCCATCACCATGGCGACGTGCAGCGCGCAATCGGCATCCCCGGGGGGCAGTCGGCCCGCGACCTCCGCGAGCGCGGCCTGCCCGGCATCGCACTGGCCGAGCTTGGCCAGGCAGAGGGCGCGGTCGAGCCGGAGCTTCACGTTGATCGGATCCACGTGCAGCACGTCCTCGATCAGGCTCACCGCCCGGGTGTACTCCGCCTGCGCGGAATCCCGCTTCCCCTCGCGCAGGTGGAGATCGCCGAGGGCCCACCACCAGCGGTGGTTCCTGGGCTCGAGGTGGATCGCCAGGCCGTAGTATCGGCGGGCATCGTCGAGCCTCCGCTCGAAAAAGAAGGCGCTGCCGACGTTCGATGCCAGCAGGCCACTGGTGACCGGGGACGGCAGCCGGTCGTAGGCCGCCAGGGCGGCTGCGAAATCGCCCTGTTTCATCTCGACCGCCGCGAGCTGCTCGTACCCGCGGTTCTTCTCGGGAAGCAGGCGGATGACCTCGCCGAACGCCGCGCCGGCCTCCGGGTACTTCGCGCCGCGGAAGAGCAGCGCGCCGAGCTGATCCCAGTTGCGCCAGTAGCCGGGGCGCTGGGCGATGGCCCGGCGGGCGGTCGCCTGGGCCCGGACCAGGTCGCCGGCCTCTCGGTAGCTCGCCGCGAGATGGATCAGGGCCTCGTCCCAGTTGGGGTTCACCCTCAGCACCTCCTGCAGCTCGCGGATCGACTCGGCGTGGCGGCTGGTGGCGCGCAGGATCTGGGCGCGCGCGAGGCGGGCCTCGAGCAGCTCCGGGTTGATGTGGATCGCGCGATTCGCGGCCTCCTCCGCCCGGCGCAGGGACTCCTGCGTCTTGTCCCGGTCCCAGATCTTGAACAGGGCGCGGCTCTCGCCCGCCCACGCCAGGGCGAAATCCGGATCCACTTCGAGCGCCCGGGCGTAGTGCTCGAGCGCCTGGTCGGGGCCGCGCGGATCGTCCGGATCCTCCAGGAGGGCGCCGGCACGCAGGTAGAGGTCGTACGCGGAAGGCGACCGCGTGGCGACGGTCCGGTCGGCGGGCCCCCAGGAGGTCCACCGTCCGCCGAGTCGCTTGGTGACCTGGCGCACGGCCTCGCGCTCGATCTCGGCCGCGTCCTTCAGGGCGTACGGGAACCGGTCGCTCCACAGCACGAAGCCCCGGCGCCCGTCCACGAGCTGAACGTCGAGGACCGTGATCCCGCCGTCCCGACGCAGCGAGCCCTCGACCACCGCCTGGACCCCGAGCCCCCGCGCCACCGCCGCGGCGCTGCGCTGGCCGGGATCGAGACCCTTGGCCGACGAGAGGCTGGCGACGTTGAACCGCGCGCCCCGCACCAGGTCGGCGATCGCGTTGGCGGCCATGCCATCGCCGAGGTAGTCGAGACGCGGATCCCCGGTGCGGTTCTCGAACGGCATGACGGCGAGCCCGAGCGTCGGTCGGGGCCACAGCAGGTCGGCCAGCACGGCCAGCCCGACCACCAGAAGGGCGGTCCCGGAGGCGACGACCCAGGTCCGCCGGAACCGCGCGGCCGGTCTCGACCCGGGCTCCCGGCCCGCCCTCCCGTGCCGGAGGCGCTCGAGGTCGGTCCGGACCTCGTGGGCGGACTGGTAGCGCTGCTCGGGGTCCTTGGCGATCAGCTTCCGCACCACCCGTTCCAGCTCGTCCGGCACCTGGCTGGCGTAACGGGCCAGCGGCGGCGGCTCCACGCTCGCCACGGCGTTGGCGACCTCGTACTGCGTCTCGCCGGTGAAGGGGAGCCGGCCGGTCACGAGCTGATAGAGGATCACGCCGAGCGAGAAGAGGTCGCTGCGCGGGTCGATGGTTCGCCCGCGCGCCTGCTCGGGGGCCATGAACTGCACGGTACCCAGCACACGCCCCTGCGACGTGGCGAGGCTCGTCGTCTCGGACGACGACCCGGGCCGCTCGGTACGCGAGAGCCCGAAGTCCACGATCTTCACCTGGCCGTCGGGCATCACCCGGATGTTGGTGGACTTGAGGTCGCGGTGGATCACCCCCGCCTTGTGCGCGGCCTCGAGGCCGGCGGCGATCTGGATGCCGAGGTCGAGCACCCTGGGGATCTCGATCGGGCGATCCCGCACCAGCTCGTGCAGGTCGGTCCCCGGCACGTACTCCATGATCAGGTAGAGCAGGCGCTCCGGATGCGGGCCCGGGCTGCCCGGCTGGAGCAGGTCCGGAGGGTCCGGCGCGCCCTCGCCCACGTCGAAGCACGCGGCGATGGAGGAGTGGTGGAGCGAGGCCTCGGCGCGGGCCTCCCGCAGGAAGCGCGCCCGGTACTCGGGATCGCGAGCCAGCTCGTGGAGGAGGACCTTGACCGCGACGATGCTGCCCAGGCGGGGATTGCGGCCCCTGAAGACCACCCCCATCCCGCCTTCGCCGATCTTCTCCAACAGCTCGTAGTCTGCGATGCGGCCGATCATCGTCTCGCCCGACTTGGCGGACACCGGGGGCGCCGCCGTTCCTTCCACCAAGAAGCATAGCCCCAAGCGGCGTCCAAGAGAACCGAGGATCTGGCTCGGTCAGATCGGGCTTGCAGGGGGCGGGCTCGTGAAACGCGGGGCCCTTTCAGGAGCAGGTGGCTCGGCCGCTCCCGGATGCGGGGGGGCGCGTCCGCGCCCGGGGGGGCGCCGGCGTGTGTCAGCGCAGGTTGTGGAAGACCCGCTGGACGTCCTCGTCCTGCTCGAGCAGGTCCACGAGCTTCAAGACCTCGGCGGCCTTCTCTTCGGGCAGCTCGACCGGGGTCGCGGCGATGTACTCGGACTCGGCCGAGCGCGGCGTGATCTTGCGTTCCTCCAGCGCCCGCTGGAGCTGGCCGAAGTCGGCGAAGCCGCAGCGCAGCACCAGTTGGGCCTCGCCCTTCTCGCCGATGCTCTCCCCCATCTCCTCCAGGCCGAAGTCGATCATCTCGAGCTCGAGCGCCTCGGCGTCCAGTCCGGCCGGGTCCAGGCGGAACACGCCCATGCGCTTGAACTGGAACGCCACGCTGCCCGTGCTCCCCATGTTGCCGCCGCCCTTGCTGAAGTGATGGCGGATGTTGCCCACGGTGCGCACCGGGTTGTCGGTGGCGCACTCGACCAGCACGGCGACCCCGTGCGGCCCATAGCCCTCGTAGAGGATCTCCTCGTAGTTCGCCTGGTCCTGGCCGGAGGCCTTCTTGATCGCGCTCTCGACCTTCTCCTTGGGCATGTTGGCCGCGCGCGCGTTCTGGATGATGCGCCGCAGCGACGGGTTGGCGTCGGGACTCGGGCCACCCTTCTTGACCGCGATGGTGATCTCCTTGCCGAGCCGGGCGAAGAGCTTGGACATCCGGTCCCAGCGGGCGAACATCGTGGCCTTGCGCGTCTCGAAGATGCGTCCCATGACGGTCCCTGAAGGTGGAGCGTGGCGGAGGCGCGGGGGCGTGCCCCGGCGGTCGTCGCGCCGCGGCGCGGCGCGGAGCGGCGCCCAGTCTAACCCGCGACGCGGGCGGGCCCCAATCGCGCGGGACGCCTGACGCGGCGGTGCGGCGGCCGCGGCGGCGGATCACCGCAGCCGGACGATGCGGCGATGGAGCTCGCGGCCCTCGGCGCGCAGGCGCACCAGATAGACGCCGGTGCCGGTCGCGGCCCCCGAGCGGTCGGCGCCGTCCCACTCGAGCGCGTGCCAGCCGGGCGGCATCGTCTCGTGCACCACTTGGCGCACCAGTCGGCCCTGGATGTCGAAGATGTCCAGGTCGACCCTGGTCCGGGTCGGCAGCGCGAAGCGCAGCGTCACCGGGCCGTGGCTCGGCGTCGGATGGATGAGGAGTGCCAACGCGACGGCCGGCGCGGGCTTGGGCTCGACCCCGATCGTGATCGCCGACCCGAGGAAGCTCACCGTGCCCGAGGCCTCGTTCACGACCATCCCGCCCAGGCCGCTCGGGAACATGGCGATCGCCCCCGGGGCCTCGCCCACGGCGACGGTGTCGACCAGCGTGAGCGTGGTCGCCGGGCCCGGGGCGACGCTGCCGCCGGGGCCGCCGCCCGCGCCCTTGAAGATCTGGAAGCCCAGCGCGACGTTGGTGTCCTGCATGGTGACGTAGAGCAGCGTCCCGTCGATGCTGATCGCCACGGCGGTCGCCCCCGCGCCGAGGTTGATCGCCTTGGTCACCTCGTTGTAGGAGGTGCTCCCGGGCGCGATGTCGATGAGGTTGAGGAAGCCGTTGTGATCGAGCGCGAACAGCACCGTGCCGTCGACGGTGATCGCCACGTTGGTCACGCCGGAGCCGACCTTGATGGTGGTGGTGACCGCCTGGCTCTCCACGTCGACCACCAGGATGCCCCCGTCCGTGGCCACGTAGGCGTGGGCCCCGTCCACGGTGAGCACGATCGCGGTCCCGGTCGAGCCGGTGGCGATGGTCTTGGTCACGCGGTCGAAGGTGCCGCGGGTCGGCTCCGCGTCGATCACGCTCAGCGTGCCGTCGCCATTGACGACCAGGATGGTGGGGCCGAACGCCGAGACGGCGAGGCTGCGGGGCTGGTGGCCGACCCGGATCGGGTAGGCCGCCCCCGAGAGCGTCTGGTGATAGCTCGGCGAGGCCGGATCGACGTCGATGACGCTGACGTTGTCGCTCCCCGAGTTCGCGACGTAGGCGTAGTGGCCGTCGGGCGTGATCGCGATCGCCTGGGGCCTGAGCCCGACGGCGACCGACCGCATGACCCGGCGCTGGACCAGGTCGTACGCCAGCACGCAATTGGCCCCGGGCAGCGTGATGTAGGCGCGGCTCCCGTCGGGCGTCAGGGCGATCGCCTGGATGCCGGAGCGCACGTTCTCCTCCTCCGCCACCTGGAGCGGGGTCGGGTTCGCGGGCAGCACGACGAACGGGAACGGGGCGCTGGTGGTCGCCCCCACCGTCACCGTGAGCGGCCCCGAGGTCGCGCCGGTCAGCACGGTGGTGATCAGCGCTCCGGTGCTCGCGGTCGCCACCGGCGTCAGGAGCCCGTTGAGCGAGACGCCGTTGACCGTGGCGATGCTGCTGAATCCGTCCCCATTGATGGTGATCGGGCAGCCCACCGGCGCCGAGGGCGGGCTCACCGAGTGGATCGCCAGCACCGGCGGGGCCTGGACCGTGAAGACGCTCGTCAGCGGCGCGGGCAGCAGTTGCCCCTCCTGGTCCCTTAGCCCGGCGGGCAGGTAGAGCGAGCAGCGCGCGCTGTAGGCGAGCGGGATCGTCGGCGTGACGAAGACGCTGCGCTCCTGGTCCTCGTAGCGGGTGGCGCGCCCGGCGACCGCGCCGTTCACCACCAGCACGGCACCGCTGTCGACACTGCCCGGGGCGATGCGCTGGCTGAAGCGGACGAAGATCGACGTGCTGGCGTCGATCCCGGTGGCCCCGTTCGCGGGCCCCACCGACACCACGGTGGGCACGGCGACCGAGGGGTCGGCGACCGCCTCGGCGTCCACCGTGAGCGACGCCCCGCTCACGCCCAAGGCGGCGACCGAGAGGGACACCGGGCTCGCCGTCGCGGGCATGGTCCACGCCACCTCGGCCTCGCCGGTGATCCCGGTCGGCTTCACCACCTCGAGCGCCCCGCCGTCGAGCGTCCCCTGGCCGCTGCCGGCGAGCGCGAAGCGGACGAGCGCGCCTTCGGCGTCGTGGCCGTCGGCGTCCGCGATCAGGTGCACCCGGACCGGGAGCGGCAGCGGCTGCGACGGGGAGGCACTCTGGCCCGCGCCCGAGACCAGCGCGAGCGTGGTCCCGCGGGTCAGCGTGAAGGCCTTGACGTCCCCGAGGAGGGTGCCATCGGTCCAGTCGGCCACCCAGAGCGAGCGGCCGTCCACCGAGCGCGCCAGCGCGCGCGACCGCTGGCCCAGCGGCAGGGCCGCGCCGCCCGGGAGCGGCCCCTGCCCCGCGGGCGGAGGCGAGGCGGGCTCGAACGAGAACAGCGTGCTGCAGTCGGCGCAGCCAGCCAGCATCGCGTCGCCATCGGGTGCCGGGACCAGCTGGCTGATCGTCCCGGGCAGCGACGAGGCGTCGTAGAAGAGCTCGGCGCCGACCGCACCGGCCAGCGGATCCAGGTTCCAGATCGCGACCGCGTTGCCCGGATAGACGCCGGCGGCGCGCCGGCCGTCGGTGGTCACCGCGACCGAGGTGAGCCGGTCGGGTGGGACGAGCGCATGGAGCGGCGTGCTCGTGACCAGCGCCGCGGCGGAGACATCGACGATGTGCGCGCGCCCCTCGCCGCCCGCGATCGCGTAGTGCCCATCGGGCGACATCGCCAGCGCGTGCACCTCGCCGGTGACGCCCACCGCGCCACCCAGCGTGCGGCCCGGCGACCAGAGCTGCACCTGGTCGACGCCGGCGCTCACGTGCGCCCCCACGACCACGTAGCGGCCCATCGGGTCGGTGGCGAGCGCGTGGGCGGTCCCCACCGTCCCGCCGCCGAAGGCCAGCACCGTCGCCAGATCGACGTCCAGCTCGAACAGCCCGCCCGCGCCGGCGGCGACCCAGACCTTCTTGCCGTCCGGCGTGAAGGCGAGGTCGTTGAGGGCGGTCGCCCCCGGGATGGCGGCGCCGTCGACGAGCCGTGCCCCCAGGACATGGGTCAAGTCCGGGACGACCTGATAGACGTCGACGAGCGCGCACGCGGGCCCCTGCCGGGTCACGGCGAGGCGCGTGCCGTCGGGCGAGACCACCACGCGCGCGAGCGCGCCGTCGGCGCTGCCCACGCCGCAGCTCACGTTCTGGGGATCGAGCGCGACGCCGGTCGCGCGCGGATCGAAGACGTCGATCGGGTCCACGATCTGGAGCGCGGTCGAAAGCGAGCGCACGCCGCCGTTGACGAGCGTCACCGCCGCCGCGCGCGGCTCGCCCGCGCGGCCCGTGAACGCCACGGCGGAGGGAACGGCGTGGACGGCGGGGAGGCCGCCGCTGCCGAGGTCGACCAGCGTCCCGCCGTCGAGGGCGCCCCCGGTCGCGGGGACCGCCACCCGATCGCCCCGGACGGCGACCGGCGGGACGGCGCGCACCGGCGTCGGGGTCCCGGCGACGATGTTGTAGAGCGACACGCTCTGCCCGGCGAAGTCGGCGGTCGCCGCCAGCGCCCCGTTGGCGCTCACCGCCACGGCGACCGGCGTGCCGCCGGTGGCCACGTTGGCGACCAGGACCGGCGTGGGCTGGGTGACGTCCAATACTTGAAGTCGGCCGAGCACCGCGTTGGCCACGAACGCGGTCGCGCCATCGGGATCAACCGCCACGTCACGCGCATCGCCGCCGATGTCGACCGAGGCCGCGGCCTGGGCGGCGATCGGGCTGCCGAACACGACCCGGCCGGTGCTGGGGTCGGGCGAGGTCGCGAGCACCTGATTCCCGCCGGGCGCCACCGCCACGCCCCCCGCGGCGGGACTGGCGCTCACGGTGGTGATGATGGACGTGGTGTCGAGGTCGACCGTGACCACGCCGAGGTTGCGCGTGGCCAGGACCAGGCGGTCGCGCCGCGCGTCGATGGCGATGCCGCCGGTCAGGTCGGCGCCGGGGACCGCGATCTCGCGCAGCGCGTGGCGGTAGGTGGCGCTGCCCGCGTCCACGTCGAGCTCGACCACCGCGCCGGTGGCGGCATCGGTGACGTAGGCGCGCTGGCCGCTGGGCGAGACGGCGACGCCGTCGGGTCGGCCCGTGAGCGCGATCGTGGCGCGGGCCAGACCGAACGTCCCGCTGCTGGGATCGGTGTCCATCTCCACGACCTCGCCCAAGTCCGGACGCGAGACGTACGCGCGCAGGCCGCTGGGGTTGAGGGCCAAGTGCGCGCACGAGACCAGGGCCGGCTGGGCCGGCTGGGCCTGGCGCAGGAACGGCCGCAAGGGGTCCAAGTTGATGCGCACGAACCCCTGGGCCCCCACCGCGAAGGCGGTCTTGGCGTCGGGCGACAGCGCCACGTCGGTGGGCGGGAACCCGGTCGCGACCGCGGCGCCGTTGGGGGAGGGCGCGGCGACCGTGGAGGTGAGGAGCGTGAACGAGAACAGGTTGCTCGGCGTCGGGACCCCGGCCACCTCCACCTTGACCGGCCCGGTCACCGCGTCGCTCGGCACCTCGACGGCCAGCGAGGTCGGCGTCACCAGCGTGCCGAGCACGTACCCGGCGAACCCCTGGCTGGTGCTGAAGTAGACCCGGTTCTCGACGCTCGCGTCGTAGCCGGCCCCGGTGAAGCTGACCAGTGCCCCCACCGGCGCCTGGCGCGGCGAGAGGTCGGCGATCGAGACCGGCGGCTGGGGCTCGGTCGTGAACGTGCTGCTGGTGGTCGCGGCGATCGGGTTCCCCTGCACGTCCTTGAGCGCGGTGGTGAGCTGGAGCTGGTAGTCGGTCGCGAACAGCAGCGGCTGATCGGGGACGAAGACGAAGCTCACCCCCGGGGCCAGGAGCTCGCCGTGCCCCCCGAGCGTCCCGCTGCCCGGGACGACGTGGAGCTTGAACGCGGCGCCGATCGTGTTCGCGTCGACCGGCTCGCTGAACGTGACCAGGATCGGCGTGTCGATGCGCACGCCGCTCGTCAGATCCGCCGGCGACACGCTCGCGACCGTGGGCGGCGTGACATCGATGTTGGTGACGATGTCGATCGGCCCGGTCGGGGAGCCCGCCGCGACGGCGATGGCCTGGCGCACGTCGGGATCGTCGCTGTTGCTCTCCGGGCCTCCGTACCATTCGGGCTGGAAGTTGGTCACGGCGCTCGCCGCCACCCGCGCGTTGATCGCCCCCGGCACCACACCGGGGATGCTGCCGTCGAGCGGCATCACGCGCACGGCGTAGTCGCCGGCCGGCAGGCGATAGAGGTGGTAGTACCCGGCCTCGTCGGTGTAGTCGGAGGCCACGGTGTCCTGGGGCGCGCCGCCCCCGTCCAGCAGGACGCCGATGACGAGCGCCCCCGGGATCGGATCCCCATTGCCGCCGCGCGTGACCCGGCCCGAGATCCAGCCGAACGCGGTGAGCAGCGTCGCCCCCGGATAGGCGGCGGCGATCGCGGCCTTGTCGTCGGACTCCAGGCTCGCGGCGAGCGTGCCCGATTGAAGCACCGGGAACATGGTGGCGTCGGCGACCCCGCTGTGGCTCAGGCCCAGGAAGTGGCCGATCTCGTGGGTCGCGACACTCTGCAGATCGAAGCTCCCGCTCGTGGGCCCGGCGGTGGCGGTGCGGAAGGTCGCGGCCGGATTGAACAGGATGTCGGCGTCGACAATCTCGCCCGGCAGCCGGATCCGGTCGTCGAACGACGTGCGCTTGGTGAAGGACAGCGTGGGCGTGATCGCCAGCACGTTGCCCGGGAAGGCGTAGTCGTCCTCGAACGTGAGCAGGTTGACGCCGTCGGTGGCGCTGGCGTCGGTCTGGGACGTGACCGGGTCCTCGACCACCTGCACGTTGGCGCCGGTGACCGCCGCCCAGGCCGCGAAGCCGTTGCGCAGGGCCTGCAGGTCGCTGCCGTCGGTGATGGCGGGATCGCCGTGCTGCGACAACCGGAAGTGGAGGGGGCTCGCGCTCGCCGGCCACGACTCGACGTGGCGCAGGGTCGCCGTGGCGTCGACGCAGCCGTCGCCGTTGGCGTCCTGTCCGGCCGCGCAGACGCTCGAGCAGGGATCCTTCGAGTTGCGGATGCCGTCGAAGTCGGCGTCCTCGTGGTACTGGACGATCCGGAGGTCGTCGAAGATCGGATGCCGGGTCTGCAGGCGTGAGGCCGGATTGACGGAGAACCGCTCGCACTGATCCGTCACCTCGAAGGCGATCTGGATCGAGTCGCAGACGACGGACCCAATAGCCGTGTAGGCCCCAGGGTAGGGGCTGAACTCGGAGACGGTCCCGACCGGCGCGTCTAGGTCGCTGCTCCCAGCACCGTAGTACAGGACGCCCGGCCGGGCGTAGAACCGGCGGGCGTACGTATCCCCGGCGTTCTTGCCACGGAACCTGAGGTTCATCAGTCGGCCCTGGTTGAGCGCATCGGGGGGCAGCGACCCCCGGTAGACGACGGAGAACGCCGTGTCCGAGCCTGCCTCCCACGCGATCCAGGGCGAGGTGATGCGGGCGAAGGTGCCGTCCTCGAGGACCCCGCTGGGCCCCGCGACCTGCCACACGCAGCTGGGATCGATGGGGTCGAATCCCTGCTTGAGCGAAACGTCCGTGGTCGGGGCTGGGAAGTCACGAATGACGTTTACCGCGCCATTGTTGCCGCCGTTGCGCGCCGAGAGGGCCCAGACCCCGGTCGTGCCGTCCTCGAAGTCATGGAGCGGGATCGGGCTGGCTGGACTGTTGATACCGTCGAGGCTGACATTGTCTACGATCGCCCCCGGGCATGGCTGGAGCGGGACCCCGCC
>Ga0066710_100004661_pt1 | contig 12213 bp, 10 predicted proteins | sample GraSoiAngelo_159_FD_79666 | JGI IMG/M metagenome (GOLD analysis project Ga0066710, IMG submission 79666) | Grasslands soil microbial communities from the Angelo Coastal Reserve, California, USA - 14_1009_16_40cm | ecosystem: Environmental > Terrestrial > Soil > Grasslands | place: USA...
CCGGTCAACGTCTGCGTGCGTCCGTCGGGCCAGCGGATCTCGATCCGTTCGGGGGCCGCGGCGGCGCCCAGGCCGAAGCGCGGCCGCGGGTCGTTCGAGGAGTTGTGGGACGATCCGGCGTGGACCTCGATCATCTGGCGCAGCGCTCCCGCCACCACCGTGACGCGCGCCCCGATCGCGCCGCGGTTCCTGGGGGCGCCCAGCAGGCGGAAGCCGATCCAGTGGCGGCCCGCGGCCGTGTCGTTGCGCAGCAGGCTCGGCGGCTCATCGATGTTGTTGACCACGATGTCGACGTCGCCGTCGTTGTCGAGGTCTCCGAAGGCGGCGCCCCGGGCGCTGTGCAGCGCCTGGAAGGCCGGACCGGCCGAGGCGGTGACCTCCTTGAAGCGGCCGTTCCCCTCGTTGTGGAAGAGCTGGTTGTGCTCCTTCCAGGTGGTGCCGAGGTTGAACCGGTCGACGCCTGGATAGACGTGCCCGTTGGCCAGGAAGATGTCCTTGAGCCCGTCGTTGTCGTAGTCGATGAACCCGACGCCCCAGCCGAGCGTCGGCAGCGTGGGCGGCCCGAACCCCGACAGCATCGACTGGTCGAGGAACAGCATGCCGCCCTCGTTGTGATAGAGCGTCGAGTAGTCGTGCGAGAAGTTCGTGACCACGAGGTCGGGGAGCCCGTCGTTGTCGTAATCGCCGGAGTCGACCCCCATGCCCGCCTGCGGCAGCCCGTCTTCGTTGAACGCCGTCCCCGAGATCGTGCCGATCTCGGTGAAATGTCCCTTGCCGTCGTTGCGGTACAGGTAATGCGGCGTCGAGTCGTTGGCGACGTAAAGGTCGAGGTCGCCGTCGAGATCGAGGTCGGTCCAGACGGCGCCCAGGCCGTAACCGAACGGATCCGTGCGCAGCCCGGCGGCCTGCGTGACGTCCTTGAAGCGGCCTCCCTCGTTGTGGAACAGCCGGCCGATCTGCGGCTTCAGCCCGCGCGGCCCGCAGATCACCGGGAAGCCGCGGTACATGCAGTTTTCGGGCCCCTTCGGTCCCGGCCGGGGCAGGGGAGGGCTGCCGGCGTCGTAGTCGACGTAATGGGAGACGTACAGGTCGATGCGGCCGTCGGCGTCGTAGTCGCCGAAGGCGGCGCCGGTGCTCCAGCCGCGCCCCCCCGAGAGCCCGGCGGCCGCCGTGACGTCCTGGAAGCGCCCCCCTCCGAGGTTGCGGTAAAGGATGTAGCGGCCGAAGCCGGTCAGGAACAGGTCGGCCTTTCCGTCGTCGTCGTAGTCTCCGAAGACGCATCCCTGCGCCCAGTATCCGGACGACCCGACGCCGGCGCGGGCCGTGACGTCCTCGAAGGTGCCGTCGCCGCGATTGCGGTAGAGGGCCGAGCGCGGCTTCTCCGCTGCGGGCGCGGGCGTGGCGCGCGAGCCGTTGGGGATGAAGATGTCCAGCAGGCCGTCGCCGTCGACGTCCTCCAGGCAGATGCCGTTGCCGACCGTCTCGTTGATGGTGAATTTCTCCGGCTCGCCGCTGACATTGGTCAGAGTCAGCCCCGCCTCGCGGGCGACGTCGACGAAGCGCGGCACGGGTGCCGCGGCGGCAGGCGTGTTCGCCGCCCGGGGGACCGGGGCGTCCGGGGCGGGGGCCGCCCCCGCGCCGGCGGCGCCGGCCGCCAGCAGCAGGCCGAGGGCGGCGGCCAGGCCGCCGCGCCGCGCCTCAGTCCGCCGTGGTGGAGGTGGCGACGCCGCTCTGCGCGCGCTCACGGAGCCTCTTGAGGATTTCGGCGTGGCGGGTGAACTCCGCCTGCGCCTCGCTCTGCCGGCCGGTTCTCAGGAGGGCCTTGGCCAGGGCGTAGTGGGCCTGCGGGTTGTAAGGATCGGCGGTGAGCGAGCGGCGGAAGTAGCCGATCGCCTCCTCGAGGTGTCCCTGCTTGGAGAGGATCGAGCCGACGTAATAGTTGGCGTACGGTTCGGAGGGGGACAGGCGGTTCGCCTCGCGGAAGGCCGCCAGGGCCTCGTCGTTCAGCCCCTGTGCCGCGAGCGCCTTGCCCAGCGCCAGGTGGGCCTCGGCGCTGCCGGGATCGAGAGCGGTCGCCCGCCGCAGGAACCCCACCGCGCCCGCGTTGTCGAGATGGTCCTGGGCGCGCTTGCCGAGAGTGATGTAGAGCCGCGCGTCCGCCACGCCGCGGTCGACCGCCTGCTGCAGCACCTGCCCCGACTCGTCGGGGTGGCCGTACTTGTCGAGGGCGCGCGCGTGGTCCGCCAGGAGCTCGATGTCGGAGGGGGCGTCGCGCAGCGCCCGGCGCTGCTCCTCCAGCCCCTCTTCGTAGCGCTTCTGCTTGAAGCGCACCTCCGCCAGGCTGCGGTGCGCGCGGGCATCGTGCGGGGCGGTCGCCACGGCCCGCTCGAGCCAGGATGCGGCCTTCTCGAGGTCACCGCCCTGCAGCGACAGGATGCCGGCCTCCGCCATGGCGCCGGCGTCGCCGGGGTTGTTCGCCAGCTCCTTCTCGTACTGGTTGAGGGCCTGCTGCACCCGGCCAGCGCGCGCGTGGATGATCCCCATGGTGCGGTGCACGCCGGGCCGGCGGGGGTCGGCGGCGACCACCAGCCGCAGCTCGACCAGGGCCTCGTCACCGCGGTTGAGGGTGCCGAGGATCTCGCCGCGCAGCAGGCGGGCGTCGGCCGACCGCGGGTCGGCCTCGATGGCGCCGGCGACCGCCGTCAGCGCTTCCTCCGGCCGGTTTGCCCCGCGCAGCGCCTGCGCCTGCTCGTAGCTCAGGGCGAAGTCACGGGGCTGCCGGGCGACGAAGGGAGCGAGCAGCGCCGCGGCCTCGGCGGGCCGGCCGGCCGCGCGCAGCCGCCGCGCTTCCTCGAGGCCTTGTTTCGGATCGCGCGGACCGCAGGCCAGGTGGCAGGCCAGAAGCGGCACCAGGAGGGGCGTGAGCGACGGTCGGGCCCCGCCGCGCCGGACGCGGGTTCGCAGCATGGACAAGGATCGTAGCACAGGCGGCGCGGGCGCTCGGGCGGGCGCCGCGGGCGTTCGGGCGCCCGGGCGGGCGCGGCGCCGCCCTCCGGGCCGCGCAAAAAAAACCCCGGGAGGATGCCCCGGGGGATGACGCTGCTCACGATTTCGGCCGGAGGGGTCAGACCTTCGTGACGTTGGCCGCCTGCAGTCCTTTCGGTCCCTGCGTGATCTCGAACTCGACCGCCTGCCCTTCCTCGAGGGTCTTGTACCCCTCACCCTGGATAGCGGAGAAGTGGACGAAGATGTCCGTCCCGTCCTCCTGCTGGATGAACCCGTAACCCTTGCTGTTGTTGAACCACTTCACTTTTCCTTTGGGCACTGGGGTCTAACCCTCCTTTCGCAAGCGCCGTGCGACGGCCGGGAAGTCCGCATGCGCTTCGAGCGGTTGGTCGCCGGACAAAAAAAATTCCACAAAAGTGATGGCTCTCTTGTGGACGTCGTATCCCTCAACCCGATAATAGATCCCTGTGGACGGGCAGAATCACGCGCGCAATAGTAAGAGCGGGGGGTGGGCTTGTCAACTAGATTCTGGACGGCGGGGTGTCGGCGGGCGGGGTCTCGAGCAGGTTGCGCTTGCGTTCCCTCAGGGCCTGCATCTCCCCGGCGACCTGGCGCAGGAGCACCAGCGCCCCTTCGCGGTTGCCCGACTCGAACTCGCGTGCGATCAGGCGGACCTGGCTCTCGACGGCCTGCAACCCCTTGAGGTCCTCCTCGACCTGGTCGCGCAGGGAGCGGGTGGCGGCGTTGAACGCCTCCTCCATCTCCCGGAAATTGTCCTGCTTGCGCAGCACGACCTTGGATCCCCAGCGCCCGTCCTCGATCTCGCGCAGCCCGCGGGTCACCTTGTAGATCACCCCCGCGGTCTTGTGCGTCTCGAGGATCTCGATGACGAAGATCGCCGCCACGAAGATGATGCCGGCGGCGACCAGGTAGAGGACCGAGCGGGCGTCGCTGGAGGCGACGCGCGCGAACAGCGGCGAGCGCTGCGCCAGGTCGCGCGCGTTCTCGAGGGACAATAGATGGAATAGCGCGGCGGCGAAGGCCAGGAGGAAGGCCATGCCGAGGACCGCGACCAGCGCGGAACGGACCTGGTAGGCGGTGTCGACGAGGAAGTTGCGGCGCCGGCCGAAGAACCTGCCGAACAGGAAACCGGGCCGGCCGCCGCGCGCGGGCGCCTGCCGTTCGCTTCCCGACATCAGGGTGTGGGAGGTCTCGCCGCGAGCCTCGCGCGTGCGCGGATCCATCGTCCCTCCGGGGCGGGAGAGGAAGGCATTTGCCCCTCGGCCGCAATATAGGCCCGGCCCCGTGCCTTGTCAAACAACCCCTGTCCTCCTAAGGACATGCGAGCGCCTGCTTCACGTCCGCGGCGATCTCTGCTACAGTCGCCGGCTCGGGACGGCTTGCGGGGAGGGTTCGATGCGGCTTCTGGCGGTGGCTCTCTCGGTCGCGGCGGCGATGCTCCTTGCGACGCTGGCGCGATCCGCGGACGCCCCGGCCGACGCCGCGGCGAAGGCCCCGGCGAAGGACGCGGACGACATCCGCGCGCGGCTGAAGGCGTACGCCGAGGTGAAGCTGCGCGCCGACCTCTCCGCCCTCGGCCCGCGCGAGCGCGACGCCCTGGCCCGGATCGTGACCGCGGTCAACGCCATGGACGCGATCTACTGGAGGCAGATGGGCCGCCAGGCCCTCGAGGCGCGGCAGGCGTTCGCCAAGGCCACCGATCCCGTGGACCTTCTGTACCAGAAGTTCATCGAGATCAACTACGGTCCGTTCGACATCCGCAAGGACATGGAGCGTTTCGTCGAGGGCGGCCAGGCGGGCCCGCGACAGCCCGGAGCCGGCTTCTACCCCGAGGACATGACGAAGGAGGAGTTCGAGGCGCACCTCAAGTCGCACCCCGAGGCGCGCGAGGAGTTCGAGAGGCTCAACACCCTGGTGCGCCGCATCGACGGCACGCTGGTGGCGATCCCGTTCGAGAAGGTGTACCTGGACGAGCTGCGGACCGCCTCGCGGGCGCTGCAGGAAGCCGCCGCGCTGACCGACAGCCCCAGCCTGAGGCGCTACCTGTCCTTGCGGGCCGAGGCCCTGGTCAAGGGCGACTTCTACGCCTCGGACATCGCCTGGCTCGACGTCAAGGACAACCTGCTGGACGTGGTGATCGGGCCGATCGAGACCTACGACGACGCGCTTCTGGGACTGAAGGCCTCGTACGAAGGCGCGGCGCTGGTCAAGGACGCCAAGGAAAGCAAGGCCCTCGACGTCTACAAGCAGCACCTCGACGGGATGTCCCGCGCCCTGCCGGTGGAGGAGCGCTTCAAGAAGGCCAGCGTCGGGACCGGCAACGTGCTCGAGGTCGTGAACGTCATCCGCTTCGCCGGCGACTTCAACGCCGGCATCAAGACGGTCGCGGCCTCGCTCCCCAACGACGAGCGGGTGATCGAGAAGAAGGGGGCGAAGAAGCAGATCTACAAGAACGTCCTCGAGGCCAAGTTCGACACCATCCTGAGCCCGATCGCAGCGCTCTTCCTGGACAAGAAGGACGCGGCCCTGGTCACCCGCGAGGCGTTCGTGACCAACGTACTGCTGCACGAGCTGTCGCACACCCTCGGGCTGGACTACGTCGCGGGCGCGAAGGACCTGACGGTCCGCAAGGCGCTCAAGGAGCGCCACGCGGCCATCGAGGAGTGCAAGGCGGACGTGGTCGGCATCTTCGACCTGCAGTACCTCAAGCAGCAGGAGATCGTCTCGGACGACGAGGTGGCCGAGAACTACGCCACCTACCTGGCGGGGATCTTCCGCTCGATACGCTTCGGCGCCGAGGAGGCGCACGGGCAGGGGACCGCGGTGCAGCTCAACTTCCTGGTGAAGGAGGGCGGCATCGAGAAAGACGCCAAGAAGGGGGAGTACTCCATCCACCCGCGCAAGTTCGAGCCGGCCATCGCCAAGCTGGCCAAGGAGCTGCTCGAGATCGAGGGAACCGGCGACTACGCCCGCGCCGGCAAGCTCCTCGACACCTTCGGCCGCCTCGACCCGGCCACCCGCGAGACGCTCAAGAAGACCGAGTCGATCCCCGTCGACGTGGTCTTCGTCTACCCCATGTGAGAGAGAGCCCGAGCGCGGCGGGATCGCGGCCGCGGCGGCGGTCCGGGCCGGCGCCTAGCGCAGCTGCTTGCGGGCCGCGGCGATCGCCTTCTCGATCTTCTCCTTCTTCTCCATCAGCGCGGACACGTCGGACGTGGTGTCGATCCCGGTGATGCCGGCGGCGCGGCCCGCCTGCGCGATCTGCGCGTTGACGTCGTTCAGCTCCTTCTCGAGGTCACGCACCTGCTGCTCGGCCGCGCTCACCGCCTTTGGGAAGAGCGTGATCTCCCCGGTCTGAAAATAGTTGACGGCGAGCCAGACGCCCAGGACCACCACGATCAGAAGGATCAGCTTCTTCATCGGGCCCTCCTACGATGGCGACGGCAGGTTGAGAATGGCGGAAGCGTGTGGGAATCGAACCCACCAAAGCCGGGTTCCCCCGGCTCCCAACGGATTTGAAGTCCGCGCAGGACACCAGCCCCGATGCGCTTCCATCCCCTCCGAACTATAGCAGAACACGAGCATCCTCCTAGTGGGTCCGGTTCTGGGGCTCCAGGAGAGTTAGCAATGAGTTGCTCAGTGTCAACAGCTACGACCACGGCCGCCGCTGATTACGAATATTACCTTGCATTCATATCACTTCTGAGCAATAATAAGCCATGCCTTGGGAGGTGGAGTACACAGACCAGTTCGAGGCTTGGTGGAATGCCCTGGACGAGTCTGAGCAAGAGAGTGTCGCCGTCGGGGTTAGGCTCTTAGAGGCGAAAGGGCCGACACTCCAGTACCCCTACAGTCTGGTACGAGCAAAATGTTCCGATCGCAGACAAAATATACGATGAGCACTTACGTTCACTCGATAAGGGTGGTGAATAGAAATGGCTAAGCCCTTCAAAACCTTGATGGACCGAATGTCGAACCAGAGCCGTGAGAGAGTCGAAGAGCGGGTTGACAATATTCTCCGTGAGATCACGCTGCGGGAAATACGTCATGCCGTGCAACTTACGCAGCAGGAACTCGCCCGCAAGCTCAGGATCAACCAAGCGGCCATTTCAAAACTAGAAAGGCAGTCTGACATGCTTCTCAGCACCCTCAGACGAGTTCTAGCGGGAATGGGCGTCGAACTAAAAGTAGTGGCCGTCTTTCCTGAGGGCGAAGTGCCAATTCACCTGTCCGAGTCCTCACAACGCGCCCATAAAAGGTCGGCCCGCGCCTAGAGCGAAGGTCAGCCGACCAATTTCCGCGCCTCCCTCTCGTCGCAGACCAAACACTCCGCCGCGCCCGGCGCGCTCGCAGAGGGGCATAGCGCGACTTCCCTCGCCCCAGCCATCCCTTGCGACATCCCTGGGGCCGCTGGCCCCCCGCGTGCCGGATGGTATAGTGTCGCGCCGGGAGGAGCGATGCCGGGGGGCGAGCGCGAGAGCCTGGACGTCGACGTGCTGTTCGTCGGAGGCGGCCCCGCCGGCTTGGCCGGGGCGATCCGCCTGCGGCAGATCCTGCGCGCCCACAACGAGAGGGTCGAGCGCGAGAAATCCGGCGCGAAGCTCGACCTCTCGGTGGCGCTCATCGACAAGGGGCGGGAGATCGGCTCGCACGCCATCTCGGGGGCCGTTCTCGATCCGCACGCTCTGCGCGAGCTCTACCCGGACTTCGAAGCGCTCGGCTGCCCGCTCGAGGGCCCGGTCACCGACGACAGCGTCTGGTTCCTGACCTCGCGAGGCCGGTTCCCGCTGCCGATCGTCCCGCCTCCATTGCGCAACCACGGCAACTACGTCGCGTCGCTCGGCAAGGTGGTGCGCTGGCTCGCCTCCCGGGCGGAGGCCGAGGGGGTCGATCTGTTTCCCGGGTTCGCAGCCGTAGAGCCGCTCCTCGAGGGGGACCGGCTGGTGGGCGTGCGCACCGGAGATCGCGGCATCGACCGGCAGGGGAGGAGGAAGCCGAACTTCGAGGCGGGCATCGACATCCGCGCCAAGGTCACGGTCCTGGCCGAGGGCCCGCGCGGCACGCTGACCAAGGTGCTGGTCGATCGCCTGCGCCTCGATGCGGGGCGCCACCCCCAGGTGTACGCCGTCGGCATCAAGGAGGTCTGGGAGTGCCCGAAGGGGAGCCTGCCGCCGGGGCGGGTGATCCACACCATGGGGGCGCCGCTCGACCGCGAGACCTTCGGCGGGGCGTTCATCTACAACATGGCGGACGACCTGCTCGACATCGGGCTGGTCGTCGGGCTGGATTACCGCGACCCGCGCCTCGATCCGCACGACCTGTTCCAGCGGCTCAAGACGCTCCCGGCGATCCGCCCGATGCTCAAAGGGGCGCGGCTGCTCTCCTACGGAGCCAAGGCGATCCCGGAGGGGGGCTGGTACGCCATGCCGCGCCCGTACCTGTCGGGCTGCCTGATCGCGGGCGACGCGGCCTCGATGCTGAACGCCATGCGCCTGAAGGGCATCCACACTTCGATGAAGGCGGGGACGCTCGCCGCCGAGGTCATCCTCGAGGCGCTGCTGGCGGGAGACACCTCCGCCGGGTTCCTGTCGCGCTACGAGGAGCGGTTCCGCGCCTCCTGGGCCGGCCGCGAGCTCTGGAGGGTGCGCAACTTCCACGCCGGCTTCCGCGGCGGGCTGATCCCGGGGCTGATCCACGCCGGCCTGCAAATGGCGACCGGCGGGCGCGGCATCCGCGATCCGCTCCCCTCCGAGGCGGGGCACACGCGCCTGCGCACCCTGCGCCAGGAGCTCGCCGGGGCACCGCCCGCGGAAGAGCCGCCGCGCTACGACGGCACCGTCACCTTCGACAAGCTGACCGACGTCTTCCACTCGGGGACGAAGCACGAGGAGGACCAGCCGGCGCACCTGCTGGTGGCCGACACGCGCATCTGCGAGACGCGCTGCGCCGAGGAGTACGGCAACCCGTGCCGCCATTTCTGCCCGGCGGCGGTGTACGAGATGGTCCCGAAGGGAGGGGGCGGCAGGCGCCTGCAGATCAACGCCAGCAACTGCGTGCACTGCAAGACCTGCGACATCATGGATCCCTACCAGATCATCACCTGGGTCCCGCCCGAGGGGGGCGGCGGCCCCGAATACGTGAAGCTCTAACCGCCGCGCGGACCGAGGAGAAACCATGGTCGAGCCGCACGTGCCGTTCTACCTGTTGCTGTCGTTCCTGCTCGTCCTTGGGAACGCCTTCTTCGTGGCGGCGGAGTTCGCCTTCGTCAAGGTGCGCGCCACGCGCATCGAGGAGATGGCCCGCAGCGGCCTGCCGGGTTCGGGCCTGGCGCGCGCGGCCGTGTCGCGCCTCGACGAGATCCTGTCGGCCTGCCAGCTCGGCATCACGCTCGTGAGCCTGGGGCTCGGCTGGGTGGGGGAGGAGGCGTTCGCCGGCCTCCTCGAGCCGCTCCTGGCCGGGCTCGGACCTTTGGCCGTGCCGGCGGCGCACAGCCTGGCGCTGGCGGGCGCCTTCGTCGCCATCACCGTCCTGCACATCGTCCTGGGCGAATTGGTGCCCAAGTCGATCGCCATCCGCAAGCCGGGGAAGATCGTGCGCCTCGTGGCGCTGCCGCTGACGGTCTTCGACCGCGCCTTCTACCCGGTCCTGTGGGTCCTGAACGGCGTATCGCGCGGCATCCTGCGGCTTTTGGGGATGCGGCAGATGCAGGAGGCGGCCGTCTCCGAGGGCGAGCTGCGTCTGCTCTTCGCCGAGTCGATCCGCAGGGGCGTGATCACCGACAGCGAGGCGGAGATCATGGTTCGCGCCACGCGCTTCGCCGACCGCACGGCGCGCGACGTCATGGTGCCCATCGAGCGCGTGGTCACCTGGTCGCTGGCGCGCACCGTGGACCAGAACCTCGAGCTGGCGCGGGAGGAGAAGCATACCCGCTACCCGGTCTACGACCCGCGGCGCGACGATCTCGTCGGGGTCATCAACCTGAAGCAGCTCGCCCTCTTGAGCGAGAAGGACGCCGGGTGGATGCAGGAGTCCGACGTGCTGAAGCCGCTCCTGCGCGTGCCCGCCGACCGCCGCATCGACGCCGTCCTGAAGGAGATGCGGCGGCGGCGCCAGCACATGGCGGCGGTCGTCGGCCCCGACGGCCGCGCCATCGGCATCCTGACGATGGAGGACATCATCGAGGAGATCTTCGGGGAGATCGAGGACGAGTTCGACGTCGGCCCGGCGCCCGCATGACGCGAAGATGAGGCACGGCGGCGCGGCGCGCGTCCTTCTCTGGGTGCTGGCCGCCTGCGTCGGCGGCAGCCTCGCCGCCTGCGTCAGCGGTTGCGGTGGCGGGCAGCCGCAGACGCCCCCCGCGCCACCCGCGGCCACGTCGCCTACAGGCGGGCATGCCCGGGTGGTGATCGTCGGCATCGACGGGGCCGACTGGCAGTTGATCCGCCCGCTGGTCGAGCAGGGGAGGATGCCGGCCTTCAAGCGGATCCTGTCGGAAGGCGCCGCGGGCGTGCTGCGCTCGATGGAACCTTCGGCCTCGCCGTCCCTCTGGACGACGGTCGCCACCGGCGTCGGCCCCGATCGTCACGGCATCCATGGCTTCGTCGTGTCGGCCTCGGGAGAAACGGAGTCGGAGGCCGGCGCCGACCCCGACGCCGCGCCCGGCGGGGGCGCCCCGGGCGCCGGGAGCGGCCTGGGCGGGAGCGGCAAGGGCGCCGGGAGCGCCCGGGACCCCGGCGTGCGCCCGGTCACCAGCTCGATGCGGCGGGCCCCCGCCTTCTGGAACATCCTGACGGAGCAGGGGCTCAAAGTCGGCGTGGTGGGGTGGCTCGTCACCTGGCCCGCCGAGCCGGTCAACGGCTACGTCGTCTCGTCCTACCTGCCGTACGTCTACAACTGGTCGACGGGGCGGCCCCTCAAGGGGACGATCGTCCAGGGGATCCCGCACCAGACCTTCCCGGAGGGGCTGATCGACGAGCTGCAGCCGCTCAAGGTCAAGCCGGCCGACCTCGACGACGCGACGCTCAAGCGCTTTTACGATCCCGCGCGTCTCGCCGTCCTGCCGCCCGCCGACCGGGAGTGCGTCGAGGGGTTCCGCTGGAGCCTGGCGTGCGACGAGACCTTCCGGAGGGCCGCCCTGCACCTCTTCGACCGCTACCCCGTCGACCTGTTCGCCGTCTACTTCGGGGGGGTGGACGTCGCCTCGCACCGCTTCTGGAAGTTCGCTTTCCCGAAGGCGCTGAACTACGGGGTGAAGGCCGAAGAGGCGGCGATCCTCGGAGGGGTGATCGACGCCTACTACGCCTACGTGGACGGGGTGGTCGGCGAGTACCTGTCGCGCCTGGGGCCGGACGACACGCTGGTGATCCTCTCGGACCATGGCTTCAAGCCGGTCCTGATCCCGGGGCGTCCGAACACCTCGGGGCACCATCGAATGGAGGGGATCCTGGCGCTCTGGGGGCGCGGCGTGCGGCGCGGCGCGCGCATCGAGAACGCCGGCCTGCTGGACGTCCTGCCGACCGTCCTCAACCTGCTGGACCAGCCGATCGCCATGGACCTGGAGGGGCATATCATCGAGGCCGCCCTCGATCCCCGCTTCGCCCTCGACCACCGCCCGAAGTTCGTGGAGGCGTACGCGCAGAAGCCGCGTCCCGACCTGCCCGACCAGTCGGACCTCGACCGCAATGTCTTGGAGAGGCTGCGCTCGCTGGGATACATCAATTAGGGCAGCCCGTAGCGCCAGCCGACCCCGAAGAGCCACTCGCGCACCCACTGCCCCTCGCCGTCGAACCAGACCGGGCCCTGCCCCTGGAAGTAGTTCTCGCGCAGCTCGAAGCGGGCGAAGGCGTTTCTGCCCATGAACAGGCGCAGGCCGCCCCCGAAGGCGCGGACGAAATCGGTCTCGGTGCCGAGGTCCGCATCGTCGGAGTGCAGGAACCCGACACCGACGGTGAGGTAGGGGACGACGTCCTTCTTGGTGAAGTTGAAGACGTACGCGACCTGGAAGTTGCTGAGGTTCACCCGCTCGCCGAACCCGGCATTGTCATTCGTCCCGACGCCATTCAGCATGAACTCGATCTCGTGGTACGGGGTGTACAGGTACCCGAACCGGAACCCGAGTCCCAGTTCGTCGTCCAACTGCGCTTTTTCCTGAAACTCGTTGAAGGTGAGGTAGGGGCTCAGCTCGAA
>Ga0066710_100004662_pt1 | contig 12213 bp, 11 predicted proteins | sample GraSoiAngelo_159_FD_79666 | JGI IMG/M metagenome (GOLD analysis project Ga0066710, IMG submission 79666) | Grasslands soil microbial communities from the Angelo Coastal Reserve, California, USA - 14_1009_16_40cm | ecosystem: Environmental > Terrestrial > Soil > Grasslands | place: USA...
CCGCGAGAGCGAGACCTTCGTTGTCTGCGTTTATTTGTTTGGTCCGGTTTTTAACGAGGCCAACGAACCATCCTCGACATGCCGTCTGCGCTTCCAACGATGAGTCGAAGCCAGTACGCCCCCCAAATAATTGTCTTGAATAAGTACCCCCGTTTGCGGTCTTATGCAACCAGTCCGAGGGTCTCCGAGCAAATTCAATGGCGATCGAAATAACATCTGAATCCTTGGCTGGAACGCAGCCTGAAGCGACGGCCGCTTACAAGGACAGCCAGCCCGCGCCGTTCTCGGGATTCTCGACTGCAAGCAAGCGCAGCTCGCGTCGGCGATTTCGCCTGGCGCATTCGAGGTGGACGCGCCGCAACTTCAGCAGCCGTGCCCGTGAACTTTCGGGAGGGGACGCGATCATTCTTTCGGTTCCGAAGAGCGGGCGCACCTGGCTCCGCGCGTTTCTGTGTGCGTACTTCTGCAAGCGCTTCGGCCTTGAATTTACGTTACGGCCGGACCGTTACGATGAACAAAGTATTCCGCGCCTAATCTTTTCTCACGATGTGTTTGAGCACCGCACAAAAGGCGATAGATGGGACAGGATTCGCGGCAAGTATCTGGTGCCGCGCCGCGAGCTTGACCGGGCGAAGATCATCCTGCTCGCTCGCGATCCGCGCGATTGTTTTGTTTCTTTGTATTTGCAGCTGACAAGACGCGATCCAAACGCGCCGCTTAAGCTCAGGCAGAAGACGGTGAGTGAAATGCTGCGCGACAGAAGATTCGGCGTGCGGGCCATCATCAACGCGATGAACGATTGGACCAATGAGTTCTCCGGACGCGACAATTTCTCGCTCGTTCGATATGAAGCACTGCGCGCCTCACCGGCCGAATACTTCCGTGATTTGCTCGCTGTGATTGGTGAATCGACGCCCGAGGCGAACATCTTCCAGGAAGCGCTCGAGTTTTCACGGTTTGAGAACATGCAAAAGCTCGAGGCGGCTGGAGCGTTTGATTCGAATATCCTGCATCCGGGCGATGTGCGCGATCCCGAATCGTTCAAAGTGCGGCGCGGCAAGGTAGGCGGCTACCAGGAATATCTTTCTGTTGAGGATCAGCAATACGCTGCAAACGCGCTGGCCGAACTCGATCCGCGGTTTGGTTATAGTTTCTGAGCATCGCGTTTTCGGGTGATTCACGCCCTAGGCCGCTTGCGTAGCGGTCTCTCTGTTGGCGTTCGGCGCTTTGAAGGCTGAGCCAAAAAAGTTAAAAAAATCCTTGCATTCTATTTCATACTGAAATAGTAGGGGATTAAAACCATATTATTTCAGTCGACATTAACGACCGGATGATGCACGAAACACGAAAACCATGAGCGCCGAACCATGAAACTTTCTAAACGTGGCGAATATGCGCTCCGAGCTCTTATTGATCTCGGCATCGCCTCCGAACTCGGCTGGCCGATGCTTCAGATCAGCGAGCTCGCGTCAAAGGAAAAACTGCCGATCAAATTTCTTGAGCAGATTTTCACGCAACTCAAAGCAGGAGGATACGTCACAAGCAGACGCGGAAAATTTGTCGGCTACTCTCTTGCCCGGCCCATGAACCAAATCAAATTTGGCGAGGTTATTCGCTTGATCGAAGGGCCACTGGCGCCGATCCGCTGCGTCAGCCAAACATCGTACGCTCGCTGCTCATGTCCGGATGAAATTCATTGCGGGCTGCGAATGTTGATGTTCGACGTACGAAACGCCATCAGCACGATCCTGGATCGTTACACGCTGGCAGACATCGTCGAGATCACGCTTCGCAAGTATCGGCGCGACAAAGTCGCTCCGCCGTTTCTCCACCGATCGATTCCGCTTGCGTCGGGGTTCCCGGAAAAACGGGGGTCGCTTCGCAGCAAACGAAGAGCCGCGGTACGCAATCACTTTTCAGGATCCCGAGGGAGCGAAACCAACAATCGTCCGCCAAACGTGCGGTGAAGCAGGAGAGAGTCATGTTAGTCACGAAATATTCTTCAACCAGAAGAATCGCTCTGCTTGCCAGCATGCTGGCGACGATCCAGCCGCTAACTACGCAGAGCGCTTCCGAATCCGATCGACTGGAGAGGCTCGAACGCGCAGTAGAGCAATTGCAAAAGCGCAACGCCGAACTTGAAGCCGAAGTTCGGAGCTTGAAAAAGCAAACTGCCGCTGTGCCCGACGGGAAATTCAAAACCAAGGTGACTCACGATGGAAAAACGTATGTCGAGAAAGCTGTCGCCCAAGCTGAGAAACCACCTCTGGTTGTACTGCAGCGGGGACCGGAATTGAAACTGGTGCTCGGTGGGTTCGTCCAGGTGAATTTTGAAGATGGAGACGTTTCTGCATTCGAAGGCCGGTTTGGCCAGACTGCGATAAAAGATCGGTTCCGCCTGCGCCGGGCACGGATCAATTTGACTGGCGACTTTGCGGAGCAATTCGACTTCAAAATGGAAGGCGATTTCGGCCAGAGCGATGGCACGTCAGGCAATCGGACCGCCTTTTCCGCAACAGACATTTGGGTCAACTGGCATCAATTCCCAGCGGCTCAAGTCAAGATCGGTCAGTATAAAGCGCCGTTTGGCCTGGAGCAGTTGACGCCTGATACTACCCTGCTCACGATCGAACGCTCGTTGCCAACCGGTGCAATCACGCCAGATCGGCAAATCGGTGCCGAACTCTGGGGAAAACCGCTCACGGGCATCTGGCTCGAGCAGAAGGATCTGTTGACGTATTATGCGGGCATCTTCAACGGCAACGGCCGCAACATTACCGTCAACGATAACAACAATTTTATGTTCGCAGGCCGGCTGGAGTTGCAGCCGTTTAACGGCAAAGTCTTTGGTCAGCCCTCCTTTCTCAAGCTGGGCGGCGACGTGCTCAACAGTCGCGATGAAGCCGGGGTAAATATCTCGCAATCGAGCAATTTGCTGGTAAACGCCGATGGTTCCCTCTCGCCGTTTACCCTGCCTAGCCCGGATGAACGGACGGCTTGGAGCGTGGACGCCTGGCTGGAGCTGGGGCGCTTTGATTTAATCGGTGAATACCTCCAGGAACACGTCGAAGGTCGCACGGTAAACGGTGTGCCTCCGACCTTCTCCAACTTTACGACCGACGGATTCTATGTAACGGGCGCTTTTTACCTCCTGCCCAAGAAGCTGCAGGCTGTAGTTCAATGGCAGTATCTAAACCCCGGACAAAAGGGGAACGACGGACTCTATTCGATCCTAGGCGGTCTCAACTACTACATCCGCGGCGACGATCTGAAGCTGATGGTTAATTATATTCATACCTGGTCGGATTTCCGCCAAGTCAATCCTGAGTTCGGCGAAGACCAGTTCGACGAAGTCATCGGACGCCTCCAGCTGATGTTTTAAATTATGAAACACTATACACTTCGAGCAGCACTTCACGACGCCAGAGTCTTGTACCGATTACATTTGGAATACCGCCGGTCTAAGAAGAGCCGGCGCAAAGATTCCTCCTCCCGCTGGCTGTCCCGATACTTAGCCGGCGGGAGCCGACGCGCACAGGCTTGAGAGAATGAAGAAGTCGGATGTTGAGTTCGATCACAACGCTTCCTTCCCTTGTGGTGATCGGTGATTTGGTACCGAATCCGAGGGTCATCTTGAGTTTCGAGCACGAAGGAAGGCCGTCGAGACGGGATATAATCGGGGCCTGTGATCTCATGATCACGTTCTGTTAATGAAACCAACTATGAAAATAAAAATAACAGCGATCCTTGGAATGTTGCTGCTTTGTGCATCGCTTGTGGCTGCGCAAGAGAAGACAACGATTCGCTTCGGGCATTTTCCAAACATCACTCACGCGCAGGGCGTAGTCGCACACGCGCTTTCGCGGCAAGGCAAAGGCTGGTTTGAACAGCGCCTCGGGCCAAACGTCGAGATTCAGTGGTTTACCTACAACGCAGGGCCTTCGGCAATGGAGGCGATCTTTGCCAAATCGCTTGATGTGACATACGTCGGGCCAGGGCCCGCGCTCAACGCGTACTTCAAATCGAACGGCGAGGAGATTCGCGTCATTTCTGGTGCCGCCAATGCTGGTGCGGCCCTCGTGATCAAGACTGATTCGCCTATTAAGACTGCGGCTGATTTTCGCGGAAAAAAAATTGCCACGCCGCAGCTCGGCAACACGCAGGACATTTCGTGTCGGGCATGGTTGAAAGCGCAAGGCTTCAAGGTCACTCAGACCGGTGGAGACGTGATGGTGATCCCAACCGCGAACCCGGATCAGCTCGGCCTTCTTCAAAGCGGCGGAGTTGATGCCGTTTGGACAGTCGAGCCGTGGGTGACTCGTCTCGAGCGCGACGCAAAAGCGCGCGTTTTTCTCGACGACAAGGACACTATCACCACCTGGTTCGTTTCCAGTGTGAAGTTCCTGCGTGATCGACGCGATTTGGCTAAGAAAATCGCAAAAGCGAATATCGAACTGACGAAATGGATGCAGCAGAATCAAGCAGAAGCGCAGAAATTATTGATCGAGGAACTTAAAGCTGAAACTCGAGCTGATTTCGCCCCGGATGCAGTCGCGCAAGCTTGGAATCGGATTCGGTTCACAAGTGATGTATCCCGTGAGTTGATTACGAAATCGGTGCAGGATGGAAAAGATGCGGGGTTCTTGAAAGGCCCAACAGACACTTCCAAGCTGATCGAAACTCCGTAAATGCATCTAGCTCGCCGCCACCACTCTTCAGCCACCGAAGAGCTCCAAGTCATCGCGCCCTCGAAGCTCGCGATTGAGAACGTCTCGAAAAACTTCAAAGGTGCATCTGGAGCAGTCCTCGCGCTCGATCATGTGAGCTTGAATGTTGCCGAAGGTGAATTTGTGTGCCTGGTCGGCGCGAGCGGCTGTGGCAAAACGACACTGCTGAACATCATTGCCGGGCTCGAAAAACCGGATAGCGGCACGGTGCAGGCTGATGGCAAACCCATAACCGGCCCCGGTCGCGAACGGCTCGTCATGTTTCAGGAACCGGCTTTGTTCCCGTGGCTGAACGTGTTTGGGAATGTTCTATTTGGACTCAAGCTTAAGCCGAATCTGACAAACAAGGATCGGCACGACGTCGCCAAGTACTACCTCGAACTGGTCGGTCTCAGCCGGTTCGAGCGCGCTAACATTCACGAGCTTTCTGGTGGAATGAAGCAGCGCGTCTCGCTTGCTCGCGCACTGGCGCCTAATCCGCGCGTGCTGCTGATGGACGAGCCATTTGCTGCTCTCGATGCGCTAACTCGCGAGCAACTCTATGGCGATCTCCAGCGAATCTGGCAAGCGCGGAACAAGACAATTGTATTTGTTACACACAACGTCCGCGAGGCAGCTTGTCTCGGCAACCGAGTGATAGTCTTTTCACCGCGTCCAGGTCGCAATCGCGAAGAATTCGCCGTCGATTTGCCGCGGCCACGCGACATTAACAGCGTCGACCTTGCAGTTCACGCCATGGAGATTACCAAAGCACTAAAGAGTTTTAGCCAACCGGAGGTCGCAGCCGCAGCATGAAACGATTTCTTTTGGCGGCACTGTTTTTCGCTGTTCTCGTTTTGCTTTGGGAAGCGGCGTATCGAGCAAAACTTTGGTCGCCAGTGCTGCTGCCGTCCCCAGGGCAGGTTGTAAAGTACTTGGAGGGCGCGGCTGCCGATGGCACGCTCGCGAAAGCGACCGTGATAACAATGCGGCGCCTGCTGGTGGGCTATTTCATTGGCATTATTTTGGGACTTCCTCTCGGCCTTCTGACAGCACGATGGAAAGTGTTTGGCGACACGATCGGAACCCTCGCGCTTGGTTTGCAGACGTTGCCCAGTGTCTGCTGGGTGCCCTTAGCGCTCTTGTGGTTTGGTCAGACAGAAGCGGCTATGCTTTTTGTGGTGATAATGGGAACTCTGTGGTCCGTGGTCATCGCAACCGAGACCGGCGTACGCAATGTTCCGCCGATTTATCGTCGCGCCGCTTTGACCATGGGATCGAAGCGATTGCACATGTGGTTCAAAGTGATTCTGCCTTCCGCGCTTCCGTTTATCGTAAGTGGAATGAAGCAAGGATGGGCTTTTGCCTGGCGTTCGTTAATGGCCGCTGAGATTTTCGTGACAATTCTGACTGGTTTCGGCCTCGGCCAGCTTCTCCATTATGGCCGCGAACTGAGCGCGATGGAGCAGGTCATCGGGATCATGATTGTTATAGTGGTCATCGGTTTGCTGGCCGACAAAATTTTCTTCTCACCGATCGAAAAGTTTCTCCACCGGCGTTGGGGCACAAGTCAGGCATGATCTTCCGGCAAAAGCGGGCGCCAGTTTCCGTGCGGCGCGAGGTTCGTGTTATCAACACGCTCGGATTGCACGCGCGGCCTGCCGCTCAATTTGTAAAACACGTCAGGAGTTTTCGATCGGAAATCTGGCTTGTCACCGCCGACGGGCGGTATTCGGCTTCAAGCTTGATTGAGGTTTTACGTGCCAATCTCGATTGCGGAGCTACGGCAACACTGGAAGCTCACGGTGTGGATGCTGAGGAGGCTGTGGAACGACTACAAAAGTTACTCGGCGAATTGCATCAGTTCGACGAACCTTAACGCAGCGGACGTGCGACCAGGATTCCGCTGTCCGAGCGGTAACGATACAGATATTTCGAGAGCTGGTCGTCCACTCTAACTTTGCCATAATTACTCGGCGATGAAGCGTGCATGAAATGCAAGACGCCATCGCTCGTGCGCAGTGCAAGACCGACATGCGCAGTCGAATGCAGTCCGTTCCGTTCCCGCGAAATCACTCCGATGATATCGCCGCTGCGCAATTTGGACTCGATTTTGGCGACCTGGCTTTTTGGAATTTCGTAGAGCGGTCGCGAGGACACGTTCGCTTCCATGCGCGCAAGCGGCCCGAGCAGCGACCGGTTTGCAGCGAGATAACGATAATGTCGCCAGCCGACGCTCATCTCGCGGGCGGAATGCGGGACGCTGCGCCCGCCAAGCTGCCGCGTCATGTCGTCCACCAAACCGCGCCGATCGTTATCGTAAAGCCAGTCTTCCAGATAATGCAGCCGCGAAAGATAATCGCCGGTGCACTGACCGCCGCGATACCGGTCCATTTCGATGTAGTACAACAATCGCTCGGGAGTCCAGTTTGACTCCGGTTGGTTCAACATCCGTGCGAAACCAAGTGCCGTTTCGAAAAACGTCCAGCAATCCATCCCGTAGAAATTCACCGAAGGCGACTCGACCCTGTTGTCGATCTCAAGAGTGAAATGCTTGTAGCGCGTACCCACGAGCGCTTGTCCAACGGCAGCAGTACGATCACCGATTGACAACGACTTCCAGTTCTCAGTTTTTGCCTTTGCAACCAGTCGGTTGAATTGGTCCTGGCCCTTGAACACGGTGCTAAACGGCAAACGCGATTCGGATGCCATCGCGGCTGAACAGATCAACAGAAATGTGACGGGCAGTTTCAAGCTGCGCATTTGAAGAACTCAACTGAACCCGGGACGGACAAACTTACAAGGTTCAAAAGCGTTAGAAGGTCGCTACGTTAAGCACTCCAAGATCGCGGCGCCTCAACCTTGTAACATTTTTAACCCTTTTAAGTTTGTAACTGTCCAATATCCTTTCAAGGCTGTGGCAATTCACTTTCCCAAAAAGAGCCGGCGCAATATTGTTCGCCAGAGGTCGAACGACGACGCTTCCGTTCCGCGAGTGCGACATTCGACGCGGGTCAAGCTGCGTCCCCGGTCGGACTGGCACAAGCGCAATTTTCTGACCAGTGTTTTGATTCCGTCGCTTTTTGTGAAGCGGGCCGGTGGAGAGGCGCCGCCGCAATTTCCGAAGATCCGCGAAAGCGAGATCTGCGTTACCTGGATTGGTCACGCGTCATTTCTGATTCAAACGCACGAAGTCAACATCTTGATCGACCCGATTTGGTCGAAATGGCTCAAGGTCATCAAGCGCCTGAAACAACCGGGGTTCGAAATTCACCATTTGCCTTCGATCGATTTTGTCCTGGTGACGCATGCGCATTTTGATCACCTCGACCGGCGCACGTTGCGGCGCGTTGCCGCAGACCAGCCGATCGTTGTTCCAACGGGCGTCGGAACGCTAGTGCACGATCTCGGATTCCGCATCGTGCACGAACTCGATTATTGGCAGACCGTCGAGCTTGGTCCGCTCGAGATTTCGCTTACGCCGTGTCATCATTGGGGCGCGCGGTTCCTTGCGGATTTGCATCGCGATTTCGGCGGATTTGTGATCACATCGAATGGCCGCACGATTTTCCATTGCGGCGACACCGCTTACTTCCCAGGGTTCAAAGAGATTGGTGACCGCTTCAAGGTCGATCTGGCGCTGCTTCCCATTGGCGCATATGACGCGCCGACTGGCCGCGAAGTTCACATGAATCCAGAAGAGGCGGTAAGAGCTTTTTTGGAATTGCGCGCCCAGAGGTTGATCCCAATGCATTTCGGGACATTCCCCCTCGGTTTCGAGCCGCTCCACGAACCGCCGCAGCGCTTGCTTGCAGCCGCGCGCGCGCACGGCATCGAGGAAAAGATCCTCGTGATGACCGAGGGCAAGCCAGTGGTGCTGTGAAAATTTTGGTCGCCACGGATGAACACGGATGAAACACGGATTGCTTTTCCCGATCCGTGAAAATCCGCGTTAATCTGCGGCCGAATCTTACTGGCGCGGTTTCAGCCGGATTACTCGTCGTTGCCTTCTGCCTGATCCTCCTGTGGCGTAATCCGCTGCTTTTTTGGAATGACGATTATGAGTTATCGGTGCTGCCGGTGTTCGCCGACATGGCGCGCAGTTGGTCCGAAGGCCACTGGCCCATCCTGAGTCCGTGCTCCTGGGCCTGCGGCAATCTCGCGGGCGAATTTCAGTACGGCACGTTTTCGGTTTTTGTGAATGCGGCCGTCATTCTGATTTGGAAATTTCCGCTGACATTTCCCCAACAGGCTGCAGCTCTCTCGATCGCGCACCTTGTTCTTCTGGCGATAGGAGCGTATCTGCTTGCGCGCGATCGGGGCTTTTCAACTTCGTTGTCGATCTTTGTCGCGCTCGTCGCTTCGCTAAATGGTTGGATCATCTGCTGGGGTGCCACCGATTGGTTCGGCGCGCTCGGCGCGTTCACCTGGTTGCCGTGGGCATGGTGGGGTGCGGAGCGCGCTCTCGATGCGCGACGAACAAAATGTCGGTTTCTATGGCCGGCGCCCTTCGTTTATCTCCTCGTCACGGGCGGATTTCCCTACACGGTTTTGATGCTGCTGCTCCTGATCGCGTGGTTGTCGATAAAATCACTGATCCAAACTCGAAAGCTCTTCTCGATTGTGCCAATGCTCGTCGGTGTAGCGCTCGGTTTCGGTCTTTCCGCACCAGCGTGGATGGCGCTCCTTGATCTTGTTCAAGGTTCAGCGCGCGAGTTGCAATCGGCCGCAGCACATTGGCAGTGGCGGGTCCCGCTTGCGGCGCTGCCGGGAATGATTCTGCCGTCGTGGATAGTGAACTGGACGGACTTTTCCTCGCGCAGTCTTCCACACACCGCAGCCGAATTGGCTTGCGGCCTGGTCGCTCCCGCCGCGCTTGTTGCCGGCCTTGTATGGCGTGGTCGGCGAGTCGTTAGGCAAATGAAATGGGAGCTCATATTGCTTTTACTTGTGCTCCTGCTCTGCATGACTCCAACGGCCGGCCTCTTTCGATGGAGTTTTCGCTGGCTGCCATTCTTTCATCTCATCCTGGCGATTTGTGCGGCGGAGGTGCTGCACACGGTGTTGCCGTCAACGATTGCAGCTATCACTGCGCTTGCCCTGGTCGTTCTGACCGGGATTGCAGCGTTTATCTTCCGAACGGCTGGTTCCTACACTCTTCCGCTTGGCTGGATTTTTCTTGGATTGGTCGCCGTTTGGTCTTCGTGGGAATTGCTAGGACGCCATTCCAAATTTCGACCGTGGGCGCCCGTTGCAATCACATTTTGCGCATTCCTGGCAACATATCTCTGCATCCCGACAAACTGCGGAGTTCCGAGATACAATTTTTCTCAACCACTGCTTAAGCCTGAGCCGCTGGATCCGCGGCGCCTTTATCTCACCGTATATCCATGGGCGGAGCTCACCTATGCTGCGACAAACACGCCGCAGCCAGTCGGTCGAACGCTGCGCCCAGGGAGCACGTCAATGTGGGCCGGTTTGCGACTCATCAATGGCTACAGCCCGATCCGAGCCGCAGGCGTGGCGCGCGAATTCGCGACCAGCATTCATGGTGAGATTAATCCCGAGATGGGAAGCCATTTACTAAATCATCAAGCCGGCAAAGATGGCGAGCTGGCTGCGATAGGGGTGGACGGAATTGTCGTTGCGCGAGAAGTGAGTATCACACCCCAGCCGAGTTCTGAATGGGAATTGGTTGTTTCAACCGAAGAAGGAAACGTGTTTCATCGGCGCAGCGCGCCATTCTCGCGGGTGCGCTCGGTCATTTCAATCAATTCGCGGCCTAACGAGCAATTCGTTCCTTCGACAATCTCGCAGATCAATGACTCGCGAAATTTCGTTGAAGCGGATATTGAGGTCCCGAGCGGTGGTCGGCCCGCGCTACTGACTTTTTCGCGACCATATTTCCGCGGATACAAAGCGCGGATCAGGGATCAGAAACTCGCCGTCACGTCTTACCGCGGATTATTTCCAATTGTGGAAGTTCCAGCGGGTGTGCATGGACGGCTGACGCTAAGCTATCGGCCGTCTTGGCTCGTGTGGGGAGACAGTGTTGCTGCCGTCTGCGGATTGATCGTCCTGCTCGGTGTTATCGCAGCGTGTCGCTACTCTTCTTCGACTGGAACGGAATCACGCTCCTGATTTTATTTTTGCCCCTGTCGCTTTGGCCGCCGCTGGATGCTATCGATTCCAAGATGATTCCGAGACAACGGTAAATCAGCTCAGACTCAGTCATATCGGAATATCTGGCGTCCGCCTTGCTCGGCATGAAATGCATGCAGTAAACCCCATCCACGTCCGCATCGCTGCAATATGTATTCAAGAGCCACCGGTTTTCTTCTCGGAAACATTCTTCGATCCTGGCTTCTTGCTCTGCAGAAAGCATTTGAATGTTTGTTGATCGAAACTTTTTCGAGAGCGCTCGCGTCAACGCGAGCGTCAAGCTGTTGTCGTGAACGTCAGAGAAAAGATGCGGATTTTTGGACAGTACGTGGAGAACCGAAACGTCGAGGCTGGGATTTCGGGCTTCACTTTCGAACTCGTACTCTTTCTCTGAGAGGCCGAGCAGATTGAAAAAGTCGTGGGCAGGATTGCCGCCGGCCAGCAATTCCGGGATAAGAAACCGGACGTGGATGTTTGCCGCCGGAAGCGTGGATTTCCACCTTTCGATATCCCGCTTGAAGGCTGGTGTGCGGGTGTCGACGCACTGAGCAACAAAATCGCTGAGCGAAGCTCCCGTTTTTAGGCCCCATTGCTTCCATGCCGAGGGTATCCATTGAAGTTGCGGCCGGAGGTAAAAAATTACCGATACGTCACATTGGGTGTCGAGCCCTGCGAATAGATCGGCCATTCCGGGATTTGCCAAGTTTTCGGCGCTCAGGATCGCAAGATGATGTCCCATTCGCTTTAACAGCGGTGCAATCGCCGCACTGAGTCTTCGCGTGAGGTTTTCGGAATGTTTCCTCGCCTCCTCAAGGCACCAAATCGGTGTGCCGATGAGACCGGCAGCAGTTCGCGCAATCCTCAAGTCTTTGTCGAAAATAAAAACGTTATGTTTCTGCAGCTTCCTGAAATTCTGGAAAAGCGCCGTCCGAATGCTCGCGCTTCCGCACTTCGCAAATCCCGCATGAATTATGATCCGTCCCGTCACGTTGCGGCGGTAAGCCTGACGCCATAAACTTTGGCATGCAACGCCGAAATAGAATGGCGACGAAGGGAAACCGACTTCAGGATAGCTATTAGTTCAAGGTCTGAAGAGGCCCAATAGGACTCAGCTTGGCTCTCTAAGTGCCCTAGTCAGCTGGGCACTTGTCAATTTTGAGGACCGATGTGGTTCGCGCACGGATCGATACAGCGCTCCCCGGGGTGACCGACGTAAGGACCGGGAGAGATGGGGACAGGATCGTCAGCGCGGGAGCTACCGAGTGGAGGGGCGTAGCATCGTGTTGCTGATCGCAGGGCCCAACGAGTCCCGCACTGGCGGTTTTGACTGCGTATAACTCTGCGA
>Ga0066710_100004664_pt1 | contig 12211 bp, 9 predicted proteins | sample GraSoiAngelo_159_FD_79666 | JGI IMG/M metagenome (GOLD analysis project Ga0066710, IMG submission 79666) | Grasslands soil microbial communities from the Angelo Coastal Reserve, California, USA - 14_1009_16_40cm | ecosystem: Environmental > Terrestrial > Soil > Grasslands | place: USA...
CGTCCGTCTCCGGCGTCTACCTCTCGACCGACACGACGCTGGCCTCGGCGGTGGCGCAGCTCGGCACCGTGAACATTCCGGCGCTCGCCGTGGGCGCCTCCAGCACGCAGACCAAGACGTTCACGATCCCGGCGGGGCCGCCGGGCGCGTTCTTCGTCGTCGTCAGGGCCGACGACGCGGGCGCCATCACGGAGGCGGGCGAGGCCAACAACGTCGCGGCCAGTGCGACGCGGCTGCTGGTCGGTCCCGACTTGCTGGTGACGGCGGCCACCGCCACGCCGGCCTTCGTGACACCGGGCAGCACCGTGGCCGTCGCCAGCACGGTGAAGAACCAGGGCATCGCCGCCCCGACGAGCTTCGGCGTCTCGTTCGCGCTGGTCCCGACGACCGATCTCAGTGGCGCCTCCGACATCCCGCTCGCCGTCACGCGCACGGTGGCGGGCCTGGGCGCCGGCGCGTCGAGCTCGACCCCCGCGAACGTCGTGATCCCCACGAGCGTCGGCCTCGGCCAGTACCGGATCCGTGTGATCGTCGATTCGGGCAACGCCGTCAACGAGGCGGACGAGACGAACAACCAGCGCCTCACGACGTCGGTCGTGACGGTCACGCGGCCGGACCTGATCGTGCCGACCGTCACCGCGCCCGTGGCCGCCGCCCCCGGCACGCCGTTCGCGGTCACCAACACCGTCAAGAACAACAGCAGCGTCGCGGCCGGCCCCTTCAAGGTGGCGTTCTATCTGTCGACCGACACGCTCTTCGACGGCGCCGATATCCCGATCAGTGTCAGCCGCACCGTCACCACGCTGGCCGCCAACGGCGTCAGCACGGCCACGAACATGGTGACGATCCCGCCCGGCACGCCGATCGGCGTCTATCGGATCCTCGTCGTCGCCGACCCGCTCAACCAGGTCGTGGAGCTGGACGAGAACAACAACACCGGAGTCAGCGGGCCGGTCGTCCTCGGCCCCGATCTCGTCGTCACCGCGGCCACCGTGACGCCGACCACCGTGGCGCCCGGCGGCAGGATTTCCGTCGCGAACACCATCAAGAACCAGGGCGTCACGGCGGCCACCGCGTCGTCGCTCGTCGGCTTCTTCCTGTCGACTGATGCGGTCCTGGACGTCGCCGATGTCCCCCTCGGCCCCAGCCGGACCGTCGTGCCACTGGGCGCCGGCCTCAGCAGCGCCGGCACGAGCCCGCTGACGATTCCGCCAGGCACCGTGCCCGGCAGCTATCGCATCCTGGTCGTGGCGGACGTCGGTAACACGGTCACCGAAGGCAACGAAGCCAACAACGTGCTCGCGACGGTGCCGATCACGGTGGTGCTCCCGGATCTGATCGTCACCACCGTCACCGCGCCGGCTGCCGTCGCCGCGGGCACGCCGTTCGCCGTCACCAACACCGTCGAGAACAACAGCGGCGTGCTGGCCCCCGGGCCGTTCAGCGTGGCGTTCTTCCTGTCGACCGACACGACCTTCGATGGCGGAGACATCCCGCTCGGTGCCACGCGGACGGTCGCGTCGCTCGGGCCCAACGCGCTGAACACCGCCTCCACCCCGCTGACCATCCCGGTCGGCACGCCGCCCGGCGTCTATCGCATCCTGGTAGCGGCCGACGCGACCAACATCGTCGTGGAGACCAGCAACCTCAACAACGTCGGGACCAGCGCGGCCGTCACCGTCGGTCCCGATCTCGTCATCTCGCCGCTGACCGTGCCCGCGCTCATCGCCGGACGCACGGGCGTCGGCATCGCGAACACCGTGAAGAACAACGGGGCGGCGGCCGCCACGGCCGGCGCCTTCGGCGTCGGCTTGTACTTCTCCAGCACCAGCACAACGAATACGACGGGCGACACGCTGGTGGGCAACCGCCCGGTGACCGGCCTGGCCGGCGGCGGCACCTCCTCGGTGCCGGTCACGATCACCGTGCCGTCCACGCCGGGGAACTTCTTCCTCAAGGCGTTCGCGGACCACACCAACCTGGTGGTCGAGGCCGACGAGAGCAACAACGTGACGGTGAAGCCGGTCGCCGTCGTGCCCGACCTGGTGCGGACGAACGTCCTCGCGAACGCCACGTTCAAGATCACGCCGGACTCGCCGACCTGCCTGGTGGGGTCCACCGGCGGCGGCCAGGCGATCGAGACGATCGCGACCCAGACCGGCGGCTCCTTCAGCGGCGGCAAGATCACGTTCCACGACGCCGAGGGCGGCTCGGACACCATCAACTTCAGCGGCACGATCACCCCGGCCGGGACCGTCAGCGGCACGTTCACCCTCAGCCGCGTGGGCGGCGGCGGCGGCAGCGCGGGCGGCACCTTCACGGGAAGCGCGGGCGTCGATGCTTCACGCTCGGCGGGCTCTCTGTCGCTCGAGTTCACGGGGAGGTCCACGGCCGGCATCGGCAGCTGCGCCGTGACCGCCCTGGTCACTGACGGGACCGGATCGCTGACGAACCCCAGCGTCGTGCCGGCCTCGCTCACGGTCGACGAGCGCAGCAGCGTGACGGTCACCTTCGGCACGAGCACGCCGTGGCCGGCTGACGGCCTTCTGAGGATCACGTTCCCCGCCGGCTTCGGCCTCGTCGGCGGCTCCGACGTCTTCAGCGCCACCGGTCCCGACGGTTCGTTCTTCACCTCCACGTCCGGCCAGACGCTGACGCTTCTGCGGCTCGGCGACGGCACCACGTTCAGCGGAAACGCGTCGTTCACGTTCGACGGAAGTTTTGGGGGAATCCTCAATCCCGTCGCCTTCGGTCCCACCGGAACCTTCCTGCTCAGGACGACCACGGCGGAGGGCATCGTCGTCGACTCGGAGCGCTTCCTCATCGACTCCGGAACGGCCCCATCCGTCACGCTCGAGCCCGGCGCGATCACGAGCGCCGGCGTGACGCCGGCCTCGCTCGTGGCGGGTGCGGTCGGCAACGTCACCGTCAACTTCACCACCACGCACATCTGGCCCCCTGACGGCACGCTTCGGATCGACTTCCCCGCCGGCTTCGACGTCTCGAGCGCCTCGTTCGTTGGCACCTCGTTCGGTCCGATCGGGACGTTCTCCCTCGCCGTTTCCGGACAGACCGTGACCCTGACGCGAATCGGCGGCGGCGACTTGCCGTTCGGGGGAAGCGCCTCCCTCACCCTGGACGGAGTCCAGAATCCCGCGACCTCCGGGACGACTGGCAGCTTCTCGCTGACGACGGCAACGGCCACCGGCGGCGCGATCGACATCGGGACGGCCCCGGGAGTCACGATCGTCCCCTGAGAAAATCGCGTATCCTCCTGGGCGGCTCAACCCGCTCAGGAGGATCGCGCCCGTGACTGACTCGTCCCGGCTGCTCGACGGTCTCACCGTCCTCGACTTCACCCGCGTGCTGGCAGGGCCCTACTGCACACGCCTGCTGGCCGACCTCGGCGCGCGCGTGCTCAAGATCGAGCGGCCCGGCGAAGGGGACGAAACGCGCCGGGGGTACGTCCAGCTCGAGGAGGGTCGGCTCGACCAGGCCACGTACTTCGTGCGCATCAACGTGGGCAAGGAGAGCGTCGGGCTCGATCTCGGCCACCCGCGCGGGCGCGAGGTGGCGCTGGACCTCGCGCGCAAGGCGGACGTGGCGATCGAGAACTTCGTGCCCGGCGTGGCCGCGCGGCTGGGCATCGATCACGCCGCGCTCGCGCGCGTGAAGCCCGACATCGTCTACTGCTCGATCTCCGGCTTCGGCCAGACCGGCCCGCTGCGCGATTCGCCCGCGTTCCACCACATCATCAACGCGGTGTCCGGCATCATGCACATGGAGAAGCAGACGAGCCCGACGGCGCCGGTGAGCTACCTGCAGGCGGCCGACGTGCTGGCCGGCACGCACGCCTTCGGCGCCATCCTGGCCGCGCTGTTCCGCCACGGGCGCACCGGCCGCGGGGCGCACCTGGACGTGTCGATGCTGGAGACGATGATCGCCGCCGAGGACATCACCTACGGCGCCATTATCAACGGCGGCGACGCCTATCCCGGGCCGCGCGCCGGCATGGTGGTCCACACGCTCCCGGGCGGGGACTTCGCGATGCAGACCGTCGGCGGGCCGCAGCTCTGGCCCAGGCTGCTGCAGGCCATGAAGCGGCCCGACCTCGAGCACGACCCGCGCTTCGCCACGCCGCTGGCCCGGCGCCAGAACTGGCCGGCGCTGCTGCCGATCATCAGCGAGTGGCTCGACACCTTCGGCACGCGCGAGCGCGCCATGGACGCGCTGCGCGCCGCCCGCCTGCCGACCGCGCCGGTGCTGTCGCCGGCGGAGGTCGCCGCGCATCCGCACCTCGAGGCGCGCCGCGCGTTCCCCGAGGTGCCGCACCCCACGCGCGGCAAGGTGCGCGTCACCGCGATTCCTTTCCACGTGGACGGCGCGCCGACTCCACCCACGGCCGGCGCGCCCTATCGCATCGGCGAGCACACGCGCCACGTGCTGGGCGGGCTGCTCGGCTACTCGGCGGCGCGCATCGACGAGCTCGCCAGGGCCGGCGCGATCAGCGTCGCGGGTTGACGAGGAGTGCCGCGGCTTCGCCGCGGCGCTCCGAACGTTGGGGGTGTGGGGGCCATTTCGGGCCCCCACTCAGGAGGCTCCGGAATGCTGTTCATGGTGGTCGAGCGCTTCCGCAACCAGGACGCCAGATCGATCTATCGCCGGCTGCGCGACCAGGGCCGGATGATGCCGGACGGGCTGAAGTTCGTCAGCTCCTCGGTCTCGGCCGACGTCTCTCGCTGCTTTCAGCTCATGGAGTGTGACGACGTCACGCTCTTCCAGCGCTGGGTGGCCGAGTGGTCGGATCTGATGGAGTTCGAGATCGTGCCGGTCGTGGCCGGCAAGGACACGGGCGCCGCGCTGGCCTCTACGTGAAGGCGCGCTCGGCAGCGGCCTCGCCCGAATGCACGCAGTCGGCGATGCCGACGCCGCGATAGGCCGCACCCGCCAGCGCCAGGCCCGGCAACGCCTGCACCGCGCGCTCGATGGCGTCGACGCGGGCCAGGTGGCCCACGCGGTACTGCGGCATCGAGGCGGGCCAGCGATGCAGGCGTGTCAGCACCGGCTCGGCCGTGATGCCGAGCGCCTCCCGCAGCTCGGCCCGCGCGCGGGCGACGAGCGCGCCGTCCTCCTCGCTCAAGATCTCGGCGTTCAGCGTGCCGCCCAGGAAGCCCCGGATCAGCACATGGCCCTCGGGCGCGCGGCCGGAATACTTCACGCTGGAGAACGTGCCGGCCAGCAGCGCCTTCCTCTCGGTGCGCGGCACCACGAAGCCGAAGCCGTCCAGCGGATGCGGCACGTCGGCCCGGCGGTAGCCGAGCGACACGGTCGCCGCCGACGAGTACGGGATCTCCGCCACGAGGTTCGCCAGACCCGGATCGAGATAGCGCGCGAGCCGCGCCGTCGCGTGCGCCTCGGTCGCCAGGATCACGCGGTCGGCGTCGAAGCTCGCGCCCTCGGCCGTCCTCACCTGCCAGCGCGCGCCCGTGCGCTCCAGCGCGCTCGCGCGCTGCTTGAGCACGGCGGCGCCGGCCGGCAGTCGCGCGGCCAGCGTGGAGGCCAGCTCCTCCATGCCGTCGGCGAAGGTGACGAACAGCGACCACCGCGCGCCGCTGGTGCCCGGCAGCGGGGCCGCGGCCAGCGCCCGGCGCAGGCCGAGGATGATCGAGCGGTCGCGCTTCTCCACGTCGAGGAAGCGCGGCATCGTCGCGGCCAGGCTGAGGTCGTCGGGATCGGCCGTATAGATGCCGGCCACCAGCGGCTGGGCCACGCGCTCGAGCGCCTCGGCGCCGAGGCGGCGGCGCACGAAGGCACCGAGGCTCTCGTCGTCCCCGCTCCCGCGAGACGTGGAAGAGATCCCCCGCGGCAGCACGAGGTCGAGGGCCATCCGCAGCTTGCCCCGCAGCGTGAACAGCGACGACATCGCGAACGGGCGCATCGCCGTCGGCGCCAGGAGCTGGAAGCCGTCGGGCAGCGGATGCAGCCGGCCGCCGTGCCAGACGAAGACCTTGCGGAAACGATCGTCGGTGCGCACCAGCCGGTGCTCGACGCCGAGGCGGCGGCACAGCGCGAGCGCCCACGGCTTCTCCGACAGGAAGGAGTCGGGCCCCGCCTCGACGAGAAAGCCGTCCACGCGCTCGCTGACGATGGTGCCGCCGAGCCGCTCGCGCGCCTCGATCAGCGTGAGCTCGAGCGGCGTCTGCCGCTCGCGCGCCACCTCCACCGCGCGGTGCGCCGCCGCCAGCCCCGTGATGCCGCCGCCGACGACGACGAGCTTCACGCGTGGCTCCGCACGATCTCGGCCAGCATGGCGACGAACTCGGGATGGGCGTTGACCGCCGGCGCGCGGTGGAGCGCGATGCCGTGGGCGTCGGCGATGGAGCGCGCCTCGACGTCGAGATCGTAGAGCACCTCCACGTGATCGCAGACGAAGCCGATGGGCGAGACCACCAAGTGACGCGCGCCTTCTTTCGCCGCCGCCTTGATCACGTCGCCCACGTCGGGCTCCAGCCACCGATCGCGCGGACTGCCACTGCGGCTCTGATAGGCGAGCGACCAGCGCGCGTGGCCGGCCTTCGCCGCCACCGCACGGGCGGTCGCGGTGAAGTCCGCCACGTACGGCGAGGCCTCCGCCATCGCCACCGGCACGCTGTGCGCGGTGAAGACCAGCGGCGTCTCCTGGCGCTCCGCGGGTGGCAGGGCCGCGAGGGCGCGCGTGACGCCCTCGGCGGAGGCGGCGACGAAGCGCGGGTGCTCGAACCACGGTGCCGCGAGCACGATCGCCGGCGCGTCGGCCGTGCGCTCGCGCGCGGCGCCGACGTCGCCGACGGAGCGCTCCCACGAGGCCTCCGTGCGGAACGTCGAGAGGATGATGGCCAGCGTTCGACGGTGGCCGCGCGCCGCCATCGCGGCCAGGGTCTCGTGCAGGAACGGATGCCAGTTGCGCATGCCCACGAACACCGGGAGCGCACGGCCGCCGGTGCCGAGCGCACGGCGGAGCCCCTCGGCCTGGGCCTCCGTCAGCTCGTTGAGGGGCGAGCGGCCGCCCGGCATCCGCTCGTAGTGGTGGGCGACCTCCTCCAGACGCTCGGGCGGAATGCGGCGCCCGCGCGCGACGATCTCGAGGAACGGCCGGATCTCCGAGGGTCGCGTGGGCCCGCCGAAGGCGACCAGCAGGACGCTGTCGATGGCGCTCATCGCGCGCTCAGCTCGTGGACCATCTCCACCAGCGCCTGCACGTGCTCGACCGGTGTCTGCTGATGCACGCCGTGGCCCAGGTTGAAGATGTGGCCCGGCCGCCCGCCGGCGCGCGCCAGGATCGCCTTCACCCGCTCGCGGAACACCGCGGGCCTGGCCAGCAGCGCGGCGGGATCGAGGTTGCCCTGCACGCCGACGTCGTGGCCGACCGCGCTCCAGCCCGCGTCCAGCGGCACGCGCCAGTCGAGGCCGATCACGTCGCCGCCCGCCTCGCGCATCAGCGGCAGCAGCGTGGCGGTGCCGGTGCCGAAGTGGATCACGGGCACGCCGGGCCGCAGCGCGCGGATCACGGTGCGCGTGTGCGGCAGCACGTACGTCCGGTAGTCGTCGGGGGCGAGCGTGCCGATCCAGGAGTCGAAGAGCTGCACGGCCTGGGCGCCCGCGTCGATCTGCCCGTTGAGATACGTCGCGGTGGCCTCCGCGAGGATCTCCAGCAGGCGATGCCAGGAGCCCGGCGCCTCGTACATCAGGCGCTTCGTGTGCAGGTAGTCACGCGAGGCGCCGCCCTCGACGACGTAGGAGGCCACGGTGAACGGCGCGCCGGCGAAGCCGATGAGCGCGACCTTGGCCGGCAGCGCGCGACGCACCACGCGCACCGTCTCGAACACGAAGCCCACGCTGGAGGCCACGTCGATCGGCTTGAGCCGCGCCACGTCGGCCTCGCCGCGCACGGGCCGGTGGATCACCGGGCCCTCGCCGCGCGCGAACTCCAGTCCCACGCCGAGCGGCTCCAGGATCAACAGGATGTCGGCGAAGAGGATGGCCGCATCCAGCGGGAAGCGCCGCACCGGCTGCAGCGTGACCTCGGCGGCGGCCTCCGCGTTGCGGCAGAGATCGAGGAAGGAATGACGCTCGCGCATGGCGCGGTACTCGGGCAGGTAGCGCCCCGCCTGTCGCATCAGCCACACCGGCGTGACCGGCGTCGGCTGGCGACGCGCGGCCCTCAGCAGCAGGGGCGAATCGGCGTCTGGCACGCGGAAAAGCGTCTCATTCCGCTCCGCTGGAATCAAGCATGGTTGCGGTTTATCATCGCCGCCACTATGCCATTCATCTCCGGGAAACAAGCGTTCCTCCAGATCCTGAAGCAGGAAGGCGTCTCCGTCATGTTCGGCAACCCGGGCACCACCGAGCTTCCGCTCATGGACGGCCTGGCCCGCGAGCCCGGCATCCGCTACGTGCTCGCCCTGCAGGAGGCCGTGGCCATCTCGATGGCCGACGGCTACGCGCAGGCCAGCAGCGGGCTCGCCGCCGTGAACGTCCACGTCTCCCCCGGCCTCGGCAACGCGATGGGCATGCTCTACGACGCCTACAAGTCGGGCGCGCCGATGCTGCTCACCGCGGGCCAGCACGACCAGTGCTTCACGGTGACGGAGCCGATCCTCTGGTCGGATCTGCCGCCGGTGGCGCGGCCGTACACGAAGTGGTCGACGGAGGCGCATCGCCTGGAGGACCTGCCGCGCATCGTGCGCCGCGCGGTGAAGACCGCGCTCGCTCACCCCACCGGTCCGGTATTCCTCTCGCTGCCCGTGGACGTGCTCAACGCCGAGCGCGACATCGACCTCGGCGCCTCCACGCGCGTGGCCCCGCGCATCGTCGGCGATCGCACGGCGATCGACGAGGCGGCCCGGCGTCTCGCCCGGGCCGACAAGCCGCTGCTCGTGGCCGGCGACGCCGTCGCGCACTCCGGCGCGATCCCCGAGCTGATCGAGCTGGCCGAGCTGCTGGGGGCGCCCGTCGTGACCGAGGGCGTGGCCTCGACGTGCAGCTTCCCCTTCACGCACCCGCTCTACATCGGCTCGTTCCCGCGGCTGGCGCCGCCGATCCGCGCCTTCCTCATGCAGTACGACCTGCTCTGCTCCGTCGGCGGCGATCTCTTCACCCTCTCGCTGCCCTCCGACGTGGAGCCGATGCCGCACGGCCTCGACGTGATCCACATCGACACCGACCCGTGGGAGATCGGCAAGAACTACGCCGCGGTCGTCGGGATCCAGGGCGATCCCAAGGCCACGCTGCCCGAGCTGAGCGAAGCGGTGCGGCGCCACACGAGCAAGAGCGGTCATCCGCAGGCGGCCAGGCGGCGCGAGGCGGTGGCGGCGGCGTTCGCGGCCGAGCGCAAGGAGATGGAGCAGAAGGCGCGCGACGCCGCGAACACGAGCCCGATGGGCTCCCTGGCGCTCGTGCACGCGGTCGCGCAGGCGACGCCGGCCGGCGCCACCATCGTGGACGAGGCGATCTCGTCGTCCGCAGGCATCCGGCACTTCTTCAAGTGCGAGGACAGCAAGAGCTTCTTCGGCCTGCGGGGCGACGGCATCGGCTGGGGCTTGCCGGCCGCGCTCCGCATCAAGCTGGCGCTGCCCCAGCGTCCGGTGATCGCGCTGGTCGGCGACGGCAGCGCCATGTACACGTGCCAGGTGCTGTGGACGGCCGCGCACGACTCGATCGCCGTCGTCTACGTCATCTTCAACAACGCGTCGTATCGCATCCTCAAGCAGCGCACCCTGGGGCTGAAGGGCTTCTCGGCCGAGGACGACGTCTACGTCGGCATGGACATCGAGCGTCCGTACGTGGACTACGTCGGGCTCGCCAAGTCGCTGGGCGTGCCGGGCGAGCGCGTGGAGAAGGCCGGTGAGGTGAGCGGCGCGATGGGCCGCGCGCTGGCGAGCGGCGGGCCGTACCTGATCGACGTCCGCATCGACCCGCACTTCAAATAGTGACCGGGCCGCGATCGCCCTGGCCGTTCGCCGAGCTGCTCGGCATGCGCGCGAAGTCCGTCGGGGACGGCCGCGCGCGCTTCGAGCTGGCCGTCGAGCCCAGGCATCTGAACCCCGACGGCACGCTGCACGGCGGCGTGGCGTACAGCCTGGCCGATTCGGCGATGGGCGCCGCGCTGTTCGCACAGCTCGGCCCCGGCGAGATGTGCGTGACGCTGGAGATCAAGATGCAGTACCTGGCCGTCGTCACCGGCGGCGCCCTCGCCGTCGAGGCCGCGGTGGTCAGTCGCACGAAGCGCATCGGCGTGACGGAGGCCAGGGTGTTCGGCGACGGCGACCGGCTGGTGGCGCTCGCCACCGGGACGTTCTACATCCAGAGCGCGAGGACCTGAATCGATGGCGATGACCTTCGGGATCCACATCGGGCACATGGGCGGCCCGCTCGACGAGATGCGCAAGCTGTGGAAGTTCGCCGACACGATGGGCTTCGACTGGTTCTCGGTCTCCGACCACTTCCAGGAGTCGCCCCCGCGCGGTGGCGACATCGACTGCTACGAGGCGATCGCCACCCTCACCGCCGCCGCCGTGGAGACGCGGCGCGTGCGGCTGGGCGCCCTCGTCTACTGCGTGGTCTATCGCAACCCGGGGCTGCACGCCAAGTCGCTCACCACTATCGACCACCTCTCCGGCGGCCGGGTGGACTGCGGCATCGGCGCCGGCTGGCACGAGGTGGAGGCCAAGGCCTTTGGTTACGAGTTCCCGCGCATCGGCGTGCGCGAGGACATGCTGGAGGAATACGCGCAGATCATGCGCATGCTCTTCGACCGCGAGCAGCGCCGCACGACGTTCGCCGGCAAGCACTACCGGATGGAGAACGCGCCCAACAATCCCAAGCCCCTGCAGCCGCGCGTGCCGATCTGGATCGGCGGCCGCGGCGAGAAGCGCACGCTGCGCGCGGCGGCGAAGTACGCCGACGGCTGGAACGCGCCCTACATCGGCCCCGAGGAGTGGATCCACAAGAGCAACGTGCTGACGGAGTGGTGCGAGAAGGAAGGCCGCGACCCGAAGTCCATCTTGCGCACCGTCAACCTGGGCTTCTACGCCGGCGCCGACGCGCGGGGCGTCGAGCGCGGCGAGAAGATCTTCCGCGAGCACTGGGGGCCGCAGGGCGACGAGCGCACCGGCTGGCTGCGCGGGACGCCCAAGCAGAACCTCGAGATGCTGAGCCGCTTCCGCGACGCCGGCTGCACGCGCGTGAACATCGCCTTCCGCGAGGGCCCGTACGACTGGGACGCCCTGCAGGCCTTCGCCGGCGAGGTCATGCCGGTGTTCGGCGCGCGGCGGCCCGAATAGAGCCGCCCGGATGACCGTCAGACGTGTAGGAGATCAGTGGATGAAGCGCGTGGTGCCGCTCCTGCTCGCCTCGATCGCCCTCACCGCCCTGCCCGCCGTGGCCCAGCCGAACGACTGCGGCGCGCTGCCGAGCTCCGCCCAGAAGGCCCGCACCTGCAACCCACAGCAGCAGTGCCTGGCCCAGGTGGAGGGCAAGCTCAAGGGCGCCGCGCTCGACTCCGCCCGCAAGGACTGCCAGCGCCTGCCCGCCAGCGGCACCTGCTATGGCCCGGACACCTTCAACCCGCAGGCCGACTGCAAGGAGCAGCAGGGCAAGCGCAAGTAGGCCGGGTGCGCCCGGCCGGTTGGTCTCCGTGCGCTTCCGGGGCTAGACTCTCCCTGCAACTCCACAGCGTGAGGGCATGGCCATGAGCGAAGGCTCCGGACTCATCCGCGGGCTCGAGGGCGTCGTCGCCGCCGAGACCCAGCTCTGCGATCTGGACGGCCTCAACGGCCGTCTCGCCTATCGCGGCTACGACATCGCCGACCTGGCCCGCAAGGCGACGTTCGAGGAGGTCACCTACCTGCTGCTCAACGGCGAGCTGCCGAAGGCGGCCCAGCTCGACACACTCGTGGTGGGCCTCACCGCGGCCCGCGAGATCCCGCGCGAGATGCTGCAGGTGTTTCGCCTGGCGCCGAAGGGCACCGATCCCATGCGCGTGCTGCAGGCCACCGTGGCGATGCTCGGCATGTCGGATCCCGAGGCCACCGACAACTCGCACGCCGCCAACGTGCGCAAGTCCGTACGGCTGACCAGCCAGTTTGCCGTCGCGATCTGCGCGCACCATCGCGTCCGCCAGGGCCTGGAGCCGGTGCCCTCGCTGGCCGGGCTCTCGCACGCCGCCAACTTC
>Ga0066710_100004665_pt1 | contig 12211 bp, 16 predicted proteins | sample GraSoiAngelo_159_FD_79666 | JGI IMG/M metagenome (GOLD analysis project Ga0066710, IMG submission 79666) | Grasslands soil microbial communities from the Angelo Coastal Reserve, California, USA - 14_1009_16_40cm | ecosystem: Environmental > Terrestrial > Soil > Grasslands | place: USA...
ATACGGGAGCCCGCGCCGCTCGCCGGCGGATCGCAGCACGAGCATGACGCCGAGCAGCAAGAAGGCGACCACGAGCGACACGATCGCCACGTGGTCCGTGTAGACGGTTGCGATCACGAGCAGCGCGACGAGGTCGTCCGCGACCGCGACGGTGAGCATGAACGCGCGCAGCCGCGTCTTGACGCGTGGCCCGACGAGGGCCAGGACGCCGAGCGCGAACGCGGTGTCGGTCGACATCGCCGCGCCCCAGCCGTGCGCCGACGATTTGCCGCCGTTGAACGCGAGATAGATCAGCACCGGGACGACCATCCCGCCGAGACCCGCGATCACCGGCAGCACGATCCGGCGCCGCTCGCGGAGCTCGCCGATGTCGAACTCGCGCCGCGCCTCGAGGCCGACGACGAAGAAGAAGAAGGTCATCAGCCCGCTGTTGACCCAGCCGCGCAGGTCCTGTGCGACGGCCCACCCGTCGAGGTGGATCGAGAGCTCGGTCGTCCAAACGCGGCCGTACGACGGCGCGTCCGCGTTCACCCACGCGAGCGCGACGAGTGTCGCGCCGAGCAGGAAGAACGCGCTTCCCGTCTCGGTGCGGACGAAGTCGCCGAGCGGCGCGGCCACGCGCCGGATCGTCATCCGTCCAGGGAGCTGCTCCGCCGTCTCCGCCACCCTGCGATTCTGACGGTCGACCGGCCCGCTACGGGCGCAGGTGAACCACGGACATGCCGTAGTCGGCCGCGAGCCGGTCGGCGATCAGCGACCGGTGGCACGCCTCCGAATCCCGCTCGACGCAGAGAAGGGCGGACGTGACGCCGGCCGGAACGAGCCCCGCGAGATCGGCGTGGTCGAGGATCTCCGTCGTGTAGCGAAGCACGTACTCGGGCGCGAGCTCCACGCGCGACCGTTTTCCGACGCCCTGCCGCTCGTCCTCTCGGTACTGCAGGTCGCGGAGCTCGGTCGTCGGCGCGAGCTCCTTGCGATGGCGGTAGCCGATCCCGGCCTCGGCGAGGGCCGCCTGCAGCCGCACGGCGTTCGCCCACGCATACTCGCTGCCTCGCACGCCGCGCCGTTGCCGCACGTCGAGCACGAGCGCGACGCCGGCCGCGCGCAGCGCGTCGAGGAACGCCTCGAGCGTCCAGCCGTAGACGCCGATCGTGGCGACGGTCGGCGCCCGCGCCTCAGTCACCCGGCTCGAGCCCCAGCGCGCGCAGCGCCTCAGGCAGCCGCGTGTCCCAGCGCATCTCGTGTGAATGCCGCCACGTCCCCACGACCTTCGTCACGGACGCGCGCGGATTGAGCTGCTTGATCCGGTTGAAGAGCGCGGCGGACTGCGCCGCCTGGTCGACGACGATCTCGTCCTCGGTGCTCCACCAGATCTGCAGCCGCTTGCCGGAGAACGCGATCTTGCGCGCCCACGCGATCGGGCTGCGGAGGGCGTAGCCGACCGGATTCGTGTCCGGCGTGCCGCCGATCTCCTCCCGCGCGAGCTCCTGCAGCGAAGCGCCGTTCGGGAGCCGCGCGAAGTCGCGATAGCGGCGCGCCACGTCCGTGGGGGAGTCGAAGGCGGCCGACGCGGCCAGCCAGTCGGGCCGCCGCGCGACGAGCAGCAGCGTCTCCTGTCCGCCCATGCTGCCGCCGAGGGCGTAGACGCGGTTCGGGGCGATCCGGAACCATGGCAGCGTCTCGCGCACGATCTTCGGCATCCGGACGAGATCGTCGATCTGCCGGCGGTAGCCCCAGGAGTACAGCTCGAGCTTGCGTCCCTGCCCTTCCGGGTTGACGACCGCGAAGCCCCACTGCCCGGGGAGATCGCCCCAGAGGTGCGTGTTGGTGAGCGCGTCGACGCCGCGGCCGTGCGGCGAGATCACGAGCGGCAGCGGCGCCGGGTGGCGCGGCCCCACGCCGCTGGGCAGGAGCACGTAGGCCCTGCGCGCCTGCCCGTCGTGCGCTCGGTACCGAACGGTGAGGACGCTCGTCGCTGCCGTGCCCGGATCCTACGAGGCGACCGGTGCCGCCTGCTCCTGCCGCCGCGGGCGGAGCCGCGGCAGCAGGAGCGCAGGGACGAGCGCGGCGGCGACGAGTCCGAACGCAACCCAGAACGTCGTGCCGAAGGCAGCGGCGAGGGCGGACGGCGTGTGTGCCCGGCCGGTCGAGATCGACCGCTGGAGGATCACCGCGAGGAGCGCGGTGCCGACGGAGCCCGCGATCCGCTGGATCGGGTTGATCGTGCTCGTCGCATGCGCGACCGCCTCGCGCGGCACCGCCTGGTAGGCGACGGCCATCGACGGGACGATCGTCGTGCCGAGGCCGAGGCCGATCACGAACAGCGAGGCGCCGAGCAGCCAGTACGACGTCTCTGTGTCGACCTGCGTGTAGACGGCCATGCCGGCGAGCGCGAGGAGGACGCCGAACGGGATCACGACGCGGGCGCCGATCTCGTCCGTCAGGCGCCCGGCGACCGGCAACGCGACCGCCGCTCCGAGTCCCTGCGGCACGAGCAGCAGGCCGGTCGCGAGCGGGGTCTCGCCGCGGACGAGCTGGAAGTAGAGCGGCAGCAGGATCAGCGCGCCGAAGAGCGCGATCCCGACCAGCAGGTTCGTGCCCGCCGCGGCTGCGAAGCCGCGTCGCGCGAAGAGCCGGATGTCGAGGAGCGACGCGTCGCCGCGACGCCACGCGTGCCAGGCGAAGGCCGCGACGAGCGAGTCCCAGCACAACCCCCGTGAGCGTGCGCGGGCCGCCGAAGCCGCCGGCCGCGCTCGCCTTTGACATGCCGTAGACGAAGATTGCGATTCCGGGCGCGAGCAACGCGAGTCCGAGGACGTCGAGCCGCCGGCCGAGCCGCGGCGCCGCCTCCGGCAGGAGCCGCCAGGCGAGCACGATCGCGGCGACGGCGATCGGCAGGTTGACGAAGAAGATCCAGCGCCAGCTGACCTGGTCGACGATCGCGCCGCCGATCACCGGGCCGAAGACGGGTGCGAGCAGCATCGGCACGCCGATCACGCTCATCACACGTCGATCGCGACGATCCAGTGGGTCCTGACCCCCGACGCTCGGCCGCGAATGAGCGCGCAACCGGGCCTGCGAGAGCGGAAGAAGGAGAAGACGCGGCAGGCGATCTCCGAGGCCGCCTGGCGGCTGTTTGCCGACCGTGGGTTCGACGCCGTGACCGTGGCCGAGATCGCCCGGGCGGCCGACGTCTCGGAGGGGACGGTCTTCAACTACTTCCCGACGAAGGAAGACCTGTTCTACAGCCAGATGGAGAGCTTCGAGGCGGCGCTCGTCGACGCCGTTCGCAACCGTCCGGTCGGCGAGTCGGCGCTCGCTGCGTCCCGCCGCTTCGTGCTCGACCGCGCCGTCGGTCTCGAGGAGCGGGCCGAGGTGATCGCGAAGGCGGCACGCATCATCGCATCGAGTCCCGCGCTCCAGGCCCGCGAGCACGAGGTCGTCGAGAGCTCCACAGCCTCGCTTGCCGAGCTGCTCGCCGCCGAAGCCGGCCCGCGTGGCGGCGACGCGGAGCCGTGGGCGGTCGCGAGTGCGCTGATGGGCGTTCAGCGTGGGCTGGTCCGCCGCGTCAGGGCGAACGTGCTCGCGGGCATGCGGGGCGCCGAGCTCGCCGCCGACGTGAAGGCTCAGGGCAAGCGCGCCTTCGCCCGCCTCGAGCGCGGGCTCGGCGACTACGCGGTCAAGAAGCGCTGAGCTTCATTGCCGGCCGCCCGCGGCCGCGCCTGCCGCCCTCAGCGGAGACGGCGGCACGCGGAGCACGCGGGCAACCGGATGCGGCAGCCACCAGTTCCAGCGGCCGAAGAGCCGAACGAGCGCGGGCACCAGGAGCGAACGGATCACCGTCGCGTCGAAGATGATTCCCGCCGCGAGGCCGATGCCGAACTGCTTGATGTCGACGCCCGGGCTCGACGAGAGCACGAAGAACGCGAACATGAGCACGAGCGCCGCGCTCGTCACGAGCTTGCCGGTCCGCGCGAGGCCGAGCTCGACCGCCGTCGCCGTGTTCCCGCTGACGTCGTACTCCTCGCGCATGCGCGTCAGCATGAAGACCTCGTAGTCCATCGAGAGCCCGTACAGGAACGCGAAGATCATCAGCGGGATCCAGGAGATGATCGCGTTCGTCGCGGGCACGCCCCAGATCGCGTCGCTGCCGTGCCCCCACTGGAAGATGAAGACGATGATTCCGTACGCGGCGCCGAGCGAGACGAGGTTCAGGACCACCGCCTTGAGCGGCAGCACGATCGAGCGGAACGCGCGCATCAGCAGCACGAAGGTCAGGATGATCACGAACGCGAGCACGTAGGGGAACTTGCCGTAGACGGCGTGCACGAAGTCGCGGTCCTCCGGCGAGATGCCGGCGAGCGTCACGCTCGTCCCGCCCGTCTCGCGCTCCAACGTCGGCAGGACGTCGTGCTGCAGCCGCGAGATCGTCTTCGACGATGCGCCGCTCGCGGAGTCCGCCGACGGGAATACCTCGACGAGCGCCTTGCCGTCGCGCTGCCAGCCGGGCGGGGCGGCGGCGCCGGCGATCCCGGGCGAGTGCCGCAGGCTCGCGGCCACCGTCTGCGCCTTGGCCCGCGTCGCGTTCCCCTCGAGCAGGACGACGTACGGCTTCATCACGCCGGGCGAGATCCCGGCCTGCGCCAGCGCGGCGCGGCCGTTGATCGCATCACCGCTGCCCGGATAGTCCTTCAGCTGCGCCTCGGCCGGATTGAGCTGCAGGCCGGGGACGAGCAGCGCCGCGACGATAGCGATGCCGGCGAGGGCGACCGGGACCGGGCGGCGCATGACGAAGACGGCCCAGCGGTGCCAGAAGCCGCGGGTCGGATCCTGCCGCTCGACCCAGCGCTTCGGCATCACGCGCAGACGGTTGATGCGCGTTCCGACCGTGGCGAGCAGCGCGGGCAGCAGCGTGATCGACGCGATCACCGAGACCGCCGGGATCAGCATGCCTCCGATGCCGATCGACCGGATCACCGGGATCGGGAGGATCACCATGCTGAGCAGGCCGATCGCCACCGTTGAGCCCGAAACGATGACCGAGCGGCCGGCGTGCCGCATCGTCTCGACGAGCGCCGTGTCGGCGTCTTCGCCCTTCGCGAGCTCCTCGCGGAAGCGGAAGATCATCAGCAGTGAATAGTCGATCGCGACGCCGAGGCCGACGAGCGCGACGAGGAACTGGACGATCAGCGACACCGACGTGATGTAGGTCAGCAGATAGATCAGCGTGAACGTGTTCAGGATCGACGCGACGGCGATCGCGATCGGCATCAGCACGGCCGGCACCGTGCCGAAGACGAAGAGCAGGATCACGATCGCGCCGACGCCGCCGATCAGCGCCTCGGTCAGGACGCTCGGGCCGTTGTTGTCGCCGCCGGTCGCCGCCTCCTGCAGAGCGTCGCGCCCGGTCAGATACGACTGCACGCCCGCAGGCGTCGCGCGTTTCAGCGCAGCGCGCGCCTCCTTGATCTTGACCGTGCCGTTGAATCCCTGGTTGCCCGCCGGATAGAGCTCTGCGAAGGTCGTGTGGCGGTCGCGCGAGACATAGGCGCTGTCGTGCGTCGTGAACCAGGAGCTGACGCGCGAGCCCCGGTTCGCCGCGGCCGCCGAGGCGATCGCCTTCTCGATGCCCCCGGCCTTCGTCACGTCGCCCCTGCTGTGGAAGACGGCGACGAGCGGCGCGTTCTCGCCCGTCCCGAAGGTCTTCAGCGTCCGCTGGTTCGCCTCGTAGGCGGAGTACCCGGGGATGGAGAACTGCTCGAGCCAGCGCGACGAGACGGCGCTCGCCGAGTACGCCCCGATCAGCGTCAGCACGACCCAGGCAAGCAGGATCACCCGCCGGCGGCGGAGGACGAGATGCGCGAGCGCGGTCACGACGCTTCTCCCACGTCCCCACGATGCCGACCCGCCGCGGGGCTGGACAAGGGCGGATGCCCCCCGGTGAGGGGTACGGATACCCGTACCCGAAGAGAGCGGTCTGGCCCCTTGGCGGCCGGCTCCGCTGCATGCAGCCTGACGGTCGGCATGCGGGGATACGCATGACATCCGAAGAACGCCGCGCGTCGAGCGAAGTCCGAGCCTGGTACGAGGAGCGGCTCCGTCCGAGGCTGGCCGATGCCGTGCGCCTCGGCTTCGTCCACCCGCGCCGTCTGCGCACGCTGGACGACGACGTGCGCGAGCTGACCGCGGGCGACGGGATGTCGCTGTCGCGGGACCAGGAGCCGGCGCACACGGGTTAGCCGGAAGCCGGCTGGTAGACGAGGATCGCGACGCCGTCGCCGACGATCTTCGAGTCGACGAGCCGCAGCGGCTTCTTGGCGCTCGTCTCGCCGAAGAGGCGCTTCCCGGATCCGAGCACGACCGGGTAGACCATCAACCGGAGCTCGTCGACGAGGTCGTGCTCGAGCAGCGTCTGTACGAGCCGGACGCTGCCGTGGACGACGATGTCGCCGTCCTGCTGCTGCTTCAGCTTCGCGACCTCGTCCGCCACGTCGCCCCGCAGCACGGTCGAGTTGTTCCACTCGGGGTCCTCGAGAGTCGACGAGACGACGTATTTCGGCATGATGTTGAACTTGTCGGCGAACTCGCCTTCCCTCGACGGCCAGGCCTCGGCGAAGCCCTCGTAGGTCACCCGCCCGAGGAGCAGGGCCTCGGCCGACATCGTCTCGTCCAGCTTGAACTTGTTGCCCTCGTCTCCACGGTCGATCTCGAAGCTCCAGCCTCCGTACTTGAAGTTCTCGGCTCCGCCGGGGTCCTCGACGACGCCGTCCAGGGACGCGAACTCGGTCACGACGATCCTTCCCACCTGATCCTCCTACTCTTGACGGGTGACAGCGGGTACTATAATCAACCGGATGATTGATAAACCGGGAAGGTGACCACGCGTGGCCATCGATCAGCTGACGAGCACTTTCGCGGCTCTGGCCGATCCGACGCGCCGTGCGATCCTGGAGCGGCTCGCCGACGGCGAGGCCACGGTGAACGAGCTCGCGGAGCCGTTCCCGATCAGCGTCCAGGCGGTCTCCAAGCACCTGAAGGTGCTCGAGCGGGCGGGGCTGATCACGCGCGGGCGGTCGGCGCAGTTCCGGCCCTCGCACCTGCAGGGGGCGCCGCTGAAGGACGCGGCCGACTGGCTCGAGACGTACCGTGGCTTCTGGCAGGGAAGCTTCGACCGCCTCGACGAGCGTCTGCATGAGTGAGCCTGGGATCACGATCACGCGTGTCTTCGACGCGCCGCGCGACCGCGTGTGGCGGGAGTGGACCGAGCCCGAGCGTTTCGCGGACTGGTTCGGCGGCGGCGAGTCCGAGGTGCCGCTGTCGACGGTCTCGATGGACGTCAGGCCCGGGGGCGCGTGGCGGCTGAAGATGTTCGCCGGCCCGGAGCGCCGCGAGATCCGCTGGAACGGCGAGTTTCGCGAGGTGGTCGAGCCCGAGCGGCTCGTGTTCACGCTCTCCGACCAGTCGGGCGAGGAGGCGTACGAGCTGATCGTCGTTGTCCTCACCGACCTCGGTGACGACCGGACCAAGATGCTCTTCGAGCAGCGCGGTAGCCTGCCGCCCGAGGTGTACGAGGGCGCGGCGCAAGGGTGGTCGGGCTTCTTCGACCGCATTGCGGAGCGCCTGGCCGGCGCCTGACCCCCGAAGCGGACCGCACGGAGAGGAGTGGCGTGTACGTCAATCTCACGCGCGTCGACACGTCGGATCAGCCGATCGAGAATGCGACGATCGTCGGCGAGGAGATGCTGAAATGGCTTCGCGACATCGACGGGTTCGAAGGGCTGCTCATGCTCTCGCGGGAGGGCACGACGCTCGGGCTCACGTTCTGGGAGAGCTTCGAGGCTGCGCACCGTCATCGAGTCGTCCGGATGGAGTTCCTGAACCGCATGACCTCGATCGCGGACGTGCAGATCGAGGAGATCCTCGACTTCCAGGTCACGTTCGCGCACCTCGGACCAGGGGTGACCGGCGCAGCGGGCTAGCGCCGGAACATCCCGGGACTACGGGTATTCGACCACGTACGACGGGTGCGTATCCGCGTCCGTGGGCGGCCCGAAGTCGTTCACGACGTGGTCGATCGTCCCGTGGTTCGTGATCGAGAGGTCGAGGATGTCGTGCAGCTTCACACCCGGCGTCACGGGCACTTCGAACGCGTGGCTCGCGTGGATCGTGGGATCCACGTTGAAGAAGCAGTAGCTCCCGAGGCCCCACCCCTCGTGCGTCGTGACCGAGTCGGCGACCTTGTACGCGGCCCACCCGAGCACGCCGTCGTGCTGGTACGCGGCCTGGTTCGGGGGGTCGTACGGCAACTCGTTCTGAAACATGATCGTCTTGCCGTTCTCGCCGGCCCAGAAGACGTTGTACTTCTGGTAGTGCTCGGCGAAGAGGCCCGTCGCGACGACGTTGTCGCCGTTGACGACGACGCCGGTGTCGGCGGTGTTCGTCGTCCAGCCGACGCCGGAGCCGTGGTCTGCGCGCCACGCCCAGATGTCGTCGAGGATCGTGTTGTCGCGGTTCACGACGAGGCTCGCCGTAGCCTTGCCGACGTGCGGACCGCCGATGCGGAAGAAGACGTCCTGGAGCGCGCCCGGGTCGCTCGCGTCGCTCGGCCCGGCCGGAGTCTGGTCGCCGAACTGGAGCAGTGCCGGCGACGTCGTCGGGCCGGCGTCGAAGATCAGGCCCGCGACCTCGACGCCTTTCACGTCGGCGACCGTCATCGGGACGACGCCGTTCTGGGCGGTGAGCGTCGCCATGCCGAGCCCGAGCACGATCGTGTCGGGCCGGTTCACCCTGATCGTCCTGTCGACGTTGTAGACGCCCGGGGTGAAGAGGAGGTTCTTCCCCTGCGTCAGCGCGTCGTTGATCGCCCGGACGCCGTCCGTGGGCTTTGCGATGAAGAAGTCCTCGATCGGGATCGAGTGCCCGGGAGTCTGGCCGCCGGCCCACGTCGTGCCTGAGCCGTTGAGCTGCGCATCGGGGACGTAGACGTTGAAGTGCTCGTTCGAGTCGACGTAGAGGAAGGGCCTCTCGCGCGACACGGGGTTGGTGGCGAGCGTCGTGTAGGGCGGGTTCGGGAACGATTGCGCCGGCGCGTTCTGGACGCCGGCGAAGACCTGGTTCCACACGGCGTTCGTCCAGCCGTCGAGACTGCTGTTCCTGACCAGGTACTGCTGCTGTGAGCCGTTGACGACCGTGCTGCCGGTGAACTGCGAGTCGGCGATGAAGCCGCCGCTGGCGTACGCCGGGTTCGAGCAGTAGTCCATCAGCGTCGCGAAGCCGTTGACGTGGACGCGCCGCATCGGCGCCGCCTGCGACGTCGCCCAGAACTCCCCGAACTGGCAGCCGCCCTTGCCCGCGACGTTGATGGTCAGGTTCGACAGCGAGCGCCAGAAGTTCACGAGCGCGGTGCAGCCGTCGGGGAAGCACTGGTTGTAGACGTCGATAGTGCCGTTGACGGTCACGTCGTTCGGCGTGCTGCCGAGGCCGGCGACCTCCGTGTAGTAGCCGACCTGGAAGTTGAGGGGAGCGGCGGCAGATCCATAGGTGCCCGGCATGAAGAGCAGGGCGTAGCGATCGGTCCCGAACTGGTTCGGGATCTGCCGGGCGGCGATCTTGTCGATCCTCGTCTTGATCGCGGTCGTCGACATCCCCGGCTCGAAGATCTTCACGTTCGGGCCGAAGTCCGGCTCGTCGGCAGTCGCCGCGTGCCGCGCGGCCGCGGCGGTGCCGGCGAGCACGAGCGCGCCCGCCAGCAGAGCGGCCGCAACGGCGTGTCTGTGAAGATGCGAAGCCATTCGGGAACCCTCTTTTCTCGAGATGGGTGAATCTGCGGCCACGAGCGGGGTCTGAATACAAGGCGCGAGACACGTTGTCAACCGGGCCGCGCCGACCGATGAGTTCTCGCAGCCGCAGTCGTCTAATCGGTGGTTGCGACAGCTCCGGCAGAAAGGACGAGAGATGCAGAAGATCACTCCGTGCCTGTGGTTCGACACGGAAGGCGAAGACGCGGCGAGGTTCTACACGTCGATGTTCCCGAACTCGAAGATCCGCCACGTCGCCCGCTACGGCTCCGCCGGGCCGCGGCCCGAGGGAACGGTGATGACCGTGAGCTTCGAGCTCGACGGCCAGGAGTTCGTGGCCCTGAACGGCGGCCCTGACTTCACGTTCAACGAGGCCATCTCGTTCCAGGTGGATTGCAAGGATCAGGAAGAGGTCGACAGGTTCTGGAGCAAGCTCTCCGAGGGCGGGGAGGAAGGCCCCTGCGGGTGGCTGAAGGACAGGTTCGGCGTGTCGTGGCAGATCGTCCCGACCGTGCTGCCCGAGCTCCTCTCCGATCCGGATCGCGAGAAGTCGCAGCGGGTCATGCAGGCGATGCTGAACATGAAGAAGATCGAGATCGACGGTCTCGAGCGGGCCGCAGCGCAGGCGTAGCGCGGGGGTCGGCGGCGCCCGTGGAGGGCGCCGCCGACCGCTGATGACGATCCGCCGGCTAGTAGCCGTTGCCGCTCGTGGGCGCTGGGCCCGCGGCGGTCGACTTCGCGATCTTCGCTCCAGCCGGCGAGACGACGTACCATTCGGCGCCGAAGGCCTTGAGCTCTTCGCCGTTCGTCTGGCCCTTCTTCGTGTCCTTGACGAAGGTGTAGAGCGGGTGTCGGTTGTAGGTCACCTGCATCCGTCCGTCTGCGCGCTTCGTGGTGCCGAGGAGCGATGCCTTGACACCGTTCGTTGCGAGCGGCTTGCCGGACGCGATCAGCGGCGGCCAGAACGTCGCGCACTGCCCGTTGCAGGCGCTCTGGTCGTTCTTGTCCTTCGCGAACAGATAGAGCGTGCGTCCGCGCGGGTCGACGAGGATCCGTCCCAGGCTGGTCGTCGCCGTCGAGACGGCGGGCCCGTTCGCGCGTGCTGCGTGGCCCGCCGCCGGGTGGAGCAGGAGGAAGGAAAGCGCGGCGAGCACCGCGAGTGCCGCAGCGGTCGCGATGAGCGACGGGCGCAGAGTCGCCGCGCGCGCGGCGTCGGAAGGTTGGTTGGTGGGCATTGTGCTCCTTTGTCTCGTGGGGTTGTCGGACTGCCTCAGCTCTTGCGGCCCCACGGACAATCAGGCGAGTGGCGGTGCTCGCTTCTCGCTCCGCAGGAGGGACACGCGTACTCCCCGCCCGTGTAGACGTCCGCGAGCCGCTTGGCCATCAACAGGACGACGACGACGATGACGAGGAGGAATGGGCTCATGGCAGGTCGCCTCTAACGATGCGTTCGCGACGCGGCGCGGACATCGGCGCCAGCGCGAAACCGCGACCCCCGCTAGCAGGCAACTTGCGCGTCCGGGGCGCGCGCGATCCTTCCTGCTAGTCGAGCGAGTACGACCTGGTCTGCGAGTGCGACGACCTGGCTTGCAAGCGCGTGCTGCGGATGGGTCCGGAGGAGTACGAAGCCCTCCGCTCCGACGAGATGCAGTTCGCCGTCCTCCCAGGGCACGAGCGGGCCAGCGAGGACGAGGTCCTCGTCCGGACCGACCGCTTCGTCGTCGTGAGCAAAGACGGGCCCGGAGGGGTTGGGACGGCTCGTGCGGTTCCCACCCTCGCCCTCCCGTGACGCTCTGCCAGATCGCAGCGTTCAGAGCTACGCGGCGGCGTCGTTCACATGGGTCGCAGTGCGGTGAGCGCGCCGTGTCGGGAGGCGAGACACGCGGCTTCGTCCGTCGTCCTCGAGTGCGCGGCTGGCGGCGAGGTAGCGCGAGAGGTTCACGGGATCCGGGTCGTCCGAGAACGCGAGGACGGCTTCCACGAATTGCCGAAACGGACTCTGCTCTGGTTCGCTCTTCACCTCGCAGACGATCGCGTTTCGGCCCGGCGGCGTCTGCATGGCCAGCGGGAAACCCGGCTACCCGCCAGCAGGAATCCGGGGATGGCGGTCAGCACCGATTCGACTGCGAGACTCTGCGCGTGATGCTGGCGGCTCTGATCAACGTGCCGAGCGGCATCGGCTATCCCCTCCTCTTCGCCTTCGTGGGCGCCGAGTCGGCCGGCGCGTTCGTCCCCGGCGAGACAGCCCTGATCGTCGCCGCGGTGCTCGCCGCCCAGGGGCGGCTCTCGCTCCCACTCGTGATCGCCGTTGCCGCCGGCGCGGCGATCCTCGGCGACAACATCGGCTACCTGATCGGGCGCAGATGGCTTCGCCGCCTGATCGACCGGCCCGGGCGCTTGGCGGCACGGAGGCG
>Ga0066710_100004666_pt1 | contig 12209 bp, 7 predicted proteins | sample GraSoiAngelo_159_FD_79666 | JGI IMG/M metagenome (GOLD analysis project Ga0066710, IMG submission 79666) | Grasslands soil microbial communities from the Angelo Coastal Reserve, California, USA - 14_1009_16_40cm | ecosystem: Environmental > Terrestrial > Soil > Grasslands | place: USA...
CAGCCGTGTTCGGGCAGGAAATCGACCTGGCAACTTGAAAGAGGCTATTTCTCCGTCTTGTCGGTCCGGTATTTCTCGAACCACTTCAGCGCGTGCGCGACTTTGGCGACAAGCTGTGTCGGACGCGAGTCCATGCCATGCGACGCTTCGGGCAATCGCACCAGGACAGTGTCCACCTTTCGCAGCTTCAAGGCCTGATAATACTGTTCCGACTCGGAAATCGGCGTGCGATAATCCGCTTCCCCGGTCATCAGCATCGTCGGGGTTTGGACGTTGCCGACCAGGGATACCGGCGAGCGCTTCAAATAATGCTCGGCGTGGTCCCAGGGAAAGCCCGGAAACCAGTAGCGATAAAAGAAATTATAGACGTCCGAGGTGAGCACGAAGCTGTACCAATTGATCACCGGCTTGACCACCACCGCGGCGCGGAACCGATTCGTCTTTCCCACAATCCACGCGCTCAACACTCCACCGCCGCTGCCTCCGGTCACGAAGAGGTTTCCCGCATCGACGTAGCCTTGTTTGATCACGGCATCGACGCCTGACATCAGGTCGTCGTAGTCCTGCCCCGGGTAGTTGTGGTGAATCAGGTTGCCGAATTCCTCGCCGTAACTGGTGCTGCCGCGCGGGTTCAGATACAGCACCACGTATCCCGCCGCGGCAAAGAGCTGGATTTCCGACGTGAACCGGTCGCCGTAGTTCGCGAACGGTCCGCCATGAATTTCCAGAATGAGCGGATACTTCCTTTGCGCGTCGAACCCGGGCGGCTTCACCACCCACCCCTGGACCTTTCGTTTGTCGAAGGATGATTCGAACCGGATTTCTTCGGTCGCGCCGAGTTGCTTGAAGGCAAACAGATCGTCATTAAGGCGAGTGACCCGCTTCACTTCGCCGGCTCCTTTCCGCCCAACGGCGACATCGGCCGGATATTCCGGCCGGCTCTGGGTGTAGGCAAACCGGCCGTCCGGCGACACAGAAAAGCTGCCGCTCGAGTAAGGCCTGCCATGGGAAACGCCCCCGAGGTCGCGCGCCAGCGTTTGCAATTTTCCATCGAGCGCGATGAAGCCGATCTTCGTGTTGCCCTGGTCGTCGTATTGGAAGTAGAGACCGCTGCCGTCCTGGCTCCATTTCGGCTCTTCAACGTCGCGATCCAGTTCTCCGCTGATCAACCGCGCGTTCCTGCCGTCGCGGTTCATCACGTAGAGGCGCGTCACTTGATAACCCTGTTCTCGGTCATCGAAACCGGTATAGGCGATGAACTTTCCATCAGGCGAAACCGCCGGGCTCTGATCGGGCCCCTTCCGTTTGGTCAACGCGCGAATAGTTCCGTCTTCCAGCGACACTTCATAGATCTCGGAGTTCAGCGGATCGTACTCCCAATCGTCGTGCCGGTTGGCGGAGAAAACGATCGACCTGCCATCGGGCGCCCAGGAGAGCGGCCCGGCGTGTTGAAAGGCGCCGTGCGTGAGTTGGCGTGGCGTGCCGCCCTCGGCGGTGACGACGAACGCCTGCAAATAGCCATCTTCCAGATAGCCCTCACCATCGGCGCGATACAGCAACTTCTGGATGGCTTTGGCGGGCTTCGCCCAGTCGGCTCCTTCGGGTTTGGTCGGCATCTCGGCGAACGGCTTGGTCTCCTCCGGGACGAGCATGACAAACGCGATCCATTTCCCGTCCGGCGACCACGTCATGCTCGTCGGGGATTTCTGCACGCTGGTCACCTTGGCAGTCTGGCCTGTGTCCAACCAACGAACGTAGATTTGGACGGAGCCTTCCGCACTCGACGCATACAGCAACCGTTTACCGTCGGGCGACCACCGGGGTGAAAAGTCGTTGGCGTTCCCTGTCGTTAGCGGTCGCAGATCGTTGCCATCGAAGTCCACCATCCAAAGGTTGGACCTTTTCTTGTCCTTCATGATGTCATTGAAGTTGCGGACGAACACCACCTTGGAGCCGTCGGGCGAAATCTGCGGATCCGAGGCAGTCTCCAGCTCAAACATATCGATCAGCCGAAAAAACTTCTCCGGCGTAGCGGCCGGCTTGTCGGAAGGGAGGCCGGACGACGGCACCAACAGAACCAGGCCGAGGGCGAGGGCGAAAGGGATCGTTTTCATCGGGCGTTGGCGCAGGGTATGACACCTAACGCGTGTTGTGTAAAGAGGCCAGGTGCCGCGCAGAAGTGTAACTAGAGCTTAGCGCTTGTCCCCAAACCCCATATCAGTGGACGGCAGTCGACGTCAGTCCGCTCTATTCGTGGGACCGTTGGGTGGGCGACGGTTTCTTTGAATGCAAGGCAAAAAGGGGCGCGGGAACTCTCGATGAACCAGCCCACCCCTGACCCTTCCCAAGAGGGGAACTAACAAGGCGGCGACTCAGGTGCAACGCACCCGAAGAACGTCAAATATTTTTCCCCGCGCGCCTCGCGCAGGAGCAATAGCGCCAGTTCGCGCGCATGATAATCGCCCCACATCGAGCTTTCGCCGTTCGGCACGTTCTGCCCGGGCGCGACGTAGTCCCAGCCGTTGGGCCGATGATAGACCGAATGCAGGATCAGACCCTGGTGCCTCGATTCAGTTGAGAGATACGGCTCGTCGAAAAGCCGGTTGACAATCGTCAACCCTGCCTGGCGATAGCGTCTGCCCTTATCGCTGACGCCTTCGGCGATGAGGTAATTGCCGAGGCGAACCAGCCCCTGTGCGGCAATGGCGGCGGCGGAGCTGTCAACCGGCTCCCATTTGTTGAAGGGATTTCCGGGCTTGTCCAGGTAATCGCCAAGCCGATGGAGATTCGGCGCGCCCGTGTCCCACATCGGCAGGCCGTCCGCGCAAGAGTTTTCGATGTAGAAGTCGGCCGTCGCGGTCGCGGCGCGAAGAAAAACTTCTTCCCCCCACCGATCTTTGGAGGGACGGGCTTTTGCAGTTCTTCGGCTGCGGCCGGTCGGGGAATTTTGTTCCCCGTATAGCTCCTGCCTGGAAAGGGTGGAGAGGAATTCCAACTGCTCGGCAAATCCGCAAATCGCCCACGCCAGTCCGCGTGTCCAGGTGCTGAAAGGGGAGTAGCCCTGCTGCGAGTTGGGGCAGCGATAATGGCCGTCGTTCACGTTGAAAATGCTTTCGTGCGCAACGCGCCCGCGCACGTCATAAGCATCGCGGTCTTTGCCATAATAAACGCTGTAGCGCGCGGTGTTTAGCGCGTGTTGCATCAAGCGGCCGAGCAGGGAAATGCGTTGATCCCGCTCGCCCATCAAAACGTGCCCCATCCGGTGCGACAGCGACAGGGAGCGAAGCGACCGCATGGTATCAATGAAGAGCGAGTGCGGGCCGTTGAAGCTGTGGATGAATCCGGTCCCGCCTTGAAGCTCGGTCCAGCGCGCTGCCTGCACCGCGCCGGAAACTTTCAACGCCAATTCGTAGAAATCCTTCTCCCCCTCGTTGAACGGAATTTTCCCCTCGCGCATCAGGCGAAGCAGATTGCCATAGGTTGAAATGTTGTTGAAACCGTGATCGTGCACGCCGGTGTGCGAAACGTGCGTGGCCATGCGCTCAACCGTGTTACGCCGCCCGGTTTCAAGGAAACGCTCGTCGCTTGTCGCGTCGAACTGCAACAACGCGGAACCAAATTGAAATCCCTGTGTCCATTCGGTCCAGCCGCGCGTGGTGTATTTGCCCTTCACCGTGAACACCGGCGTGCCGCGCCCAGGCTTCCAGGTTTTCTCGATGCTCAGGATTTTTTGCCCCGATAGATCGAAGAGCCGCACGATCTTGGGCAGGAGCTTGTGCGGCGTGAGCGTGAAATCAATTTTTGTCGGCATAATTGGCTTCGCAACTGCCTGCGTCCGGTACGTGTTTAGCGGTGCTTGCGGGCTGTAGCGGCAGCCATCTTGGCTGCCGTAGAGGGCGGCATCTTGCCGCCCGGAATGGCGCCTTGGGCGCGGAAACTGACGGCGACGCCCGCACCGCGATCCGCCGGGCAAGATGCCCCGGCTCTACGGCAGGCGGGACGCCCGCCGCCACCCTAAACAGATACGAAAGTCCCCAAAACCCGCAGACAAGAATGTCTGCGCTACAGGTAAAGGACACGCTACACACATACTACGCCCGGGACTCAGTCGAATTCGAAATTCGAAATTTTCCGGAGCCTCCTCAGGTCGGCGCTACAATCTTCGGAGATGAAATCCGCCATCCACGTTGATCACTTCCCCCGTGCTGAAGGGCAACAAATCCTGGGCGATGGCGGCCACGGTCTTGCCGACGTCTTCCGGCGTGCCCCAGCGTTGAATCGGCGTCAATCCTTCGGCGATCAGTTTGTCGTATTTGTCTTTCACGGGGCCGGTCATGTCGGTCGCGATGATGCCCGGACGAATTTCATACACGTTAATTCCGTATTCGGCCAGGCGCACGGCGAATAAGGGCGTGACCATGGAGAGCGCGGCTTTGGAAATGCAGTAGTCACCGCGATTGACCGAAGCAGTGTAGGCGCTGATCGAGGAGACGATGATGATTTTCGGGCGAAATCGACTCGTGGCAACGCCGGTCAGGCCGCCGCCGGATTTCGCCGAAGCCTCGCCGCCAGCCGAGGAAGTCGCGGCGCTCACAGGAGCGCTGCGCTGTCCGTTGACTTGTTCGATCATCCAGCGTGCCGCGAGCTGGCTGAGAAAGTACGGACCCTTGACGTTAATGCCGATCAGTCGGTCAAAACTTTCCTCGGTGGCTTCGAGGATGTCGGCGCGCGCGTTGGGGGCAACGCCGGCGTTGTTGACCAACAGATCGAGCCGGCCAAAGGTTTGCTTCGTGAAGTCAACGAGCCTTTGGCGATCGCCGGCGCTGGCCACGTCCGCCTGGAAAATCTCCGCCTGGATTTTGTGACCGTTATTTTTTGCATAGGCGGCGCAATCCAGTGCGGTTTGCCGGGCGGCCGCCTCGTTGCTGGCAAAATTGATGGCGAAATTGTAGCCGATCTGCGCCAGTTCCAGCGCGACGCCGCGACCGATGCCGCGCGAGGCACCGGTGATGAGGGCCACGGGGTTCATGCGAGAGCGAATGTAGGGTTCGCCCCGGGCGAAAAAAAGCTCTTTCCGAGTCCAGGTTTTGACTGTGTGCATGCAAACGCACAGTTGCCCGCTCAAATGCCGTATGCTAAGCGAGCGTTGCAGCCCAAAAACCCGTCAACCAACCAGAACGACTGGCAGAGTGCGTTTTCCGGGAATTTGTGATGCAATCGTACGAAAGGTGATGATGAACGACGGTGTCCTGAACAGAATTCTTCCCAAAGTGCTCGTCCTGGCAATGGTGCTTAGTCCCGGCCGAAACACCTTCGCGCAAACTGCCGAACCGCCCATCGTGACCATCGTTGCCAGCGACCACCACGCCGCGGAAGCTGAACAAGACGTCGGCGTCTTTACGGTGAGTCGCACCGGAACCACCGAAGCTCCGCTGCTCGTATTTTACGAATTGTCGGGCACCGCGCGCAACGGGGTGGACTACCTGGAACTGCCCAGGTCCATCACGATTCCAGCCGGCGCCGCATCGGCGCCCATTACTATCAAGCCAATCAATGACGCGCTCGTGGAAGGAACGGAAACCGTAGTCGCCACCTTGGTACCCTCACCGACGCTATCACCAGTCGAGCCGTATCGAGTCGGTTTCCCCAACAGCGATGTCCTTTTGCTGGCGGACGATGACACTCCGACGACGAACCCGCCGCCGTCCGTGCGAATCCTCAGTCCAACAAATGGCGCGATCGTTCTCGCGCCTGCAACCATTGTCCTGGTCGCGCGTGCGGAGCCAATTTCCCAGGTGCACTCGGTGGAGTTTTTTGCCGGTGAGAGGAGGATCGGTTTGGGGACGTTTGAACCAACCAAGTGCGCGGTGTGTCCGGTCTGGGTTTTGGCGTGGACCAATGTGTTGGCCGGCGAATACACCCTCACCGCAAAGGCAACAGACGAACTCGGCGCGAGTGCGGTTTCTGAGCCGGTCAAAATTGTCGTGAGGAGCAGTCCCATCAAACCGGTCGTGAACATCGAGGCAACCGATCCGCTGGCGGCGGAGATTCCTGAGGTGCCTCCCGGAATGGGCCTGCCCCAGCGCCACGATCCGGCGATATTCACCGTCCGGCGAACCGGAAGCACCGACGCTGCCCTCGAAGTGCGCTACCGGATTGAAGGCACGGCCGTAAACGGAGTGGATTACACCAAGCTGAGCGGCGTAGTCAGGATCCCCGCAGGTTCAGCACTTGCGACGATCCAGGTTGATCCGATCGACGACGGCGCCGTGGAAGGCACGGAGACCGTCGTTGTCATTCTGCTGCCAAACGACTGCGATGCTTCGCCGCCGCCGCCAGGCTGCTACGCCGTTGGCGAACACAGTCAGGCCACGGCTTTCATTGCCGATGATGACACAGGCCCGCATTCGCCGCCGACCGTCGCGATTGTGCGACCGGCCGAAGGGGCCTCGTTCGTTGCGCCGGCCCGAATTGAAATTACCGCAACTGCCCAGGCTACCGGCGCCTGGATTCGCTCAGTGGAGTTTTTCGCCGGAGACCGAAGCCTTGGTGTCGTTCAGTTCAGCGCGACGGTGCAATCGTTCCGCTTGATTTGGGAGAACGTCCCGGCTGGTGCGTACACCCTGACCGCGAAAGCCACCGACAGCCTCGGCTCGACAGCCGGGTCCAGTCCGATTCACATTACGGTCAAATCCCCTGAAGTTTCACCGCTTGTCCTGGTGGCCAAAGGATCAATCTGGAAATACCTCGATGACGGCAGCGATCAAGGAACGGCGTGGCGTGAACCGGGGTTTGTTGATTCGGAATGGAAGTCTGGTCCAGCCCAACTGGGATTTGGTGACGGAGATGAAGCCACGGTCCTCAGGGCCGGAAATGAAGAGCGCCGTTTTGTGACTTATTATTTCCGCCGCGCCTTTGAGATTACTGACGTCGAAAGCATCTCCGCTTTGACGTTGGGTTTGCTCCGCGACGACGGCGCCGTCGTTTATCTCAACGGCCATGCGGTCTTCCGCAGCAATATGCCGGACGGGCCAATCACGTTTAACACGCTGGCCCTGCTGGCGGTCGGGCCCGATGGGGAGAACGTGTTCCACTCCGCCAGCGTCGATCCGCATCTGCTGGTGAACGGCCGCAATGTGCTGGCGGTCGAAGTGCACCAGGTTTCAACCGAGAGCCCGGACGTCAGCTTCAATCTGGAGTTGGTTGCCGGCATTGCCAGAGCACTCCCGGTCGTGAACATTGAAGCGACGGACGCCGAGGCCGCTGAAATCAGTCCTCTGCTTGCTGTGCCGCCGAATCCAGCGGTGTTCAAGGTCACGCGCACCGGTGACACCAGCAAAGCGCTCAGGGTCTTTTACCGCCTCACCGGCACGGCCAGAAACGGCGTTGATTACCAGGAACTGCCGGGCAGCGTGACGATTCCGGTGGGGGCGGAATCGGCCGAGATCGCGGTGCAGCCGATTGATGACGCGCTGGTCGAAGGAAAAGAATCGGTGGTGGCTACCATCGTTCCGCTGTTCCTGATTGATCCTGCGGCCGGCTCCGATCCGTATGCCGTCGGATCGAAATCCCATGCGGAGGCGCACATTCTGGACAACGACGAGCCGCCCCCGAATGCCTTGCCGACAGTCAAGATTGAGCAACCTGCGGGTGGCTCCATATTGCCCGCTCCGGCCACGATCAATATTGTGGCCGAAGTTCGCGATCCGGACGGTTGGGTTGGACTGGTTGAGTTTTTCGCCAACGATAGAAAGATCGGTGAACAAAGGGTCGTCTTCATCCGCGAGCCTGACCCCGGCCTGGCGCAATCGTTCTCGTTTCAGTGGAGAGAGGTTCCGCGTGGCGAATACACGCTGGTTGCCAGGGCGACGGATAATCGGTCCGGCAAAAGCTCTTCCGAACCGGTTCGCGTGCGAGTCGGGGAGGCCACGCCACTGATCCCGGTTGTGACCATTTACGCTCGCGACGCGTTCGCGCGTGAAGGGACCAACTCGTCAGGGGAAATAAACACTGCGACCTTCATCATGAGCAGAACGGGAGAGACGAATACAGATTTGACTGTATTTCTAACAATCCATGGAACAGCCGAAAACGGCGTGGACTACGAAACCCTGCCGAACTCGGTGACCATTCCTGCCGGGCGCCACAGCACGCGCATTGTTGTCAAGCCGCTTCGTGACGAGCAAAAAGAACTGGTCGAAACCGTCGTGCTGGAGATCGAACCGGATTCGTTGCTCGGGCCGCTTGCCCGCTACACGGTCGGCCGACCGTCCAAAGCGGCGGCAGTCATCGCTGACAGCGAGCAACTGCGATCGGCAGACGGCCGAACCGCGGACGGACTGTTCCACCTGTGTCTGCCGGCTGAAAACGGATTCGGTTTCAGATTGGAGTGCTCGACGGATTTGAAGAGTTGGCTGCCGCTATGCACCAACGTGGTGACGGACGGCGCCATCCATTTTGTCGATCCGGATGGGCATTCTTATCGCTTCTACCGTGTGGTGCCGGAAACGAACGTAGATTTGGATAATTGAAGGAGCGCAGCCTGCGACTGGTTGGGTTAACAGAGCTGACGGTCACGGCCCGCGGCGCACCGACGCCGCGGGCCGTGCTAATTCCGGGACCGATCAAGGCGGGCAAGCCCCAGGCTGTGGACAAAGTCACAATCGGAGCGCGGCTCTGTGAGCCGCAGCTCTTGGGATGCCGACGAGTTTCCCGAACATTCCAACCTGGTTGGTTTGTGTGAAGTTGCTGCGAGTCGCAGACTCGCGCTCCGGAGCGCGGCTCTGTGAGCCGCAGCACTTGGACGCCGATGAGTTTCGCGAACATTCCAGTGCGGTTGGTCTGTGCGAGCTTGCTGCGAGTCGCAGACTCGCGCTCCGGGCGGGTCAGGAGCGCGGCTCGGTGAGCCGCAGCATGGTCATCCGCGAAGAACACGCTGAACTAGTTCGAAAATTGGAATTCCAGATGGCGCTGCTGCGAGTCACAAACCCGCGGTCCGACTCGACACCGAGTTTGTCGACGGCCTTGGGACAAGCCCACGAGGGACCAATTCGACCTCCTAGCTGACAAACTTCTTCGCCACCATCGTTGCGTTGTGCCCGCCAAAGCCGAAAGAATTGTTCAGCGCAACGGTAACTGCCATTTCCCGCGCGGTGTTGGGGACGTAGTCGAGATCACAAGCGGGGTCGGGCTGTTCGTAGTTAATCGTCGGCGGGATGAGATTGGTCTGGATCGCCTTGGCGCAGATGGCCATTTCGACGGCGCCCGCGGCGCCCAGCATGTGTCCGGTGGCACCCTTGGTGGAACTGACGGCCAGTTTTCGCGCGTACTCGCGGAAGACGGTTTTGATCGCTTGCGTTTCGCAGACGTCTCCCTGTGGGGTCGAAGTGCCGTGCGCGTTGATGTAGGAAACGTCTTCCGGACGCAGGCCCGCCGAGCGCAGCGCCATTTTCATGCAACGGGCCGCGCCCTCGCCTTCGGGCGCCGGGGCGGTCATGTGATTGGCGTCGGCCGTGTTTCCGTAGCCTATCAACTCGGCGTAAATTTTCGCGCCGCGCGCTTTGGCATGTTCGAGCTCCTCCAACACGATGACGCCGGCCCCTTCGCCCATCACGAAACCGTCGCGCGCGGCGTCGAATGGCCGGGAGGCATGCTGGGGATCATCGTTGCGCGTGCTGAGGGCATTCATCGCGCAGAAGCCGCCAATGCCTATGGGAACAATGGTGGCTTCGGTTCCGCCCGCAAACATCGCCTGGGCATCGCCCATCTTGATGGTCCGCCAGGCTTCACCAATGGCGTGCATGGACGTGGCGCAGGCCGAACAGGTGGCGAGGTTCGGTCCGCGGAGTTTGTAGAACATGGAGACCAACCCTGAGGCCATGTTCAAAATCAGCATCGGGATCAGGAAAGGGGACAATCGTCCCGGCCCTTTTTGGAGCAGGACTTTATGTTGTTCTTCCACCGTGTGGAGTCCGCCAATGCCAGAACCGATGAACACGCCGATTTCATCACGGTTGACCTTGTCCAATTCCAGACCGGAATCCTGGAGCGCCTGGTAGGCCGCATGGATGCCGAATTGCGCGAAACGGTCGGTCCGCCGAATTTCTTTGGGCGAAGGAAAAGCGGGCGCCGGATCAAAATTCTTCACCTCGGCCGCAATCCGGGTGTCGAACGGCGCCGCGTCGAACAGGGTGATCCGGTCGATGCCGCAGCGCCCGGCGACGAGGTTGTTCCAGAACGTGTCGATGTCGTGGCCGAGGGCGGAAACGACACCCAGTCCCGTTACCACGACTCGCCGCTCTGTCCAATTGCCGGTCATGAAAGAAACGGGGCAGCTCGCGCTGTGTCCAGCCGCCGCTGCCCCGGAGAGACCCTGCTCAAGTTATTTCTGCTTTTCCTCAATGTATTTGATCACATCGCCCACGCTCTGAAGCTTTTCTGCTTCCTCATCGGGGATTTCCTGGCCGAATTCCTCCTCCAACGCCATGACCAGTTCGACGGTATCGAGCGAATCGGCCCCCAAATCCTCGATGAACTTCGCATCCGGTGTCACCTGGTCCGGATTGGCGCCGAGTTGCTCGGTGATAATCGCCTTGACTCTCTGTTCGATTGATTTTTCTGCAGCCATGGGTTTCTCCGTTTCGTTTTGATTGTGTGTCTATGCAACGTTCCTCAGGGCGTCAAGCCCCGAATGGCAAAAAATCTCCCGCTGGCATCCGGCTGTCCGCGCGGTTGAAAAATCGGGTCTTCAATTCGTTTGGATGTTCTCTATCGGCGCGCCTGGCAGCCGTCCAGTCCCAATTTACATCACCAGTCCGCCGTCCACGACGAGCACCTGACCGGTGATATAACGGGCCGCCGGACCGGCCAGATACAACGCTGCGTGCGCAATATCCTCGGGTTGGCCGAAACAGTTCAACGGGATTTTCCGCAACAATTCATTGCGCAGTTCCTCGCCGAGAGCCGCCGTCATGTCCGTCTCAATGAAACCCGGGGCCAGCGCGTTGACCGTGATGCCGCGCGACGCCAGTTCGCGCGCCGCTGATTTGGTGAACCCGATCAGCGCCGCCTTGCTGGAGGCGTAATTGCACTGGCCGGCGTTGCCGATCAAACCGATGACCGACGCGACGTTGATGATTCGTCCGGAGCGTTGTTTGAGAAAGGCCCGCGCAAACCCCTTGGTGAACAGAAAGGCCCCCTTCAAATTCGTGTCCAGCACCTCGTCCCAGTCCTCCTCGCTCATGCGCATCATCAAGCCATCGCGCGTCACGCCGGCGTTGTTGACAAGCACGTCCACGCGACCGGTCTGAGTCAAAATCTTTTCGCACGCTTCCGTGACGGCCTTGGCATCGGCCACGTTCACCGCACAAGCCCAGGAGCGGCGCCCCAGCGCGCGAATTTCCCCGGCCACTTTCTCTGAGTTTTCCGCCGTCCGCGACACGCAGACGATGTCCGCTCCTTCCTCGGCAAATTTCAAGGCGATGGCTCGGCCGATGCCGCGGCCGGCGCCAGTCACGACGGCGATTTGATTGGCGAGTTGACTCATCACGTGGCGTCAGTTGTCAGTGCTCAGTCGCCCGTTGTCAACACGTGAGTCGCGGAACGTAATGCGTGGTACGGCACGTGAGGCCTCAGGCGCGAGAGTGGAGCACCGCGCCCATTTTGAATTGCCTATGACGTGTTGCGCTCCCCGTTTTGCGCCTCCAAACGCATCACCGTCTGTTCCAGGCTGGATACGTCGGCCACGTTGAACATCCGGGCGTTCTTATCGATGCGCTTCATGAAACCGCTCAACGCGGTGCCCGGGCCCAGCTCGATGAATCGTGTGAACCCTTGCCCGAACAAATAACGCATCGACTCTTCCCAGCGCACCGAGGACGTCACTTGCCGCACCAGCAAGGACTGAATTTCCGACACCGAACCATGCGGTCGCGCGGTCACATTGGAAATGACAGTCACTGACGGAGGCTGAATCGGCACGCCTGCGAGCGCGGCTTGCAACTTGGTTTGGGCGCCCCCCATGAGCCTCGAGTGATACGCGCCGGCGACCGGCAAGGGCAGCGCTCGCTTGGCGCCTTTGGTCCTCGCCAGTTCGCGGGCCCGGTCCATTTTTTCCAGTTCACCCGAAATCACGACCTGCCCCGGACAATTCAAGTTGGCAAGTTCCACGCCCGCTTCCGTGCAGACCTCGCGCGCCGGCGCTTCATCCA
>Ga0066710_100004667_pt1 | contig 12209 bp, 9 predicted proteins | sample GraSoiAngelo_159_FD_79666 | JGI IMG/M metagenome (GOLD analysis project Ga0066710, IMG submission 79666) | Grasslands soil microbial communities from the Angelo Coastal Reserve, California, USA - 14_1009_16_40cm | ecosystem: Environmental > Terrestrial > Soil > Grasslands | place: USA...
AGGTTGGTCGCTTCGATGAGCGGGATCGCGTGACGGCGAAGGGTTATCCACTCTTCGTCGGTGCGCGGAGCTCGTTCCTCGGTGCCAGCTGCGGTGACGATGGTCGCGACCGATTCCCATAAAGAGTCGGCGTTAGGATCGACCATGTAGTCCATGATGTCTTTGACTGTCGCGGTCGTCCGGTACTCAGGCTGCGGTGCCGCACCCGAGCAGGCGGCAGCCACCAGGAGCCAACTGAAAATCAGAAGCAACCAATGGAAAGTGCGCATTCTCATGCCGTTCCTCCAAAAAGCGGTCAGGTGGTCCATCATCGACTGTCGGTCCGCACCGCTCGGCAAGTATTCCGTTGTGGCGATCATGGAGTCCCTCGTTCGAACTCCCTCACTTCGCCTTCTTCGCAGCGATCGCCGGCAAATCGATTTCCTCCGCCATGAGGCGGTCGCCGTGTTTCATCACGTGAATCACCACACGATCTCCAACCTTCACGTCCTGCAGACTGCCTTTCGCCTTGCCGCGGAGTACCTTGGTGCTCGAGTCGATGGCCAGCGTCTGCGTGGCGCCGCCGGTTGTCTTGACGACGAGCGCCGTGTCGGTGGCAGAAACGACGCTGCCGCGGATATGAGGCTCGTCACCGTGAGCGCTCAGGACCGAGCTCAACGCAACGAAAAGCGCGAAAACGAGACTAGTGGTTCGCTTCATGGCGGTTTCCCTTCTGTCAGAGTTGACGGGTTAGCCGGGCATCCTCCCTTGGAGCCTAACACGGCAGGAATCCAAACGTAGCACAGGGCAGGTCAACTGGCGGTCAGTGACCGGTGAGTAACACACGGCATGTGCGCCCGTTTTCAGGACCAGTCGAGTTTGGCCGCAAAAGGCCCCTCAATGCTCAGCATGCCCAGGGTCCTTGCACTGATCTCGCTTACGTCTGTCCGATGGACCGTGACATCCGGTCCAATGGCCCGGGCAAATGCCCCCGTTGTGGCATCCTCGTGTTCCCGCGTCCCCGCGTGTATCGCGTATCTAGGTGCAATTCCAGCGAAATGGAGTTGTGAACACAGCCCATTTCGATGTCCCGGTCAGCGCGCCGACGGCGACCCCCGCCAACGACAATTAGGCGGAGGCGCGCACACGTTCAGCGGAGCCGGAGCGGCGCGCCCACCAGCACCGAATGTCCTCCCCGATGACGAACAGGCAGGGAGTCATGAACAACACGTGGAGACTGGACGTGACCATTCCTCCGATGCTTGGCGCGGCGATCGGCTTCATGATTTCCATTCCGGCGCCGGTCGACAACATCACCGGGAGCAATGACAGGACGATCGCTGCCACAGTCATCAACTTCGGACGCAAGCGCGCCGCCGACCCATCAATGACGGCGTCGACATACGACTGACCGTCTCTGCGATGATCGAGGGCGGCGCGAATGAAGATGACCATGATGATGCCGGTTTGAACCGCCACCGCAAACAGCGAAATGTAGCCAACGATCACGGCCGTGGTCATCGCATAGCCCAACATCCATTGCAGAAACACTCCGCCGACCATCGCAAACGGCACAGACAGCAGAATGAGCACGCTTTCAGCCGCGGATCTGAACGCCACCACCAGCAGCCCGAAAATGATGACGAGCGTCAGCGGCACAATCACCCGCAGCCGGGCACGGGCCGCGGCTGCGTATTCGTACAGTCCCGTCCATTCAACAGAGTAGCCGGTCGGCAACGACAGGTTCTTCGCCAGGAGTATTTTCGCGTTATCCACGTAGTCCGGGCCGGTGACGTTCTGGACGTCGACGTAGATATACCCCGCCGGTGTGCCGTTGTCGTTCCGAATCATCTCCGGCATCTTCCGGACCGACACATCCGCGATATCACCGAGGGTGACCGAGCGTCCGTCACCAGTGGCCACAGGTGTGTTCTTGATTTTGTCGAGGGTGTCGAGGTACTCGGGCGAATACTGTACTCCCAATGGAATGATCGTCTTATCGGATTGCTTGACTCCGACGATGTTGTCACCGCCGATGCCGTAGCGTACGGTCGCCATTGCCTCGTCGACTGTGACGCCATGCTCGGCCATGCGCTCGAGATCGTTCCGCACGTCGACGTAATAGCCTTCCGAAATCCGTTCGGCAATCACGGATTTCGTGCCGGACAGTCCGCGGAGCAGTCGCTCGATCTGTTGCGAGATATCCTCGATGACCGCGACCTCGGGTCCCTTGACTTTGATCCCGACTGGGGTCTGGATGCCCGTGCTCTGCATCATGACGCGCCCGCGGATCGGTTGGACCCATGCGTTCACGTACCCGATCGTCTCCGCCGCCTTGTCCATTTCAGCGACGAGCTTCTCCTTCGTCATGCCCTTCCGCCACTTGGACTTGGGCTGAAGGAGCACCGTCGTTTCGATCATCGTGAGCGGAGCGGGGTCGGTCGAGGTATCCGCTCTGCCGATTTTCCCGAACACCCGTTCGACTTCCGGGAAGGCCTTGAGCTTTTTGTCCATTTGCTGAACGATCCAGCCCGCCTCTCTATTCGGCAGTCCGGGCAAGGTCGTCGGCATGTACAGGATGGCGCCTTCATCGACGTCTGGGAGAAAGTCTTTCGGAAAGCTCATCAGCAGGACGGCTGCTGGGATCAACACGAGCATCCCGGCAGCGGTAAACACGTAGCGATACCGAATGACGGTGCCCAGCGCGGATCGGTACGCTTTGACAGGCGCGCTTTCCTGGAAGTTCTTGCGTACGACGGTGTCGCGTTTAAAAATCCACAGGACAATCAATGGCAGCAGGAGCATCGTGAGCAGCGTCGAGAAGGCCATCGCGAACGTCTTGCTATACGCCAGGGGATCGAAGAGGCGCGCTTCGCGTTCTTCCAGGAAGAAGACGGGCAGGAACGACGCGAGAATGATCAACAATGAGAACAGCAGCGGCTTGGTCACAGACGCAATCGAACGGATGAGAATTTCCTGCTTCTCCGCTCGGCTGACGGCTCCGCGCATCGACAATTCCGCCGTGCAGTTCTCCACGATCACAATCGTGGCATCGGCGATCTCGCCGATGGCGATGGCCAGGCCCGCCAACGAAAACAAATTGATCGTCTGCCGGATACCAACCAGGGGCATCGCCGTAAACAGCGTACTCAGCAGGAGTATGGCAATAGGTCCAACCGCGGTGCGAACGTTTCGGAGGAACAGCAGCGTCACGACGATGAGCACGACCAGCTCGATCGCCAAGGTTTCGAAGAACTGCCTGAGCGTCGCCCAAATCCAGGCAGAACGATTGTAGGTGGTCACGATCTCGACACCTTGCGGCAGGGTCGTGCGGAGCTGCTCGAGCCTTTGCTCGAGCGATCTGGTGATCGCGAGGACGTTTTGGTCCTGCTCCATGACGGCGATGCCCCCGACGACCTCGCCGGTTCCGTCCAGGTCCACGGTACTCCGCCGCTGGTCGTACCCCACCTGGAGGTAGCCGACGTCCTTCAAGAGGACCGCCGTTCCGTCTGAGTGACGGCCCAGAACTAGAAGATCAAGCTTGTCGAGATCGCCGCTGTTGATGATTCCGCGCAGTTGGTAGTCGCGGTTGGTCACCTCGATCATGCGCCCGCCGGCCTCTTGAAAGACGCCTTGGACCGCCGCGATCAACTGCTTGAGTGGAATACCCGCCTTGGCGAGCAGGGGAGGAAAAATCTTGATCTGGTACTGCTTCTCCAATCCACCGACCGAAGCCACCTCCGCAACGCCCTGAACCGCCTGCAACGCGGGCTTGACCTGGCTTTCGTTCACCAAGCGAAGTTCACGCAGATCATGCAGTCCTTCCCGATCGACGAGCGCGTACTGATAAATCCAGCCCATGCTGCTGGCATTTGGCCCGAGCGTCACGCTGGCGTCTGGCGGCAGTTGCGGCCGGATGGCGTTGATCCGATCGAGCACCAACTGTTGCGCTGGGGCTCGGCGAGCGGTGTTGCTCAAGATCACGTAGATGAACGAGTACCCCATGTGGGACGACCCCCGTAGCGCCTGAATATCAGGGGAGCCCACGAGCGCGCTGATCAGCGGTTCCGTGATTTCCGTCTCCAGCAACTGAGGGCTTCGGGGCCACTTCACGTAGACGACAATTTGCGGATCGGAGATATCGGGTATGGCGTCAAGGGAGGCGGTGCGGATGGAATAGGCGCTGAACAGCACGCCTGCCGCCACCAGGAGCCAGGCAACGGCTCTCCAACGGATGACGGTCCTGATGACGCTGGTGATCATTGTTCAGCGGACTGGTTCCGTCCCCTTCAACTTATGCTCGGCGTCGATGAAAAAACTGCCGAACGTGACGACCTGAGCGCCCTCGTCGAGTCCATCGAGAACCTGCGTGTAGAGTTCGCCCTGAATACCAAGATGAATTTCCTGCGGGACATACTGTCCGGGCTGCTGCTGGACGTACACGACGTGCCTGTCGCCTTCCTCGATGATGGCTTCGTTGGCAACGGACAAGAACGGGCCGCGCTCGGCGACGATCTCCATGACGTAATGCGTGGCGTTTTGCCTTCCCTTGGCCGCCAACGATGCTTCTACCCTGACACCACTCGCGCTGGCGACGACGCGCGTGACGTACGCCTGGTACATGGACGATTTGGCACTTGGTGGGAAGGCACGCACCCGCTGTCCAACCTTGACGAGCGAGGCCTCCGACCCGGACAGGGACCCGGCGAGTATTTTCCCCGTGTTGTCGATCGTACCTGCCGTGCGGATCCACGTCTGTATGGGACGAAGCGACGCCGCGCTCAACGTCAACGTGAGCGCAGCCGCCTGCGATTCGGTGATCGTTGTCCCTTTCGGGCCGGCGAGACGGGTGTGCTGACGAACGTCCTGGGCGCCAGCTGAGCCGGCGACGAGGAAGGAGATCAACAGCAGAACGGAACGTTTCAGGGTCATCGCCTTCGGCGCGGCGATCGCCAGCACCGACGACGGTGAATTCCGTCGGCGGGCGCCTGACACCGGACGTGTTCAGTGGCAATAGTTGTCTTTACTATCCATGATGTGCGTGCCCCACGGAAAGAGGCCGACGTTCATGATTTTCTCGACAGCTTCCGTCTTGGCATCAATGATGACGACCGCATTCTCAGTGGAGTCCGCGAGATAAATCTTCTCATCGGCCGTGTCCGTCGTGGCGGTTTCCAGTTGAATGTTCGATCCGATCTTCAAACGTCCGGCCGGCCTCAACGTTTTCATGTCGTAGACGTACACGAACCCGCTCGTCGAGCTGATCACGAACGCCTTCCCGGCGGCGAAGTTTACGCCGGTCATGTTTTCCCCCGCTTCGAGCGTCGCCGCGACCTTGTCCGTGCGAAGATCGATGATCGAGATGGTTTGGTCTCCGTTGTTCGGCGTGATCGCGTAATTGCCGTCGTGGTTCATGTAAATGCGCCACGGAGCCTTGCCCACTCTGATGACCTTGACGACCTTGTCCTCACGCGGGTCGATCTTCGCGGCGACCCCTAAGTCGGTATCGGTCGCGTACAGATACCGGCCATCGTTGGTGATTTGGGGGATATTGATGCCCTTGATCTCACCCAGATATTTCGCGGGGTCCAGCTTCGCTACACCCGGCACCTCAGCAATTTGAATTTTCTTCAACAGCTCATGCCGCCTCACGTCGATGACGCCGACCCAATGCGCGCCGTAGTTGCCCACATACGCCTTCGAGCCGTCGGGCAAGAACACGGTATTGAGCGGTTCGACAAGGCCAGGGATGGTTTTGATTTTCGTGAGCGACACCATATCAATCACGGAAATGGAATCGCCTTCCGGATTACCCTGGTAGTACCAACGACCATCCGGAGAAAACGCCAGATGCTCAGGGGCGATATCGACCGGGATGACCTTGACCAGCTGCAAGGTCCGCGCGTCGATGATGTACGCCTTGTTCGCGCGCGTGCCGCCGGTTACGACATACCGACCGTCGGGAGACATCATCACCATGTGAGGATTGACGTTGTTCCCGAGGAAGGTCTTCCCGACGATCTTCCTGGTTTTGATGTCCATGAACGCGATCTCGTTCGAGTCTCGGTTGACGATCATGACCACCGATGTCGGATCGGCGACCTTCACGTCCGCGGCGCGCACGTGGGTGCCAGCCAGTGCCGCGCCGATCATCAGAGCCGCCGCACCGACGATCAAAAAGCGTTTTGCGTTAGCCATGTGGTTCTCCTGACTTCCGATCGAATGTTAGAATCTCGCCTGCAAACGCACCGCAGGCACGAGGAAGCCGACCGATTTCGCGCCGGCCGGCGACTCGAACACGTGTTGCAAATGGAGCGACAGTCGCAGCTTCTCTGATATCTGCAGATTGTAATAACCTTCGGCCAATCGTTCGTGGTCTCCCGTTTCGAGATCGGTCTGAGCGTACCCCCCGCCCCAGAAGTCCAACGGATTGAATACGAAGCCATTCTGGAACTGGAATCCAGCACTGTAAAAGTGGTCGCGACCACTCACGGCCTCCGCGGTGCCGTAGCGGCCAAACAAGCCGAAGATCGGTGTGAGCTTCTGATCGATACTTGCGCCTACAGCGGACCGGTTTCGCGCCGTGCCGTTGTCGTTGCGAACCCACACGCGGTAGTTCCCTTCCGACAACCCAGGCGGACGCGCGACGTAATCCACCTCTCCCAATGAAAAGATCGATTGTGACAGGTTCGTCGCGTCGCTGTTGCTCTGCTGGAAGCCCGCCTTGAAGGCAAAGCCGTTCTTGGCATCGAACACGCCGACGACACCCGCGCCATTCGTGGCCAGTCCGAGCGTCGGGTTGTTCACCAGCGCATCGCTGATGAACTGGGTCGTTTCGTCATTGGCGACCGCGTTCCGATCGAAATAGTTGGTCAAGTCGAGACGTCCGGCGCTGAGGGCGAGCTTCTGAGAGAACAGCTCCGTCCGTAGCCACGCCTCACGAACGTTCACTTCATTTTGACGGACGAGGCGCGCGGTATAACTGTTGAGCAGTGTGAGCCCGTGAATCTCGGCGTCAGGCGGCGCACCGCTGAGCCCGACAATGTCGGCAAAGAAACTCGTGTACTGGGCCAGCCCCGCGGAAAACAACAGGTCGGCCGAGGCAAGTTGATAGGCGTGCCCTCTGGCCTGAGCCGGATCGCCCGAGGTTTGTCTCGCGAACTGCGTGACGCTCGCGGCGCTGACGCCAACCGTAATTTTTTTGCTGTCCTGATCGGCAAACGCTTGTTCGAGTTTCTCGCTGAGCCACTGTCGGCGGTAGACTCTCTCCCTCTGGTAGGTCACTTTCTTTTCAGCGCCCTGGACCGGCTCGTCGTGTTCGTTGCCGTTTTTGTCGACGTACACCTCGATCCGCTTGACGCGGGTTTCAGGTTCCGACAAGACGGTGCCGGATTCGACATCGCTCAAACGCTGCTCGAGCACCTTGATGCGATCGAGGAGGGCCTGGGTGTCGGTAGCACCTGCCGCAGCCGCCCCTGCGGAGGTGGCTTCGCCGCCTGGAACTTCGATGGCTTCGAGGCTGACGGCGAACGTCTGCTGAGTCGGCACCGTGATTTCCTGCGATGAACGCGCGAGCCCTGGAGCATCGACCTCCAGGACGTACCGGCCCGCCGGCACCTGATCGAGCGCAAACGTACCGTCCGCCCTCGAGCGCACCGTCCGGTCAGGCGAGGCAGGCGGCATGCGCATCCCCGGCATCGGCGCTGAGGGCGGCGGGACTAATGAAATTTCCGCATCGGCAACGGGACCGCCCTGTTGGTTGGTCACGCGGCCATTCACCGATGAGGTCTGGGCCGACGCCACGCAAGCCATCACCAAGACGACGATGCTGGTGATCCCAACTCTAACTCTTTGCATAGTCAGCACTTTCTCCATGCTAGCACCTTCGCATACCGGCGGATCATTAACGTCCCGGCTAGGCTCACGCTTCGAAAAGGCCTGAGATTCGAGACGACCGAAGCCTAACACGCGGTCTAGTGAAACTGTCCATTCCGACGGTCAACTGGCAGTTAGTGACCCGTCACTAACCGCGCACTTTTGGGTTCGGCGCGAATCTGCAAGCTCTCAAGCTCGTTAGGCGCGCGGTGCAAGAGCGCTCTGCGGCTGACGGGACAGCGTGAATCGAATGCGGAAAAGAGTCAGCGAACTCCGTCGTCGAATGGCGACTTGACAGGTCCGATATGAATTTGTCAGGATATGGCGTCGATTATGAGATCGAGTCTCATGATGGACGGTTCCGGCGGCCCTTCACAAAAAAGCCCGCGCAGGTGAGCCACCACCCCCGCGGGCGTGAACGTCGTCCGGGGTTGGTTGGCCCGAGCCCGCGCGCGACGTTCTGCTGCAGTCTAGCCCACGCCGCTTGCCGTCGCAATTCGACGCGTTCCGGGCTCCTGCGCGAGTGAGGTCACTCGCGAAAGGAGTCGCATGTCATCGTTCAGGAGTTCTGTCGCCGCGCTGCTCTTCACGGCTTGGACCGTCGGCGACGCGGCCGCCCAGGAGCGGGCGTATTTCGTCACCTACGATCACTATCTCGAAGAACCAGGCAATCTCGAGGTCGCCATCGCCAGTACGACTGGAAGGCCGAAGAACGGCCATTCCGTGTACACCGCGCCGTGGATCGAGCTCGAGTACGGGCTCACTGGATGGTGGACCGGGGAGTTGTACCTCGAAGGCGTCACGGCTGGAGGCGAGGGTCAGGGCCTTACCGGATGGCGCTTCGAAAGTCGCTTTCGGCCACTCAAGGGGGAACACCGCCTCAATCCCGTGCTCTACGTCGAGTACGAGAACATCACCGAAGCCAGTCGCATCCAAAAGGAAATCGTGGGAGCCGGCTCCCTTCCATTTGAACCGATCGCCGAGCTGCAAGCCGAACGCGCCCACGAACTGGAAGGCAAACTGATTTTATCGAGTGTGGTTGGAGCGTGGAACGTCGCCGAGAATTTCATCGTGGAGCGGAACCTGTCGGCCAGCGAAGGCGTCGAGTTCGGGTACGGCGTCGGCACGTCCCGCGCCGTCGGCACTCTCGCGAGCGGAACGTCGTGTCATGTCTGCGCTGAAAACTTTGTGGTCGGCGTCGAAGCGTACGGCGGACTCGGTTCGACCGAAGGTTTTGTCCGCTCGCAACAGCGACACTACATCGCGCCCGTCGTCGGGTGGCATCCGACGAGTCGATCCACGTTGAAAGCATCCGCAGCACTCGGCCTCACCGAGACCAGCGACCGTTATCTGCTGCGTTTTGGATTCGCGTACGAGCTGCCCCTAGGAGGACGGTGATGCACCGTCACTTCGCATGTGGGTTGGGCATCACTGTGATGCTCATCGTTGCGATGAGCGCTCAAGCCATTCAGATTCGTCAACGTGATCCTGAATGGATCGCACCGCCAGGTGCCACGACGAAAGCGAACCCGCTCGCCGATCGGCCGGAAGCAGCCGCCGGCGGTCGAAAACTATTTCTGCAGCGGTGCAGCGTGTGTCACGGCGAGGACGGCCGCGGCACGGAGCGAGCCCCTGACGTCACGGCTCCCGACGTTCAGGCGCAAAGCGACGGCGCGTTGTACTGGAAGATCAGCGGGGGGAACACCCGAGGCGGCATGCCATCGTTCAGCTTTCTTCCGGAACTGCAACGGTGGCAACTAGTCCTCCACCTGCGCATGCTCGCCCGAGATGGCGCTTTGTCGCGATAGACGGAGCGGCCTGCGTCAGGATGAGACCCTGAGCCGCGCCTGATGCGTGGCGTTTCGACTTCGCTTGTTGCGTTCAACAGAAGGCAGAGTGCATATTTTGCGCTTATGATGGCCGCGTGCGCGATTTGTGGGACCGGCGCATTCGCCGAGCCGAACAGCTTGCCGCTACCGGCGGTCCATCCGCTTCATTACTGACGTTTTACGGTCGGTTGTTGCGCAGTCAGAAAGGCGTGTACGACTCGTTCAACCGTTTGCCACCTTCGGGGTCCCTCGAGCAGGATCTACCGTTGGTGATCGACCGTGGTTCTGAATTGCTTCATGAGGTCGCCGGCCACGGCCCGGACCAGCTCGTCGTCGAAGCCTATACTCTCCTCGAAATGGCCGACTCGGCGATCTCGAATCGATTGCTAAGATACTGGGCCGCGCCTTCCGATCGCCAGTTCTTTCCGAAAGCGATTCTGCAACCCTACGCTCAGTGGCTGGTCGAAGCGGGCGTCACACCAAGCGGTCGCGTGCCGGCGCAGGCGGCAAACCGCTGTCCGCGTTGTGGCGGCGCTCCACAGCTGTCGATTCTCGAAAGTGCCGCAGCATCGGCCGAAGGCAGCAGTAGCAGTCGGTTGCTCCTGTGCGCAACGTGCCTCACGCCGTGGCCCTTCCGCCGCGTCTTCTGTCCGCACTGCGGCGAAGCAGACGAGCGAAGGCTCGGGTACTTCCAATCGCCAGCATTCGAGCACCTGCGCGTCGACGCCTGCGAGAGCTGTCATCGCTACTTGAAAAGCGTCGATCTCGGAAAGCTTGGTCTGGCAGTGCCGCTCGTGGACGAAGTCGCTGGAGCTCCGCTCGATCTGTGGGCGCGCGAGCACGGATACGAGAAGATTGAGCTGAATCTCGTCGGCCTCTGACGTGTTTCTTCCGACGCTTGTTGTTCGCAGCCGGCGCGTCGTCACACCTCGCGGGACACGCGCCGCCGCCATCCACATCCGCAACGAGCGAGTGATAGGCGTTCTCGACTTCGACGACGTGCCGCCGGGCTGCCCGCTCGATGACGCAACAGGCGGTGTGATCATGCCGGGCGTCGTCGACACGCACGTGCATGCGCATGCGTCAGGCCGCGGCGACTCGGGGTTCGAGAACGCGACTCGCGCGGCCGCCGCTGGCGGCATCACGACGCTCGTGGAAATGCCATTCCCCGGGCTGGCGACCACAACCGTGGCGGCCCTCGAGGCGAAGCGGCGAGCCGCAAAGGGAACGTGTTACGCCGACGTAGGTTTCTGGGGAGGGGTGGTGCCGGGCAACGCGCGCGAACTCGCGCCGCTGTTCGAGGCGGGCGTGCTCGGGTTCAAATGTGTTCTGCTTCCGTGCGCGGGCGACGAATTTCCGCCCGTCTCGGATAGCGATTTGCGGATCGCGATGCCGGCGCTCAAGAGATTGGGCGCTACCCTCCTCGCGCACGCTGAACTGGCCGAGCCGATCGACAACGCGCGAGCGCGCCAGCGCTTGGAGCGCCGATGGGTCGACCGAATTCCCGGACTCTCACGAACCTCGCGCCGGTACACGACGTATCTCGACGGTCGACCGAAGGAGGCGGAGAACGAAGCCATCGCCCGGCTCATCCAACTCTGCCGTGAGCATCAAACTCGCACGCACGTCGTTCATCTGTCGTCTTCGGACGCCCTGACGCCACTGTTTCACGCCCGAACGGCGCGTCTTCCAATTACCGCTGAAACGTGTCCACACTATTTGTACTTCGTCGCCGACGAAATCGCCGATGGCACGACGTCCCTCAGGTGCGCGCCGCCCATTCGCGAACGCGAGAACCGTGAAGTTTTATGGGCCGCGCTTGCGAACGGCCTCATCCAGATGGTCGTGTCGGATCACGCGAGTGAACCGCGGGACGGGAGCTGCGGGCTTCCGTCGCTGCAGCTCAGCCTGCCCGTGACGTGGACCGGCGCACGCGCGCGCGGATACACGCTGGACCAGCTCGCCGACTGGAGGTGCCGGGCGCCGTCTCAGCTTGCCGGACTGAGGCGAAAGGGGAAGATCGAGGTCGGGTACGACGCCGATCTGGTCGTGTTTGACCCCGACACGGAATTCGTGGTCGAATCACGTTCGCTTCGACACCGCGATCAACTGACGCCCTATCTCGGCCGGCGGCTCCGCGGCGTCGTCGAACGAACGTATCTTCGCGGCAGAAGTATTTACTCACGTGCAGACGGGTTGACATCGCCGCACGGCACGGTTCTGAGCCGCGACGCGAACTGAGCGGGATGTCGCTTGCACCTGATCGTCGCACCGGAGGTGCCCGATGGCGGTCTCCCGACGAGTCTTCCTTCAGAGTTCGATTGTCGGCGGCGCAGCTCTTTCGGCCTTTGGCTTCGACGTCGCGCCGGTTCTGGCCCAGGCCAAGACCCTCAAAATCTCTCAGACGAGTGAGACACGCAGCACGTGTCCGTACTGCTCGGTCAGCTGCGGCGTCATCATTCACACGCTGGGCGACCGATCGAAGAACGCGGTCGCGCAAGTCGTGCACGTCGAGGGAGACCCGGA
>Ga0066710_100004668_pt1 | contig 12208 bp, 9 predicted proteins | sample GraSoiAngelo_159_FD_79666 | JGI IMG/M metagenome (GOLD analysis project Ga0066710, IMG submission 79666) | Grasslands soil microbial communities from the Angelo Coastal Reserve, California, USA - 14_1009_16_40cm | ecosystem: Environmental > Terrestrial > Soil > Grasslands | place: USA...
GTGCCGCCAGGGCAGATCGGTGAGCCCGCGGATCAGGTGCGGCGTGGCCGAGCCGACCGTCAGCGCACCGACGAGGATGCCGATGGCGAGCCCGCGGCCCTCGCGGAACCACGTGGCCATGATCTTCATGGCGGGCGGATAGGCGCCGGCCATCGCCACGCCCGTCAGGAACCGCAGCGCCAGCGCGGTCGGGAGCCGATCGACGGCCAGCGCCAGCCACGCGTTCGCGGCGGCGCCGAGCACGATGCCGGCGAGCATCACGCGGCGCGCTGGCCACACGTCGGGCAGGTTGGCGAGCGCGGCGCCGAGCGTGCCCGTGATGAAGCCGAGCTGGACGGCGATGGTGAGGCCAGCGCTGCCCGCGTCGCCCAGCGACCACTCGCGCCGGAGCGCCGGCAGGACGGCGGAGGCCGAGAACCAGAGCGACAGCGCCAGTAGCTCGGCCACCGAGAGGACGGCGAGCTGCCGCCAGCGCTCCGCCAACGGGACGCTTACTCGATGACCTTGCGCTCGCGCAGCCCCGCGATGTCGCCCGCGCCGAGGCCGAGGTCCTTCAGGATCGCCTCGGTGTGCTCGCCGCTCAGCGGCGCCGCCGTGCGGATGGTGCCCGGCGTGTCGGAGAGCTTGATGGCGATCCCGAACTGGCGCACGCGCCCGTGGGTGGGATGCTCGACGTCCACGATCATCTGGCGATGGTTGATCTGCGGGTCCTGCACCATCTCCTCGACGTCGTACACCTTGCCCACGCAGACGTCGTGCTTGACCAGGAAGTCGTACCACTCGTCGCGGTCGCGCGTCTTGATGATGGCCTCGATCGCCTCGCGGGCGGCGGCCTCCTCGGCGTTGGCCGCGCGCACGAACTGGTCGGGCTGGCGCGCGAAGCGCGTGTACTCCGGGTGCCCGATGGCCTTGCAGAAGTTCTCCCAGAGCCACGGCTCCGTGCACCCGATGGTCAGCAGCTTGGCGTCGCGCGTCTCGTAGATCGCGTAGTAGGGATAGGACCCGCCCAGGAAGCCCTCGCCGCGGCGCGGCGCCACGCCGTCCGAGAAGAAGAAGCGCATGTTGGGGGTGGCGGCCAGCAGCGACAGCGTGGTGTCGAGGTAGGACACGTCCACGTGCTGGCCGCGGCCGGTGCGCTCGCGCGCGAAGAGCGCGAGCACGATGCCCAGCGCGCCGTGCAGGCTGGCGCCCGCGTAGTCGGCCACCAGGTTGAGCGGGATCACCGGCTTCTTGCTGCCGGCCTCCCCGATCAGGTTGAGCACGCCGGCCAGCGAGAGGTAGTTCATGTCGTGGGCCGGATAGTTCTTGTAGGGGCCGTCCTGGCCGAAGCCGGAGAGCGAGCAGTAGATCAGCCGAGAATTCGTCGCGCGCAGCGCCTCGTAGCCGGCGCCCAGGCGGTCCATGACGCCCGGGCGGAAGCCCTCGATGATCACGTCGGCCGACTTGGCGAGCTTGCGGAAGATCTCCTGGCCCTCGGACGCCTTCATGTTGAGCGCCATCGAGCGCTTGTTGCGGTTGACGAAGGCGTGGATCGTCTGGCGCACCCAGCGCTCGTCGTGCTTGCGCTCGGGCTCGGGCGTCTCGATCTTGAGCACGTCGGCGCCCATGTCGGCCATGATCATCCCCGGCATCTCCGCCGGCGGCACGCGTGCGAGCTCCAGCACCTTGATTCCGTCGAGCACACCCATGTCCACTCTCTCTTGGGAGGGGGCACCCTGGGAGGGTTCCCCCGTTCCCCTCCGAACGGGAAATTTACTCGCGCGTCGTGGCCAGGCGCGAGGTGAGCGCGCGAATGTCGGGAACCTCCTCGAGGTGCGCGAGCTGCTCGGCCACGCCCTCGGCCTCGTCCGCGCCCAGCACCGGCGCCGCGCAGCCGAGGAACTTCGCGCGAAGCTGGGCGTCGGTGAGCGGCTGGTCGGGATGGCCGGAGGCCCCGCGCGCGGGCGACTCCAGCGTGCGGCCGTCGCGCAGGCGCACGGTCACGCGGCTCCACGCGTGCTGCTCGAGCCCATCGGGCAGCGAGGGGTCCACCACCATGCGCACACGGCCCATCAGGGCGCGCGTGCCGGCGTCGGTGGCGCCGTCCTCGAAGGAGGCGATGGCGACGCGGCCGGTGGCGAGCGCCTCGGCCGCGCAGAACTGCATGGAGAACTTGCGCTCGAGCCCGGTCGTGGGCGCGTTGTGCCGGAGCACCTCGGGCACGACGTGGTTGACGCCGACCTCGACGTCGGCCACCTGCTCCGGGTGCAGCCCGTGCGCGCTGCGCAGGGCCAGCAGCGCGTCGATCGCGGAATGCGTGAGCGCACACGACGGGTATGGCTTCACCGCGATGCCGGAGGCGAGGATCTGCCAGCGGCTGCCCAGCTCGTCGAACGTGCCGCCGGCAAGCTTCGCCTGGCTGAACGCGTTGGCATAGCCCTGCGTGCCGTCGAGCGCCGCGTCGGAGGCCGTGAAGCCCTCGCGCGCGAGCATCGCGGCGAACACGCCGTTGCGCGCGGCGTGGCCGGCGTGGAACGGCTTGGCCATCGAGCCGAAGTTCTCCTTGAGGCCGGAGGCGAGCGAGGCGGCCACGCCGAGCGCGTGCCGCGTCTGCCCGGCGTCGAGCCCGAGGAGCTTCGCAGCCGCCGCCGCGCAGCCGAGCGTGCCGATGGTGGACGTCGCGTGCCAACCGCGCGTGTAGTGATCCGGATTGAACGCCAGGCCGAGCGCGGCGGACACCTCGAAGCCGATGAGGTACGCGAGGACGACCGCGCCGCCGTCGGCCATCTCCGCCTCGCCGGCCGCGAGCGCGGCGGCCAGCAGCGGCGCGCTCGGGTGGCCCATCAGCGCAAAGTTCGTGTCGTCGAAGTCGTGCGCGTGACCGGCCGTGCCGTTGGCCAGCGCGGCCCACGTCGGCGCCGTGCGGAGCGAGGTGCCGACGACCGTGCAGAGCGGCGTGCTCCCCTCGGCGCGCACGACTGCGCGGACGCTGGCGGCAGCAGGCTCCGCGGCGCCGGCGAGCATGACGCCCAGCGTGTCGAGCGCGGCGCGGCGCACCTGGGTGATCGCCCCGTCCGGACACTCGCGCAGCGTGGTCTTGACGACGAACTCGGCGAGGCGGGCGGTGGCCGTCATGGCCGCACGATAGCGGACGCCCTCGGCGGTTGCAAGGCGACCGGGCGTACAATCCCCGCCGGGAGGTCATCACCGTGCCAGCCACCAGCAATCGCCGCATCCTGCTCAAGAACCGTCCCGCCGGCGACCCCAGGCCGAGCGATTTCGAAATTTCCGAGGCCCCGATTCCGAGGCCGAGCGACGGCGAGATCCTGTGCCGCACGCTGTGGCTCTCGCTCGATCCCTACATGCGCGGGCGCATGAAGGACGTGAAGTCGTACGCGGCGCCGGTGGAGATCGGCGGCGTGATGGTCGGCGGCACGGTGAGCGAGGTCGTCGAGTCGAATCATCCCGGCTTCAAGGCCGGCGACTTCGTGCTGGGCTACGGTGGCTGGCAGACGCATCACGTGGCGCGCGCCGCGGCCAAGCCGGGACCGTTCGGTCCGCTGAAGCTCGATCCGAAGGCGGCGCCGATCTCCACGGCGCTCGGCGTCCTCGGCATGCCGGGCATGACGGCGTACGTCGGGCTGCTCGATATCGGCCAGCCCAAGCCGGGAGAGACGGTGGTCGTGTCCGCCGCCGCCGGCGCCGTGGGCTCCGCGGTCGGCCAGCTCGCACGGATCAAGGGTGCGCGCGCGATCGGCGTGGCGGGATCGCCCGAGAAGTGCGACTACGTCGTGAAGGAGCTCGGCTTCGACGCGTGCGTGAGCTATCGCTCGCCGGATCTCGGCGGGGCGCTCAAGGAGGCGTGTCCGAAGGGCATCGACGTGTACTTCGACAACGTCGGGGGTGACGTCCTCAACGCCGTCATGCCCCAGCTGAACCCGTTCGCGCGCATCCCACTCTGCGGCCACATCGCGCAGTACAGCGCCACCGAGCTGCCGCCGGGCCCGAACCTCGGCGTCGTGGTCGGCATGCGCGTGAAGATCCAGGGCTTCATCGTGAGCGACCACGCGGATCGCCTCGGCGACTTCCAGCGCGAGGCGAGCGCGTGGGTGCGCGACGGCCGCCTGAAATATCACGAGGACGTTGCGGACGGGCTGGAGAACGCCCCGCAGGCGTTCATTGGCCTGCTCCGCGGCAAGAACCTCGGTAAGCAGCTCGTGCGGGTGGCGCCCGACCCGACCCGCTGAGGCTTGCGCGTTGGCTCAACGCGTGTATAGTATGGCGGCATGGCCGTGGAGTACCGCGAGGAGCCCTGCCGCTCGGCGCTGAACCGCGTGCAGGGGATGGGATTCAAGTGGTCGCTGAATCCCTACATGGGCTGCGTCCACCGCTGCACGTTCTGCTACGTCCGCGCGTTCGAGAAGCGCGCCGACCGCCCGTCCGATGCGCGCTACGGCACCTCCATCCGGGTGAAGGTGAACGTCGCCCAGGTGCTCGCGCGCGAGCTCGCGCGGCCGGGCTGGAAGCGCGAGTCGGTGGCCGTCGGCGCCGCCACCGATCCGTATCAGCCGGCCGAGGGCAAGTATCGGCTCACGCGCGGCTGCATCCAGGCCTTCGCGGCGGCGCGCAATCCGTTCAGCCTCATCACGCGCGGGCCGATGATCGTGCGCGACATCGACGTGCTCCAGCACGCGGCCACGCGCGCGGAGGTCGACATCACCTTTTCAGTTCCCACGCTTGACGCGGACATCTGGCGGAAGACCGAGCCCGGCACGGCGCCGCCGCGCCAGCGGCTGCGCGCGCTGCGGCTTCTGGTGGACGCAGGCATCGACGTCGGCGTCGGCATGGCGCCCATCCTGCCGGGCCTGTCCGACGATCCGGCGCTGCTGGCAGAGGTCGTGCGCGCGGCGCGGGACGCCGGCGCGACCGGCGTGTGGTGCAACATCCTCTACCTGCGTCCCGGCACGCGCGAGCATTTCCTGGACAACCTCGCCCGCGACTGGCCCGCGCTGCTGCCGCGCTACGAGGAGATCTATCGCCGTGGCCCGTATCCGGAGCGCGCGGAGTCCGAGCCCCTCAAGGCGCGCGTGGCCGCCCTGCGCCGCGAGCTCGACGTGGCCGATCGCCGCGCGCGGCCGCTGGAGCCGCCGCCCGCGCCCGAGCAGCTCGCGCTCGCGATTCAGTGACCGACGCCGCTCAGAGGGATCTCGCGAAGTCCCGGGACCTTGAGGGCACTCGGGGCGAAGCGGCCGCCCACCGCCACCCCGCCCGGCAGCGGGCCGTAGAGCTCGATCCCGATGGACGCGATCGCGGACGACGTCGGGTCGAGCTTCACGGAGACGATCGCCAGGATGGGCCCGCTGTTCTCGGAGAGATCGGGCAGCGGCTCACGGTCGATCGGGACGTCGGGGTACAGCCGGCGCATCGCCCGCTGATGCACGTCGCCGTGATACCACTCGACGAGCGCGCGCTTGCCCTCGAACCAGGCGAAGATGACGCGGCGGCCGCTCGACGTCTGTCCTGTCTCGACGCCGAGGCACCCGGGCGCCTGTCGCAGCGCATTGATCACGCTGGAAAAGACGGACGTCTGCGTCTGGCCGCTGACCTGGGCCGCCCATCCGCACACCAGCGTGAGGACGATACTGACGAGTCCCGCGCGCGACATCAGCGTCATCGGTGGCCTCCTCTGGTCGCGGTCATCCTCCCGCCTGTGTCGGGCCTCCTGCTGAGCAATCGGACGAACGGCGCCTGGAGGTACACGAAGGGTCGGCCGCGGGGGCCGAAGCGCGGGAATCAGTCGTATGAGAACGTCGACACTAGGCGGCGACGCGCCGCTCGGATATCATCGCGCCATCATCCAGACTGAGTTCCTGCACGAGACGGTTCGCCGCATCTGGGGCTACGATCGCTTTCTCCCGCTTCAAGAAGATGCCATCGCCTGCGTGCTCGACGGCCGCGACTCGCTCGTCGTGCTTCCGACCGGCGGCGGCAAGTCGCTCTGCTACCAGGCGCCCGCCGCGCACCTTCGCCGGCTCGCCATCGTGGTCTCGCCGCTTATCGCGTTGATGAAGGACCAGGTCGACGGCCTGCGCCAGGCCGGCGTACCGGCCGCTGTGCTCAACAGCAGCCAGACACCGGCCGAGCGTGCCAGTGTGATGCGCGCGGTGGCGGGCGGCGGCATCCAGCTGCTCTACCTGGCGCCCGAGCGCCTGGTGATGGACGGCTTCCTCGAGCGCTTGCAGCGCGCCGCGCCGGCGTTCGTGGCCGTGGACGAGGCGCACTGCATCAGCCAGTGGGGCCACGACTTCCGCCCGGAATATCGCCAGCTCCGCGCGCTCCGCGAGGCCTTGCCCGGCGTGAACGTCCATGCCTACACGGCGACGGCCACGCCGCAGGTGCGCGGCGACATCGTGGACGAGCTGCGCCTGAAGGAGCCGAAAGTCCTCGTCGGCTCGTTCGATCGCCCGAACCTGATCTACCGGGTGCGGCCGCGCGCAGATCGGCTGGCGCAGGTCGTCGCCGCCATCCAGCGTCATCGCGACCAGGCCGGCATCGTCTATTGCATCCGCCGCAGCGAGGTCGAAGAGCTGACCACCGCGCTCACGCGTCGTGGCCTGCGCGCGGTCCGCTATCACGCGGGGCTCGCCGACGAGGAGCGCCGCGCCAACCAAGACGCGTTCGTGAACGAGCGGGCCGACATCGTGGTCGCCACCGTGGCCTTCGGCATGGGCATCGACCGCTCCAACGTGCGCTACGTCATCCACACCGGCATGCCGAAGTCGCTGGAGCACTATCAGCAGGAGGCAGGCCGTGCCGGGCGCGACGGCCTCGAGGCGGAGTGCCTGCTGCTGCACAGCGGGGCCGACTACGGGATGTGGAAATCGATCATGGCGCCGATGGGCGGCGAGGCCCCGCCCGGCGCGCTGCGCAAGCTGGGTGAGATGTACGCCTTCTGCCAGGACGCCGTCTGCCGCCATCGCGCACTGGTGACCTACTTCGGCCAGCCTTACGAGCGCGCCACGTGCGGCGCGTGCGACGTCTGCCTGGGCGAGACGGTGCAGGGCGGCGACACGGCGGACGTGGCGGGGAAGATCCTCAACGCCGTGGGCGAGCTGCGCGGGCGCTTCGGCGCCACCCACGTCGCCGACGTGCTCGCCGGCGCCGCCACCGGCCGCATCGCGCAGCTTGGCCACGGCCGGCTCGCCGCGTACGCCACGCTGCGCGGCGAGAAGAAGACGCAGGTGCGCGCGTGGATCGACCAGCTCCTCGCGCACGGCCTGCTGGCGCGCACCGACGACGAGTACCCGACCGTGACGCTCACCGAGCAGGGCCGCGCCGTGCTGCGCGGCGAGGGGGCCGCGCCCATGCTCAGCAGCGCCGGCGCCGTGCGGGCCACCGCTGCGGATGCGGCGCCGTCCAGCGAGCGCGACACGACCCCGCCGGGTGGCGATCCCGGCGCCTACGATCGCGTGCTGTTCGAGGCGCTGCGCGGCCTGCGGCGTTCGATCGCCGAGGAGCGCGGCGTGCCGCCCTATCTCGTCTTCAGCGATGCTTCGCTGCGCGACATGGCCCGCCTCAAGCCGCGCTCACGCGCCGCGCTGCTGGAGGTCAAGGGCGTGGGTGAGTGGAAATCGGAGACCTTCGGCGAGCGCTTCCTGGCGGTGATTCGCGCGCAGGCCTAAGCGGGAGAGAGGCACTGCGTCAGAAAAGCCGCCGGCGCCGGTCCCGCGTTTCCCGCTACAGGGAGTTGCACGAAACCATCTCGGGGCAAATTTTTCCTATGAGGAAATTCGCCGAATCCCTCGGGAGATAGTGGCCCACCCCAGCAGACGGCAACGATGAGCACTGCCGCGCTGAAGAACGACTTTCGAGCGGCCGTCTCCCGGTTGGAGGGGAAGCGGTGTTGGAGCGTCTTGGCGGGGAGTGGCACGGGTCGCATTTCATCCTCGACCTTGGGGAGGAAGTGCCGCGCGACTATCGTATCGAAAATCCCACCTTAACCGAAGTACAACGGACGTTTCGGGGGGAACTCTCATTATTCGTCGAATGCGCATGGCGTTTGGATTCTAAGAGCAGCGTGATTTGTGGATGGGGCGATTCCAACGGACCAAACGGAGATCTCGTTCGTGGGCTGCAATTGTCATGTGGACGACGCGTGACTCGCGTATCGCTGCGGCATCCCGCTCAGGATCTGGAGGTGTGCTTTGGCGACCTCGTCTTGAGGGTCTTCTGTGATCAGACATCGCCGCTTAGTCATGGATCGAACTACTCGATTGACTCTTGGCGCTCTCCACGCCCCTCTCTCTGGAAGGGGTTGAAGTTTGTGGTCGAGGCGCGGGGCCGAACCCATAAGGAGCGCATCACTCGAGTGAGGTCGAAACGGAATCCGGTTCGGTCGCTGCCTCGGGGGTGAATTGCTCGCCGAGAGGAAGTGGACGCCGCCGGCGGCAAGTCCTATCCCGGGCGGGCGATGTAGCGGCCGCGGGGCGGTCCGGCAGCACGCCCGTTCTCCCACGCAAGGCGGCCGCGCAAGAACGTCGCGGTGACCTGGCCCGTCATCTCCTGGCCTTCAAAGGGCGAGTAGCCCTGCGCCGACGGTGATTCCGCCGCACGCACGGTGAACCGACGATCAGGATCGAGGAGCGCGAGGTCGGCGTCGAGACCGACGGCGATGTCGCCCTTGTGCGTGAGGCCGTAGCGCTGCGCGGGATTCAGCGCCAGCAGCTCAGCCATGCGGTTGAGCGCGAGCCCGCGCTTGCCGCCCTCGCTGAAGACGCCTGACAGCAAATACTCGGTGCCACCGAAGCCCGACTTGGCCAGCCAGACGTCGCCGCGGCCCCGGGGCCCGGCCCCCTTCACTTCCTCGGCGCAGCAGGCGTGGTCGCTCACGATCCAGTCCACGCGACCCTCGAGCACCATCTGCCAGAGGAACTCCACGTCTGCGCGCGGCCGGATGGGCGGGTTGACCTTCGCATAGGCGGCCGTCGGCGCGTCCACGTCGAGCAGCAGGTGGCCCACGGTGATCTCGCGCTTGAAGCTCACGTGCGGAAATACGCGGGCCATCGTGAGCGCCGCCTCCAGCGCCTTCCGCGAAGACAGATGGAGCAGGTTCACGTTCTGGCTCTCGGCCTCGCTGGCCAGGTAGGCGGCGATCCACACGGCGAGGCCTTCGCTGTGCGGCGGGCGCGCGGCGCTGTAGGCGCGCAGCCCCGAGAGCGAGCGATCCTTCGCGACGAGGCGCGTGTAGGCGTTGAGGATGTCGGCCAGCTCGCAGTGCAGGCTCACGCTCACGTGGGCCGCCAGCGCGGGGTGCGCGCGCTGGATGCGGCCGGCCTCGCGCAGGATGAACTCGAAGTGGGCGAGGTCGTAATGATCCTCGGGGCCGATCATCAGGAAGCGCCGCTGCTCGTCCTGCCCGGCCTGGCCATGCAGGCCATAGCCGCCGTAGAACATGAAGATCTTGAACGACGGCACGCCGTGCTGCGTGGCCAGCGCCTCCATCTCGCCCACGTGCGAGGCGGCGATGGGCGCCAGGTGGTAGGCGTAGTCGCAGTGGTAGCGGCCCTCGGACAGGCGCAGGACCTCCGGGAAGAAGTCGGCCCAGGCGCCGCCGCGGTTCAGGTAGTACTGGCCCGTGCGGAAGTACGTCAGCATCGTCGTCACGCCGCCGCTCAGCGCCGCCCGGCTCTCGCTGACGGCATCGCCCGCGAGCGGCCCGTAGATGCCCACGTGCGTGTGCGCGTCCACGATGCCGGGAAACCCGAGGAGGCCGCGCGCGTCGTACACCTCGGCCGCCTCGCCCGCGGGGATGTCGGGCGCGATGCGCGCGAAGCGGCCGTCCTTGACGCCGACGTCCAGCGTGGGCACGTCGGCCTGGCGCGGGCGCACGACGCGCACGCGCTTGATGAGGAGATCGAGCGCAGGGGTCACGGGCGCTGGCGGGCCTTGAACCGCTGGATGCGGCCGCGCCACGGCCAGCCCGACTGATCGTGCGCTTCCTCGACGTCCGTGAAGTCGCCGCTCGTGTAGCGGCCGATGACCGCGCGCCAGAACGCCTGCGCGGGAAGATTGCTGGCGAGCTGCGTGACCTCCCACGGCCCCGGCGTCAGGTCGAGGAGCTGCGTGGCCGCCCGCGCGCCCACGCCCTGGCGGCGGAACTTGCGCAGCACGAAGAACTCGCTGATCTCCCAGGTGCCGGCGCCGGCATGCTCGGCCTGATCGCGAATCAGCGCGAAGCCGGCCAGCGCGGCGTCCGCCCTGATGAAGAACGCGCGGCGGCCGGGCTCCGTCCAGAAGCGCTCGATCTTCTCGGCGTTCCCGTAGAGCCCCTCGGTGCTGATGTTCCAGCCGTCGATGGTGCCGAGGTCGTACAGGTAGAGCTGCATGAGCCGCCGGAGGACCGGCACGGCCTCCGGACCGGCTTCCTCCAGCGTGACGTTCACGCGCGGCGCACCGGCGGGCGGCGTGGGTGTGTCTGACATGGCGACGGAGCCGCCGCGTAGTATATGCGGCGGTCGGGCGGGAGGCGAGACATGGCGGAGCATACGGCGCCGACAGGCTGGACCGAGGAAGCGTCGCAGGCGTTCATCGACGACGGCGCGGTGTTCGTGCCCTCGCGCGACGAGCAGATCGCCACGCTCGTCCGGCTGATCCCCGCGCGTGCCGACGAGGTCTTCGCGGTGGTGGAGCTGGGCGCGGGCGCCGGCGTGCTGGCCCGCGCCGTGCTGGAAGCGTTTCCGCGCTGTCGCTACGTCGCCCTCGACGGGTCGGCCGCGATGCGCGCGCGCCTGACCGAAGCGCTGGCGCGGTACCAGGCGCGCGTCGAGGTGGGCGCCTTCGAGCTGGTCGAGCGCCGGTGGCGCGCGGCTCTACCTTCCCCGCTGCGCTGCGTGCTCGCCTCGCTGGTCGTGCATCATCTCTCCGGCGCCGGCAAGCGGCGGCTCTTCGCGGATCTCGCGCGGCGCCTGGAGCCCGGCGGCGCGCTGCTGCTGGCCGACGTGGTGGAGCCGACGGGCCCGGCCGCGCGCGAGGCCTTCGCGCTGCAGTGGGACGACGCCGCGCGCGCCCAGAGCCTGGCGCTCACCGGCGGGCTGACCGCGTTCGAGCGCTTCACGCGCGAGGGCTGGAATTTCTATCGCGGCACGCCCGATCCCTACGATCAGCCCTCGCGGCTCGACGAGCAGCTTCGCTGGCTGCGCGAGGCCGGCTTCGCCACCGTGGACTGCTTCTGGATGCGCGCCGGCCACGCCGTTTTTGGAGCTTGGCGGCCCCGACACGGCCCCCAAACCCCCAACGCTCGTCGCGTCCCGGCAAAGCCGGGACGCGCCTCGAAGCCGGGGCGCGCCTCGAAGCCGGGGCGCGCCTCGACTACTTCGCGTCGTGGAAGATGACGCCGAGCGTGTAGCGCTCGCCGCGAAGCAGGCGGCTCACGCCGTGGCGCATCGAGGCGCGATACCAGCCGCGCGCGCCCTGCAGCGGACGATGACGGGTCGGGAAGATCACGATCTCGCCCTGCTCGGTGGCGATCGCCTCGCCGCGTGACTGGGCGCGCGGACGCTGCTCTACCAACAGGAAGTCGCCACCCTCGTAGTCCACGCCGCGCCGGCTGAGGAAGCACGTGAGCTGCAGCGGGAAGACGACGTCGCCGTAGAGATCCTGATGCAGGCAGTTGTAGCCGCCCGTCTCGTAGTGGAGCAGCAGCGGCGTGGGCTTCGTCTGTCCGCGCTTGTGGCAGACGGCCAGCAGTTCGGCCAGCGTGGTGGGATGGAGCGTGGCGGTGTCCAGCGCCGCCTCGAACTGGTTCGCGATGGCGGCCAGCGGCGGATACGCGGCCTCGCGCAGCGCCTGCACCAGCGGCGGCAGCGGTGCGGCGAAGTACTTGTACTCGCCCACGCCGAAGCGGAAGCGCGCCATGTCCACGCGGCTGCGAAAGCGCGCCTCGTCCGCGTACATGGCGACCATCTCGCCACACTCGTCCGCCGTCAGCACCGGCGGGGTCCTGGCATAGCCGACGTCCCACAGCGAGCGCTCGATGGCGCTCCAGTCCAGATCGGCCAGGCGGGCCGCGATGTCAGCCATCGCCTCTGTTATACGGCCGACCGCGGGAAACGGAGGGGAAGAGGGGAACCCTCCGAGGGTGCCCCTACCTAACGGAGGGGAAGAGGGGAACCCTCCGAGGGTGCCCCTACCTAACGGAGGGGAAGAGGGGAACCCTCCGAGGGTGCCCCTA